>QWCT01000869.1_pt1 | contig 17677 bp, 4 predicted proteins | sample 1972681 | NCBI WGS metagenome assembly QWCT01 (sample SAMN09866701, study PRJNA288562) | Human oral metagenome isolate pre3_saliva, whole genome shotgun sequencing... | isolation source: mouth | host: Homo sapiens | place: USA: California | reverse complement strand
ACCATCGCACCATCGGCCGGATCAAAGTAATACCACGACCCACGAATCATCATCCACCCCGTGGCCATCGCACCACTATCGGGGTTAAGGAAAAACCACGATCCGCCAACCCTGACCCAACCGGTTGCCATAACACCTTCGGAACTCAAGTAGAACCACGACGAGCCAAGATGCAGCCAGCCAGTGGCCATTGCTCCAGTGGTCTCATCGAGGTAGAACCACGACGCACCTTGCTTCACCCAACCCACAACCTGAGCACCCGACGCCTGGTGATAAAACCACAACCCCTGATCCTTAACCCAACCGGTGCGCATATAACCAGACTCATCAAAGCGATAGACAGATCCGCCAATCACGAGCACGGTGCCCTTCGGGAAAGACCCATCGGCCCAGCGATACCACCAACCACGCCCGTCACTCACCCACTCACCCTCCACGGGAGCCGGATCCGGGTTAGGAGCCGGATCCGGGTTCGGCGCCGGGTCCGGTGCCGCCGAGCCATCCAGGTGTACGGCCTGCTCGGTCGGGTTCAGTCCCCAGTCCCACGCGACCAGGTATGAGGACACAGGGGCCTCGCCTTCGTTACCCTTCTCGGCCCACGCGCGATTCAGGTCCGCGACCGGAACCTCGACGTGGTAGCGGTGCGTTCCGTCGGCCTGAACCTCACCGTCGCCGTCGAGGAGCTGGCGGTAGTACCAGGTGCCCTCCGCATCGGCACGCAGCTCGACACCGGCCAGCGGCGAGGAGTCGGTAGCGTCGAAGGAGAGTGTGCGTGCCTCACCCTCGCCCGCAACCGCGACGGAAGAGATGACGGGCGCTCGGGTGTCGAGGGTGAAGTCGTAGCTCATCTGCTGAGTGGTGAACGAAGGTCCATCCGTGGCTGCCTCTAGGGTTAGCCGGTAGCGTCCGTCCGGCAGTTCCTTCCCGGCCTCGTCCAGCCCGTCGAAGATGGGATCGTCGCCGGTGAACTCGCCCGGCTTCGTGTACCCGGTTTCCAGGTCGTAGAGGGACTTGCGCACCCGGCTCAGCGTGTACAAGCGGACGGTATCCCCGGCCTCGTTCGTGTAGGTGGCGCTCATCTGTGGGACGGCGCGCAGCATGCCTATGCGCGGAGCGATGATGTGAGGGGCTCCGGGGGCCTGCGACCGCGAGGCGATGAGCCGGGTCGGATCGACTGTGACGACCGCGTTGTAGTCCTGCTTGTCGGCCAGCGGGTTCAGGCCGCCCAGCGGGATTTCGGTCTCGGTGTCCATCAGCGCGGAGCGATAGATGTGCGCGGGATGTGTTTCCTCGTCAGACCACTTCTCGTCAAAGATCGCGGGCGCGCCCCACGAGCCGTAGAAGCCTACGTAGGGAACGGTCAGGTCGGGTGCCCCGTCGGCGCTCGTGAAGGTGACAGCGCCGTCGATGAATGTCCCCTTGGGGGCGTTTTCGGCAGCGTACGAGGCAAACTCGGCTTCGGGAGTCACGGTGATGGTGACGGTGGCGCTGGAGGACGCGAGAACGGTCACGGAGTCGGAGGAGAAGGTCAGGGAAATACCTTGCCCTGCCCAGTTCTGCGAGTGCTCCAGGAACATGCCTTCTTCGACGACCTCGGACAAGGCCTGCCCACCGAGTGTGTATGTGCGCGCCTCAGGCGCGAGGTTCGTCAGCTGCACCTGGAAGGTCCAGCCCTTCGTGCCGTCGCCCAGGTCGGCCTTGGGGCGCGAGGGGTCGGAGGCCCCGATTACGGTCGGGTACACGGACGAGGTCGTGGCCGCGACCGCGTCAACCTGTCCTGCGCCGACCTTGCGCGGGGAGTAGAAGGTGCCATCACCCAGCTCAACGTCGATGAGCGGGTGGGCGGTTCCCATGAGGAAGTTCGTGACGACCGCGTTCTTCTGCGCAGCGTCCATGCCGCCAAAGAGTGGGTCGGAGGCGATGCGCTCGCGCACGAGGGCGCTGATGCCCGCGACGTGCGGGGAGGCCATGGAAGTGCCCGATGAGCTCGCGTACTCTCCGTTCAAGATCGCCGAGGTGATGTTGCCGCCGGGGGCCGCGACCTCGGGCTTGAGGCGCAGGTCGGGGGTGACGCCCCATGCGGAGAATTCGGAGGCAGTCGGGTTGCTCGAGGACAGGACGATGCCAGAGTGGGTAACGGTCAGGTAGACGTCTTCTCCCTCGGCGTCGCGTATCGCGTCATGGATCGCGTCGCTGTCCTTCTTCGTGATGGTCACCGTCGGCATCTCGCGGGTGGACTCCAGAATGGCCTGGTACGGCGCATCCGCCTCATCGGTGTCGGCGATGATGAGGGCGGCGGGCGGCGGAGTGGCCTGCGTCAGGTAGCTGGCCTTGAGGTCGTCGGTCATCGGGATGTCGAGGCGGGTGTCCATGCCACCCTTGTCTTCGAGGACGATGGCGTCCGACAGGTCGTATCGGTTCGTGCTCCAGTAGCGTTGCACCTCATCACTGCCACCGGAGTGCTCATACACGATCCGGTAGGTCTTTTCGGGAATGTCGCGCAGGCTGGGCACCGGGTCGCCCTTGCCGTCGATGGCGATCCCGTAGGGGATATTACGGTCGCCGAGCAGCACGTAGGACGAGGTGTCCTGCGCGTCGACCGAGGCGACCGCCAGGGTGGATCGATAGGAGGCCGGCTCGCCAAGAGTGCCCGTGTCGGGGTCGGAGGCAAAGGGCTTGTTCTGTCCAGAGTTGTTGCCGTACGCGGTGGAGAAGGCGTTGCCGGACGCGGCGTTGACGGTGATGCCCGCGTCCACGAGCGCCTTATAAACGTCGGCGAAGATGGTCCCGGCCTCGCTGCTCATGCCGGAGTCGTCGCCCAGCGAGATGTTGATGACGTCGGGCTTGATGACCAGGGCGTCGTCGAGGGCGGCGAGCATGGCGGCGTCGGACATGACGCCGTCGGCATCCTGGATGACCTTGGCGACGATGATCTGCGCGTTCGGGGCGCTGCCGCGAACCTCGCCGCCGTTTGCGGCTGCGATGGCGGTGACGTGCGTGCCGTGGTTCAGGTCTTTTTCGGAGGCAGGTACGACGTCGGCGTCGTTGTCGGCGTAGTCGTAGGCGAAGGGGATTTTGTCGCTGACCCACGTGCCCCCTGTGGCGTGGGGCAGGCTCGGCGCGAGTGCGGTGACGTCCGCCTGCGTCATGCGCAGGGAGGCGGCATCGAGCGCACCGGAGAAGGCGGGGTGGCTCGTGTCGAGGCCGGAGTCGATAACTTCGATAACCTGGTGGTCGCCTTTTTGGGCGGCCTGGTTGGCGCGGGTCATTTCGAGCGCGGACGCGTTCTTCAGGACGGGCGCACCAGCGGGGGCAGCATCGTTCTCGGCCATGGGCGTGACGCTGCGCGCAACGACGGCGGTCTTGACACCCTCCGTGCGTTGGATAGCAGCGAGCGCGGACGCGGGTGCCTCGATCGCGAAGCCCTGGAACGCGTGGGTGTACTCACGCAGCGTCGTGACGCTCGCGGAGGGTAGGGCCTCGGCGACGGAGGCGGTGATCCACTCCCGCGTCTGTGCATGTTCAGCTCCGGCCTCGAGTTGGACGATGATCGTGGTTGGCTCGTCACTCGACGAGGCCGGGGCGGGGTTCGCGGACTGCTCCACGCTGGGAGGGGTGGGGCCGGAGTGGGGACGTACTCCCCCGTCAGCTGCGAACGCAGCCGGAACGGCGAGTGTTGTCACGCCAAGGGTGCCGGCGACCACCAGGGCGAGTGCCGACGTTCTGCAGTTGGTCATCTGAGTCTCACTTCGTTAACGACTGTGTTTGACAAGCCTGGCGCTGAGAGCGCCTCCACAATTATGGGGAGCTTTTCCCACGTGCGCAGTATGCGTTGTCGGTAACCGAGACACGGTTTGTCGCATTCCTGTCTTCCTCCCGCGCCAAGCGCCGACCCACGAGCGCGCGCAGATACGCCGAGGGGCCGACCTGGCGGTCGGCCCCTCGGCACATCCCATCAACACAGTGCGAGTTCTCTCAGATAACTCCTCAAACGTAGCTCGTCGGCGTTACTCGGACCCGCGTGGCCCGCACAACATTGCCTTGTGGTGGCACCAACTGTAAGCGTCGAGTCTGTGGAGACAACCGGAGCTTCCTGTGAAAACGCTGGGATTATGCGTCGGATCCTAGTGAATCCACTTGCCACTGTCGGAGAACTGGTACCAGGTCCACCCGATCTGGATCCAGCCGGTGGCCATCGCACCGCTGGGGCGCAGGTAGTACCACCCGTCGTCACCGCGCAGCCAGCCTGTGGTCATGCGTCCGGTGTTGACGCTCAGGTGGTACCAGGTTCCACCGTCCTTGAGCCAGCCCTTGGCCATCGCGCCGCTTCCCGGCGTCAGGTAGTACCAGCCTCCCTCGACATTCACCCAGCCGGTCTGCATGGCACCGGAGGAGTCGTGGTAGCGCCATGCACCCTCGTCGTAGATCCACCCCGTGCGCATGAAGCCATCCGAGCCGAATCGGTAGATCTTGCCGTCGATCATGATGGTTTGGCTCTTGACATACGTACCGTTCGGATAGACGTAGCGCCAGCCGAAGAGCGTGCGGCTCCATTCTCCCATCACGCGCGCGGGCGAGAGTTGAGCTTCCGTCGTCTGCTCGGCGCTCACATGCGTGACGTCGCGCGTCTGAACGCGCAAGGACGGCGCGCTTTCGGTGGGCGTCCACGAGAATGCCAGGGTTGAGGCGTTCCCGTCGCCCGCGTTCATCGCCGTCCAGTCCTGGACGAGGGTCTCAGTCCCGTCCGCGCCGACCTGGGTGACGCGCAGCTCGCGGCCCTCGGGCACGCCACCGTTCACGGTGGCGGTGACACTCACCGACGCGTCCTTCCACGCGAGCGTGCCCCCGGCCTCGTCATTGGTAGCGTCGAGACCCTTCAGCGTGAGCTGGGCGGGGGTGTAGACGTGCAGGTGGGACAGGTCGATGCCTTCCTTGACGAGTTCGGCCTTGGCGACCTCCCATGCGGGAGATCCTTCGGCTGCTGCCACGTAGACCTGTGCGTCGGTCTTATAGCCAGGCGAGGAGAAGGGGTCGAGTTGGAAGGAGGTAATGGTCGAGGGCAGGACGATGACCTTGGGACCCTTGCTGCGCACGTCCACCTTCGTCATACCTTCACCGAAGAAAGCGCTCTCGATGCGGCCGTTGGAGGGTTCTCCGTCGGTGTAGTATTTGCCATTTACGCCGCCACGCACGATGAGGTGGCGAGGTGCCAGGTTCTCGCGCGTGGGCATGAAGAGTTCACGCACCTTCGATCCGAGGATGACGGTATCTAGGCCGGTGTTCTGGATGCCGCGAACGACTTCAAGCGACTCGGGGAAGGTCATGTCTACCAGGTTGGTGCACCCGTTGAAGGCCGAGTAGCCGATGGTCGTCAGCCCCTCGGGCAGGATGACCCGGGTAAGCGAGCTGGCCCTGTCGAATGCTTGGATACCGATCTCAGTGGTCCCGGCGGGCACCTCGTACTCGTTGCCAGCTCGGGACGCCGGGTACAGGATCAGGCTGGCCCCGTCCTTGGTGTAGAGGACGCCATCTACCTCAGAGAACGAGGCATTGGCTAGGTTCACGGTCACAGTTGCCAAGGCGGTGTCGCCGCTGAGAGCACCGGAGCCAATGGATGACAGGCCCGCTCCCAGGTGCAGCTGTGTGAGGGAGGTGTTGCTCGCAAGAGACCACTGTCCAATGGACGTGACGCTATCGGGCAGCGTCAGAGAGGTCAGGGCGGTCCCCATCAGGGAACTCCCGTCGAGCATCGTGAGCCTGCCAAGGTCCGGTCGCAGGTTCACACTGGCCAGGCTGCGAGCGTATATGAAGGCACCGTCGGGCAGGGACGTGGCACCTCCAATATCGACGCTCGTCAGTTTCTCCGCGTACGCGAATGCCCAATACCCCGCGCTCTCGAAGCCGTCGGGCAGTGTCAGCGAGGTCAGGTGTGAATGTGTGAATGCCTGCGAGCCGATCGTCCGCAACGTAGAAGGCATCGTCACGGTAGCAACCTGTGCGTTCTCGAAAGCGGATTGTTCGATGGTAGTCGTCCCCTCAAGGACGGCGTAGCTCCCTCCAGGGTTCTTGGCCGTCGGGTATGCGATGAGACTCGAGTGGTCCTTCGTGTACAAAACGCCCTCGTCACTGGTGTAGTTCGCGTTGTCCGGATCCACGTCGATGGTCGTCAGACTCGGCGTGTACTGGAAGTCCCCGACCAGGAGACCCGGGCCGATATTGGGTCCCAGGTGGAGCGTCTTCAGGCCCGCCATGCCATCGAAGGCACCGACGACCGTCTGCACAGAGCGAGGCAGCGTCAGCGTCTCGATAGGGGTGTTGGAGAACGCTTCGTCGTAGATTGCTGTGAGCTGGGAGGGGTAGGCCGAGTCATCCTGGAAGGTAATTTCCTGCAGGTTGGTGCCTTTGAAGGCTTCGTAGTCGATGGTGCGCACACTGGCGGGCACCCACACCTTGGTCAGCTGGGACGGGAAAGCACCGGAAGAGATGCCCGTGACTCCCTCGGGGATTTCAACGTCCTGACTCTTTCCCTGGTACTGGACGAGGACACCGTCATCGTCCGTGATGAAGTCGCCGCGAGGATCGGGCTGGACCGTCACGGGCACAGTCACAGTCTTAGTCACCCCTGCCTCGCTCGTGACGGTCGCGCTCAGTGTGCCGGTTCCCGCCTGCTCAGCACCCTGAAAGTCGATCGACGATGCATCGTCGCGGCTATAGAACTGCCCAAGAGTGGAGGGGTCCATGCTCCAGGTGACTGCGCTTCCCTGGAGGGAGGGGGCGAGGAGCGCGTGCAGGTAGACCTGATGGTTGAAGATGGCTGACACCTCGGGAACGGACAGCTCCATGCCCACGTCCTCGGGGACCTCACGGACCTGAACCGTGGACGTGGAGGTCAGGCTCGAATTATCCTTGTCGATCACGGTGATCGTCGCCTCACCGACACCGACCGCGCTGACGTGTCCTTCCTGGTCAACGGTGAGAACCGACTCATCCGACGACGTCCAGACGATGATGCCGGGGTCGAAGTTTCCCGAATCGTAGGAGGCGTCGAAGATGACGTTCTGGCCCAGTGCCAGGGCGGTAGCAGTCGGCCACACGTCCAGCCTCGTCGTCGGCACACCGATGCTGGGTGCTTCAGCTGTTGCGGGCTGGAGAGTTCCGGTCACACCGATGCCCGCGGCGGTGGCCGCAGGCACGCTCAGCGCGGTCAGGGCCAGGACGCCGGTCGTTGCCAGCGCGACCGCTGAAAATGTTCGATGGGACATGTACACCTCGCTTGGTTGAGAACTAGTGGAGGGGAACGCCCACTGCTATGTGGCGTAATCCGTGTTCAAGCCTAGTATGTTGACCCCTTGACAGATGCTCTTTTTGCCATATTTTCTCAGCATATGTCAAACATGTGACACGTTAGGTTATAGGTTATTTTGCCCAACTGTTCAGAATGCACATACGCACGACTGAACTCACGAGAAAACACCACTCGATACACGTGAAACACTGTGGAACATCGGATGAAAGTAACGCGAGGGCGCAGCCAACCACTCGGTCGACCACGCCCTCGCGCTAGGTCACTCGACTACTCGACCCACTGACCTGAGTCAGCAAACCGATACCAGGCCCATCCGTCGCTCACCCAGCCGGTGGACATCGCTCCGCTGCCGGGCGTCAAGTAGTACCACGAGCCGCCACTGCGAATCCAGCCGGTGGCCTGCACGCCCGAACGCAGGTGGTAGTATCAGACACCATTGTCACGAACCCAGCCGACGCGCATATAGCCGGCCGCATCGAAGCGGTAAACCCGACCACCAATAGTCACAGCTGTACCGACCGGATAGGAGCCGTCGGCGTAGCGATACCACCAGCCACGAGCACCCCAGACCCACTCCCCCGTCTGCCGTTGAGGGATCGACGTCTGGCTCGGTGCGGGAGCAGGCGTCTGGCTCGGTGCGGGAGCAGGCGGCTGACTCGGGGCGGGACCCGGCGTCTGGCTCGGCGCGGGAGTAGGCTGAGGATCATCGTCGATGACCGGCGAGGGCTTGGCTCCAGTGGGATCTGGGTCCTCCACCGGCGCAGGAGCAGGATCGTCGTTCGGATCGGGCAGGGGCAGCGGGGGCAGGACACGGTTCACGGTCACACTCACCGTGGCCGACTGTTGAATACCTGATGCGTCGCGGACGTCGACGCGCAGCTCGCTGTCAGTCAGAGACGGTGTAAACGTGTAGATGAGCGTCGAGGCCTTCTCTTCCGCCGCGTCCGTCATGGCAGTCCAGTCCTGCAGGAGCGTCTCGGTTGTGTTCGCTCCGACCCGCACGACGCGGGCTTCGCGCCCCGTCGCCACGCCGCCGCCTGCTGTGATCTCCACGGTCGCAGGTGCCCCCGGGGACACCACGAGCGTGTACCCAACCCCGGCCTCGGCGATGCCGGTGCCAGACACGCCCAGCGTCGGGGCCTCGTACACCGACAAGCGCGAGGCATCGTAGCCCGCGCTCTCCATCGCAGCCGTCGCGATAGTCCACGCGGAGGTACCCTCGGCGGAGGCCACGTAGATGCTCGTGTCCGCTTTGAGTTCAGGGGCCATTCCCTCGGCGAGGGTGACCTGCGTGGCGGTGGCGGGAAGCACCAGGACGCGCGGCATCTCGCCCCAGAAGGTGAAGCTGGTCATCCCTTCTCCGAAGAAGGCGCTCTCGGGGCGTCCGCCCTCCGATGTTCCTTCACTGTAGAAGGTGCCGTCGATGCCTCCGCGCACGATGAGGTGACGGACGCTGCGGGCACCTCGCGGGGTAAGCGACAGGTCGCGCACCTGTGCCCCCAGTTCAATGGTGTCCAGGCCGGTGCCTGTCAGCCCTCGGGCGACCTCGACGGAAGCCGGGATCACCATGTCGACGAGGTTCGCGCAGCCGTCGAAGGCCTCGTCGCCGATAGCGGTCAGTCCCTCGGGCAGGATGACGCGCCGCAGCGCCGTGGCATTCTCGAAGGCTCCGGCCCCGACCGCCGTCGTTCCCGCGGCCACGGTCACCTCGCTGCCGGAGTTCGCGGGCGCATAGCGGACCAGGGTCCGCACGGACGAGTCGTTGTGGTAGAGCGCGCCGTTATCGACAACGAACGAGGCGTTGGCGGGGCTGACGCTGAGGGTGGCGAGGTTGTCGTTCTCTCCCAGGGCGTAGTCGCCGAGGGAGTTCAGGGATGCGCCGACATGGAACGAGGTCAGGGCTGGGTTCTTCGAGAAGGCCTCCTCGGCGATGGTTGACACGGTGTCCGGTATAGTGACTGTCGTCGCTGAAATACCGACGAATGCACCCTCGCCGATGGAGGTCAGACGCCCCAGGTCGGGCCGGAAGGTGACCTCTCTGAGCGCGGCATCATAGCGGAAAGCATTGGTGGACACGCCCGTGGCCCCACCCAGGTCGACGGAGACGAGCGCGGGCATCTGCCAGAACGCCGAGGCCCCCATGGTCTCGAAGCCGTCGGGAAGCGTGAGGGTTGTGAGGGTTGCTCCCTCGAAAGACTGGTCACCGACGCGACGCAGGGTGTCGGGGAACGTCACAGACTCATTCTGCGCTCCCAGGAAGGCGAGGTCGTCAATGTCCGTCGTCCCGCTCGAGACCGTGTAGGCCCCTCCCGAGTTCTTGGCTGCCGGGTAGGCGATCAGGTGCGTGTGATCGCGTGTATACAGCACACCGTCGAGGCTCTCGTAGTTGGGGTTGCCAGCGTCGACTTGGATGCGCGCGAGTTCGGGGGTGTTCGCGAAGGAGCCGACGAGCTGGTCCGCAGCGACCTCCGGCCCCAGGTGGACAGAGGCCAGCTTGCTCATGTCGGCGAAGGCATCGCCGTTGATGGTGACGAGGGAGCGCGGCAGAGTGAGCGTCTGGACGTTGGTGTTGGAGAAGACGCGGCTGCCCAGCTCTGCGAGTTCGGAGGGAGCGGCCTCATCATCCTGGAAGATAATCTCCTCCAGGCCGGTTCCGTAGAAGGCTTCGTTGTCGATGCGGCGGACGCTCGCGGGGATACGGACCGTACGCAGGGTCGCGTCGGAGAAAGCGTGCGAATCGATTGCGCTCACGCCCGCAGGGATGTCTACTTCGGCGTCAGCTCCCCGGTACGCAATGAGGACGCCACTGTCGTCCATGACGAAGTCGCCCGTATCGTCTGCTAGGACATCAACTGTCACGGTGACGGTCTTGACAACGCCCGCGGGGGTCGTCACGGTCACGGTCAGTGTGCCGACGCCCGCCTGCATGGAAGGAGTGAAAATGGCCGTGGGCTCCCCCTCGTCGGGAGCAATGGAACCCAGCGATGCGGAGCTAAGCGCCCACTCGACGCGGCTGCCCCGCAGGGAAGGAGCCAGGAGCGCGTTGAGGAACAGGGGTTTGCCGACGGTGGACACCATCGACGAGGCAGGCAGCTCGATTCCGGCCTCCTCGGAGACAGCGTGGACCCGAACGGGAACGGCCGCGACGTCAGTTGGCTCGGCGCGACGCTTCACGCTAATCGTGGCCTCACCCTCACCGATGGCCGTCACGAGGCCTTTGTCGCTAACGGCGAGGATCGAGGTATCCGACGACGTCCATGTGAGTTCGGAGTGATCAACCGGTGACGCGTCAGACAGCGCCTCAAACATGACGGCTTGTCCGGGAACGAGCGCGGTACTTCCCGGCCACAATCGCATATGTTGCGTCGGGACATCCCGGATCGGGCCAGCAACTGCTAAGGCCTGCACGTTGCCCTGCTGGGCGGCCATGGCCGTGTCCGCCGCGAGCGCGGTGGGGGCGCTCAGCGCGCCGACGGCAAGAGCACCGACCAGCGCAAACGACAGCGCTACGTGAGTTCGATGGGACACTATTTCTCCCTGTATTGACAAGCGTGTGTGAGGCTACCGTGTCAAATGATGACACCGCAGTCTGTCATACATAATCCCAGGAAGTCTGAGCATGTACCTACTGGAAGATATCTCCGCACTGCCATCACGTTGCTCAACGCCACCTTTATAATCGACCATTACCTGCAATAACAATGAAAAACGCGGAACTGTTGACTGTCACACCTCCCCGTTTCCTGCCGACACAATGGGCCCGCGCCTCCCGATAATCTGACCGGGAGGCGCGGGCGCAGGGTTCAGCGATTCAGCTCAGGCACCTAGCTGATCAACTGACCGTTATCGGCGAAGTGTTACCAGGTACCCCAAATCTTCAACCAACCAGTGGCCATCGCACCGCTGCCGGGCTGCAGGTAGTACCAGTAACCACCCTCCTTCAGCCACCCGGTGGCCATCGCACCATCAGAAGGATTCAGGTAGTACCAGGTGGACCCCACCTGCACCCACCCCGTCACCATCACACCGCTGTCAGGACTCAGGTAATACCAACGACCACCACTGGACACCCACCCACTGGCCTGGGCCCCCGACAACGAGTGGTAATACCAGGCACCCTGATCCTTCACCCACCCAGTACGCATATACCCAGCCGCATCAAAACGATACGTGGAACCATCAATCACCACAGCCGCATCAACCGGGTAAGAACCATCCTCGTAGCGATACCACCACCCACGAGCACCCCACGTCCACTCCCCGGTCTTCGGTGCGGCCTTGAGGTCTACCTTCACGGTTCCCTTGTTGAGCGGCCAGTCCCACACCTGCAGGTAGACGGTTGACGGGTCGCCGCCCGACCGCTGGGCAATCGTCGAGATCGGCACGTCGTAGTGGTAGTGGATCAGCCCGTCCTCCTCTTGCTCGCCCCAGTGGTACTCCTTCTCCTGCATGAAGGGCGCTCCGTCAGCCGTCGACGAGAATCCGTACCCCGCGATATAGGAGGAGTCGGTGACGTCGAAGGATAGCGTACGCTCGTTGCCCTCGCCCGTGATCGTCAGGTTCGAGACGACGGGTGCCTGCGTGTCGAGGCGAATCACGTGCGTCAGCTGCTGTGTCGTCGGAGTCGCATCAGTCGACGTGCCTTCGATGGTGAGGGTGTAGGCACCGTCCGGCAGCTCGTTACCCGCCGCATCATATCCTTTAAATATAGGGGTGCTGTCGAAATGCTCTTCCGCGGTGGTCACCTCAGTAAAGCGCCCGTTAAAGTACGAGTGGCTCTTGGGCACACTCCCGTACTCGTACGAGCGCACGACTTCCCCTGTCTCGTTGGTGTAGGTGTACGTCAACTTGTCGACGTCTCGCAGCAGAATCGTCGCCGGGATTGCGTACGTCCTGGCGTTTTCTTCCGTCGAGCGGGAGATGATGTACAGGTCGCGGTCATTCGTGCTGATCGCCATGGACTCTTCCGGATCGAAGGGGTTCAGTTGCCCGAGGGTCAACCTATGGAAGGTCATTGTGGACGTGCCGATCTTTCCCTTCTCGTACACGGGGCTATCGAAGATCGTCGGCTCTTCCTCGGCACCGTAGAAGCCCAGGTAGGGAACGGTCAGGCTGGGTTGTCCGTCTGTGCTCGTGAAGGTCACGGCACCGTCGATGAAGGTTCCGTTGGGCGTGTTGCTCGCCGCGTACGAGGCAAATTCGGCTGTCGGGGTCACCGTGACGGTCACGGTGGCGCTCGACTTCGCGGGAACGGTCACGGAGTCGGAGGAGAAGGTCAGGTCGATCCCCTTGCCCGTCCAGTTGGTCGAGTGGCCGGTGAAGAGCATGCTCTGGACGTCTTCGGACAGGGCCTGGCCGCCGAGCGTGTACGTGTGGGCGGCGTCGGACACGTTGGTCAGCTGTACCTGGAAGGTCCACCCGTCGGTTCCGTCTCCGAGCTCCGCCTTGGGACGCAAGGAGTCCGCGGCTCCCACGACGCTCGGGTACACCGGCGAGGTCGTGGCCCCCACCGCGTCCACGAGGCCCGCGCCGACTCGGCGCGGCGAATAGAAGGTCCCATCGGTCTGCGTCGCGTCCGGCATCGGGCGCGCAGTGCCCATCAGGAAGTTGGTGACCACCGCGTTCTTCTCCGCCGCGCTCATCGCCGCGAAGGCCGGATCGGTCGCCACGCGCTGGCGCACGAGGGTGGCGATACCCGCAACCTGAGCCGAGGCCTCGGCCGTGCCGGACATGCGACCGTAGTAGTTCCCGGGGCTGGCCGACATGACGGCCCCGCCGGGGGCGGCGATCTCGGGCTTGAGGCGCAGGTCGTAGGTCGCGCCCGTACCGGAGAAGTCGGAGACGCTGATCGGCTGCGTTCCCTGCTCCGCCACGGTCTGTTCATCGACCGAGGCCACCGCCAGGGTCGAGGGGTAGAACGCGGGGAAGCCGAGCAGCCCCGTATCCGGGTCACTGGCGTAGCTGTTGTTCTCGTTATTTCCGGCCGGCGCGTTCACGACGACACCCTGATCGCTGAGGGTCTGGTACACCTGCGAGTAGAGCGCGACCGAGTCAGTGCTCATCCCCTCGAGCGTCGCGAAGGAGACGGTAATCGCATCAGGCTTCAGCACTGCCGCGTCGTCGAGAGCGGCCAGCAAGGCGCTGTCGTTCGCGGTGTATGTGTTCCCCCTGGTGGCCTTCGCGACGATGAGCTGTGCGCCGGGGGCCGCACCCGTCAAGGCAGTGTCGTTGGCGGTCGCGAGAGCCGCGACGTGCGTGCCCTGTTCGGATGCCCATCCGCCCTCGCTACCCGGTATCACATTCGCGTCACCGTCGCCATAGTCGTAGGCGAAGGGGATCTTGTCGCTGATCCATGCGCCGTTCTTGCCAGCACCGAGGTCTGTCATCAGGGACGTCATGTCCGTCTGCGTGAGGCGCAGCGAGGCGGCGTCCATCACGCCCGCGAAGGCCTCGTGCGAGGTGTCAACCCCCGTGTCGATGACCTCGATGACTTGCCCCTGGCCCCTCTGGGAGGCTGCCGCAGCACCGGTCATACGCGAGGCCGCGCCCAGATCTGACGAATCAGCAGGTTTTCCGTACCCGCCCTGGATGCTCCAAAAGTCGGGGTCAGTGACCGGATCGTGGTACCCCTCAACAAAGGCCCCCGCCACGCCCTGCGTCGCTTTGATGGCCGAGAGCGCGGAGGCCGGCGCCTTGATCGCGATGCCCTCGAAAGCGTGCGTGTAGTCCCGCACAACCTCCATTGTCGCGCCCGGCGAGGCCTGAGCGACGGCGTCACCAATACGTTTCTTGGCATCGGCGAGCCTGGCAGCAGGGTCGCCGCTCCCCTCCTCAAGGTGGACGATGATCGTGAACGGTGAGGTGGCATCGGCCAGGTTCGGTGACGAGGCCTCGGCGCGGTCCGCGTTGGCCGCGAACGAGGGCAGCATCGTCGTTGTAGTGACAACGAGGGCACCGGAGGCGACGAGCGCCAGTGCCGACAATCGACGGTGAATCATCTGTGGCTCACTTCGTTAACAAATGGACAGGGGATGCAACGTGCAGCAGTCCCTACCGTCAAGGGTAGACGATACAGGTGCTTACTGCGACATGCTTATTGCGAATTTTTTCCATGATCTGTCAAAGTCATATTCGCATGTTCTGGTGACGGAGTGCGCTCATGACCATCATTTCTCTGTCACACGCGGGGATGACTCTGACCATGAAATAACTTGTATGTGTACATCGACCGTCGTTTGACATCGACGTTGACACTCATGCTGAGCATCACGGGCTGACGAAAGATCTGGGTCCGCTCCCCGGAAGATTCCGGGGAGCGGACCCGGGGCAGTTCGTCGACTCGTCAATCAGCCGATCCACTGGCCGCCATTCGAAAAGTGGTACCACGTACCCGAGATCTGGAGCCACCCGGTCGCCATCGCGCCGCTGGAGGGGTTCAGGTAGTACCAGGAGCCGCCATCCTTGAGCCAACCGGTCGCTATATCACCGGCAGCATTCAGGTAGTACCAGGCCGAACCCACCTGCGTCCAGCCCGTCGCCATCGCGCCGCTGGAGGGATCCAGGTAGTACCAGGATCCGCCGACGAGAGTCCAGCCGCTCGCCTGAGCACCCGATCCAGTGTGGTAGTACCACGAGCCGTCGTCCTTCACCCAGCCCGTGCGCATGTATCCGGACGCATCGAATCGGTAGACCGTGCCACCAATCGTCACCGCCTGGTCCTTCGGGTAAGAGCCGTCCGCGTTGGCGTACCACCAGCCGCGAGAATCCTGCTTCCACTCACCGGCCTGTGGCTGGGGCTGGGGAGCCGGGGAGGATACGACACTCAGCGTCGTCGAGTGGAGCGCGTACGAGGCATCGCGCACGTCGACGCGCAGGCTCACATCCCCGCTAGTCGGCGTCCACGCGTATGAGGCCACACCGGACGTGACTGCACTCCAGTCCTGCAGGACGGTTTCGGCGCTCCCCGGTCCAACCTGAACGAAGCGCGCCTCGCGCACATTCTGGGTGCCGCCGGTAGCGGTGGCGGTCACCGTCGTCGACGTACCAAGGCTCGCGGTCAGCGCATACCCAGCCCCTGCCTCGGCGATGCCAGTGCCCGACAGAGCGAGCGTGGGCGCGAAGTACGCCTTCAGGTTCGCCGTCGCGTATCCGGCCTTCTCCATCGCAGCCTTCACCATCTTCCAGGCCTGCGATCCTTCCTCCCCGGCAACGTAAATCGTTGTGTTCGCCTTCACGTCGGAGGCGGCGTCTTCGTCAAGTTCCAGCGACGCGAGGCTCGCGGGCAGGACAACGACGCGCGGCGTCTCACCCCAGAAGGAGAATGTCGTCATGCCCTCACCGAAGAACGCGCTCTCCGGGCGACCGTTCGAGGCCTGGCCCTCGGAGTAAAACTCACCGTTCACACCGCCGCGCACGACGATGTGACGGACGTTCCGGATGCCGCGCGTGACGATGCTCAGCTTGCTGACCCGATCCCCCAACTCAAGCGTATCCACGCCGGTATTCGACACGCCCTCGACCGAGGTGGCGGACGCAGGAACAACCAAGCTGGTCAGATTCGCGCAGCCGCCGAATGCGTCCTCGCCGATTTCCTTGAGCCGTCCCAGGTCGGGGCGCAGATTCACCTCGGTCAACGCGAGGTCGTTCAGGAACGCGTCGTCCGAGACGGTGGTCGTACCGCCCAGGTCCACGCGAGCAAGATTCGACGCGTACGAGAAGGCCCAGGAACCGATTGTCTCGAACGAATCCGGCAGTGTCAGCGAGGTGAGCCGAGAGCTTTCAAAGGCGTAATCGCCGATTCTGCGCAGTGAGGAAGGCAGCGTCACGGAAGTGACCGAGGCGTCCGCGAACGCGTACTCATCGATGTCGGTGGTTCCATCAAGGACCGCGTAGGAGCCACCCTTGTTCTTCGCCTGCGGATAGGCGATCAGGTGCGAATGATCCTTCGTATACAAGACGCCGTCGACGCTCGCATAGTTGCCGTTGTTGGCATCGACCTCAATGGAGGTAAGCACGTTTGCGCCCGGGAAGGCGGCCACCAGCTGACCTGCAGCGACCTTGGCTCCGAGGCGGACCGAGGTAAGCCTACTCATCCCCGCAAAGGCATTGTCACCAATCGTCACGACGGAGCCGGGCAGTGTTATGGTCGCCAGGCTCGTTGACTGGAACGCGCGATCCCCAATCGTGGCGAGCTGGGACGGATGCGCCTCGTCGTCCTGGAAGGTGATCGCCTTCAAGTCCTGACTCACGAACGCATCATCGCCGATGACACGCACGCTCGCGGGGATCCACAGCTTCGTCAACTGCGCGTTCGTGAACGCCTCAGTGCTGATCTCGGTGACCCCATCGGGGATCGTGACCTCCGTGGAGCTTCCCGTGTAGGCGGTGAGAACGCCGTTCTTGTCGATCTCGAAGTCCCCGGATGGATTGGGCTGCGCGACCGACGACACGACGCTGACGCTCGTTGTTGTCCCGGCGTCGTCAGCGAAGGCCGCAGGAACGCCGACCGTCGTAAAAGAAACCGCTCCGGCCAGCGCTAACGCGAGCGCCGTCCCTTTTCGATGAGACATGTATGTGCCTCCCTGTGTTGACAATTCGGTAAAACGAGGGTTCGGTCCACGCGACACGAACGCTTGTCACAGGCTACTCCCCACAGGGATGTCACCCACTTTTTGTAACAACCATTCTCACGATACGTCAATCTCTGAATCACACACGCCACCCGGAGTACCATGCGCCGTCATCGACAAGCCACCTGTCCTGCGCTTGTCACCCCACACCAGCTACCCCTGTACGCACGCTAACGCACGGACTCTGACCGGCGTCACCAGCATCTGACCGTCCGCGCCTGACGGAGTAGCTCACCGTACGGTACGGCACGGCACATACGCCGAGGGGCCGACCTGGCGGTCGGCCCCTCGGCGTATCCCATCAACACAGTGCGAGTTCTGCCAGATGACTCCTCAAACATAGCTCGTCGGCATGTCCCGGACCCGAGGCCCGTGCCGTATTCCCTTGTGATGGCACCTACTGTAGGAGGCCAACCTTGTGGGAGCCCCGAGGCGACCTGAGAAAACCCTGGGACTTTATGGGTTCGCTCCCCGGACACGAAGTCCGGGGCGCGAACCCAGGTGCCAGAAGCACCTAGCGACATGGGATCAGGCACTCAACTCCACTGGCCCGAATCAGAGAAGAAGTACCACGTCCCCCAATCCACACCCAACCGGTAGCCATCACACCCGACTCCTTCAAGAAATACCACGAATCACCAACCCGCAACCAACCAGTAACCATCGCACCATCGGCCGGATCAAAGTAATACCACGACCCACGAATCATCATCCACCCCGTGGCCATCGCACCACTATCGGG
>QWCT01000868.1_pt1 | contig 17693 bp, 20 predicted proteins | sample 1972681 | NCBI WGS metagenome assembly QWCT01 (sample SAMN09866701, study PRJNA288562) | Human oral metagenome isolate pre3_saliva, whole genome shotgun sequencing... | isolation source: mouth | host: Homo sapiens | place: USA: California | reverse complement strand
GAAGTGAAAATATTCGTAGTACTACAGCATAGCTGTAGTACGAAGAAATCTAGTCGCTTTTACGAAAAGAAATAAAAAAAGTTAGAGACTACCGATAGGCCTTAATGGCCTATCGGTAGTCGATTATTTTAAGCTTAAAATAAAGTAGTAACCTACTCGTCGTTGTTTTCTATTAGTATTGATATTAAGATTACAGGTATAATAACCATCATACTTACTAGCGTGAAAAAGGAACCTATGTATCCTAAAGTAGAAATCTCAGTTGTAGTAGATAAATATCTATTACTTATCAAGTCTACTATAAGTAACGTAAGTCCTACGAATAATGTGAAACCAGATATGTACAAGCCTATAGTAAGGACTTGTACCGAATCTATGGTTTTATTTCGATTCAGACTCATCTTTAACTACCTTAGGTTTTCTAGGTTTCTTAGTAGCCCTAGTAGGTTTCTTCTTAACAGACTTCTTAGTAACCTTAGGTTCCACTACACCATCTTCTAGTTCCTTAAGTATCTTTTTATCTAATACATTAAGTAGCTCTTTATTCTTCTTAAGTTCTTTCTTAATGCCTTCAGCCTTAAGCTGTTTAAGATACGTACTAGCAGTTACCAACTGGCCATTAACGTTAACATGGGTAGCTATACCACGTTTACACATTTCTTCGGTATCGAAATAGAAATCCATACCTTTAAATAAATCCTTTAACTCTTCTTCACTTAGATAGTCTTGTAAATCAGCAGTGAACATTTTGTTAAAATACTTATCTTTAAAGGTAGCATTCTCCATAATCTCTTGTCCTTTACCGAATACACCAGAGCTATAGTTATGGAACATAATATAGCTATATGGATATACTATACGTGTATGACCATATATAAAGATATGTGCTGCTGCACTAGCTCCATTAGGTTCTAATACAGTCGTACATCTATTATGGAACATAGTATCTATAATAGCTTTAAACTTACACATCACATCTGAATATCCACCGAATGATGATATGTATATAGTAAGCAAATCATCTGTAGTAGCATTACGTAATGTATTCATTAGGTCATTAGGTAATGATCTATCCTTAATCTCCCCATTAATGTATATGGTATGCTGTTTAACTACCTTATTATTCTTAACATAAGATATCGTATTAGGATCCTGTCCACCTATAGGTGGCAATCCAAGATCTAAAGCATCCATATTATCCTCAGACGCATAATTTGGATATCTATCTGAATATCTAGGTATAGGCGGTAAATTGTCTAACTCTAGTCTTGTTCTTCCCATTTGTATTCATTTCTATAGTCAATAGGACCATTCCTACTATGTAGGAATGGTCTCTTGTAGTTCTGTAGGATCTTGACCTTTAGATAATAAACTCCTAACATAGTCCCACGTTATTTGTATCTTATCTTGGTCTTCCCAACTCAACCCTTCTTCATCGTCCTCACGCTGTATTTTAGTTACATACATATCTTCTTCACCAGCATCGTATACTATACCATCCATAACTTCTTCGTAATTCTTACGTTCTGTATATGGTAGATAGTAATCATGCTGATAACCGTGAGTGAACCCATTGATTAACCCATCGTCATAAGCTTGTGCTATCTGAGGGCAAGCCATTATATACTGTTGCATTTGTATACCTATAAACTGATCTATAGAGTTGATGATATAGATACTCATATCTAGGTAATTGTCTTCTCTATACATAAGCAATTCATTAGCTCTTTGTATATAAGCATCACTTTGATAGAATGCATTCAGATCCTGGACATACCCCGTTAAAGCACTTTGGTAATTACCCGCTATCATTGGGTTATAATTACCAAACTTAAAATCGGTATTAAGCGCAATGGGTTTATGAAGCAGTAGCCCCAAATCATTTCTGTTACACGTTATAACGTTCATGCTTTATTCCTATACTAACAGAAACTTTGCTAAAACCTCTGCTACTTTCTTAGTTTCAGGTTGAACCCAGTTTTTCCAAACGGACATACCGCCTCGTTCTAATAATAGGTTCTTCCAAGTTAAATCATGGGACCAAGCTCCCATAATCACTGTCTTATATCGCATCTCTAACATAGAGCGTTGATATATTTCTTTCTTATAGCCTAAGACTTTAAATACCATAGACATAGCATCTGCTGGTTGCATAAGCATAGTCTTGATAAAACTAGGGTAATCTTTACTATCGGAGTATTGATTCCTTAGTTCTCTCATAGCAGTTATAGTTCTAGCGGCTAATTGTTCATTACCTTCTAACCTCACAGCTACTTTCTTAAACTCTACTTCATAACCCATAAGCTTTTCTATAAAGTCTTCTGGTATCCAATATTTAGATTCATCTAGAGTAGTAACTCGTTCAGACCTAGTTTCTTTAGAAATCATAGTATGGGTTACTAAGTGATTGAACACAAACATTGGTATTTCTAACTTGAATACTCTAAATCCTTTATATAGCTTAGCATATGGTATTTCAGTATCTTTTATACCAGCATTGAGTAACGCTCTTAAGTTAGTCTTAATAAGATATTGACCATTACTAATATGCTTTACAAACCCAAACTTAGCTATATAGTTAGAGAACTTATGGTATTCCATAATTATAGTATGGGCTTTATCATCCGTAGATAAATCTAGCTCTATATTTACGAAACCATTAGGTCCTACTATATGCCTAAAGTATAGTTCTATAGGTATAAACTCTAACGGCCTACTAGCACTATGCATAGCAGCTTCTTCTTTAAGCTGGTTGTATCTACTAGTAGGATTAGAAGATTCTTCTTTACCCCTACTTATGGCTGCAAAGGCAGACGATACATCTATGCGTCGTTCCATACTACTGTTTGCAGTATTAGCAGACTCTGAAAGATCCTCCACGTAGCCATTCTCTGCATTCTCAAATCCTTGTATATCGTATATAACCGACTTTGGACTTGTATCTTTCATTTACATTCCTTTCCTTATATTTAGAAAAATAACCTTAGGAACTTAATAGCTCCTTAAGTATCCTATCATTCTCTGGTTTATCAGCTTTATCCTTAAGTAGCTCTAACATTATAGAGTTAGCAGGTCCTAACAACGTTACGTTATCAGACACTGCACCTGGTCTATCATTCGGAACATTGTTAAAGGGTTTGGCCGGTGTGAATAGCTCTTCCATTCTCTGGTCCAGGGTCATCGTTACGTTTAATTCCAACACTCTCACGAGTGCTCGACTATATCATCATCCTGTATAACTACTATGTCTTATACAGGACGGCTCCCGTTTCGATTTAATAGAACATTACTGTTACATTACACTATACTACTATCATATAGTTACTAACCTATATAGGATATATAGGCTCTACTCTACTCATTTACTCACTACAGTATCTCTACATATAGTTACACTTTCGATAGTCTGTGAAGTCACATCCTATGATATAGGATGCTTCCTTGCGTCGATTAGCTCTAGATATAACGTTTTCACTATGCTATTTTGGACCATTACCCTAATAGTATTACAATCTGTTACCAGCTGTAAGTAGTAGTTATATCGTTATCGAGCCGTTCCCGCAGTTAGAGAGCTTTTTTTCCTTATATTACTATAAGGGGCGATAAATTGTTTATTAATGTTATTCTGTTTCTATGCGTTCTATTCTATATTTATTATCTAGGAGCTTATTAGCTCCTAGATACCTTCCAACTGTCTTCTTATCTTTATTAACAAAATTACTTATACTACGTAAACTAGGAAATACGTGCTTTTCATTTGTTAATACGTTGGTAACTTCGAAAGACATTGGTTTATTCTTAATATCTGCTAGCTCTTTAAAAGGTTTACCGTCGTCTATTTTAAAAGACCACCCGTTGAACTCATACCCACCACCATTAGCTGCTGATTTAGTAGCTGATGATTTCTTAACATCTACTATCTCTGCAAGCTTATACAGTTTAACATCATATAGCATTTTATTCTCTTTTCTATTATACGCTAGATATCCCGTAGGGATCCTATATACGCGTTCTAGAGAAACTGCTATTGTATAGTATGGGTATTTCTTAATAAATAAATCCTTAAGCTTATATATATCAGGCTCTATATACTTTAAGCCTAATGCTTTAGACATACTAACAGTACTACTATATTTTTCAAGTAGATCTTTACCATTAAGTATTTTTAAAACATATCTATCATAGCTATAGGACATATTTATCCATTCATCGTGAGTTATCCAAGGCGTTGGGTCAGTGAGTGATTTAATCTGGAATATACCTTTAGCTGTTTTAATCACTCGGGCCTTAGAATGTTTACTATCTACACTAGGTTTAAGAGTAAACCTACTACCGCCCATATACTCAGCAGCAGCTGCTGTAGATGCAAACTCTTTATACTCATTAGTCTTTAGGTTCTTGATAAAACAACGGATATTATCGGACCTTATACCTTGCCAAGCTGTAAACCTATTATTTTCACCTAGGGTAGCCCAACGCAAGTTACTCGCCTTATAATCATGCTTATTACCATTAATATGATCTACTATATGCTTAGACCCCTGATCCGGATTATCAATCCACGTAGTAGCTACTAATCTATGTATGGAATAAGTACGCGCGCCGTGTGCGCATACTAAGGATACCATAGGGTACCTATAATTAGGTAGCATATCGTCCATATCAACTTTAAAATATTTATTATCTAAAGTATCTACAAACTCGCCTTCCTTATTAATTCCATATCTAGGAGCTGCTGGGATTAACCTATATTCACTATTTTTCATATACACTATAGGAGTATCAAAATAGATAGTATATAACTCACGTCCTCTAGCCGTATTTTCGTCGTATCTGACGAACTTAAGTCTATACAGATATTTAGCATAACCTTTAGTAAACATTATAGAATGGGCCGATATTAAGAACAAGTGTTCAGCTTGTAGCTTAAAATCATATCCATACAGATTAATATCTATTACATCTGTAGGATTTTTATAAATCGTCTCTTGGTTACCAATCTTGAGACAATAACCTTCTTCAGTTCGCTTTATAGCGGACTTAACTTTAGTGCCGTATATAGAATAGTATAAATCACTCTTTACACTATATGCCATATAGTACTCCTCGTATTTAAGATATTAACGCTAAAAACGTTAACTCAATAATAGCTATATAGTTATAGAGATAATTCTGAATAACGCATATTCCAGTTTTTTAACACTGTTTAAATATTATCTTGTCGCCGTCGTAATCTGCATTAGGCGCCTTAGCCGACAATTGTGGGAACTGTATGGCATAGTTCTCCACGTCGTTATCAAACGCTATAATATACATAAGCTGAGCTGAACCTAAATATAACGAAGGATTCCTATGTATTATTATAGATATACCTCTACCGTTATATTGTTTAGCTTCGCTTATCAACTCTTTACCTATATCCTCTATATCCTTATCATATGCTTTAGCTGCTTTAAGTATCTTATTGCTAGCTTCCATATAGGACATATCGTATCTACGCATCAACTTATTAAGCATATAAGGACGTAAGACACTAACTAAGGTAACCCAAGGAGCTACTACTTCGTCGTGTCTATGTCTACCTGGTCTAGATACTATAACAGACCTAAAGGTAAATGGAGATCTACAACCATATACGTGTTTCCTAAAGATACCTGGTTTACCGGATAGATAGTTCTTGATATAGAACTCCGGCATAACACCTATGGAACATACTGCTTTACCTGTTGTTTTATCCAACTGTTGTTCTGTAGCAGTATAATCATTAGCTACACGCATCCACATAGTAGCTACATCGTATATAGAAGCAAATCCAGTATCTAAGTATTTACCTTTATTAGTCTTAGTAACATTGAATAAAACGTTATTAATCATAGGTAGATACTCTGATAAGAGTATATCAGACTGAGTATCCCATAACTCTAGCATAAGTCTAACTGACTCTGCTTTAGGACCTGACTGATATTGAGATAGTGTATTTACGTAGATAAGTATATTACGTATATTTAACAAGAAGTTCTTATAGGTTCTATCATTATGTAGAACATTCCTAGCTATAGAACCACATATGTTGTTCTTAGTTCTAGTTTCGTTAGTAACTCCTACTAAATATTGAATATCCTTACTAAGTAAGTTGTTGAGCATTTGAAAATACATAGGGTTAAGGAACTTACGATCTGGAGTAAATGCTTTAGCCCATATGATAGGGTCATAGGACATTTCATCTACTATACATCCGCATTCCTCGCATCTATGGCCTTTATATAGCTCACCTACGTATTTACCGCAACTACATTTAGGTAATATACTAAAGTTATCAGAGTTATACTCTTTAACCATAGTATTATGGAACTCTTCTTTATGATTCTGATCGAACATAGAGAAATCGTTAAGTATAAGTTTCTTAGACGATATTGACCTAAAATATTCATCTAGAGAAATAAACTTTTGTCTAATAGCCATATTTCATATCCTTTCATATTTTTATTTTAAGATAAAAAAATACAGACAGTAGAACTATAGTCCTACTGTCTGTTTAGCTATTTAGATTTTATAGCTCGTTCCTAGTGGAGAATATATACCATAGCTGTTGTAGCTTGTATTTCCAATATTAGGCATATCGGAGTAGATAAGACCGGCTTGAGCTGTGGTAGATAGACCATAGTCTGCATATACACGTAGTGCACCAACGTTGTAACCAGCTTGAGGCATAACGAATTTGTTCTCGAACTGGAATCCAATATTAGCCATACCCAAGCTTCTAGATAGAGCTAGAACGAACTGTGGGTTAATAAGCATACGAACAGTTTTGTTCTCAATCTCAGCATCCTCGATGAATGTGGCTAACAATTCAATCTTGTTATCGAACGCTCTTTGGTTATTAGGCACGATACTATCGAAGAAGATATTGATAGCTGTTTCATCTGCACCATTGGTTTGTCTTAAGATAGCTTCAAACTCTAAATCGCGTATATCTCTCTCGGAGTCTTTAGCTCTCCAGCTACCGGCAGGAATGATAGTCTTGCTAAATACCATATCGCCTGCATATGCAGTAAACGCACCATTGGTTAGTATAGACGCAGCTTTGTTAATCGCAGCTTTAGCGCTATCTATCTCTTTAGAGAATACAAATGCAGATAGTGCTTCATAACCTTGATTATATAATGTAGCATCTAGAGTAATAAGAGGTTCGTGTTGGAACATCTTATCTATCAGAAGTGCTTTGTCATTAGGCGACAGTTTCTTATCACATACATCAACTTCCATAAGATTGCCGTTGTTATCGACAGCCTCGCGAGTGAATAGGTTGTAAATACCAGGTTGTCTATCTGGAGTCATAGTGTCCATGACAATTTTAATATACTGTTTATCTTCAGCTACTAGCGTTGCAGCTATAAGACCTAACAATGACGAAGCCGTATCAGGGATAGAACTATCAATATATGTAATAACAATATTTGGAGCTACCGCTGTTAAGAACGGAAGTACTCTACCATACTGGTCCATACGTTTCTCTCTATTCTCTACATTAACAGGAATACCTGTAATATATCCAGCAACTGTAACTAGCGTTTGATCCATAGACTGGCTATTCGGAGATATAACACTGTTTACGCTATTATCCTTAAGGTTAATGCTAGCTATGAAATCTGCTTTAACTGGATTACCGAACTTATCGGAAATAACCCCTGCTGGGTTAGACTCTAGGTTATAAATAAAGTTAACTTTATTACCTAGTGATTTCTTAATCTCTGGTAGGTTAAGACCTCTACCCTCTTTCTCGTATTCGGAAATAACAAATGCGTTAAATGCGCTGAATACGAATTGACCTACTACGTTCTCTATAGGAACATTGTATCTCAAGATCTGACCATCTATAGACTGGAAAGAAGTTTCCTTCTCTAGAGTAGGATTAGCTAGTTTAAGCTGTCCTATGATGATCTCTTGTAGCTTCTCGTCCATAGCGTCTGAGTAAGTATAAAGATCTTTAGACTTCTTATTACCGCCACGCTCTTGCTGGTGTAGTAGAGCAAGCTGAACAGTTTGCTTAGCTGTATTAGCCATACGTCCCGATTTCGTATACAATACTGTATAGTAACGAACTAGATTGTTAGCATAGATTTTATAAAACACTATGCAGCTATAGGCTAACCAAGGTATAGAGTTCTTATCTAGAACCATAACTTTTATATCATTAGTTCTAGTCTTAAGTATCTCCTCAGCTTTCTCCTTAATCATAAGTAGGTTAGCTGTTACGCTATAACCAGTCATAAGGCCAGCTGTTAACGATTGAAGATAAGATTGCTTAACTTCTTTTGTGTTCATAGGCGTACCTATGCTCAACGGGATATTCCCATTAGCATTTACGTCAATACTTGCATTACTATTAACACTTGTTGTGTTGTTTGTTTCAGTTCCAGCTGGAACACCTTCTTGACCATTTCCGTTAATAGTCGGAACTGGACTACCTTGTCTAAGTGCCATAGCACCCTCCTTATAAATTAAAATATTTTAATTTTGACCTTATACCTAGTAACTATTATATATACCATTACCCGCCAGTAACAATACATACTTTAATCAATAGCCTATTTATCAGGTCTATATAAATAATATATAGCTATAAATAAGTCATATACATATTGATAACTGGTATATTATTTAGACAGATGATAAAAGGGGTCTACTAACCTACACATCTATATGATGTGTAGGCAACAACTAATAAAAATTCAATTATATACTATATAGGTATATCTATAGTACTACATACTGTTCGGTTACCTGAACTTCATACCCCTATAATATAAGGAATATAAAAATGTTAGAAATATTCACATCTAGAAAAGATCCAATATTCCAAGGTATAACTATACAACAAGAGTTTGAAAACATAAGAACTTACTATAAATCCGTATTAGGTAAACTATATCAATATAGAGCTGATCATACTTGGTGGGTGGATAATAAAAATATCTTAAGTAGGTTATTAGCTAAAAGCATAGATCCATTAGGAGTAGATGATATATCATATTTTGCTTATATATCCTCATATGCAGATGACTTTACAAGAGAACTTGAAATGTCTAGTAAGTATAATAAAGGAAAATGGTTTTTTAACAATACGTATAAAGGATCTTCAGAAGCTTACTATGTAACAGACGATGTTACCCCTATACAGGATATTGGAATCAACTGGAGAAAACTAAGACCATTAGAAGTTTTATATACTAATACTAATATATTAGATTTCTCTATACCGGATACTAATAATACCAATAGAAGATCTTTTATATTTAAGATCAATCCTATAGAACTATTTTTCCAGTATAAATATTGGAAATTAAATAGAAGAGAAGAAGATAGTACTAGCTATAACGTATATATAGGACAATATCTATTACCTAGGATATTAAGTAGCTATATAGAAATGTGTTGGATAAATATAATAAATAGTAAACTAGAAGATAAAGACTTTAAAGTCGAGATGTATAGTAACTTACCATTTTCAGTATCTGATTATTGTAATAAACTAGATAGGCTATTAGATGGTTTTATAAATAAGTTTAAATATACTAAAAATAGCTTAGATAGGATAATGCTAAATATACCTTGTATATCTAATAACAATATATATAAAACATTGAAGCTACCACAAGCCTATTATACTAAACAAGTCCTATGGTTACCGTTACTATCTAGGGTAGATACTATATATGGATTATTAACACTATTAGGTAAAGAAGGTATGATAGCTAATACCAGCTATACATCTGGAATCAAACGTTATATAAGGATGTTGATTAACTCCGGTAATCTATTCCCCCATAATACACCAGCAGAGCTTATACGTAACTTCGATGTTAAACTATTTAAAATACAACAAATGTTATAGAGCTAGTAGACCTTATAAGGTCTACTAGCTCTAGTTAACTTATTTAAAGTAATTACATATCATTATACTGTAACATCCTAATGTTCCAAGTATATATACTAGTAAACAAACGGATAATGAACGTATATATGTGTGTCTTGTCTCAATAACTTCTATCTCTAAGTTCTGTATAGTAGTCATTAAGTCCCTATAATCATTTGCTTCCATAGGTGGACTCTTTATCTATTATAATAGAAACTGTAGCAGATTTTGCAGCAGGGATATTATTTAGTTTATATCTAACCCGTATACCATTGTTAAGCATTTTAGCTTGTTCCTCAGATAGCTTTAGATCTAAAAACACATGATCCAAAGTTACATTACATTCTGGTATATCAGTATAGCCATCTGGTAATGTCTCACCCTCAGCTAGCTTAATATCAGTCTGAAACTCATTTTGTGTAATTTCCATAGGTTACTCCTTACTTAATGTATTGTGTTTACACATTCTTTTAATTCTAAAAAATCAGCATTTACAAATCTACTATACATAGATTCAAAATGACATACTAAGATAATCTGGTTGAAGTTATGAGATAATACTCTATCTATAATATCATAAGCAGTTTGTCTATGCTCTGCATCCATAGTTCTACCGAACTCGTCTAATATAAGTGGATAGTTAGCTAAACCTAAGTATTTAACAAACACTATCTTAAACGCTAGGTTAACTATCTCTTGCATAGAAGAGGATAGTTTAGATACATCCTCTATGATTTCATCGTGGTTAACTTTAACTTTAAACTTATAGTTAAGATCTGAATCACTATCTATCTCACAAGGTAATAACTCCATATTATAACTCCATACAGAGTTAATGATATTATTCATTTCAGATAGATATCCATTAAGGAAACTATTAATGGATTTAGCAATAAGTCCAGACTCTGGTGATAACACGTCTATCATCCTAGATAATACTTCTAGTTTATCCTTATAAGTAGTAATGGATTTCTGTAAGTTATCTACTATAGCTAAATTAGTATCTGACTCATTAACTTGTTTCTGTATAGTAGCTAACTGTAACTTTAATCTACCTATATACTCCTGTATAAGCTCATTATGTTTACTTATAACCTTATACTGTTTCTCAGTATGCTGATACTCATACCACTTCTTAATATCTAAGATGATCTCATTAAGTTTAGTCTTACTCTGTATAAACTTTTTAAGTAACTCACTATCCCTTAAGAGTTTTTGTTTCCTTATAGTAAGTTCCTCTATAGTCTTTTCTACTTTATCTATAGAAGAAACTCCTAATTGTTTAGCTAGCTTTTGAGTCTCTTCATATACAGACTGCTGCTTCTTATAGGTTTCTAACTGCTGTATATAAGACTCTAACTGTATAAGATGTTCTATACCTATCCTAGCTTCATTAAGTAAACTAGGTATAGTCTCTATAGAAGTATCTTCTTGATATTTATAAAATATCTTAATCTCACTGTTACTTATAATATGTATAAGTCTATCTAACATATCTATCTTAGTAACTAATCTGCCTCTAGTCTTCTTAAGAACATCTAATTGTTCTACTAAGGATTTATACTTAGCTTCTAAGGACGTTAATGTTTCAGTTAGCTTAACTAGTTGTGGTTGTGTATCATAGTGCCAGCTATGGTTACAATTAGGACAAGTTACGTTATGGGAACTACTATTACGTAACTCTTGTATCTGATTTTTAATTACCGTTATATTACCGTGTAACTGATTAGCTTGGATATTGAACGCTTCTATAGACTTATCTATATCTAATAACTCTTTCCTACTACCTAGAGATTGTATATCAGGTTGTAATAGGTAATTTAAATAACCTCTGGATTCCTCTCTTATAGAAGTTAATAACTGGTTAAGTCTACTAGAGCTTCCTAGTATAACTTCCTGTGGTAAATACCTCTTAGTCTCTTCTATCTTAAGAGTTATATTAGCTATCTCAGTTTCTAGCTTATTGCCGGATTGAGTATCCAGTGCTTGTATTAGTTTAGCATTATTATCTAGCTCTTTAGTAACATTAGTTATCTCAGTATCTAAGATACCTTGTTTAATATAAGCATCATTTAGCTTAGTTATATTTAATATAGGTATAATATCCTTAACTACAGATTGATACATATCATATCTATCCATAGTTCCCTCTATATCTATATTAATATCTTCCTTAGTAGTATGGACTAGTGTATTAGACAATGAAGTTATAGCTATCTCTAGACTGCTAGCGTCTTTCTTTAACATAACTAACTTTTCTTTATCTAACATAACTTCTGATTTCTTTATAAGCTCATCCTGGAACATCTTAATAGATCCTACTAAATCCCTAGCTCTAGTTCTTAAGTTATTCCATATCTTAATAGGGAATGTATAATCTACAGGAGATAATAAAGAGAACCAATATTTTCTAGTAGTAGGTGGCATAGTAGTAAATACTTCAGTTCCTAGTAATATAGAAAATATATTACTGTTTAACTTTAGATGTTCTTCCACTAACTGTTTCTGAACAGCTCCTGTTCCAGAAGGATTAAGCTCTATTTGATTTTTAATAAAACTATGTTTATTTTTACCAACATAACCTGAAGATGCTATATACTCATCATTGCCTATAGAAAACTCTATATACTTATATCCATCTTCTTTATAATCTTTTTTCAAATCAGCAGGTAATGGATGTATCTGACTTAACAGACTACTTTTACCTAATCCATTACCCCAAGCTATAACCGTAACATTATTATTAGGTATATATTCAAAATGCTCTACTCCTGATAAGAAGAATCTTTTAAACTTATGTAACACCAATTTCTTTAAAAACATACAATAACCTTTTTATATCGCTACTCAACAGAGTTGGATATGTAAATGAAATAAATCAACATCCAGATGTCTATATAGACATCTGGATGCATTCTACAAAGGATTTAAAACAACAACATAGTGAAACCACTATCCGTTCAGATATTAGTAAATAAATTTAATTTTAGTAAACGTAAGATGTAATATACGTTTCCCGTATATAGCAAAAATGATACCTATAGCTAATAGGACTACTGCAGTATACGTTATAAATAAACCATCACGTAGCGAAGCTAACTCAACGGTTTCTAAACGTATACTAAAACCTCTAAATAGCACAATGGTGGATAACAATAATAAATAGTAACCTATACGAGCATAAAGTACCCATAATAACCCTACTGTTACAACAGTTGGTATTGAAGTGTATAAAATATACTCGATGATCATATTGTAACGCCATCCCATACTATAAACAACTATATTACCTATAATAACAATAACTAACGCTATTAGAGATATGTTCTTAAATATTATACCTCTTTGATATGCATTATTGCTATACATATTTATATCCTTACACATTGATTTATTTTTACCCATAGGGTCACTGAAAGATAAAAAAAAAAGAAGATGTCTAGCATACCGACATGGTATGCTAGACATCCTAAGACCTAAGGTTCATTTGTAAACAATATCTATAATTACCCACCTAGTGGAGCTAGCGACTTTACTCGTATTAGCGACTAGGACAAATCCCACCAACCTCTCTCTACAAGATCCAATATATACCTATATAACCTCTATGAGGATAACCTTTGGGGTTAATAGGGTTAAAGAGAACTTTCCTATTATTAGGAATCACATTTCTCGTTCTCCGTTAGTATATGATTTATCCGGATTCACATACCTATACATAGAATATATATTGTTTCGATCCTTCGAGAATTATAAATGTCCACATAATGAACAATCGATAATAAGGCTGCCTTAGTAACCCTATATCTCTAACAAGCCCACGTAACTACTTCGAACCACGTATCACGTTAAGGTCCATAGCTACGGTACTTAAATAGTACCCACCCACCCATTGCTTGTTCAGTTATTAACCTACACTACTACGTATAGAGTTAACACTACCCTCAAGAGCATCTAAACGATTTGTTATGTCTTGTAACATATTAATAACCGTATTTAAGTTATTGTTAATAGTAGTATCATTATTAGTACTAATAAACAACTGCTTATTTAATAACTCAACTACTTCCTTATGCTGTTCTTCTAATCTAGCTAAGTTGACAGAGTTTATGGCTTGATTAGTAGTTATGTTAAAAGCTGCTTCGAACGGGTCATTCCCGTTAGTCTCTAACTCGTAAGTTACCTTACGTGTAACGTTTGGTCTATCCTGTCCTACAAGACTAGGTATTTTCATACCTTTATCTATAAAAGGTATTGGTCTACTTCCTGGTTTTGAAAGTCCCATTTGTATTCTCCTTAATAAATGTTATTTGGTTCACATTAACATTTTCTTAAAGAAAAATTAAAACTTAATACCGTTTAAATCAACTTTCTTTTCTAGAGCGTCTTTAATCTCTTGGTTAACTTCAGCTACTGGTTTATTACCACCATTACGTAAAATATCTAATACCCTTATATGGTATACTAAGCATACTAATACGTTTTTAGTAGGCTCTAAACCTACACCTTGGAAGTCACAATGAAGCTCTGGTATTTCTACCATAGTGGCTACTTTAACCTCTTGAGTTTCTACTTGCTTAATAACTCTAGTAGTAGGCTCTGGTGTACTAGCACATCCTGTAATGAACAATATGATACTTATTATAATTATAAAAGATAGTAGACTTATACCTATATCCTTAGCAAACTTAAATTTATCAGATGTATCAAGATCCTCTTCAGATACATGCTCTGCGTAATACCCAGACTCTATACTTTGTTTATAAACGTCATTCTCACTAGCCATTCTTTCATTTCCTTTCTATATGGTTCTATTGTATCATAAGAAAAATAAAAAGTAAGCTATATAAGGGGATAACCCCCTATATAGCCAGTATATGGCACTATACTCTGTTTTGAGTATGCCGTATCTTTTCATACACGGCTCTCAAGTACGGTATAGCAGTGTTGTCGATATAATCTATAACACCACCTGACCTATCACCTTTCCTGACTGCTACGTCAATTGTGGTTGATAGGTTATCCATACTTGTCAAGTACTTACCGATATTACTATCGGTCTGTGGATAGGAATCTATTATATATAGGTTCCTATCTCGCATATACTTAAATTGCTCTAACTTATCGTTAAGAGCTATCTTGGATATGGCCATCCATACATCACCTCCTTTCTATAAGGAATACATAGACACACTGTAGGACCTACCTACAGTGTGTCTATATTTAAATAATATATAATTTAAATTTTGTCATTTCTTAAAAATGACAAAATTCGTAGTATTACAGCTATGCTGTAATACGAAGACAATAAAAATCATCTACCCTAGAGGACTTATCCTCTAGGGTAGTGTAATGTATGTTTCTTATAGTATAGCTACGATGCCTAATATAACTACTATAGCTATAACCAATATTAAAACTCCTATAAGAGGTACAGGATGAACTTTAGTATCCTCTAACTGGTTAGCTTCTACAGTTCTCTTTAACTTCTCCATTTCTTCCATATAGTTCATAGGTTACATCCTTTGCCTTAGTTCGTCATATTTCATATTACCTATGGCTTCATTAACCTGCCTACAATTATCACCCGTTATAACTTTAAGATCTTTAACCTTAAGTTTCTTTTCTATATACTTAACAACAGTCTCAGGTGGTCTATGCTTCCAGTTCTCTAACTCCATCTTAAGAGCAGCTTCATTAACTTTCATTTTGTCTATAGAAGCATTTTGAGTATCTATAGAAGTTTGTAACTTTAAGACATTGTTCTTTTGTACTTCAGCATCTAGTTCTGCTACTAATAGATCTTTCTCTAGCTGAGTTATCTTCTTATCTTTAAGTTCTATAGTAGTATTTAAACTAGCTATCTCTTCCTTATATCCAGAGATAACATTGGATACTTTCCACCATATACCTATAGCTACTAATCCTATAAGTATATAAGGTAGATAATCTCTAATAGTACTACCAATAGATCCACCAAACCATCCTTTAACAGCTTTCCAAATCAATGTAACAAACGTAAATGACATTTCAAAACTCCTATATGTAAAATCACCTATATTTAAAACTAGTTATAATAATTTAATTAAATACAGTTAAATAGCAATATTTATTCTTAAAGGAAAACAGTGAATACTATTCCATTTATTACCCCAAGACAAGGAACAACGGAGGCTACGTTACAAGCTGAGATATATCATCAGTTACGTAAGAAGAATATAAAATCTGTTTTAGAATACAAAATTAACAATTGTATTACCGATATTGCTGTATTAGATAGTACCGAAAATATATGCTGTGCAATTGAGGTTAAGCAAAATAGAAAGCGAGAGGTTAAACGTACAAGTAAGCAATATAATAAATATGAAAAACTAGGTATTCCGTTTATATACTGCGTGCATGAATCGCGTATTAAAGATACCGTCGATTTAATCCAACGGTATATAAATAAAGAAAAGGATCTACCATCTGAAACTGTTTTTGAAAATAAATCAATACAAGAGAAATCTAAATTAAAAGGATCTTTAGAAAAAATGAAAAACCCTAAAATGATAGAAACTAACCAAGCGTTAGCTCCAGAGGACGTAAACCAGCCGCTCGGCATGTCAGCTACTGCGCTCACCGAGGTGACTGATTGCCAATTCGTAGTTATGGAGAATGGTAACATACTACCAGTGCTATAGTTCAATCCAGTGTATATAGGACGTAAGAGAAGAAATTGTGCGTTAATAGGCACTTGGAAAGTATTTGACACTATAGCACCATGTATAGGAGGTAAGGTTCTATTAGTAGAAAGATATAACTACATAGAGGTATACCCTGGGGAAGTACGTACTAGAGATGATACCATAAAGAAACCAAACACATGCCCGATATGCAACTCGCCTGTATGGTATAAAGACTCAGGTACTATGGCTAGATGTACCAATAACAAATGCGGGATACACAAAATGCGTAGGTTATATCTGTATTACTTATATTGCTGCTTAACAGGGAACTTGTTACAATTTAACCATGTAGCTACGCTATATAAAGGTAAACACGTTAAATATCCAGCTGATATATACAGATTAACATATAGAGACTATATGGATATAGGGATAGAAGAAGATAAAGCTAGGATGATCGAAGAGTGTGTTATAAGGAATCGAGTAATTCCAATACAGAACTTGTACTACAGTATCGCCGATGAGACGACGCCTAATTACGCTATACAGTTGGGTAGCTTAGTTATAGATCGTAGGATGTGGATGCATCCTATAGATAAACTAACTAAGACTAAATACATAAGCGAAGAAATGGCGGCTGTTAAGAGCGAGGAGTCCAGTAAGTTATTGTGTATGTTAAAACTTCTAAACGAAGAGTTAGAGTCTAAAATGAAGCATTACATTAGACTAGCTAAAGAGATAAGTACATATCCACTACCTAACAAACTACCGTTATCTGTTCATACGTTCGTTATAGGAAATCTAACTAACAATAGTAGGCCTTATATAGAGACTATGATAAAACTTAACGGCGGTAGGGTTGAAGTTAATCCTAGAAAAATAACTTGGAGTAATGTCAACTACGTAATAACAGATGTGAAAGTAAATAAGAAAGATATACAGGAAGGTATAGACCATGGTACCCCTACATTAACAGAAGCTGAGTTATTAGCCAGTATAAATAAGCCATTAGAGTAAAACTCTAATGTAAAAATTCATAGGTATATTAATATGATATAGGTTGTATATGTATTATGTATTTATTGTAGGGTTTATTTTAAATAATCCCT
>QWCT01000858.1_pt1 | contig 17909 bp, 8 predicted proteins | sample 1972681 | NCBI WGS metagenome assembly QWCT01 (sample SAMN09866701, study PRJNA288562) | Human oral metagenome isolate pre3_saliva, whole genome shotgun sequencing... | isolation source: mouth | host: Homo sapiens | place: USA: California | reverse complement strand
CCCGGGAAACTGACCGGGAGGCGCGGGCCGATGAGGTCAGGCGTGAGCCTGGAGCCAGGCGCTTAGCTGATCAACTGGCCATTGTCGGCGAAGTGGTACCAGGTACCCCAAATACGCAGCCAACCGGTCGCCATCGCGCCACTACCGGACTGAAGGTAATACCAGTGACCACCCTCGCTCAGCCAGCCCGTATGCATCGCACCCGTAGCCGGGCTCAGGTAGTACCAGGTCGCCCCCACCTGCACCCAGCCCGTGGCCATAGCCCCGGTCGCGGGCTCCAGGTAGTACCAACTCACGCCCGACAGCACCCAACCGCTCACCTGAGCACCCGAAGCAGCGTGATAGAACCACTGACCGCCCTCGAATACCCACCCGGTACGCATATAACCGGCAGCGTCAAAACGGTACGTGACACCATCGATCACCAGGACCGCATCAGCGGGGAACGAACCATCCTCGTAGCGGTACCACCAGCCACGACCATCCCACTTCCACTCCCCCACCTTCGGCGTGGGGGCGGGCGTGTCATCGGCCTTGAGGGAAACCGACGATGTCGCCCTGTTTTCAACCCAGTCCCACACCACCAGCTGGATGGTCGCAGGGTTGCCGCCGAGTTGGCTCAGGACGCTCGGGAGCTTGGCTTCGAAGTGCTCGTGGTAGAGTCCGTCGTCTGAGCGGGAGCTCGGATAACTGTTGACGCTCCACAGGGTCAGCGCTCCGTCCGGATCCGTCTTAAATCCGTAGCCGGCGATCGGTGAGGCGTCGGTCACGTCGAAGGAGAGCATGCGTTCCTCCCCCTCACCGGAAACGGTGACGTTCGAGACGACGGGCGAGACCGTGTCCACCGCGAAGCTGTAGCTGGTGTGCTGGGTCGCCGACGAGGGGCCGTAGGTGGCGGCCTCGATCGTGACCGTGTAGCGGCCGTCGGGCAGCTCATTGCCGTCCGCGTCGTAGCTATCAAAGCTCGGGTCGCATCCTGGGGACATGAACTCGGCGTTGTGCACGCCGCGCCAGTGGTCGTCGTAGAAGCCCTTGTCCGCGCGATCGCAGGTGTAGGTGCGCACGGTTGCCCCGGCCTCGTTCGTGACCGTGTAGGTCAGCGAGGGGACGGCGCGCAGCAGGATCGTGCCCGGAGTGACGCTTGTACGAGAACCGTTGCGCGTGATGACAAAACGATCGGGGTAGAAGCCGTGCAGCGCGCGCTCGTCTTCCATCTCGAAGGGGTTGAACTGTCCGAAAGGCAGGTTGCCGCTCATGAGCGTCGACCCGTAGCCGACGTTGTGGTTGTTCGGGGCCTGCTCGTCGAAGATTGCCGGGGTGCCCCAGGAACCGTAGAAGCCCATGTAGGGAACCGTGAGGTTCGGCTGCCCGTCAGCGCTCGTGAAGGTCACGGCGCCGTCGACGAACGTTCCGTTGGGCGTGTTGGCCGTCGCGTGCGAGGCGAAGGCTGCTTGCGGGGTCACGGTGACGGTCACGGTGGCGCTGGAGGCGGCGGGCACGGTCACCGACTCGGACGAGAAGGTCAGGTCGATTCCCCGCCCCGCCCAGTTGGTTGAGTGGCCGGTGAAGAGCGTGCTCTGGACGTCTTCGGACAGGGCCTGGCCGCCGAGCGTGTAGGTGTGGGCGGCGTCGGAGACGTTGGTCAGGCGCACCTGGAAGGTCCAGCCGTTCGTGCCGTCACCCAGGTCGGCCTTGGGGCGCGAGGGATCCGGGGCCCCCACGACGGTCGGGTACACGGGCGAGGCCGTGGCCCCGACCGCGTCCACCATTCCCGCGCCGACGCGACGCGGCGAGTAGTAGGTGCCGTCGTTACGTGTCGCGTCTGCGATCGGGTGGGCCGTGCCCATCACGAAGTTACCGACGAGCGCGTCCTTCTCGGCGGTGCTCAAGGCCGCGAAGGCCGGGTCGGTCGCGATCCGCTCGCGCACGAGGGCGGAGATTCCGGCAACCTGGGCCGAGGCCTGGGCCGTGCCCGACTGGCGACCGTAGTAGTTGCCGGGGCTGGCCGCCATCACCTCGCCGCCGGGTGCGGCGACCTCCGGCTTGAGGCGCAGGTCGTAGGTCGCACCCGTGCCGGAGAAATCGGAGACGGTGATCGCCCCCGTGCCCAGGTCCGGCGCGTCCTGCTCGTTCACGGAGGCGACGGCCAGGGTCGAGGGGTAGAACGCCGGGAAGCCGAGGAGGCCCGTATCCGGGTTGGTGCCAAAGCTGGAAGTGCCATCGTTGCCGGCGGGCGCGCTGACCACGACCCCGGCCTCGCTCAGCTTCTGGTACACCTGCGAGTACAGGGCCACGGAGTCGGCGCTCATCCCCTCGAGCGTCGCAAAGGAGACGGTGAGGGCGTCGGGCTTGATGACCGCCGCGTCATCGAGGGCCGCCAGGAGCGCAGTGTCGTAGGCCGTGTACGTGCCGTCGCTGGTGGCCTTCGCGACGACGAGCTGAGCTCCCGGCGCGGCCCCCGTGAAGGAGGTGCCGTTCGCGGTCGCAAGGGACGCGACGTGTGTGCCCTGCTCCGACGCTCGGCTGCTCGCGTTACCTGTCGTCGCGTCCGTATCCCCGTCCCCGTAATCGTACGCGAAGGGGATCTTGTCACTCACCCACGCGCCGTCCTTGCCTGCGCCGAGGCTGGGGGCAAGTGACGTCATGGCCTGGCGCGTGAGGCGCGCCGAAGCAGCATCCAGGGAGCCGGCGAAAGCCTCGTGCGAGGTGTCGACTCCGACGTCGATGACCTCGATGACCTGCCCCTGACCCCTCTGGGAGGCCGCCGCGGCGCCCGTCATGCGTGAGGCTGTGCCCAGATCGGGGGAGCTGTCGGTGGAGTGGTCGCGCATGTCCCAGAAGTCGGGGTCTGTGACCGGCTCGTGGCGCCCCTCGACGAAGGCGCCCTTGACTCCCTGCACGCCCTTGATGGCCGCCATCGTAGCGGCAGGCACCTCGAGCCTGTAGTCGTGACTACCGGCCGGCACCTTGATCGCGAAGCCCTCGAACACGTGATGGTAGTCGCGCACGTCCTGGATGGTCGCGCCGGGACTGACCTGGGCAACGGCCTCACCGATACGCTTCTTGACGTCGGCGTAGCGGGAGGCATGGTCGCCGCCACCCTCCTCAAGCTGGACGATGACCGTGGCCCAGTACTCGCCCGTGTCTCGGTTCGTCGACGAGGCCTCGGCGTGGTCCGCCTCCGCCGCGACGGAGGACGGCGCGCTCATGGTCGTCACGGCGAGAGCGCCGACGGCAACCAACGCCACCGCTGACAGTCTTCGATGGAACATCTGTGCCCACTTTCTTAACGAGTGACAAATCGGCGTGCACACACGTGCAGCTCCACTGAACAAGAGTAACCCTATCGGGGGAGAGTCACAGTAGTTTTTACGAATGTTTCGCACCATCTATCAAACAGGTGTTTCCCGCATTTTCAGGACATGTGGAGCAATGTCTAGCATTGTCACCTCACGTATGAGGAATCGCGTCTTTCTCTCATTCCCAGCCCACGCTCCCCCACAATAGCCCAGAGCCAACACCGCGCTGGGCGGCACTGACGCGCGAAGACAGACCTGCGCCCCCGAAATTTCTTCCGGGGGCGCAGGGATTGAGGGCGTCGTGTTTGTCGTCGGGCTAGCCGATCAGCTGGCCACTCGTCGAGAAGTGGTACCACGTTCCCGAGATCTGGAGCCACCCGGTTGCCATGGCCCCATTGGACGGATCCAGGTAGTACCAGGAGCCACCGTCCTTGAGCCAGCCGGTCGCCATATCACCGGCACCATTGAGGTAGTACCAGGAGCCACCGTCCTTGAGCCACCCGGTCGCCATGGCACCGGCACCATTGAGGTAGTACCAGGAGGCGCCATCCTTGAGCCACCCGGTCGCCATGGCACCGGCACCATTGAGGTAGTACCAGGTCGAGCCCACCTGCACCCAACCCGTCACCATCTGTCCGGTCGCCGGGTCCAGGTAGTACCAGGATGAACCATCCTTTACCCATCCACTCGCCTGAGCACCCGAGCCGGTGTGGTAGTACCACGATCCGCCGTCCTTCACCCAGCCCGTGCGCATGTATCCGGAGGCATCGAATCGGTACACGGTTCCGTCAATCGTCAGCGCCTGGTCCTTCGGATAGGAGCCGTCTGCGTTGACATACCACCAGCCGCGAGCGTCCTGTTTCCATCCACCGGTCTGCGGCTCGGGAGCCGGAGAAGATCCGACACTCAGCCTCGTCGAATGTAGGGCATAGGAGGCGTCGCGCACGTCGACACGCAGGCCCACAGTCGCACTGGTCGGGGTCCACGCGAAGGATGCCGTGCGAGACGCGAGGGCGCTCCAATCCTGGAGGACGGTTTCGGCATGGCCCGGCCCAACCTGAACGAAGCGCACCTCGCGCACGTCCTGGGTACCGCCGGTAGCGGTGACGGTCACCGTCGTCGGCGCACCCAGGCCAGCGTTCAGCGCGTACCCCTCCCCGGCCTCGGCGATGCCAGTGCCCGACAGAGCGAGCGTGGGCGCGGAGTATTCCAACAGGTTCGCCGTTTTGTATCCGGCACTGTCCATCGCTGCCTTGACTGTCTTCCAGGCCTGCGATCCCTTGGCCCCAGCAACGTAGATGGTGGTGTTCGCCTTCGTGTCGGCGTCGACTTCTTCGTCAAGTTGCAGCGAGGTCACGGTCGAAGGCAACACAATGACGCGCGGTGTCTCGCTCCAGAAGGAGAACGTCGTCATCCCCTCGCCGAAGAATGCGCTCTCCGGGCGGCCGTTCGAGGCACGGCCCTCGGAGTAGAACTCGCCGTCCACGCCGCCGCGTACGACAATGTGGCGAACGTTGCGGATGCCGCGCGTGACCATGCGCACATTGCTGACCCGATCCCCCAGCTCGAGCGTGTCCACGCCGGTATTCGACACGCCTTCGAACGAGGTGACGGACGCAGGAACAACCAAGCTGGTCAGCTTCGTGCAGCCGCCGAACGCATCGTCACCGACCGCCGTGAGCCTTCCCAGCTCGGGACGCATGTTCACCTCGGTCAACGCACGATCATTCAGGAAGGCGTTATCCGACACCGTGGTCGTGCCACCCAAGTCCACCCGAGTGAGACTCGAGGCGTTCGAGAACGCCCAGGAACCGATCGTCTCAAGCGAATCCGGCAGGGTCACAGACGTGAGCCGAGAGCTTTCAAACGCGTAGTCACCGATCGTGCGCGCCGAGGAAGGCAGCGTCACCGTCGCAATGGTCGCACCCGCGAACGCGTAGTCATCGATCTGCGTGACCCCGCCAACGACTGCGTAGGCCCCTCCCGTATTCTTTGCCTGCGGATAGGCAATCAGGTGCGAATGATCCTTCGAATACAAGACACCGTCGACGCTCGCGTAGTTTGTGTTGGCAGCATCGACCTCGATGGAAGTGAGCGCGCTTGTTCCCACAAAGGCCGCCACCAGCTGGTCCGCACCAACATTGGCTCCCAGGCGGATCGACGTGAGCCCGCTCATCCCCGCAAACGCGTTGTAGCCGATCGTCACCACGGAGCCCGGCAGCGTCAAGGTCGTCAGAGTCGTTGACTGGAACGCACGATCCCCAATCGTGGTGAGCTGGGAGGGATGCTCCTTGTCATCCTGGAAGGTGAGCTCCTTCAGCTCCTGGCTCACGAAGGCATCATCGCCGATGACACGTACGCTCGCGGGGATCCACAGCTTCGTCAGCTGCGCGTTATCAAACGCCTCAGTGCTGATCTCGGTGACACCGTCGGGGATCGTGACCTCCCTGGCGGTTCCCGTGTAGGCGGTGAGAACACCGTTCTTGTCGATCTCGAAATCTTCGGACGGATTGGGCTGCGCGGCCGGCGCGACAACGCTGGAATGCGACACCGCCCCAGAGTCGGCCGCGAACGCTGCGGGAACGCTGACCGTAGAGAAAGAAACAACCCCGGTCAGCGCTACTGCAAGCGCCGCCACGTGTCGATGAGACATGACTATGCTCCCTGTGTTGACAATTCGGCAAACGGCGGTTCGGACCATGCGACACGAACGCGCATCACACATTACTCCGCACACTAACGTCACCCACTTGTGACGCCAATCCTTCTCACGATGCGGCAATCACCGAAGTGTGCACCCCACCCACAGTACCATTCGCCACCAACAACAAAACGCTCACACCTCTCTCGCCGCGCCGCGACACCCACGTGCGAGCACCCAGAGCAACGCAGACTCTGACCACTCTTACTTGCATCCGATCGTCACCTCTAACGGGATGCCTCACCGCGAGCGCAGATACGCCGGGGGCCGACCCTGCGGTCGGCCCCCGGCGTATCCCATCAACACAGTGCACGTTCTCCCAGATGACTCCTCACAACGATTCTCGTCGGCATCTCCCGGACCCGATTGGCCCGTGCCGTATTCCCTTGTCGTGACGTCTACTCTAGGAGGCCAACCTTGTGGGAGACCCGAGGCAACCTGAGAAAACCCTGTGACTTTATGGGCTCGCGCCCCGGACTTCTTGTCCGGGGCGCGAGCCCAGGTGCCGGAAGCACCTAGCGACATGGAATCAGGCGCTCAACTCCACTGGCCCGAATCAGAGAAGTAGTACCACTTCCATCCGATCCAGACCCAGCCGGTAGCCATCGCGCCCGAAGGCTGCAGGTAGTACCAGGAGTCGCCAATCTGCAGCCAGCCGGTGACCATCGCACCGTCGGCCGGGCTCAGGTAGTACCAAGTGCCGCGGATCATCATCCACCCCGTGGCCATCGCGCCACTGTCGGGGTTGAGGAAGAACCACGATCCGCCGACCCTGACCCAACCGGTCGTCATGACACCTTCGGGGCTCATGTAGAACCAGGAAGAGCCGAGGTGCAGCCAGCCGGTAGCCATAGCGCCGGTTGCCTCATCCAGGTAGAACCACGACGCACCTTGTTTCACCCAGCCAACAGCCTGGGCGCCCGATGCCTGGTGGTAGAACCACGATCCCTGGTCCTTGACCCAGCCGGTGCGCATGTAACCGGACTCGTCGAAACGATAGACGGATCCGCCAATCACGAGCGCGGTGTCCTTCGGGAAGGACCCATCGGCCAGGCGATACCACCAACCGCGCGCGTCACTCATCCACGCGCCCTCCGCCGGCGCGGGGTCCGGGTTGGGCGCGGGGTCCGGGTTCGGAGCCGGGTCCGGGTTCGGCACGGGGTCCGGGTTCGGCGCGGGGTCCGGGTTCGGCGCGGGGTCCGGGTTCGGTGCCGGGTCCGGGTTGGGTGCGGGGTCCGGGTTGGGTGCGGGGTCCGGCGTCGGTTCGGGGGCACCCGGCATCGCCAGACGCACCCTATTCGTCACGTACGAGGCGTCGCGCACCTCGACGCGCAGAGCAACGTCGGTGCCGGTCGGCGTCCACGGGAAGGTCGCGGAGGCCACGGGCGCGCGGTCCCCGTTATCCGTCATCGCGGTCCAGTCACGGACCAGCGTCTCGGTGCCATCCGCACCGACCTGCACGGCGCGAACCTGCGACGTACCAGCGATGCCACCCGTCACGGACGCGGTCACATCCACGGGCGTGCCAGCCGGACCCGTCAGCGTATACCCAGCCCCGGCCTCGGCAATGCCGGTACCCGACAAGGCCACCGCCGGGAGCGTGATGCTGTGCAGCTGCGCGACGTCAATACCCGCGGCCTCAAGCGCAGCCTTGGCGACGTTCCACGCCGCAGAACCCTCGGGGGCGACGACGTAGACCTGCGTGTCCGCCTTCTTCTCGTCGCTCAGCTCGGGCTCGAGGTCGAGGCGGGTCAGCGTGGACGGCAGCACGAGGACGCTCGGCACGTCAACGCCGAAGGACACGGAGGTCATGCCCTCGCCGAAGAAGGCGCTCTGGCGACGACCGTTCGTCGGGCGACCGTCGTAGACGAAGGAGCCGTCCACGCCGCCGCGCACGATGATGCGGCGAGGCATCGGAACCCAGCTGCCCTCCATGCGGATCGAGCGCACCTTCGTGCCGTACTCGACAACCTCCAGGGAGTTGTTGACGACGCCGGTCGAGCGCTCAACCGAGTCCGGGATGACCAGCTCAGTCAGGGCCTTGCACTCGGCGAAGGCCTCGTCGCCGATGACCCTCAGGCCAGCGGGCAGGACGACGCGCGTGAGCGTCTTGTTGGCGCGGAACGCCGCGGCACCGATCTCGACCGTGCCCGCGCGCACCGTGTAATCGGTGAGCGAGTTCGCGGCCGGGGACAGAATCAGGTGCAAGCCGTCGTCCGCCTTGCGGTACAGGACGTTGCTGTCGGCCGAGTACACCGTGTTGGTCTCGGCAACGGTCAGCGACGCGATCTTGTTGGAGTTGTACAGCGCGGTCTCGCCGAAGGAAGTCACACCCGCACCGATGTGGAACGAGGTCAGGGTGCCTGTCTCCGAGAAGGCCTGCTCACCAACAGTGGTCACCGAATCCGGCAGGGTCACGGAGGACTGGCCGGCGCGGCTGAAAGCGAAGTCACCGATGGAGACCAGCCTGCCCAGCTCGGGGCGGTAGTTGACGCTCAGCTTGGAGCCGCTGGACTCAAAGGCGCTGCCCTTGATCGTGACGGTGCCGCCCAGGTCAACGGTTTCCAGCTTGCTCGCGTTGCAGAACGCGCAGGTTCCGGTTGTCTCGAAGCCCTCGGGCAGGGTGAGCGAGGTCAGCGAGGAGAGGCGGAAGGCCTCGTCGCCGATCGAGCGCAGAGACGCGGGCAGGGTCACGGTCACCAGGCCGGACTCCGTGAACGCCCGGTTCGCGATCTCAGTGGTCCCATCCATCACCGTGTACGTTCCGCCGGAGTTCTTCGCCGTCGGGTACAGGATCAGGCGCGAGTGGTCCTTGGAGTACAGGACGCCATCCACGCTGTCGTAGAACGGGTTGTCCGCATCGACCTCGACGCTGGTCAGCGCGCGGGTCTCCGCGTATCCAGAGGTCACCGATTCGCCGGAGACCTTCGGGCCGAAGGACAGTGTCGTCAGAGTCCTGACGTAGTCGATGAACTCGGCGCCAATCGTCGCGACGGAACGCGGCAGGGCCAGCGCCTCCAGGGACGTGTGCGCGAAGGCGCGATCACCGATCGACGTCAGCCGCGAGGGGGCAGCCTTGTCGTCCTGGAAGGTGATCTTCTTGAGCGAGGAGTAGATGAACGCCTCGTTGCCGATGGTGCGCACACCGGCGGGGATCGTCACGTTCTCCACGGTCGAGCTGGCGAATGCGCGCTCGCCGATGTCGGTGACGCCCTCGGGGATGACGACGTCGGTCGCGCTGCCCTTGTAGGCGGTCAGCACGCCGCTGTCGTCGATCACGAAGTCGTCGGCGTCGGCGGAACGCACAGTCACGGGGGTCTGCGCGGTCTTAGCCGTGCCAGCCTCGTTCGTGACGGTCGCGCTCAGCGTGCCGACACCCGCGTGATCGCCGCCCGTCAGGGTCGCCGTCGTCGACTCGGTTCCGGCCACGACGGTCGCCAGATCGGCGGGTTCGACGCTCCAGGTGACCTCACGGCCAGCCAGCGAGGGAGCCAGGTACGCCTTGAGGGAGGACTCCTCCCCCACCTTCACGGCGACGGAGGTCTGCGCGAGTTCGATGCCCGCGTCCTCGGAGATTTCACGCACGTGGACCGTCGCGGAGGCCGACAGAGTCGGCTGGGAAGCGTCGGTCACGGTGATCGTCGCGTCGCCCGCGGCCACAGCGCTCACCTCGCCGGTCTCGCTCACGGTCGCCACGGCCTCGTCCGAGGAGGACCACACCAGGTCGGTCACGTTGGCGTTCGTCGGCTCGTAGGAGGCGGTCAGCGAGACCTTCTCACCGGCGACAACCGTGGACTCGGCCGGGGTCAGCGTCAGCGAGGTCATCGGGATGGTCTGGAAGCGGATCTGCTGGCGGGCCTGGTTCTTACCCCAGTCCCAGGCGTACAGGTAGGAAGTCGCCGGGTCGGACGAATCCGCGCGGTCGACCAGGTCCGCCCACTTGATCTCGTAGTGCTTGGAGTAGGTGCCGTCGGCCGCTCGGTTCGCGCCCACGGCCTCCTTCTCGTCGTAGTAGTGGCGAGACGTGGGAGACTCGGAGAACGCGATACCCGCCAGCGGCGAGTTATCGGCGACGTCGAAGGAGACGACGCGCGCGTCGCCCTCACCGGTCACGGCGACGTTCGAAATAGTGGGCGCCTGGGTGTCCAGCGCGAACTCCCACGTCAGCTCCTGCTTGGTGGAGGAGGGCGCGACCGAGGAGGCCTCGATCGTCAGCTTGTAACGACCGTCGGGCAACTCGTTGCCATCCTTGTCGAAGCCATCGAAGACCGGGTTGTTGCCCTCCTGGCTCTCCACGGGCTGCACGGCGCCCGCGGCGAAGCTGAACAGGGATTTCTTCGCGCGCTCGAAGGTATAGGAGCGCACGGTGTCCCCGGCCTCGTTCGTGTACGTGTAGGTCAGCTCCGGCGTGTTACGCAGCATGCACGTGCGCGGAAGCATCTTGTTGGGTGCTTCCTGGGCCGCGGAGCGCGACATGATGAAGTAGGCGGGATCGACCGCGCGCACGGACATCGGATCCTGGCCGACCAGCGGGTTCAGGGCGCCCAGGGGCACGTCCGTCGCCGGGTTCATCAGGGTCGAGGAGCAGGCGTGCGCGGTGCTGGTCTTGCCGTCGTACCACTTGCCGTCGAAGACTGCGGGCGCGCCCCAGGAACCATAGAAGCCCATGTAGGGAACCGTCAGGTCGGGAGCTCCGTCGGTGCTCGTGAAGGTCACGGCGCCGTCGATGAAGGTGCCCTTGGGCGCGTTCGCGTTCGCGTACGAGGCGAAGGCCGAGCGCGGGGTCACGGTGACGGTCACGGTGGCGCTCGACTTGGCGGGCACGGTCACGGACTCGGAGGAGAAGGTCAGGTCGATGCCCTGCCCCGCCCAGTTGGTGGAGTGCTCGGTGAAGAGCTCACCCTCGACGATCTCGGACAGCGCCTGGCCGCCGAGCGTGTAGGTGTGGGCCTCGGTCGACATGTTCGTGAGCTCCACCTGGAAGCTCCAGCCCGACGTACCGTCTCCCAGGTCAGCCTTGGGGCGCGAAGGGTTGGCAGCTCCCACCACGGTCGGGTACACGTACGAGGTCGTGGCCGCGACCGCGTCCACCTGACCTGCGCCGACGCGACGCGGGGAGTAGTAGGTGCCGTTGTTCTGATCGACGTCCAGCAGCGGGTGGGCGGTGCCCATCAGGAAGTTGGTGACGATCGTCGTCTTCTCGTCGGCCGACAGGGAGGCGAACTCCGGGTCCTCGTTGAGGCGCTGGCGCACGAGCGTCGTGATGCCCGCAACCTGCGGGGTCGCCATGGACGTACCGGACATCGATCGGTATTCATTGCCCAGGACCGCTGCCACAATGTTGCCGCCGGGGGCCGCGACCTCGGGCTTGAGGGTCAGGTTCGGGGTGACGCCCCACGACGTGAAGTCGGAGATCGTGGGGTTGTTCGAGGCCAGCTCGAGGCCCGCGTGCGGGTTGGAGATGGAGATGGAGTGAGAGTCGGCGGCGTTGATGGCCTCGATCAGCGCGTCCTTCTCCTTTTTCGTGATGGTCACGGTGGGCAGCGTGTGCGTGGACTCGATGGTCGCCACGTAGGGGGTGTCCGTCTCGTCAGCGTCGCCGATGATGAGGGCGGCGGGCGTCGAGCTCAGCTTGGTCAGCGCGCTGACCTTGGCCTCGTGCGTCATGTCCGCGCCGGTCGCGCTGTCCGATCCGCCGCGGTCCTCCAGGACGATGACGTTGGACAGGTCACCGGGGTGCTGCGCAACCATCGTCTCCAGGGCTGCCGCGTCGCCGATTCCGCCGTAGATAACGGTGTAGGTGCCCTCCGTGATGTCCAGCAGGCTGGGCACGAAAGCATCCTTGAGTCCGCGGGACTTGCGGTAGACAACCTTCTTGTCACCGTAGGTCAGGTAGGGCAGGGCGTCCTGGTTGTTGACCGAGGCAATGGCCAGGGTCGAGCCGTAGGAAGCGGGTTCGGAGACCGTGCCCGCGTCGGGGTCGGTCGCATAGGGCTTGCCCTTACCCGAGTAGTTCGAGAAGGCGCTCGAGTAGGAGTTGCCAGCGGCGGCGTTGACGGTCACGCCGGCTGCTGCGAGGTTGTTGTACACCTCGGAGTAGACGGTTCCAGCCTCGCTACCCATGCCCGCATCGTCACCGAGCGAGAGATTGATCGAGTCGGGCCTGAGGACGACCGCGTCGTCGAGGGCCGCCAGCACGGTGCTGTCCGGGATTGCCCCGTCCTTGTCGGCGGCGACCTTGGCCACGATGATCTGGGCGTTGGGCGCGGTGCCCTGCAGGTCGGGCGCGTTGGCGGCCGCGATGGAGGCGACGTGCGTGCCGTGGGACAGGTCCTTGGTGGAGGTGGGCAGCACGTTGGCGTCGTTGTCGGCGTAGTCGAAGACGAAGGGGATCTTCGCGTTGATGTAGGCACCGGTCTTGCCGTGGCTCAGCTGGCTGGCGAGGACCTCGACGTCGTGCTGCGACAGGCGCACGGATACGTCGTCCATGGACCCGGAGAAGGCCTGGTGGGTGGACTCGATACCCGTGTCGATGACCTCGATGACCTGGTTGTCGCCCTTTTGCGGGGTCTGGTTCGCGCGGGTCATCTCAAGGGAGGACCCGTTCTTCAGCTCGGGGTTCACGGCGTCCGCGCCGGCCACGCCGGTGTCGCCGTCGACGACCATCGGCTTGTGGTAGCGTTCGATGAAGGCGGTCTTGACGCCCTCGGTGCCCTTGATGGCCTCGAGCGCGGCGGCGGGTGCCTCAATCGCGAAGCCGTCGAAGGCGTTGGTGTAGTCACGCACGTGCGTGATGGAGGCGCCGGGGAACTCAGCCTCGATCGAGGCCGCGACGCGGTCCTTGACGGTCTGGTGCTTGGTGGAGAAGGAATGGCCGAAGGCGCGCTGCGTCCAGGGCACTCCCGCGTTCGTTCCCTCCATCTGGACGATAAACATGGTCGGGGTGTCGTCGGCGGGCTCGGGGGTGGTGCTCGCGCTGTCTTCCCCGGCCTCGTCGGCGCTGTCGGAGGGCGTGGGGGCTGCCGATTGCGCGTCGGAGGACGAGGCCTGGGTGTCCTCGGTCCCCTGCGTCGGGCTCTGCGCGGCGGCACCGGATTGCGTCTGGTTCTCATCATCGGCGGCGAAGGCTGCCGGAATACTGACTGTGGTCGCTGCGAGGGCGCCGGTTACTACCAGCGCCAGCGCCGTGATTGATCGATGGGACATCCGTGGCTCACTTAGTTGACAACTGGGCGTGGGGCGCGTCGCGTCACGGTGACACACCCAGTGTCAAGACTAGAGCGGGGAGCCTGTAAAAACTAACCTCGTCCGCCTTTATTCTCGGCATCTGTCAAGGGCTTTACCCTCGATGATTAATAGGGTAGACTGCTCTATTTTAGTCTCACCTTAGTTGCAATAGTTTTGTATTATTTTGGCTGGTTCCACACGTGAAGCTTTCGCCAACCCGAGCGCGGGCACGCGCAGACACAAACCCGCCAGGAGGCCTCGGACATCAGTGCCCACGCCCCCCGGCGGGTGTGTGTATGGTCGCGCCTCGAGGGCCCGATGCACTCAGAGAATGACGGCGGTTCCCGTCGCAATTGCGGCAAGCATACCGTTGTCGCTGCCGGCCGTGAAGTAGTCAACCTTCACGCCGACGACCGCGTTGGCACCCATCGCCTGCGCGCGTGCGCACATCTCGTTGACGGCCGTTGCGGCGGCGTTGCCGATCTCCTCCTCGTACTGGGAGGCGCGGCCGCCGAACATATTGGACAGGCTGGCGCCAAAGTCCTTGAAGACATTGACACCGGCGAACGTCTCGCCGGATACCATGCCGATGTAGCGCTTAATCGGCGTACCCTCAACGGTCGGGGTCGTCACCACAAGCATCATGTTCTCCTTTGGTTAGGTTGTGAACAGACCAACATTACCCGCATTCCCGCACGAAGGCTAGTAGGTCCGCGCCCGCGCGGGCGGGGACCACCTGACAGCTCGGTGCGGACCGGGCCGCTGCAATTCGGACTGTTAGGCGTCGCCCGCGAGTTTGATCGGGTGCCGGATAATCGTCTTGAGTTTCTCGGGAGCTACCTTGCGGGCATCCACGCGCTACCCTTCAACAGATCCACGGCACATTGTCTTGCATAACGGCATGCACAGCTGCTATGCTTCCTGCCATAGCTCCCCGTCATCCCCAGGGATTGGCGGGGTTTACTCTATCCGGAGGCGTCACAATGACTGTGCGTATGGCCGTCGTCATCGACTATCAGAACGTTCACCTCACAGCCGCCCAACTCTTTCTGCCCGGCCGCCCTATCGAGGAGAGCCTGATCGACCCGTTTCGGTTCGCGAAGCAACTTGCGAAGGCACGTAACAAGGATGGCCAACACGAGGTTGAAGTTTCACGAGTCGAAGTCTTCCGCGGCATCCCAATCCCCGACGACGACCCTGACGGTTACCGCCGCAACCTTGAGCAACAATCACAATGGGAGTACGGACATCACAATGCCGTCTCGGTAACTCTGCGCCCACTCAAGTACAACTGGGAATGGATGGAGGGAAATAAGATTCCGATCCGATCATCTCGCAGAGAAAAGGGCATTGACGTTATGTGCGCCCTCGCACTCGTTAGGCTCGCCCGATCAGGCAGCTACGACGTCGTTACCCTCGCCTCGCGGGATACCGACCTCGCCCCTGCCCTTGATGAAGCACACAAACTACAGGCCGCAAAGATTGAAGCGGCAAAGTGGTACGACCCCTCCGACAGGCGAACGTTTGGAAGTATAAAAACCGAAGCGCGGCTCTGGACGACCTCCATGAACCGAGATCATTTCATGGGTTCGCTAGACCCTCGAAACTACGAGTAGGTCCGTTCCCACCACAAGGACACCGCACGAGGGCAACGCCATGAACATGCACGTCTACGGCTCCAGCGCCGACGACTCCCCCACCGTCCTCCTTATTCACCCAATGCTGTCGTCTGCCTCGCGCATGAAGGCCGCAGTCGCCGACCACATGGGCGACGGGCTGCGTTTCCTTATACCGGACCTGTCCGCCCAGGGGGACGAGGCCTCGGCCCCCTACGTGTCGGCGGCGGCCGAGGCGGCGGCGATCCACTCCTGGCTGGTGGACAATGGGATCCGCCGTCTGGCTCTGGGATTCGGGGCGTCGCTCGGCGGGGTCGTGTTCTTCGAGCTACTGCGCTTCCCCGGCCTGTCGTTCGACCGCCTCTTCATCGAAGGCGTGAGCTTCTACTCGGGAGGGCCGATCTCGAGGACGGGCGGCGCAATCCTGAGCCACATCATGGTCGCAAAGCACCGCAAGGCCATGCACGACCCGGAGGCAGGAGTTCGCAAGCTCGCGCGACTTTTCGGCGAAGAGGTCGCCCGCCCCATGGCCGAGAGCCTTGCTGCGATGAGCGAGGAGAGTATTCGGGCGATCGTGCGCGACTGCTCGCGGGTCACACTGCCGCACCTATCCCCCGACGTTCAGCGCCGCTGCACGTTCGCGTACGGGCAGAAAGACTCGGACCTGCGACTGGCACGGCGCACGGTTCCGCGCCTCTATCCCGAAGCGGAGTTGGTCGTGTGGCCGGGGTGGGGCCATTGCGAGCGCATGAGCCGTGACTCGCGCGCCTACGGGGCGATGCTGCGGAACGTCGCTCTGGGCGGCCGAGAAACCACAGCCTAATCCCAGGGGCAACTCAGCAACCGCAAACTCACGGAAACCTCAGTCACGAGCACAAGACATACACACGGCCACGCGCTAGCGGCCTGCACCCACAGGGTTACATTCCCCCGGTAGACGCCATTACTGCGCGGCGCGCCGCAAGATTGATCACCTGCGCCCCTTCCTGCCTTTCTTCCCTCGCGCCGGACATGTGACTGACGCCAATCCAGGGCATGATGAAGCAAGAAGGAACACCCGTTTCCTCTGCGATCCTCCGCACCGGCAAACCCGGCCAAACGCGCTCAGCAGCCTGCAAAAACAGAGCGGGAGTCTCTATGGGGACCTCGACAGGCTCATCGAACCTCCAACCGCGAGCATTAATCTGCCCATACAGACTCTTTGCCCGCATGTCAGAGATTAGATGGAGCCTACTGGCACGCTTAATGATCGCCATTAAGGACACTCCAAAACGTGCCTTAATTCGCAATAAGTCAGTCAGCATAGAACGCTCATGAACAAGCTCACGAAGAGGAGCTTCGGGCAAAAGAAGCGCACCAGCAAAATCAAATGCCTTCAGTTCCTGAGGTGACCTCGCACGGGGTGCCCTAGCCATATCGTGATCAAAGAGCAGGTGAGCCAACTCGTGCGCAATAGTCAGACGCTGCACATCTCCACGTTTGGGAGCCAAAGTGCCAACCAGAGGCCTGTCCTCACTAGCGGACGGGTGAGACACCCCAGCCATGTCCGTCCCATAAGAGCGCTCAGGATCCAAGTTGGCCACGACTGCAACGCCCATACGCTCCACCAGCCTTGTCATGGAACCGACCGGCGCGTCCGCACGCAAGCCAGCGACTTCCCGGATCGCCGCAGCCGCATCCTCAGCATCCAACCCGCTCATCTGAGGAGGAACGAATGTGCGATACCCCGACTCAAGAGACGTCACGCGCCACAGATCACCCGCAAGCTGCACGAGTACACCGATTCGGCGTTCCTCACGTGCCCGCGTTGAAGACTTCTTTCGGAACGTTGCGGCAGCCGCATCCGACACACGCGGAGCACGAGCAAAAAACGAAGGCGGAACATCGAACTCCAGAGCTAGTCTCGTCACCAGCTCCTCGGAAAATGGAGAAACACCGTGCACAATTTTCGAGACGGCTCCCTGCGTCATACCCAAACGAGAAGCCAGTTCTCCCTGTGTCATCCCTTCCAAATCCAGAAGGGCCGACAGACGCCTCCCATAACACCTATTCACCGAACCCATCAGCTATAGCCTCCTCCGCGTCGATCTGAGCAAAGAAGTCCTCCAACGGATTTTCTTGATTATCGACGAATCGCAGCGCCTTCAAGACCCCAATGTCATCACTCAGCGGAATACTTGCATCAATCGGTGTTTGACTGCCGAACGCACCCTTCCCTTTCGGATGAACGAGACGCAATGTGAAGCCCTCCTCAACCCTGCCCGGGTCCACATAGTCCCAGAGGAGCAGAAGATTCAACGCGGGAGCACCCTCGTCTTCAACCTCAAGAAGGGACGGCTGCCAGAAGGCCTGACGCGCCCCATTCCGACCGGCAGCCGGAACCCCGCCAGGAAAGACAGTTGAAGACTCTTTCAAAAAGCGCGCGCAGACTCCATCCGATTCCACCAGCAGCTGTCCCATGCGTTGCGGCGAACCGGCTACCCGCCACCCATTCGGAAGCTCACCCCCAGCCGTGAGGACCTCACGCAAGCACGCGCGTGCGACGAGTGGACGCAGCATCGGATACTTTTCGTGGGCAAGCCCGTGCATACGTCGCTCGGCATCTTGGAGAGCTTCCCAGTGCGCATTCCAAAGCACAGGGGAGAGCTGCTCGGCAGCGCTTTGCATAGTCTCGATCATGTTTGTGTCGCCCATCTCAGCCTCCGATAAACCTTTGGGAATATTATGCACTAAAAAGACATGTCGATGGGGCAGACACAACACGATCGTCTATGACTCAGACAACAGTTACTCCGGCCCGCAAACCAACGCATGGCGACGGACTTCGCCCAGGCCGCGTCCGCGCGCGAGCATCCCCGTCTGCGCAAAGCGGAGGCTCTTCAGTGGCACTGAATTATCGCGATCATGCAGGGGATCCGACCGCGCACAACCCGATAGGTGACACCCGTGTAACCCATGCGTTCAAAGAACGCCCGGTAGGATGCCGGGTCGAAGTGCTCCTGGAAGTGCACGCCGAATCGGGAGATCAGCCTCAGGAACATGGTGTGCGCGCGCTTCTTGGGAATC
>QWCT01000856.1_pt1 | contig 17927 bp, 14 predicted proteins | sample 1972681 | NCBI WGS metagenome assembly QWCT01 (sample SAMN09866701, study PRJNA288562) | Human oral metagenome isolate pre3_saliva, whole genome shotgun sequencing... | isolation source: mouth | host: Homo sapiens | place: USA: California | reverse complement strand
CCGGTTTTTCCATATCCGCATAATTCAGATAGTATGAATGGTCACTATGTGCATCCAATTGATTCACACGAAAAATTTCCGGATTATCCAACCATTTTAGCAAAGCGTTCATAGGGCTCCTCTCTTTTAAATAGATTTGCATCTGATGCATTTTCTTTATTCTTGATTCTTTTTGTCAACTATTTTTGTGACTCATTTCCGCACAAAGATATATTCCTTTTCCGAGGATAAATCTTTGGAAAAGCGATATCCCATAACAGAGAAAAGCTTGATTTCCTCCGGCTCTTCAATCCGGTTTTCCGCCATAAAACGAACCATTTCTCCGCGAGCCATCTTACAATACACACCCTTTTGCACAAGCTTTCCCTGTGCTTCTTCATAAAAATTACAGCTGATATAGCGGTCTTCCGGCCGCAAATACTTCTCGATGCATTTTGCGTATTCCTTCGAGGCGAGATTCACAATGATTCCACTACTGTCCCTAAGCTCCTTGTACAGTCTGTCTCCCCAGTAGGCATAGAGATTTTTCGCGCCGCATATCTCGAGTTTTGCCTGCATTTCCAGGCGGTAAGGGCTCACCCCGTCCATCGGCTTTAGAATTCCGTAGAATCCGGAAAGAATCCGAAGATGTTCCTGCACATAGTGGAGCATTTCCGTCTCGAAAACGGTCGGCGCCATGTATTGATAGGCAATTCCGTCATAGGAAAGAATCGCCGGAGTGAGTCTCTCTCTTAAATTCATAGACGAAAGACGCTCCATATTCTGCTCGGTAATCTTATCATTACAGGCCCAAAGTGCCTTCAGCTCCGAAAAGGATTTCTCTTTCAAGACAGACCTGATCTTTTCGGCATCGGAAAGAAAAACGGGTAAATCCCGGACTTCGGGCCCATTTTCATCGTATCGCATCTTTTTTGCAGGGGAAAGAATGATTCGCATATCAGCTAAGTGCTCCAAAATCCGCTGCTTTTGTTCCGATTTCCCAAAAAGCCGCTGCTTTTGTTCCGATTTCCAACATCATAATCCTCCCATATCCTTTCCGAATGCTCTCTAAAATTCTCGGCACTCCGGTCTGCTTTACTTCAGACATTCTTTAAAAAAAACTTTCCATTCGACCAGAATAATACCTTTCCACATTACAGTCAAATTCCGGTAGAGACTAGAAATAGCATATTCTAATCACTCTTCTTGATAAATATGATTAGAATGAGTAGAATGAGCAGAAAGAGCAGAGAATTTAGAAATTAGAAACTAGAGCGAGCAGAAAGAGCAAAGTAAATTAAATAGAATGAATTGAAATATAAATTAGAGCATCCTGAGAAAGCGGAAGGTGATAATATGAAGTTTCAGGAAACCGATGGTGACAGTTTCGAAGAGATGCATTCCCTAAATCAAGCTTTAAGTTTTGATGCTCTAATACAGGAATTTAAAACGCGTAAGATTCCTTTCGCTGAGGCGCAAATCCTGCAAGTCCTTTCCAGACAAAAGGAAATCACCAGAAAGGAAGTGCAAGAGCTATTGGAAGTCAGCCAGTCTACTGCGGGCCGCATTCTAAAAACCATGGTGGATCGGGGGCAGATCATAAAACTGGGCGGAAGCCTTACCACACGCTACAGAGCAGTGCTGTAATGTACTTTTGAGGCTATTTGTACTACTGCCAAAGCTTATTTTATCTATAGCAAGCACTAAAGGCGGGACGCATTTCTTCTATAAGCCGGCGGGACAATCCTAAAGCTGTAGCTCGTTTCTCCCAGTTTTCTTTTACAATGGTCAGAATATCTTTTGCGTAGGTCGTTGCATCCGTCTCGGAAATTCCGAATCGGACAGACGCCTCTATAGCAAGGTCAATGTTGATACTATTATCCTCTTCATCAACATTTAAGGATAATTCATCGCCATAGGGAATCGGATTTACATCGTAAAGAGGCGAGAGTTCCCAGCCATTTTCTGTGAAAATGAAAGCATGATTTCGTAGATGATCATCCGTATTACTAACAGCCATATTAAAAACAATACGTTTCCAAAGTTCAATCAAATCCCGTTTGGGTTGTGCCCCATAGGATTTTATAAAAGCAGCTATATCCAAATAACTTGTCCCGTCTGCCGCAGAAGTTCCATCTGTTTTTCCAAGCAACGTCATGGCAGAAGCAAAGTGTACCCGCTTGTTTAAAATACGATCAAAACGTTTAACCAGATAGGTACTTCCGAGATTGGAAAATTTTTCAAGTTTTGCCTCCGGAACGTGTAGGCCGCAGATCTCTGCCAAATCATGTGTTATCATTTCCCATGCTCCGCTATCATTTTCATCATTCTTGGAAGGGAATTTTGCAATCCAAAGCTGTTCATTTGGATCTATTACAGTAGCTTTTGGTCTGGCACCGCCAAGAGATGAGCCCGATCTTATTAATTGGTTTAACCATTTTTCAGATAAAGCAGTATCCTCATTTTCAAAATTTCTGGAGGCTTCCTCTAAAGTCCGAAGACTTGCCCAAGGCGGCGCAGCTGTTTCTTTATCATCTGAAAGGAAGGCTCCATTAGGCTCTGTTTTAAATCGAATGCCCCCCAGCCTCGTTTCATCATATACCCCCAGTAGATAATCACTGTCATAGAGTTTGGCCGGTTTACGACCTTCCTTCCCTGCCAAAATTCTTTCGCGTTTATTCATAAGAACACGCCCCCAACGATCGGGAGAAGAATCTGAAAACAGTCCAAAGATTGCTTTACCGAAGGGATATTGTCTTCCGGAATACGGCATAAGTTCAGGATCCAATGTGATTTTTAGCGATGTCTTTTTGAGCCACTCTCTGTCATATTCAAAGGAATAAGACTCCCCGCCCTTTAAGCTATTAACATAGAGGATTCCCATTAGTGTTGGATTCTGCATGCTAAAGTCATCGTAGACGAAAATTGTCTTTTCTTTAGATACCACTATTTATTCCTCCTTGGTGCACGCTTTCTTGTTATCAGATTCAAATCTTGAATTTGCCTACCAAGCGCATCATCCTTTGCAAGTAGTAGAAGATCTTTATCAAGATTGTTTAGAGCATGCAAAACTGCCGCATAGATTCCCATTGCTACGGATGGGTCGCCTTTTTCAACCTTCCACAAAGATGCCCGACTGATTCCGGCACGTTCTGCAGTCAGCCCTGAAGATAGGCACCGTCTGAGTCTGGCCAGCTTAATCTGCTCACCCATGGTTTTTAGTATTTCTTCCGTTCCCGGAAGTATGTTATATGCCGCTTTCTTCATACTATTCACCACTTATTAATGTTTTCTATTATAAACAATATATCATGTTTTATTAATATTAGTATACATAAACAAACAGCAAGCGCAAGCTTTTGTTCAACCACTTCCCTTGCACTGTGCATTCTATAATCCACTCACGTTCTTCGGATTACTTTTTAAACAAGATACCGGGCGCTTTGCGAGTGATGTTCGTTAAAAACAAAATATCTCATGCTTGTCTACACCACTTATTCAGAATAAAAAAACAGCAATGACGTTTCCATCATTACTGCCCAAAAATGTTCTCAGCGGGAATCGAACCCACAACTAGTGCTTAGGAGGCGCTTGTTATATCCATTTAACTATGAGAACGTGACTTCTCTTTTATTCTAGCATAGGATGGGAATCTGTCAATTCCTAAACGAGCTACTGCATGCACGCTGCAAAAACGAGATACCGCACGCTATGCGAGTCATGAAGAAAAAGCGCCTCCCGGAAGGGAAGCAACTTTTCTTTTATTTCCCGTAAAAACAGTTCAGTTTTCGCTCTTTAAGAATAGAAAAAGCCTTTAGGATTCTCTCTTTCCCGTGACGATATTCATAGAGTCTTTCCAACTCTTCTTCGTCCATATCTTCGATTCGATTCACAGAGTGAAGCATCGTTTCATAATGGAGCTTTCTATAAGGCGCCTTCAGAAGTTCCGTCTTTGCGGTATGGAGGGTGCCGCCTAAGAAAAGGAGGGTGATTCCTACGGAAATGATTCGAGGCAGTGCCCTCCGCGGTTCAGCTTTTCTTCCTGCTTTTTTCCTATTTTCTACATACTTTGTTGCCTTTGCGAACTCTATCCGCTCTACTCTCTCCCCATTCGCATCTTTCTTTACTTTCTCGTCTTTCTCCCTATCCCTATTTCCTTTTTCCACTCCCGCCTCCTGTCGTCCTGTATTCAGATACAAAAGAAGTAAAGCCCCGAGTAAGGCGCTTTGATACTGCAAAGCATAACGGCTCTGCACGGCATATTCCGGACGGAGAAAAATGTACCGGGACAAAAAAACCAGAGCAAAACTAAGGAGACCATGGAGAAGAAGGAGCGCCGGAAAAAGACCTGTCAGACTCTTGTCCTTCTCTTTTCCCGGAATACAGTCGTCGTTCGAATCCTTTTCTCCAAAAAACAAATCCTTCAAGAAGAAAAGCGCCATAAGGAGGAAAAACAGAAGAATCAAAGCACCCAAGAGAAAGAGTTGCTTTCCTTGGACTGCCCCGCTCGATAGCCACTCCTCCAAGTTTTCTCCGGAAAAAAGTAGGGAAGAAAAGCCGAAGCCGAAAAACTTCAGCACAAAGGTCATTTTCGTGAGCAAGACTTCCTTCAGAGAAATGCTTTTCGCCCCGGCGTATTCATAGACCGCATAATGATTACTGAGAAAATAGAGGAAGGTCGAAACAAAGCTCGAAAGAAGCAAAATAAGGCTCCCTCTTTTGTCCCGGATTTTACCGGCTAAGAACAAAAAGAAAAGAGAGAGAATGGTCGCACCGTAAACCGCGATAGCATAAGGCCCTCCCGTAAGTAGGAAGAGGAAGGGAAAAACGGAGAGCGATAAAAGAGAACTTCCTTTCCCGACTCTTTCAGAAAGCAGATAGAAAAAGAGATAAAAAAGCGCAAAAGAAAGAAAATGCGCATATCCCGAGCCGTTCAAAAGCATTTCCCACTTATTTAGGCTGTAGAAAATGAGTAAAATGGAAACACTGAAAAAACCGCCTATTCTTCGCTTTGCCATAAAGAGAAGGAGCGGAATACTCGTAAGAAACAGACCGAAAAGCCCAAGGAAGCGGTCAAACGTAATCGAATAATGGAAAAAAGCGATATTGATTTCCCGAAAAAGGAAGCTCACGGGTATTCTCGTCAAGATGTCCTTCGTCAGTAAATCACGGAAAGAGAAAGGCTCACCCAAATACGAATTCGTCAGACGGATATAGTCGGAATAGACGATATCCGCGCTGGCGGACAGGATATAAAAGCCGAGAAATACCGTGCAAAGAATCGAAACAAAGAAAAGGAACGAAGTGCGGAACTTTTCTTTACTCATGGAAAACCTCCCCCGTAATATCCCTGTAAGCTCTTTGTTCCGGCACTTCCTCGAGAACCAGACTGTTTTCCCGGTTCGCACTCTTCGGAAGCCTTGTCAGATCCTGTATAAAATGAATCTTCGTGCCGTGACCGCTGAAATCCTCATCAAAAACCTGAAAGAAAGTATCTCCGTAGAACTTACTCATCTTGTATTTATTTTCCAAAATATAAACCTGCTTCCCGAGAACGCCCCCTCTGCCATATTTCTCAATCGTTTGCTCGGCAAGAGAATTCATGCGGTCCTGGTCCTCCCAGAAATAAATCTGCGGAAAATAGGAACGGTAGTAGCGCTCCACCGGAAGGCGCAGGCAAATAAACGCCAGGCAGAAAATCGTTCCGAGCGGCAGCCTGCTCACACCCAGCAAATACGAAAAATAGAGGAGAGAAGCCGCAAAACTCACATAAACCCAGCGCATTTCCACGCGAATCGTCACGGAAGAAGAACCGATACATAGCGCAATAAAAAGCAAAAAGAGAATATTGTTTCCGATAAAGGTACAAAGGCGGGCGAGTTTCACGCGCTTTTGCTCGTTTCTTAAGTTATTCACCGATTCACTTACCGAATTGTTTACTAAATCTTTTGTAGCCTTCTTTCCTATACTGTTTTCTATGCTGCTTCCACTGCCGCTTTCCATACCGCTTCCTGCATTTCTTCCTGTGCTTTTCTCCGTCTTAAAAATGCGGACAAGCGCAAAAATCAGGGAGAGCATTACCGTGAAAGCCAGTACGGCAATCGATGCATAGACCAGTTTTCGCATATCCGGACTGACCTTCTCCCAAGGGATTCCGTTCAGGTGCTCCGGCCCCTTCTGAAAACCGAAGATATAGTAGACCTCAGCGAAGGCATTCTGTAAGGCTTCTCCCAGTTTAAAGCTCTCCGAAACTTCCGTTCCGCCCGTCCCCTTAGGAACAAAAGAGCCAATCGCAAACTTACGGATAGCATAAAAAAGAAAAGCTTGAGCAAGAGGGAGGATATAAGGAAGATGCGAAGTAAAGAAATGTCCTTGATGTCCCTCATTTTTTCCTCCTGTCAAAATCTTCGCTTTCCCTGCTCTCCCTCTAAAAAGCAGCGGAACATAGAATAAAGGTAAGAGTGCAATGTATCGCTCATGCGTAAATACAAGTAAAAAGAAAAAGAGATGAGAAAACACAAGGTTTCGTAGAAAATGCTTTTCTTCATTTAACTCTTGATACAGGAAATAAAGGGTAAGGAGCGAAAAGCCCAGTGCTAGGGTCTCGAGTATCCCGAGTGCCTGCGCAATCTGATAATACGCAAAATGCGCAGAGAGAAAAACAACACTGAGAAAGAGCGGAATCAGCTTCTTTCCTTTGGAAACCACCCAAGAAAAATAGCAAAGGAAACAGGCTAAAAGGCCATTCAATGCCACATTAAAGTACCAGTAACGGTTGGGATCGTTTCCTACAAAAACCATCTCAATATAACTGAGCGCCCAGTACACCGGACGAAAACGCACGGCATTTCCGATAGGGAAACTAAAGGTGAAGAAATCCTGCTCCCGGAAAAAGGAGAAGAGGTAAAGATCGTCCATATATAAGGCTTTAATATGAATATGCCGATTGACATAGAAGGCAAAAATCATCAGTGCACAAAAACTGCAGAAGAGAGAAAGAACAGTAAAGATTCTCTCCCTTTTTTTCTTCCTGCTTGCATCATCCTGCAAGTGATAATTCTCGGGCATTCTACGATTCTCTTCTGTACTATCCTTTCCTTGCATGCTTTCCTCCTTCCTTGAAAATGCTGCTTTTCCGCTCATTTCTACCGCCGGTAGAACATCAATACTCTCATTTTGCTCTCTGAATGCACTTACCCTGCAAGGCATTTCCGTTCTCTATCCAGTTTCTCACGCTCTTCGCATCCTCTTCTTCCTCTTTTGTGAGAACAGGATACGACTCTTCTCTCCAAGCATATTCTAATCGAGGCTGATTCACTTTCACAAGGAGGTATTCCGGAAGACTCTCTTGCGTTTTTGTTAAATTTGCAAATTCCGGCTCTATTAGGATACCAAGGTTTGCCATTTGTATGAGCATTGCCTTCGCCCTCTCTTCCCTTTCCTCCTCCAAGAAGGATTTTTCTATGTAAATGTAATCCGTCTTCGCCCACTTTAAGAACCAAGCAAAGTAAAGCGGATCGTCGTAGAGTCCGGGGCTTCCTCCGGAGCCTTCCACATCCGTAATACTCTCTACCACGGCAGGAATCCAATAACATTCCGGAGTCTCTGCCACAGCGAGAATATGATTCCTCGAGTTTTCCGCCATTTTCAAAAAGAGAGGCAGACTTCCCCGCTCCGCCTGTTTCTCCATTTCTACGGAAAAGTGATCATAATAACCCTTATTTACCGGATCAATCGGTGTGAAGCCTACTGCTCCCGCCCAAGAAGTGACAAGGGTAATGAAAACCGAGTTAAGATAAACTAAGGGAAAAATCCCCTTAATCCACCTGATTTCCCTGAAAGAGCAACTTTTTTCACTCCCTATAGGAGAAGACAGGGCAAGTAAAAGAGCTAAGCACTCCCATAAACTGTAGTAATTTCCGTCAATCTGCCAAAGCATAAAAAAACTGAGGAAAGAAAAAAAACTGATTAAGAGAAAAACAAGCCGCAGATAAGAAGAGTTTTTTTCCTCACATTCAGAACCTCCGTCCCCTTGCACGGCATATTTTTTCCTTTTTAAAAAAGTACCGCAGATTGCATTCTTAAATGCAAAGAAAAGGAGTCCCGGAAATAAAACACCGCTCCAAGCAATACTGACGTGAGCCATATCCTCTCCTACAGGATAAAAGAGGAAGGAGAAAACTCTACGAAGAAAAGAGAGGAAAACCTCTACTCCGACCTTTTCTCCACTATAGTCCACATGAGCATCCAGATTAAAAGGCCATTTTACGGAAAACCCCACAGCCTTAAAGATTCCGGTAAAGGTGGTGGAAAAAGGCAGGCCGGTAATCAGGTAAGTACGAAGGGTCATGAGACCGGTAAACAGGAGGGCAAAAAGAAGCAATGCCGTAGAGCCCTCTTTTCGACTTCCTAAAAGAGTGAAGTGCTGTACAACACTGCCTCTTTCTACTATTTTTCCCTCATAGAAAAAGCCTTTGCTATTTCTTCTTAAAAGGCTGTCCAAAAAAAGTCCTATTAAAATCAAGGTACTGAAAACCACTGCAGTGGGTTTGAAGCTATAGCTGAGAATCAGCATGGAAAGACTGTTTTTCCGTTCCCCCTTCGCATAAAAATACAGACTCAATACTTGCAAAAGAAGCGTAATGTTATCTGTTTTTACCGTGACCGCCATATTTCCGATAGAAGGGAAAAAGAAAAGCAAGAGAAATACCCCCACAGCGCTCTTGGAATTGCTTTTTCTTGCCAGCAAAAATAAAGTAAAACCGAGTGCAAGGTAAATCCAGAACTGAAAAGCAAGAAGAAATCCGTACCCCGGCAAAAAAGACAGCGGAGCTGCAAGAGCCTCCAAGCCCTTCGGATAGCTGTAGACCGCATTGAGTAAACCATGGGAGTGGAAAAAGCCTTTCAGGAGAGCAAAAATCCCCGTGGAAACGGAATCCGGAGGTGAAAAAAGAATATAGGCGCTCCTCAGCCCATAACGAAGAGAATCGTAGTCTAACGCAATATTGCTGCGACTAATTTGGATATAGAGAAAAGGTAAAATAAAAAACAGCTCTACTTGGCAAGGTAATGTGGAGAGTATTTCTCCCATCCTCTTGGGAACATAGCTTATTTTCCCGGAAAGAAGAAAGCCGAAGATAAGCGTTAAAAGAGAGAAATAAAAAAAAGAAACCGCCAGCGGAAGAAAAAAACGATGAAGATAAGCGGAAAGAAGGAGCGGAAGAGAAAAACAAAGAAAAAAACGTTTTTTGCTTATACAGATCTTTTTCCGAAAAAGCAAGACGGCAAAAATATAGAGAAAAAGCAAACACAATTCACTAAGGGCGAGGAGATTTTTCGTTTCCATAAGTCGTTTTGCATTTCCGCTATCCAGGAAGAAGCGAAAGGAGCAAAGTAAAGTAAAGCAGAGCAAGAAGAGAAAAACAAATTTTTCCCTTCCCGCTCTCTTTTTTATACCACGTCCATTGCCATTATTTTCCATCCCGCATTTCTCCGTAAGTCTTAACTCTTTCCCTTACATCATGATTATTCCCTGAATCACTTCTCTTACTGACTCCTCTGAATCACTCTTCTGACCGACTCCCCTGACCCGCTCCTCTAAATCACTCTTCTGAACAATTCTTCTCAATCGCTCTTCTATACAAGAGAGAGCATCTTCTTTTATTTCAATACAAAACCGTACTTCAAGGGATCCTCTTCCTCTATCACAAAATGATTGAATGCCGTAATATACGCAGAACCGCTAATCCGCGGGATAACCGCTTCATATTCTCCTACTTTTGTTGTTCCGAGAATTTCCCCTTTAAATATCGTTCCCAGAATAGACTCATAGTAAAAGGATTCTCCAATCTTCAGCTCTCCTTTGGCAAAAAGAGTAGCCATCTTTGCAGAGGTTCCCGTTCCGCAAGGAGAACGGTCGACCTGCCCCTGCCCGAAAACCACACAATTCCTAAGTGTTGCTCCCTTCGTTTCCGTTTCAGACCACCATTCCACTAAATCGACAGTATGAATATGCGGAAGACTCGGGTGCTGCACCGGAATTTCCTTATTGATTATCTCTCGTAAAGCGATGCCCAGTTCCTTCAGCTTCTCCGCATTTTCCGGAACAAGGGAAAGTCCTACCTGTTCCGCTTTTACAATGGCAAAGAAAGATCCCCCAAAGGAAATATCCAACTTGATTTTCCCATATCCGGGAAGCTCCAGCGCACAGTCTCTTTTATAAAGGAAAGACGGCACATTTTGAAAGCTGACGGTCTTTGCCTTCGCTTTTTCCACCAAGACTTCCCCCCTAATAAGTCCTGCAGGGGCTTCCTGCACGATCTTCGTAATCGGCTCGGTGACTTCCACCATCCCGGTCTCTACCGCTACTGTCATTGCCCCGATAGTACCGTGTCCGCACATGTTAAGATAACCGCCTCCGTCCATAAAAATGATTCCGTAATCCGCTTCCTCCAATGTAGGCTCGGTAAGAATCGCACCAAACATATCATTATGCCCTCTAGGCTCAAGCATCAGTGCAGTCCTAAGGTAATCCAAGTTCTTTTCCAGCCACTCCTTTTTTTCCGGCATAGTGTGTCCTGTGATTTTAGGGATTCCCCCTACAACCACTCTGGTGGACTCTCCTTCCGTATGGGTGTCTACCGTATGGACACTTTTAATCAATTTCATTCCTTCCCCCTATTCAACTTACCCCTACTTAAAAATATACCGGTCTTTTCTTTTATAAAATAACAAAAAGACTCGATTACCGAAAAGATTCCATTGCCAAGTCTTATTTCCGATATATTTTTTTAACATTTTCCAGTTTGGCACTCATATTCTCAAGAAGGCAATCCAACACCACTATAGCCGTCATGGCCTCAACAACCACAGTCGCTCTTTCTACCACCGTAGGATCGTGTCTTCCCTTTATCGATATCGTAGTAGGCTCCCCGTTTTCCCTTACCGTCTTTTGCTCCCTCGAAATAGAGGGCGTAGGTTTAAATCCTGCTCTTACTATGATTTCCGCCCCGTCACTCATTCCGCCCAGAATCCCGCCGCTATGGTTCGATTCCTTCCGTAAAGGGAACGCCTCTCCTTCTCCCGGAATAAACGAATCGTTGTTTTCCGAACCTCTCCGTTTCGTCGCTAAAAGTCCGTCACCGATTTCTACCGCTTTCACCGCCCCGATAGACATAATTGCTTCCGCAAGTCTCGCGTCCAGTTTATCAAATACAGGCTCTCCAATTCCGGGGCAAAGACCGTTGACTCTACATTCCACGATACCGCCCGCAGAATCTCCTTCTTCCCGTAGCTGAAGAAGTCGTGCATCGGCTTCTTCTTTTTCCTTTTCTCCCGAGAACTTTATTCCGCAAAGCTCCACTACCCGAGCCTCTACTTGAATCTCCAGCTCCTCTAAAATCTTCTTCGCTATTGCGCCGGCAGCTACTCTGGAAACGGTTTCCCTACCGGAAGAACGCCCTCCTCCGCGGTAATCCCGAAACCCGTATTTACTGAAAAATCCATAGTCGGCATGCCCCGGTCTGAAACACTCTTTAATAGCACTATAGTCCTTAGACCTCTGATCCTCATTTCGAACCAGCAAAGCTATGGCCGTTCCCGTACTATATCCTTCAAAAACGCCAGAAAGGATCTCAACTCTATCTCCCTCTTTCCTTGCTGTCATTTTCAGGTTTTTCCCCGGCCTTCTTCTCTCTAAATAGCGCTGAATATCTTCTTCCGAAAGCGGAAGTCCCGCGGGACAGCCGTCTACAATAACGCCTAAGGCTACCCCGTGAGACTCCCCAAAGGTACTGATACGGAAAATTTTTCCAAAACTGTTTCCGCCCATACTTCTCCTTTAAAACTCTTTTATCCTCTGCATTTTACCATACAAATACTGTTCGGTTCGTCAACCTCCAGCTCTCTTGCACTCATGGAAAGAAGACCGTGCTCATAGTCCACATTCAAGAAGGTAATCGTGCCGCTCTCGTTATTCGCTACGGCAATATGTTTTTCATCCGGAAAAATACAGAAATCCTTAGGATACTCTCCTCCAATCGGAAGACTTCCTTTCATGGTAAGAAGACCGGTCTTCAGATCCCTGTCGTAAATGGAAATGGTATTGATTCCCGCATTGGAAACAAAAAGATGAGACGCATCCTTATCCGGGGAAAAACGCATTTGACAGGCCGCAATCAAAGGATCTCTATCCTTTTCAAGGAAGGTGGAAATCGTCTGAATTTTCTCAAGGGAAACTTCATCTCCTCCTTCTTCCTCATGAAAACGATATACATCAATCACATTTTTCAGCTCATAAAGCAAATAGAGGTACTTTCTATCCGGACAGAAGCGAAGATGTCTCGGGCCGGATTGCAACTCGCAACGAAGGGTATCAATTTGCCGCATTTTCCCGTCTACCTTATCAAATCGGAAAATTTTAACTTGGTCAATTCCCAAATCCGCAATCAAAATGTACTTTTGGTCATCTGTCATTCTGGCACAGGAAACATGCGGACGGAAGGTCCTTTCCGCAACGGAGCCGACCCCCTGGTCATAGACACCGTCAATGATATTTCCCACAGAACCGTCAGGATTCAAAGCAAGAAGAGTGGCCTTTCCGTCATGATAACCGGAAACCATCAGATACTGACCGCTCTTATCCACCGCCAAGTGGCAACCTCTCATTCCGCGAATATTTCTGGTGTTCAGCTTACTTAAGCCGCCGTTATCCAAAATTCGAAACGCGATAACCCCCTCATCTGCAATGGAGTAGAGTGTTTTTTCATCTCTTGATACGGCTACATAGGAAGAATTATTTACTTCAATTTCCGTTCTCTTGATAAATCTTCCCTTTTCCATATCCACATCACAGATGGTGATTCCCTTTGCCGAACCGGTATAGGAATAAGAACCGATATAAGCCACATATTTTGAGCGCATTTTCTTCCTCCCTTTAAGATTAAGCATTGTTTTTTCCATTCTAGCAAAATTTGCCTCTTGATAATAGCTTTATTTTTTGTTCGGGATGAATGATTACTCTATTTTATTTCTTTATCAGCGGATAAACTCCGTATTCTCTTTTTATCCGGCATGCATACTTATTCCGTTATACGAAATCCAATAGGCTGTTTCTTCGGGCTGCACTTCGGATTATCTTGCAAAGAAAGCGCGGAAAAGTCTTCCGGAAGAAGGATAAATTCACTGTCTTTCTCTTCGCCATCCTCTTCGTATACCCTAAGTGCATAGTCCAGAATGGCATTCTCCACAAGGTTCCTGCAGAAACGTCCGTTTCCCATTTCCGCCTTCCCTACCGCAGCTCCGCAGAGAGACAAGAGCTTATCCTTTGCCTCTTCGGAAATAGAAAATCCTCTCTTTTTTGCCTCCAGCTCCGTAATTCCCAGCATCTCCTCTACGGAATAATCTTGAAACGAAATCCGGAAGGGAACGCGGGAACGCAGTCCCGGATTTACGGAAAAAAAGGCCTTCATTTTATTCGGATACCCTGCAAAAATCACCACTGTATCCTCTCTATTATTTTCCATTTCCTGCACAATAGTACTGATGGCTTCTCTTCCATAATCCCCCTCATAGCCTTCCAGAAGAGAATACGCCTCATCAATAAACAAAAGCTTACCCTTTGCCCTGGCAAAAATTTCTTTTACCTGTACCGCTGTCTGCCCTAAATACTTCGAAACCAAGTCGGCTCTTCCGACTTCTATAAGCTCGTTCTCGTGAACTAAGCCGATTTCATAGAGAAGTCCCGCTGTAATACGGGCAAATGTTGTCTTCGCCGTTCCCGGATTTCCGACAAATTCCATATTGAGTGCCATAGATAAATGCTCTTTCCCCTTTTTAGCCATGTCCTTTTTCATTTTTGCAAAAGCGATAATCTTTTTAATCTGTTCTTTCGCCTCTTTAAGACCGATTAGCCGGTTTAGACTCTCCCGATAATCTGTGGCCTCATTTATGGACTTCCATTCTGCAGCTTCCGTATCTCTATCTTCAGAATGCAAGTCCATCTCCATCAGCTTATTTTGAATTTCGGAAAAACTTTTTCTTCCCATATTTCTTATTCTCATTAACTCTTCTTCAGAAAGACTCCTTAACTTCTCCACACTGACCACTCCTGCTCGTTTTAAACAGTTATAAGACCTGACGCTGAAATCCATAGTTTCAATAGGAGTAAACGATTCCTTTATCCCCCTATTCTCTTTTTCCGCTGCATATCTGTCTGATTCTTCTGCATATCCCCTAAGATCTCGCTCTCCGTCAGAGAATTGCAGTTTCTTTCTCTTCCGTATTTCCAAGAAGAAGCGAGTCATTGCCGTTATAAACAGGTCACCGGGCAACAGTTTTTCCTCCTCTACTGCCTTATTTTCCATTTCCTCTACTTGCATAGGAGAAAGAGAGAGGGAAATCATTGTTTTCATTCTTAAGCACATTTCCTTGGGAAGACTGATAAAAATGCCCCCCTTTCCTACGCCCCCCATATCCGTTGATTTTGCAATACCATAAAGAATGGCGCCCTCTTCACTTAGCAAGGTAAACAATTCCGAAAAATAATTTCCGGAAGACCAGCCGTCAAAATCTCCCGGACGGTAGGGAATCCCCTGCATCCCATCAGCGGAAGAACTCGCATTCTTTTTCTCTGTCAGGACGGCAAGACGATACACCTTCCTTCCTGCTTGAAAAAGTTCCTGTACTACACTTTTCTCTCTGCTTCTCAAGTTCGCATAGCCCTGCCATATCCATTGAAAATCTTCACTTCCCACTTTTCCTTCTGAAGAAGAAAAGCAGTGACTTACTATTCTCTCGCCCTTCTTCAGTACAATCTGCCACCCAAGGAAATCCTGTTTCGGAAGAAGTCTTGCAGAGCCTAAAAAACGCTCCGACAGCTTTGCCATCTCCATTTCCACTCCATAATTCATTTCCGTATCTTCCATATACAATTCTACTACATTAGTAAAATTTTTCATTTCAACATTCATTTGCTTTTTCATTTGTCGTTCCTCGCTTTCTCCCTAAACTTGCAGTCTGTAAAAAGAAAATCGAATATTCCGAATTTCTTGGATACAAGCTGTTTCCCTTTAAAACACAAAGTACATTTCCTCATTTCCTCGCAATCTGAGACAAACTATTCCTTGGCCCGCTCCTATCATCGCGCGGCTTCCCCGGTTGGCCGTCCGCTCATTTGCGGATTCTGTTTTCAAGGTGCCGGGGAACGACAAAAAAAGTCGCTGTTTTAAAGAATCCCCAAATGGACAGACTCCACCCTCGGAGCGTCCAATTCTAATTCTTTAAAACAGCGGCTTTGCTAAGCACTATTCAGTTTTCATACTATCTTATACCATAAAAATCAATACAGTACAAGCTCTATTTCACGATGGGATGGCACAGCTGATTCACATTTTTTAAACATTTTTCTTCCTCCTTTTCCCTTTATTTCCGTCTTATTAGTATGTTTTATAAAATTCCTTCGCTTCATGATCTTTTGCCATCTCATCATAGGAAATTAAATAGTATTTATAGCGAAGTCTTTCTCCGCCTCCAAAGAGCGGTTCATCATCCCAGGTGCAATCGATATAGTACCAGGTATTATCCAAAAGTACCCTGTTCCAAGCATGCCCTCCTCTTCCTCCTTTCGGAGAATCGACGAGCCCCGTAACATGCTCATGCTCTATTCCCAAGACATACATAAAATAATCAAAGGTTCTGGCATAACCTGAGCAAACTGCAACGCCTTTCAGCATAACTCCGGTAATGTTATAAGAGTCCTCGGGGATTGTGTTGTTTTCATAATTGACATTGTCATAGCTTGTATGATTAATAATCCAGTCATGAACCGCCTTAATCTTTTCCCTTTCCGTCATACCGTCATTCGTAATGGCCTCCGCTACGTCAAAAACCTTTCGCTTTGCTTCTACACTGTCCGATGTTCCGTAAGCCTTTCTTCCCTCATAAAAACCATATTTTTTGTAGTGATTCCATAGGGCTTTCTTATTCCGGCCGAAGGCAGCGAGAAGATCCGGATAGTCCGAGGCATATCGATCCGCGTCAAAGTAATAGGACTCATCCCTTTTCAGTTCAAAAACAGCCAGTCTGCTCGGTTTATAGGGGAGAGCATGTGCCAATCTTCCCTCCTGTTTCCCATTATTCCGATAATGCTGAAAAAGCAGATTTCGATTTCTCCCGAAGGCGGCGAGAAGATCCGGGTTATCGGACGCGTAACGATCCGCATCGAAGTTTTCCGCTGTGATTCTTTCATAGGCATAGTTTGGCTCTGCATATGCTACAGCCCCCGGGAAAAGAAGAGCGGATGTAAGAAGCATTAACGTGATCATTTTCATTCCTTTTTTCATTGATTTTCCTCCTATCGAATCATCTCATCATACAGCGGTTTTTTCCGCTAAGGCAAAGTCGGCGATAACGTGTTCGTCCTTCTCTTTCCATTCTCTTTCCATCATGGGTTTATTCTTATCGACTTGTTCTAACTCTTTTATAAGCTGATGGTTCAGTTCACTGGACGCAGCTGCAGACTGTAAATGCTCTGCCAAAAGCTTTCTGGAAATGGATTTCAGCTTGTTTGCCCTTGCTCTAAGCTCCTGCACGGCACTTTCTCTCGGAATCCCCATGTCCCGGTCGGATTAATAGAAAAAGGCGAGGCAGCTTCTGCTGTCTCGCCTTTTTCTTATCTTCTATTTTTATTCTTTATAAAAGCTTACTAATATGCCGTGAAAAGCTTTCTACGACGCCTTCAATATCTTCCAGCGATTATTATACTTGGCCTCATTTTCCTCTCCAAGGTAAGTATAAACCTCCCCTTTTTTCAGGATCTCTTTCATGTCCGGGAAAAGAGCCTTATTTTCCGTATAGCTCTTATCTAAAAGTGCAAGGGCACCTACGTTCGGTGTCGGATAGGTAATATACTCAAAATTTTTCGCGGCAATGTCCGGGCGACAAAGGAAGTTCATCCACTTCTCCGCATTTTCCTTGTGTTTTGCGTTCCAAGGAATCACCCAGCCGTCAAACCAGACATTCGTTCCTTCCTCGGGAATGACATAGTCAACTTCCACATCCGTTCCTTCCAGCTCTCCCTGTACATAGAGAATTTCCCCGGAATAGATGACCCCGACCGCAGCCTCTTCTCCAATCATCTTATCTCTTACCTGGTCGACTACATAGGCTTGCACCAGAGGTTTCTGTTTAATTAAATCTTGCAGGGCTTCATCGAGCTCCGCATCACTCACGGTATTCATGGAGTGCCCCTCTTTTTTCAGAGCCACCATAAAGGCATCCCGCACGGAGTCCTGCATGAGAATCTCTCCCTTAAGCTTCGGATTCCATAAATCCGCCCACTTGGTCGGGTAGGGCACACCCAGTTTGTCCAGCATTTTCTTATTATAAAGAATCCCTACCGTTCCCGTAGTGTAGGGCACAACATATTTGTTCCCCGGATCGAACTGCTCACACATTTTCATGTAGTCCTTTCCGATTTCCTTGATGTTCGGGACATTGTTAAAATCGACCTCCTGTAAGAGATGATTCTGCATCATTTTTTCTATCATATAGTCGGAAGGGCAAACCGCATCATAAATAACCCCTCCGGCCTGAATCACCGGATACATCTCCTCGTTGGTTTCAAAAGTATCATAGATAACCTTGATTCCCGTTTCTTTTTCGAAAAGCTTCGGTACCTCGGGGTCAATATACTCTCCCGCATTGTACACCATAACGACATTGTCGCCCTGCACATCCTGCTCCCCCTGCTCCGCAGTATTCGTCTCATCCTTGGCTCTTCCGCAAGCAGTGAAAAAAGCGGATATAAGACAAAGGAAGAGCAGCGAAAGAACTGCAATCTTACGAGAGCGTCCGCAGACGGATTGTTCTCCTTTTATATGTTTCATGATTTTTAACATATGATATTCCTTTTCCTGATTCTATATTTTTATACTTTATAAGAGCTGTGC
>QWCT01000909.1_pt1 | contig 18042 bp, 17 predicted proteins | sample 1972681 | NCBI WGS metagenome assembly QWCT01 (sample SAMN09866701, study PRJNA288562) | Human oral metagenome isolate pre3_saliva, whole genome shotgun sequencing... | isolation source: mouth | host: Homo sapiens | place: USA: California | reverse complement strand
TGTACACTCGCCTGTGCCTCGACCTGGTCGAGCGTTTCGGGGTCGGCGGTATCCACGCCTACTCGCACGTGACCGGCGGCGGCCTGGCCGCGAACCTGTCGCGCGTCCTGCCCCAGGGTGTCATCGCCACTGTGGACCGCTCTACGTGGACCGTCCCCGCCGTGTTCGACTGGGTGCGCCGCGGCGGCGACGTCACCTGGGGCGGCATGGAGGACTCCCTGAACCTGGGCGTCGGCATGGTCGCCGTCGTCTCCGCGTCCGTGGCCTCCGAGGTCCTGGCCGCGATCAACGAGGCCGGGGTGGCCGCATGGGTCCTGGGCTCCGTCACGTCGGCAGGCGCCGACGGTACGGTGGCTGGTTTCGGGTCCGTGGCCGATTTGAGCGCGGACTCCTCCGGTGTACGCCTCATTTCCGGCACGAAGGGCGTCCAGGCGGGTGCCGTGCTGCTGCACGGCGAGTACCGCCTCGGCTGATTCTTCTGCTTCTCCGAGCACGAGCGTGCGGGGCTGGGGCCGGGTAGCCTCGGCCCCGCTGCACTTGGGGATGGACGAGGCCTCGGCGCGGCCAAGCGGGAGGCTTCGGCGGGTGCGCATCACAGCCGTGTGCGCGGTGCGCTGATGCGCACGGGCGCAGACCTGTGGCCTGTTGGCGGGCTTCGGGTACGCCAAAACGGCGGACCGGGGCCGGTCCGCCGAATGGCTCAGCCGTTACTTGGTGGAGGAACCACCCGTCCAGAAGGACTCATCGAGCTGCTTCGGATCGATGTCGTCGTCCTCTGCCGGAATATCCGCGAAGTCGGCGTATTTCGAGTAGAGGTCGTCGTCAATTGCATCGTCCTCTTCAGGCTCGTCCACGGCACTGTTCGTCGTGTACGAGTCCTCATCCGCCAGCTCTCGCTGAAGTGCGTGTAGGTCGGTGTCGGGGCTGAAGTACTTCAGCGCTTAGCCTTTTGACGGCCGCGCCCCATGGCGTCGACCCCCTCCGCGTCGTTCGGGTCCGCATCAAGCGGTTCCCTGGGTGTTCAAAATGTTTCGTGGGACCATCATAGCTAATGGAACGGCTTGACCTCACCTTGGATCGGTTTTTGCGCGCAGAGCGGATTGACTCGAAGGGGGTGAATCCCCGGCAACACGCCGAAAACATGTGCGACGCGCAGCGTCATGTGAACGGTATTACGGATTGATCTGTAAGGTCGCAGATGCGCAATCCCCTCGCACGAGCGGGATGCCCGGGCGAGGGGAGCACACGGAAAGGCGGACGAGTCAGGCGTCCACGGCCTCGTCGGCCTTCGCGAGCGCGGCGAGAGTCTGCTTGGCGGCCTCGCGGCCGATGCGGCGAGCCTGACGGCGTGCGCGGCGCGGCTTACGCGTGGCCAGCAGGACGAGGACACCGATGGCACCCACCGTGGACAGGGCGACGACGGCGACCTTCTTGATGGCCTCCGCGTTGCCGCCGACGGCGTCCTGAAGAGTCAGAGACGCGGTTTCCTTGAAGGACTTGAAGCGCACGGTGGCCTCCTCCTTCGCTTCCTGGGCGAGAGTGGCGGGCTGCACGCGCGCGTAGAGCTGATCGATCGTGGCAGCCAGCTCGGCGCGCTGACGCTCGAGGTCGGCCTCGATCTGAGCTGCGGTGCGCGTGCCGGAAGGCTGAGCGGCGCGCTCTCCGACGGTCACGGTGCGCGGGTCAACGGAGTTGCTCACTTGCCCAGTCCCTTCTCGATAGCTTCCTTGGTAGCGGCCACCGATGCCGCCGGATCCGGACGGTGCTTCTGCGCGCTCTGGAGGGCGTTCTTACCCGCTAGAGCCAGGGTCGCTACGATGACCAGCAGGATTACGACGACAATCAGCGACGCTGCCCACGCCGGAACCACGAGGGCCAGGAGGACCTCGACCGTGTGGAGAGTCCAACCCAGTAGGAAAAGCGCGAAAACGGCGGCCGTGATGAGCAGGCCCGCACCCTTACCACTCTTGGCGGCGAAAGCGCGCGCCTTCGTCTTATTGAGCTCGATCTCGTCACGCAGAATTCCCGACAGTTGGCTGGTCACCAGCGCGACGAGGCTGCCAATGCTGGGGCGTGCCTCGGAGGCGGGAGTCGCGTGCTGCGGCGCGTGCTGCGTGGGGGCCTCGGGCGGCGGGTACTGCCCGGGCTGGGGGATAGACTGGGTCATAGGGGCTCCTGCGCGTGCGGGGTAACGAGGCGACGGCTCGCCTGATAAGCCTAGTCTCTCATGAAGAGAGGCGGCCCGCAGTGACCCGTACACTACTCCTCGCGTTACTCCTTCGGTGCGATGGGACCCGGCAGATCCGACAGGATCTTGCGGGCGCGCACGACCAGCTCGGAGACCTCATTCTCGGTCTGTGCTGGGTCCTCAGAATCGACCGCGGGGATGTCGCGGAGTGGCGCGTTGTCGGCTGAACCAGCGTTCGTTTCAATCGGCGCAATGAGTACCGTCTCGTCCACAGGGGCCTCGTCAAAAGACGAGTCCTGAGCGTTCGTCGCCGCGCCAATCGAGCGGCGGACGGGAACCGATGAGGGAACGGAACCGGAGGTGCCAGCCACGACCTCGTCAAAGGGGGAGGGGAGCGATGCGCGGAGGGTGTTCTGATCCTCGGGGTTGGCCTCCAGGGACGTCGCGATGATCACGGGCGTGGGGTTCGGCGCGTCGAGCGACACTCGACCGTTCGTGAGCAGAATTGCACGGTCCGTCGAGGCGGCTAGCTCCGGGGACGGCGTTGAGACGACGACCGCGCAACCCGCTTTGGTCAGCGACCTCAGGAGCGGCTCGAACTCGGCGCGCGCCTCATCGGGCAGGGAAATCGGATCCTCAATGAGGAACACCTCCGCACCGGACACGATCGCGCGAGCGATCAGCGCCTTGAAACGCTCCCACGGCGTCAGCTCCGAGGGATACTGATTAACGCTCTGCGCCAGACCCGTCACCTGGAGCGCCCCCACCAGGTTATCCCAGTCCGCGATCGAACCCGTCGCCGACAGGGGTTCGAGGATGTTCTGGCGGATCGTCAGCGTCTCATCCAGCGGGGAATCCGTACGGATCAGCGCCACCGAGCCGATGCGGCCCGCCAGGCGCGCCACCCACGAACGCGACGGCGCAGCGACAATGCGGCCAGCCTGCGGCTCTTCGAGGCCCGCAAGGATCAGGAACAGGGCGCGAGCGCGGCGGCCCGTCGGATCCAGGATCGCGCTCAGCGTGCGCGCGCGGAAACCCATGTCCACGTTCGCCAGGAGGACCGCGCCCGTCGCGTGATCCGTGTAGGTCAGGCCCAGGCCGGCAACCAGGACCTTGCCTCCGCCGCCCTTCGCCGCAAACGAGCGGCGTGAACGGTACCACGGGCGTGGCTCAGTCGCGGGCACGTGCGCAGACACCGGCGCGACCATGATCTTACTCTGCGTCCGGCGAGGAGCCGGTTGCTGCGGAGGGTAGTGGGGGGCCGGCGCACCGCTCTGGGGGCTGTGCGCGTACGGGGGGATCTGGGACTGCTGAGCGTCAGTCAGGAAGGCCTCGTCCTGCGTGCCCATCGTCGACGAGGCCGTGGCCCCCTCGACGGCAGCGTCGACCGCAGCAGCGGCGGTCGGCTCCGAGACGGCCTGCCCGGCGGCAGCCGTCAAGTCAGCCACGTCCTGGCCATCCGTACCCTGCAGGTTTTTACGCGAGTCGTTCGACATGCCCCTATTGTTTCAGGATCGTGTCGTTTGTGCCGTAATGGCGCGCGGGAGTGGGTCGGGTGATACGTTTGTGATGTCCTGCCAGCAAGTGAGGTGGCTGTGGCTGCCGTGTTCCCCGGATGGGGATGGCCCCATGCAGTGCATTAGGAGGACGTTTTCCCCGCGAAAGCAGGGATTACTCTATGCGTGAGGCCTTCGTGTTTGCGTGGCGACAATAAATATTGCAAGATGCATTGCATAAGAAAGCTTTCAGTGTTATCGTGTACCTATCAACCTTTTGGGGGATGGTGGCCCTGAACGGGCCGCCGGGTTCAACAATTTCAGAGTAATCAGACTCGCTCATCGTAGCGTGTTGTGGTTGCGTAGGAAGCGAAAACGACTCGAGGTGGAGATGATGGCCCGGAAGAAGGTAAGTGTTGAAACGCCTTCGGTTCTTGCAGTGGTGACTGCGCCGGTCTTCCCCGCTGCGCGTTCTGATCTCGATGCGTCGGAGTTGTCTGATCTTGCTCGGTGTTTTTGGGCAAAGACAGGAGCCGGGGCAGGCGCGTGGCTCTCTGTTGTCCAGCACTTGATGGATGCCGCAGACATCGCGGGAAACTTGTTTGACGGGTATCTGAGCGAGCATCACCGTCAGCTTATGGCTTCCGTGTGGGACGGGGACCAATCGAAGGCGCGAGCCAGCTTCGTGTTCCTGGCAGGCGTGCACGACGCGGGCAAAGTGAGCCCCCAATTTGCTTGTCAGTCTGCTGAACTCGCGGAACTCATCCGAGACCAGGGGATCTCGGTCATGCGAAAGAAGGACTACGCAGAGCGAGCGTTCCTTCCCCACGGCCTCGTCAGTCAGTTTGCACTCCAGGAGGTGGTAGCTGCTGGGGGAGGGGACCCGAGGCGCGCCCGCCAGTGGGCGATCCTCGTCGGTATCCATCATGGACGCTATCCGGATTCAGATGCCGTGCGGGTCGCGCATCAGCAGTACAAGTATCAAGAAGGATCCGTGACGGACGAGCCGCGGTGGGGGCAGGCGCGCGCTGAGATTCTCCGGTGGATGGCGGCGCGCAGTGGATTCCCGCTTATCGCCCCGGGGACTGCTCTGCCGGAGCTGCCCATCGCGGTGGCATCCGCCTACGCCTCGGCACTCGTCATCGCTGACTGGCTTGCCTCGAACGAAGAATATTTTCCACTTCGTCCGCGTCCGATCAATGGGGACAGAAAGCTGTCGATTGAGGGCTATCCCGAGCTTACTGCGGAGCAGCAGCGAGCCCGTGTCGAGCGCGCCTGGAAGCGAGCTGCCTTCCCCTCGCCCATGCGCCTGCCTGAAGCGCCGACCGACGAGATCGCTGACTTCTACCGTCACCGCTTTGGGTGGCCGGCCTCGTACCGGCCGACCTGTGCCCAGCGCGAGGCTGTAGAGATCGCTTCTACTGAGGACCCGGATCTCATGATCGTTGAGGCACCGCCCGGGTCCGGGAAGACCGAGCTGGCCTTTGCCGCCGCAGAGTTGTTGATGCGCGCCCGGGGGCTGCAGGGCGTGTTTGTCGCGCTGCCCACTCAGGCCACGACGAACGCGATGTTCGAGCGCGTCACCGCATGGCTCACGAGTATCTTGGGCGATGAGCCGCAGAAGCTTGGCATCCAGCTGGCCCATGGGAAGAACAGTCTCAACGAGAGCTTTATGAAGCTCCTCGAAAGTGGCAAGAGTCCCCTCGAAGTGTACGACGATGAGGGGGACCTGGGCCTGCACGCGAGCCGCTGGATGGGGCAGCGCTGGCGCTCGACGCTGTCGCCCGTTGTGGTTGGCACGATTGATCAGGTGCTGCTCGCAGCCCTCAAGTCGCGCCACGTGCTGGTGCGCCACCTGGGACTCATGGGCAAGGTCGTCGTCATCGACGAGGTGCACGCCGCCGACGAGTACATGGAGACCTACCTGGAAGCCGCCCTCACGTGGCTCGGTATGTACGGGATCCCCGTCGTTCTGCTGTCTGCAACCCTGCCGCCCGCGCGTCGCCGCGCGCTCCTGGACGCCTATCGACGAGGCCGTGGTTCGTCGGGCGAAGGCGCGGAGTCAGTTGAGGGCGTGATCGGGTATCCGGTCATCTCGACGCTGTCAGCTGCGGGCGTGCACGTCCACGAGATTACAGGCGAGGCAGAGGCCCCCAAGCGGATCATCCCGACCTCGCTCGGCTCGCCTGATGAGATCGCGGAACTACTGGACTGTGAGCTAGTTGATGGTGGATGTGCCGTCGTTATTCGTAATACCGTTCGTGAAGCGCAGGAAACCTACGACGCAGTGAAGGCCGTTTTTGGGCGCGAGCAGACGACCCTGCTGCACTCGCGTTTCCTTGCAGCCGAACGGACCTCTCGTGATCGACGCATGCTCGAACTTTTCGTGAAGGGGGCCACGCGCCGTCCCCAGCGTCACGTCGTCGTCGCAACTCAGGTCATCGAGCAGAGCCTCGACGTCGACTTCGATCTCATGCTCACCGACCCTGCGCCCATGGACCTGATCCTGCAACGGATCGGGCGACTGCACCGCCACGAGCGAGCTGATCGTCCTGTGGGGTTGCGCGAAGCCCGATGCCTGGTGGTGGTCGAAGACCTCTTTGCTGTGCCGTGGGCCTACTCCACCGGGACAGACCATGTCTACTCGCGACATGCGGTCCTGCGAACCCTCGGAATCCTCTCGGATCGTGGCGAGATCACGGTCCGTGAACCCATCGACTACGCGCAGCTCACCGCGCTGGCCTACTCCGACGTAGAAACCGTCGGACCCTCTCAATGGGCCGATGCTTTCGACACCGCGCTCGACGAACGAAAACGTAGCACCGCGCAATCGCGGATGCGGGCGAGCACGTGGTGCCTCGACGGTATGAACGTACACCGATGGAAAGCTCCCAAGTTGGAAGAAAAATTCCAAGGAAACGCCGCCACGGGGGAGGACACCAAGGGACCGGGAGTTGCCGCAGCGCGAGCCGCAGTACGAGACGGCGAAGACCAGATACCCGTCCTCGTCGTCGCCATCGATCCCGAACTGGGCAATGTACCGGTGCCACCGCCCCTCACCGGAAGGGCTACCGACGATGAAAAACTCGAGGTCAGTGAATACAACGCTCGAGGGCACATCGCCGACATCTGCTCGTGGAGCATCTCCCTGCCTCCGTGGGCTTTCCGCGCTCGCGGGCAGAGCGTCGACCAGGCGGTGGACGCAGTTGCTGGTGCCATCTGGGATGATCCCATTACGGCGGAATGGGCGTGTCGCGAACACCCGTTCCTGGCGGGAGAACTGATCCTCGCGATGTACAAAACCCCCGGCAGTGAACGCCTGATGCGCGACCTGTGCGGACACACAATCACATACTCCACAGAAAGAGGAATGGAGGTGCAGGGTCAATGAAGAACCCTGAATTTAACCTGCTCGATGAGCCATGGATACCTGTCCGGCTCCTCGACGGGACCATCGCCGACGTCGGGCTACTGGAGCTACTCCGGCGCACGACAGACATTGCGGACCTTGCGTGTGAGCTACCGACGCAGAGCATTGCGATCCAACGTCTGGTACTGGCCGTTGCGTATCGTGTGGCCACTCCGCGCGACACGCGTGACTGGGCCAGACAGTGGGAGGACGGTGCTCCAACAGAGCAGATGATCGAGTACCTCGAACGATGGAGGGATCGCTTCTATCTGTTCGGGGGACGATTCCCTTTCATGCAGGTCGCGGATTTGCGTACTGCGAAGGACTCGATATCCGGGCTTGAAAAGCTGATCGCTGACGTTCCCAACGGCGAACAGTTTTTCACCACTCGACATGGGCGTGCCCTCGCATGTATTCCCCCGTCGGAAGCTGCCCGATGGCTGGTCCACGCGCAGGCATATGATCCGTCGGGCATCCGCTCAGGAGCAGTCGGTGATTCTCAGGTCAAGGGAGGGAAAGGCTATCCCACCGGCCCATCGTGGTGTGGGCACCTCGGACTCGTGTGGCTTAAGGGTAAGGATCTGGACGAGACGCTGGTCCTGAATTTGATTCCCGCCGATGCCGCAGGATTGCGTGGCGTTGAAAGCTCAACCGAATGGGGAGCATGCAGCTGGGAGGCCTCCGAACCGGAGAACGCGGTGCGAGGAGACTACTCGCTCCTCGATCCGTCAGGCACCCCCCGAGACGTCAGCATCTCGCGTCTACTCACGTGGCATTCGCGACGCATCAGGCTGGTTGGGGATTCGTCAGGCGTGACGGGCGTTGTCTTAGCGCAGGGCGACAAACTTGCTCCCCAGGAGATGCGACTCTACGAGCCTCAGAGCCTGTGGAGGTACTCGACACCGCAATCCAAAAAGTTCAAGACCGACGTCTACATGCCTCGTAAATACGAGGCGGGCCGCGCGCTCTGGCGCAGCCTCCCCGGTACCTTGCCCACCGTGACGACTGTGCAGGGCGCGGACAAACAGCCCAAGCAGGAGTTCCTCCCCTCCGCGACGCTGTCCTTCCACTACCAGCTCGACAATGCCTCGATCCAAACCACCTATCCCAAGGTGATGCGGATTCAGGCCGTTGGCGTCACCTACGGGCCGCAGGAAGCAACATTCGAAGACATCTACTCGGATGAGCTGACGCTATCGGTCGCTGTCATGCGAGTTGAACACGAGGATCTGTCCGCCGAGATCGACCGGCAGGTTCGCCTGACAGAAGAGGTCGCCAGGGATGTGGGAACTCTTGCGGCGAACGTTGCGCGTGCCGCCGGCGAGAGCGGAGACGGTGCCGGTGATGGGGCTCGAGATCGTGCAAAGGAACTCTTCTTCTCCGCAGTTGACACGGACTTCAGGGCTTGGCTGACCCAGGTCGATGGGCACGAAAGCGCCCGGGATGTCGGGCGTCGGTGGGAACGTTCCCTGCGTCAGCACGCCGTTGACATCCAGGCTGAACTCGTGAGGGGTGCCTCGTCGTCGGCGATCATCGGCCGAGATACCGGCAGGGGCTACATGAGCGTTGGTATCGCCGAAAACTACTTCCGGGCGGCGCTCAACAAACATCTTCCGTTACAGAAAACCAATTAGGAAGGAACGAAATGACCAGCAATGATGCTGCTCCGGAGACTCCTCCGGACGACGGTGCGACAGGTCTGTCGACGCACGGAGCGGTGTATGGCCGCGTCAGTGGGTTGATCGTGAACCGGCTCTGGAAGGAGACTCCTTCGGCACGTGCACTTCGCGCGCAGCTGAGGGGAGCGCTTTCTCGGGAGGCAGGATCGGTGCCCGAGCTGTGGGACCTCACGCTCGATGGTCGCCCCGGCTATCTGGGCGATGAGCCGACCAGAGGCGAGAAGGCTGTCCATGGGGCGCTCACGCTGTGGGCGCTGCACCAGGGATCGAACACAAGACCCATGCATGACAGCTCGGAGCGCCCCCGAAGCTTTGCCTCAGCCATACGAGTGGTCGCGGAGGGACAACGAGGAGATAAGCGCGCCGAGGAGACGCCGATCTATAGGCGTTTTTCCGCTGCCGTTCAGGCCCCCACGTTCGAGGGACTTCTCGTGCATCTGCGTTCGCTTGTCTCTCAGCTCGAAGCCGCCGAGATTCCCTGTGACTACGGGGGGCTTGCAGCCGACCTCTTCACGTGGCAGGACCCGCGTCGTCGCGCGTCCGTCATGCGCAACTGGGGGCGTCAGTTTGCTCGTCCCGCTGAAACTATCCACGCCGACTCTGCCTCTGACGAGTGACGTCGAGGCAACGCAATCAAACAAACTTCATGTGTGAAAGGAAAGACAATGTCCGTCTTCGTTGATATCCACGTCCTGCAGACCCTCCCGCCCTCGAACCCGAACCGTGATGATACGGGTGCTCCGAAGACCGCCACCTTCGGCGGAGTCCAGCGTATGCGCATTTCGTCGCAGGCCATCAAGCGTGCGACGCGTGAGGACTTCGAGGGAAAGATCGCAGATGGAAATTACGGTGTGCGCACGAAGAAGATCGCTGAGCTAGTTGCGCGTTCAATCGTCGATAAGCGTCCGGACCTCGACTCACAGTCTGTCGACCTCGCCGAGATGGGGCTGAAGGCCATCGGCTTCAAGCTTTCTCAGCCGCGTGGGAATAAGAGTGTCAAGGAGCTGGAGGAAGCTGGATTCCTCGTGTTCCTGTCGGCTAAGCAGATCGAGCATGTCGCAGATGCTCTGATCTCGGTTGCAGCCGAGGGAGATCCTGCGGCAGCGTTCAAGGAGCTGAAGCCGCGTAGCCTCGTGAATACGGATCACTCTATCGATATTGCTCTGTTCGGTCGTATGGTCGCCGAACCGAATGCGCTGAACGTCGATGCGGCGTGCCAGGTCGCCCACGCTATTGGTGTTGGTGCGGTCGAGCATGAGTACGACTACTACACGGCTGTCGACGACGAGAAGAAGCGCAACGACGAGGCTGATGAGGGTGCGGGAATGATCGGTACGATCGAGTTCGCATCCGCGACGTTGTACCGCTATGCGGCGATCAACGTCGACATGCTGCGTGAGAATCTCGGGGATGATTCCGTCGCGGATCGTGCCATTGAGCTTTTCGTGGATAGTTTCGTTCGCTCGATGCCGACCGGTAAGATCACGACGTTCGCGAACCGTACCCTGCCCGACGCTGTCCTGGTTCAGGTGCGCAACGATCAGCCGATCAACATGGCGGGTGCCTTCGAAGACCCGATCATCGCGGGGCAGCACGGTTTTGCCGAGCCTGCCGTCAAGCGTTTCGTCGAGTTCGAGTCCAAGCTTCGTGACCTCACCGGCCTCGAACCTGTCGGCTCTCTCGCCACGTGGACCACGCCTCGGGGCGAGGCCTTCTCCGCACTGGGTACCCAGGTTCGCCTGGTCGATCTGGGAAGTGCGACGGTGGATGCTGTGCGAGGCGAGCAATGAGTTCGGTACTCGTCTTGCGACTGGCTGGCCCCATGCAGTCGTGGGGCTCATCCAGTCGATTCACGCGCAGATCGACGGAGGCTTTTCCCACGAAAAGCGCACTGGTCGGTCTGCTCGCGGCGGCGCAGGGACGCAGGCGCAGTGATCCGATCGAGGATCTGGCCGAGCTTCGTTTCGCCGTGCGGGTGGACCAGCCGGGGCAGTTGCTCCGCGACTTTCATACGGCGCACCGGGGTGATACGTCGATGCCTCTGTCCCACCGTTTCTACCGGGAAGACGCCGCTTTCGGAGCCTTCGTCGAAGGGCCTGACGACATGATTGATGCGCTTGCGCAGGCAATCGTTCGCCCGGCATTTCCGCTCTACCTCGGCCGCCGCTCATGCCCTCCGACCCTGCCACTGCGTCTCGCTGTTCACCAAGGAAGCGCGTGGGAAGCAGTGCGCGACACCCCGTGGATGGCCTCGGCGTACTACCAGAAGAAGCAGCGTTACGACCATTTCGTTCGGACGCGAGTCATCGCGGATCTGGGGATTATTCCGCCTGAAGTGGAGAAATCCTCCCAGCAGACACTTCAGGATATGCCGATCAGTTTCGACTCGGAGCATCGCAAGTACACCCTGCGTACGGTCGAGGAGACCTATATCAACCTGGAGAATCCGCAGTACGTGGAGGTGAAGCCGCAGGCCCACTCCAGCCTCGTGCATGACCCGATGGAGGTGCTCTGATGTATCTGACACGCATCTACCTCAACCCGCACCGTCGTGGGGCGAAGCAGCTCATGCGGAGTCGACAGGTCCTCCATGCGGCTGTCATGAATTGTTTCCCGCCGGGTGCCTTGGAGGATGTTGGAATGCCTCGGGTGCTGTGGCGCCTGGATCGTCCGTCGGTTGTTCGGGGAACGACTCCTCGTCAGGGGAGTCCCTCGTGTGCGCTCTACATCTCGAGCCCGGTCGCTCCGGACCCCTCGCATATCGTGGAGGAGGCTGGTTACGCGACCGAGGGTGGGGTAGTCGTCCGCGACATGAGTACCTTCCTCGATGGGTTGTCGGCTGGACAGAGGTGGGGTTTCCGCCTCTGTGTGAATCCGACGTTCCAGGAGAGCAATCAGGTCAATGCGAGGGGACGGAAGAAGATTCTCGCTCACGTCACCCAGGATCAACAGACACAGTGGGTCCTGGACCGTGTGGAGCAGCTCGGGTTCCGTGTGCTGACTTCTGCCGAGTACGGCGGTGATTTGCCAGTTTTGGAGGACCAGAACGGACAACGTGTCGACGGGGCAAATCTGTTGATCAACGGCGTCGAACGGGGCATCGCTGAGTTTAAACGCGGGAGTTCTCGCGTGACTCTTGCGCTTGCTACTTTCGAGGGCGTGCTCGAGGTAACGGATCCGGATGCACTGCGCCACGGCCTCGTCCATGGGATAGGACGAGGAAAAGCATACGGCTGCGGTCTGATGACCCTGGCTCGGCCATGAGACCGATCCCCGGGGCGAGGCCGCCAGAACCGAAAGACTTGGTGCGCGTTCGGGACCGTTTGACATTCCTGTATGTCGAGCGGTGCACGATCAATCGCGACTCGAACGCGATTACTGTGGCCGACGGACACGGAGTCGCCCACGTCCCAGCAGCGGCGCTGTCGGTGCTGCTGCTGGGACCCGGGGTTCGGATCACACACTCGGCGGTATCGGTGCTGTCCGAGAGTGGATCGACCATCGTGTGGGTGGGCGAGAACGGGGTGCGGTACTACGCGCACGGCACCCCGCCCTCGCGCTCCTCACGGTTGCTGGAGGCGCAGGCTCACGCGGTGAGCGATCCGTCGATGCGGCTAACTGTCGCCCGCAACATGTACTTGATGCGTTTTGCGGGCGAGGACGTGTCGAAGCTGAGTCTCCAGCAGTTGAGGGGACGCGAGGGTGCTCGGGTGCGTCGCCTGTATCGTGAGCACTCACAGCGTACAGGGGTGCCCTGGGATCGGCGAGAGTATGACCCCGACAACTTCGACGACGGTTCGGTGGTCAATCAAGCATTGTCGGCGGCGAATTCCGCGATCTATGGCGTTGTTCATGCGGTGATCGTTGCGCTGGGGTGTAGCCCGGGGCTGGGATTCGTGCACAACGGAACCTACCGTTCTTTTGTGTATGATATCGCGGACCTGTACAAGGCCGACCTGACGATCCCAATCGCGTTCGACGTTGCCGCATCGCCGACGGACGAGGCCGTGGGAACCGCCGCGCGAAAGGCTGTCCGTGACGCTGTTCGCGAGTTTCGTCTCCTGGAGAGGTGTGTCGCGGATATTAAACAGCTTCTGTCAGTGTCTGGAGCCTTGGCTGTTGATGACGATGACGACCTGATCGTGGACGACCTGCGCCTGTGGGATGACCACGAGGGGACTGTTGCTGCGGGTGTTTCCTATGAGGAGAGTGACTCCTGGTGATCGTCCTGGTCCTGTCCGCGGTGCCCGAGGGGCTGAGAGGTCACGTGACGCGGTGGCTCATGGAGATTTCCCCGGGGGTCTTCGTGGGGACGCTCAGCGCCCGTGTACGCGAGCGCCTGTGGGACATCGTCACTGAGAACATGAAAACGGGTCGGGCTGTCATGGTCTTTCGTGCGCGCAACGAGCAAGGACTCGCCTTCCTGACGTGGGGCGATCCCTGGAAGCCCGTTGACTTCGATGGACTCACACTCATGATGCGCCCCTACTACTCGGAAGGACGAGGCCAATACTCCGAACCTGATCCTGCGGCGCGTCAGTTGCGCAAGCGACCCAAACTGAGTAACTTCCAGAGGAGACGGCAAGCTCAAGGGTTTCCAAGATCTGATCGATCTGCGCAGTAAAAGCGCAGGTCGGGAAGTGTTTTCCCCGCGTGAGCGGGGATGAGCCCACGTCATACCCCGCTCAAGAGGTGGATCAGACGTTTTCCCCGCGTGAGCGGGGATGAGCCGTCTCGGTAGCCACGACAACGATCATGAAAACTGTTTTCCCCGCGTGAGCGGGGATGAGCCCTCGCTCTTTATGACGGGCGGCGTCCCGTCGGGGTTTTCCCCGCGTGAGCGGGGATGAGCCGCTTTGGGGTGACCTCGTCAAGGCCTATAACCTGTTTTCCCCGCGTGAGCGGGGATGAGCCCGTAGTAGATCGCTGCGCTGTCGTCCTGGACTGGTTTTCCCCGCGTGAGCGGGGATGAGCCGCGAGGCGTTGAGGTTTTTCAGAGCGCCGCTTGGTTTTCCCCGCGTGAGCGGGGATGAGCCATCGCCTCGCCTCTCGTGGATCGACCTGACCCGGTTTTCCCCGCGTGAGCGGGGATGAGCCCACCGCATATGGCGACCCCGAGGGCCGCCAAGGGTTTTCCCCGCGTGAGCGGGGATGAGCCGACTCATGCCCGTGGTGCGTAGCTTGCCGTCCGGTTTTCCCCGCGTGAGCGGGGATGAGCCGGCGCTGTGAGGCGACGCTCATCACGACGTTGGGTTTTCCCCGCGTGAGCGGGGATGAGCCCTGATCGGAATTTCCGATCAGTTCCTACAAGCCGTTTTCCCCGCGTGAGCGGGGATGAGCCGACCAGGGGAAAGCGGGGCCGGGGTCGGTATGAGTTTTCCCCGCGTGAGCGGGGATGAGCCGGCGAAAAGCGCGCTTGGCAATCTTGGCAATACGTTTTCCCCGCGTGAGCGGGGATGAGCCGGATGCTCCCGATCACCGTCGCGACAGCTCCCAGTTTTCCCCGCGTGAGCGGGGATGAGCCCGTGACCGCCGACATGCTGACGCCCTCGGTGGAGTTTTCCCCGCGTGAGCGGGGATGAGCCGCGTCTTGGCATGGGTGAGGGCGGGGGCGGCGAGTTTTCCCCGCGTGAGCGGGGATGAGCCCCTCAGAGAGGACGTCGACCAGCTCGCGCGGCAGTTTTCCCCGCGTGAGCGGGGATGAGCCGTGGGGGCGAGAGAAGGCTAAGGCGGAGGCGCTGTTTTCCCCGCGTGAGCGGGGATGAGCCCCACTCTGAAGGTGTGGTGTCGTTCCGTATGGCGTTTTCCCCGCGTGAGCGGGGATGAGCCGGGCACCGACCTCGCAGGCAACGACCAGACCGCGTTTTCCCCGCGTGAGCGGGGATGAGCCCCTCAACAAGGAGAAAGACAATGAACACCTACCGTTTTCCCCGCGTGAGCGGGGATGAGCCGCCCTGGTGGACCCGCGAGCGCCGCGTTGGTCTGTTTTCCCCGCGTGAGCGGGGATGAGCCCACCACACGAGGCACCATGCCAGCCGCTGGCCCGTTTTCCCCGCGTGAGCGGGGATGAGCCCGGGGTGGAAACGTAGCCGATGGGTAGGCCCATGTTTTCCCCGTGTGAGCGGGGATGAGCCCGGGTACGCGATCGTCGAGGACTGACAGGTAAGGTTTTCCCCGCGTGAGCGGGGATGAGCCCCAGTGCGCGCCGTACGCGGATGCTCAGGGCGTGTTTTCCCCGCGTGAGCGGGGATGAGCCGCGTGCCATGCAGCAGGATCTCCAGCAGTCGGGGTTTTCCCCGCGTGAGCGGGGATGAGCCGCGGACCCACTGGGCCACGTTGTACGTCATCCAGTTTTCCCCGCGTGAGCGGGGATGAGCCGAGGGGGCTTAAAAAGGGTGTTCTTCCCTGTTCGTTTTCCCCGCGTGAGCGGGGATGAGCCGCACACCACCGAGGCCGGCCTTGGCCTGGTGAAGTTTTCCCCGCGTGAGCGGGGATGAGCCCGGCCGCCCCTCGAAGAATCGGGTGACGAGATCGTTTTCCCCGCGTGAGCGGGGATGAGCCGGACATCGCCGCACACTCACTGAACACTCACTGGTTTTCCCCGCGTGAGCGGGGATGAGCCGGCCCGCAAAACGCCATACAGCGAATCGACCAAGTTTTCCCCGCGTGAGCGGGGATGAGCCGGATCTGGCCAGCGTTTCGCTGACTTCGCGACGGTTTTCCCCGCGTGAGCGGGGATGAGCCGCTGATGCGCTTGTGGTCGATCTTCCTGGGCATGTTTTCCCCGCGTGAGCGGGGATGAGCCCCGTGGCGGGCACAGCGGTTGCAGCCCAGATTAGTTTTCCCCGCGTGAGCGGGGATGAGCCCGACGACACCACCGTACTGCCCCGCGAGCGTGCGTTTTCCCCGCGTGAGCGGGGATGAGCCCGACGTCATACCAGACCACTCAAGACTCGTCTTGTTTTCCCCGCGTGAGCGGGGATGAGCCGCTCATGGCCGCGATTCCCGCCCCGGCACCTGCGTTTTCCCCGCGTGAGCGGGGATGAGCCGGGACAGGACGCCAACAAGCTTGTCTCCTCCAAGTTTTCCCCGCGTGAGCGGGGATGAGCCTCGGCGCGGACAGGCCGGGCCATTGGCCCGAGCGTTTTCCCCGCGTGAGCGGGGATGAGCCCGTCCGAGAACAGCCCTCAAAAGACGGCCCGAAGTTTTCCCCGCGTGAGCGGGGATGAGCCCGCGCCGCGGTACCTCATACCGCGGCGGGCGTTGTTTTCCCCGCGTGAGCGGGGATGAGCCGCCCCGAGAGTAGGCCTGCGAGGCCTTCCAGGGGTTTTCCCCGCGTGAGCGGGGATGAGCCCCAGAGGTTGGTGCGGATCGCCCACTCTCCGGTGTTTTCCCCGCGTGAGCGGGGATGAGCCCATCAAGGCATCAGACGATGCCCGCAAGGCCTCGTTTTCCCCGCGTGAGCGGGGATGAGCCGTGCCCCAAGGAGCATGTGAATGCTGATTGGGTGTTTTCCCCGCGTGAGCGGGGATGAGCCCTGGTCAGTAGTGATCTTCATGAACTTTCCGGTGTTTTCCCCGCGTGAGCGGGGATGAGCCGAGCCAGATCGCGACTGTCCTCGCCCACGCGTGGTTTTCCCCGCGTGAGCGGGGATGAGCCCCCCGTGGTGGCCCCGCCCCGACGGTGGGGCCAGTTTTCCCCGCGTGAGCGGGGATGAGCCGTACGGTCAGGAAACCACGGTGGGCATTGGCGCGTTTTCCCCGCGTGAGCGGGGATGAGCCCTGTGGGCCTCCAGGGATGCTGTCGGGGGCATCGTTTTCCCTGCGTGAGCGGGGATGAGCCGACGGGGAGAAGATAGGATCTGAACCAGTCCACGTTTTCCCCGCGTGAGCGGGAATGAGCCCTCTTGGGCGGTGATCTCGCCCTTAGCCATCGCGTTTTCCCCGCGTGAGCGGGGATGAACCCTGCTTGGGGGACACGCCGTTGTCGCGCTGCCAGTTTTCCCCGCGTGAGCGGGGATGAGTCCTTCTCAGAATAGTGATACGGTACGGATGAGGGTGGCAGCCAGCCCACCTGGGAGTGATCCCCGGGCAGGCGGGTCACCCTCGTCACATTATGTGTTTCCCCGCGTGAGCGGGGATAAGTCTGATCGATCCAACTTGGTCGCGGTGTACCATACGTTTTCCTCGTCCAGGCGGGGTTTGTTTAGATGCCCGCGCAGCCATGTGGAGCACTTACTGTAGGGGAGGCGGGTCCGGGAGGTGTGCGTCTACTCGCAGGCGATGCCGTCCCTGTCTCTGTCCAGACCTGGACGATAGCCGGGATCGCCCACGTAGAGTGGTGCGGCTCCGGCTGCGCGCGCCTCCCGACAATTTGCGTAGTATGCGTGCTCTTCCTCGTCGTCCTCGTTGTGCGCGGGAGCAACGGGGGCTGGTGCAACGACGGGCGCTGGCTCAGGCTGCTCTTTTGTTCGGACGGCCGTGGGCATTGGTGAGGGAGTGTAGGAAGGGCTATGGGTGGGAAGGGGGCTGCTGCTCGGTGTTGTGCTAGGAGTCGACATAAGCGATGTAATGTGACTCTCGGTAACAGTTAGCGTGATCGTGGTCGTCGTCGGTATGTCTGACCCGGACTTGTCTTGCGTGGTTACCTTGTAGCCGTCCTCATAGTGTGTCCGGGTGATCGTCGCTCCGCTGTCGTCGATGACCCTGAGTTGGCTGTATCCGGAGTTCTCAAGCCTCTGGATTGCGTCCGGCAGAGCCTGGCCGACGACGTCTGGCGCGATGGGATCGCACGCGCTGAGTCCTCCAGCCACGACGAGTGTGCCCAGTATCGCAAAAATGATGTGCTTCCACATTGCCCAGCGTGTCCAAGACAGCATGGTTCCCTCCTTTAGAAATAAACAAGTATGTCGGACGGCATGCATACTTGTTTGGTATTCTAAAGGTGAAAATTGCTATCTAGTAACCATGACTCGCGTGTTGGTGAAGTTGGTAATAAAAAATAGATATGATACGTATCTCAGGCATCGCTCCGCGCCGTAAAACCAAAAATCCCCGAAGCTAATGCTTCGGGGATTGCTGGTGGCTCCGACCGGCGTCGATCCGGTGACCTTTCGATTTTCAGTCGAACGCTCTACCAACTGAGCTACAGAGCCATGACCTGAACCGATTCGGTCTGGTCGGCGACCCCGACGGGACTTGAACCCGCGACCTCCGCCGTGACAGGGCGGCGCGCTAACCAACTGCGCTACGGGGCCTTACAATAGGTAAG
>QWCT01000834.1_pt1 | contig 18206 bp, 15 predicted proteins | sample 1972681 | NCBI WGS metagenome assembly QWCT01 (sample SAMN09866701, study PRJNA288562) | Human oral metagenome isolate pre3_saliva, whole genome shotgun sequencing... | isolation source: mouth | host: Homo sapiens | place: USA: California | reverse complement strand
CGCCTTCGCCCTGAAGGACTCGGTAGGCGGCGCGGTGGTGGACGAGCGCAGAGTCCATTTCGCCGCGTTTCATGAGCAGCTGTCCGATGTGATTGTGACAGATAGCTATGCCCGTGGCCGATCCGCCGCGGATGTTGCGCTCCAGAGCACGATTGTAGAAGGCCAGGGCGGAGTCGTTCTGCTTGCGGTACTCGTAGATACTACCCAGCGTGGAGTAGTTCATGGCCACGCCATTGTTGTTGCCCAGCTCCTCGTCCAGTACGATGGCGCGGCGGAAGAAGATCTCGGCCTCGTCGCCGTCGTTGAGGTATTTATAGACGTTGCCGAGGTTGTTGTAAAGGAAGGCGCGCATGCGTTTGCCCTCGGGTGAGTCGGCGCCAGAGAAGGTCTCCACACGGTGCAGCGCATCATAGAGTCGGTCGGAAGCCTCGAAGAGGGCGCCCATGCGTCGATAGCCCGTGGCTGCCGTGTTTTGCAGCGCAGCCTCGAGGATCGTGTCGGGCGTGTCATGCAGCGCCTCGATCCCCGTCTGCACCACCTGCGCCGCCTCGGCAAACCGCTGCTTGTTCTGCAACGCCATCGCGGCCGCCCGACAAGCCACGGCTACCGCTACACTGTCGCCCGAAGCACGCGCCTCGCGAAGGGCCACACCGAGCGAATCGGACGAGGTCCAGCGACGCGCATTGAATAGCGCCTCGAGCGAGTCTCGCCGTGCCGCCCGTTCCGCGACCGTCGGTTCCTGCCGACGCTCCCCGCCGCGTTGGCAGCCCGTGGCCACGGCACCCACGATCAGGCACCACAGCACACCGAGCCACGCACGCTCCGTCGTCGTTCTTCGTCTACGTTCGATGGTGGTCATTCTATCCATTGACTCCGTCCGTCTTCTCACCTCTTCCGGCAAAACATCGTTTGTCGCTTTCAGAAGCTGTTTTGAATTTATTAGGGTAGAAACAGGCCCCGGATAGACCCGAAATAGAAATGGGGGAGATTCGCCCAAACAGCTTCATAAAACAATCATCCAATACATTCAAACCAGCTTCTACATATGTCCGGGGGGATGGCGCGTGCACCCCTCGATCGGGAGATCGCGGCCCATTCCGCTCTTCAAAAAGAAGCCCCGTCGGCTAAAAGCATGACCGACGAGGCTCCTCGAAAACACTATCTATACTATAACAATTACATCTTCATTCCTAATCTAAAGCGCCTCACGGCGAAGAATGTCGAAGTAGTGACCCCGGTGCGACTCAAACGCACGACCTTCAGAACCGGAATCTGACGCTCTATTCAACTAAGCTACGGGGCCTCAATTGCGCCGCAAATATAGACGGCTGTTTTGAATTGCTCCAAGTCGACAGTGTAGGTCGGCGTTTTTCAAGTCTGAAATGCCGGATCGACAGTGTAGGTTGAGGCTTTTCAAGTCTGAAATGCCGGATCGACAGTGTAGGTCGGCGTTTTTCAAGTCTGAAAAGCCGGATCGACAGTGTAGGTTGGGGCTTTTCAAGTCTGAAAAGCCGGATCGACAGTGTAGGTCGGCGTTTTTCAAGTCTGAAATGCCGGATCGACAGTGTAGGTCGGGGCTTTTCAAGTCTGAAAAGCTGGATCGACAGTGTAGGTCGGGGCTTTGCAAGTCTGAAATGCCGGATCGACAGTGTAGGTCGGGGCTTTGCAGGATTGAGAAACGGCCTCTAACCCGATCAGGGCTTCTTTCTCCCAACATCCCTCCTTAAAAATAGGGATTGCGGCGCCCTACACGAGCCGATACTTTTGCCCCAAAAAAACAGAAAGCACTGTACCCACTATGGTAAACATCCTAAACACAATCCGCCTCGGTCGAGGCATCCGCCTGTTTGGACTGGTCTTCATCCCCCTACTGTCGTTCGTCTCTCTGTTTGCGCAACAGGGTGGCACGGGCGTCTGTCAGGGCGGCGTCACTGACGCAGAGACACACAGGGCGCTCGAGGGCGTATTGGTGCGCGATGCCAGCGGCTATCATGGCGCCGTGACCGATGTCGAGGGGCGTTATACCGTTGCGCTACCGGCCGGACGATACAAGCTGACCTTTTCTTGCTTGGGCTACACCTCGCAAACAATGACGGTAACGGTCGGTCGAGCAGGCACAACGCCACTCGACGTGGCGCTGCGACCGGACGACAGTCAGCTGTCCGAAGTCGTTGTGACCAGCAAGAGCGCGGCGCAGCGCTTGCGTGAAGCACCGTCGGCCGTGACCGTGGTCGATGCCTCGGCCCTGCGCTATCATATGGCAACGCTCAACGAGGTGCTCGACAAGACGGCAGGCGTGCACGTAGCGCGACAGGGCGGCATGGGCAGCATGGCGCGTATCCTGGTGCAGGGCCTCGACGGTAAGCGCATCGGCGTCTTCGTCAACGGTGTACCCATGGGGAGTTCGGAGGAGTTTTCGCTCGGATCCATCCCGCCCGACATGGTGCAGGAGGTGGAGATCTACAAAGGCATCGTGCCGGCTTACTTGGGGGGCGACGGACTGGGCGGAGCGGTAAACATCATCCTCAAAGACTTCCAAAACGATCACCTCGAGGCCGCGTATGGCATCGGGTCCTACCACACGCACACGGCCAACTTCCAAGCCAAGAAATACCTGCCCGCGGCCGGTCTGGCTGTCCGCGCGGGTGGCTCATTCGACTACTCCAAAAACGACTACACCTTCAATTCCCCCTTCGAGCCTGGGCGCATCATCCGCCGCGATCACGACGCCTATCGGCGCATAGCCGCTGAGGTGGGCGTCGCTTTTACTCGCCTGCCGCTCGACCACGCAGAGCTGTCTGTAGGCTATGAAAACCTCTACGACGAGATTCAAGGCGGACTGATGAACGTGCAGAACAATATCCGGCACGCCTTCTCGCGCTACAATTCCCTCAACATCTCCCAGGCGCTGTCCAAGCGACTCGCCGACGGCCGATTCTCGATCCTACTCAACGCTTCGCAGGGCTTCGCTGTGGCCAATCAGGTGGACACCTCGCATTACAGCTACGACTTCCTCGGCAATCGCTTCCTCAGCTCCTCTGTGCAAGGCGAGGTGGGTTCGCTGCCGAACGATTCCCGCGATCGATACACGAACCTACAAGAGCGACTCAACGCCAACTATCGTTTCAACGAAGTCCACGCCCTGAACGCCAACATCACCCACCGATACAACCGCAAACTGCCCAAGGATGACTTGGCCGACAGCTATTCGCGCTTCCCCACCGGCGGCTACCCGAGTCAGTTACACGCAATCGTGGCCGGCCTGACGTACGAGTTGCATCTGGTCGGTGGACGCTGGGTCAATGAGGCGGGGATCAAGCTGTTCTATTACCGATCGGAGGTCATGCCGTCGCCTGAGCGCGTGGTGCTACAAGAAAAGTTGACGGCCGCCAAGAATGCTCAGGCGGCACCGGGATGGAGTGAGGCCATCGCTTGGCATCCCAGCGAAGCACTGACCGTGAAAGCCTCCGTACAATCGCTGCGCAGAATGCCCACAGCCGACGAGATGTTTGGCAACGGTGTGTTGATCTATCCCTCCTACATGCTCCGCCCCGAGCAGAGCCTGAACATGAACCTCGGGGCCGGATGGATCGTCCGTTCCGGGCGCTATCCGCACGCCCGCATCGAGGTCAATGCTTTCTACATGCATCTCACGGACATGATCAAAATGATGTACGGCACGATGTATATGGCTTACGAAAACATCGGCCGGGCACGTATCACGGGCGTGGAGGGCAGCGTGGATGCCGGCCTCTTCTCGTGGCTCGACGTGAGGGGCAACGTGTCCTGGCAAGATGCACGCGATACGCGACGCGACGCCGTCGGTGGCGGGTCTAACTTCCACTACAACTACCGCATCCCCAACACGCCCTACTTCTTCGGCAACTGCGACATCAACCTGCACACCGACCACCTGCTGGGCCGCAGATCGCATTCGGCCCTGACCCTCGGCTTTGAGTTCACGCACCGATTCAATTACAACTGGGAGGCCCCCGGCGATCGCAGCTCGATGGAGATCCCTTCGAAATACGAAGTGAACGTGGGCCTGCACCACGCCTTCACTCCTCAGTGGCAGCTCGGCCTGGAGGTGCGCAACCTCTTCGACCGCGAGAACTGGGGCGAATATCGTTACCCCTTAGAGAAGCGCACCCTGCACTTCAAAGTCAAATACACGCTTAACAAACTTAATACGATCAAGGAATGAAAAAGAGCAATTTGTACGGCCTGCTGCCCACCGTGGCGGCAGCCTTTGCCCTGATGTTATCCACATCATGCGGCGAGAACGACACCCCAACGCCAAAGCCCGAACCCAAGCCCGGACCAAACCCTACGCCGGAAGAAGCGGTGCACCATTATGCCTTTGCGGCAAACGTGGACAATGCGTTTTACATCACCACCTTCGAAGACTTCAAGGAGGGCCTGAAGACCGACTTCAAAGGCGCCATCAAGCTGGCGTCCGGGCACCTCTTCATTGAAAAGTTTGGCAACTACGTCTACATGCAGTCCGGCTCCATGTATGGACAGGGCGGCGAGCAGACGCTCTATAAGTACGCCCTGAGCAAGACGGGGCGCCTCTCGGAAAAACCCGTGGCGCAGCTGGCCTTCCCCGGATCGCCCAACGTGGTGGAGATCATCTTCGCCAGCGAGACGAAGGCTTACGCCGTGACCACCGGTAGCCGCGGACAGCTCATCGTCATCAACCCCTCCACCATGACGGTTGTCAAGGAGATCGACCTCTCCGCGTACGCCGAGGGTGACAACGACCCGGACGGTGGCAATGGTATTGTGCGCGACGGCAAACTGTTCCTCCCCCTCAACCAAGCCAAATCGATGCAGGAGATCCTGCCCACAGCGGCGCAAATAGCCGTCATCGACGTGGCCACGGACCGCGTGGAGAAGGTGATCAAGGACGAGCGCGCTACGAGCCTCGGCATGGTGGGCCACACCTGCCCCGTGACGGACGAGGCGGGCAACATCTACTTCTACACCGGCCCCCGATCGGCCATGATGGCGCAGTTCATGCCCGGAAAGGGTTACAAGGACGGCCTGCTGCGTATCAAGAAGGGCGAGACTGACTTCGACAAGGATTTCTACATGAGCCTGCAAACCGCTAACGGCGGCGAAGTGGGGTCGTACGGCTTGTATATGACCTACGGCGGCAACGGCAAGATCTACCTCATGCTCTACAAGCCGAGCCTCGTGACCGAGAAGGACGATCCGAACATGACCAAGAACCGCAGCTTCGTGCCCTACGAGGTGGACGTACGCGCCAAGACGGGCCGCGTGCTGCCTATGCCCGCCACCACGGCTTGGACCTCCAGCGCCATCATCCGTGTAGGCAACGCCATCTACTTTGGCGAGCAGACCAGCGAGGGCATCGGCTTCTATCGCTACGACATGACCACCGGCAAAGGCAGCAACAAGCCCACCGTAGAGACCCCCTCGGGCGCTTACAAGGTGATCGCACTCTAAGAGATAGGAGGCACACAGACAATGACACGCATACAAAAGATCATCACGCTCTGGGGACTGGTGCTGGCGGGATTCTTGGCGCACAACATAGTCGACCTGCTGCCCATCTTCTGGGCCGTGGACGTAGCCGTGGAGCATGCCGAAGAGGCGCCCGTGGGCATGATGGCCTTCATGGCTATCATCACCTACACGCTGCCCGCTGTGGGTATCGTCACAACGATGTACGGCCGTGGCCGTCGTGGCGCGGCGCTCGTGAACATCCTAGCCGCCATCATGGCGCTCTTCAATGTCCTGCACGATGGCGGCGAACTCATCATGGCCTTCAACCCGGTGCAGGTGTTCGTTCTGCCGTTCGTGCTCTGCTTCAGTATCCTCTTGGCCTTGGAGTCGTTCAAATGGTATAAAGAAATGGGCGCGGAGTGACGACGCCTCAGCTGCGACACCCGTCGCAAGGCTAACCTCAAGACCCTGTTCCCCCTCTGGCGGGAGCAGGGTCTTTGCTTTCCGCACGTACAAGACCCAAAATCGGTATTGCTTTTGAAGCAAACCCGACCTCGATTGGAGCCAAACCAGGTGGTTTGAGGCAAAACCGACCCACGATTTGAGCCAAACCAGGTGGTTTGAAGCAAACCCGACCCACGATTTGAGCCAAACCGGGTGGTTTGAAGCAAACCCGACCCCGATTGGAGCCAAACCAGGTGGTTTGAAGCAAAACCGACCTCCGATTGGGGTCAAACCAGGTGGTTTGAAGCAAAACCCGACCCCGATTTAGGCCAAACCAATGGTTTGAAGCAAAACCCGACCCCGATTCGGGCCAAACCAATGGTTTGAGACTTTCTATAGCTGTAGAAGGGAGGGAACGAGTGTTCTTTTCGGACCAAAAACTGCGGCAAGACGAGACACGGGTCCCCGCCTTCGGCGAAAAGCCCCTTATTTCGCCCCCGATTCTCCGAGCCTCGGATAACCACCAACCATTCACCCTACACACATCTTACTCGTTATGAAAAAGAACTTCGTCTTAGACACCAACGTCATCCTGCACGACTACAGTTGCATCGACCATTTCGAGGACAACGACATCTATCTGCCCATCACCGTGCTCGAGGAGCTGGACCGATTCAAGAAGGGCAGCGACCAGATCAATTACAACGCCCGCGCCTTCGTCCGTCGACTCGACGAACTGACCTCCAACGAGCTGCACCTGCGCGGCGCATCGCTCGGCCCGGGACGCGGCATGCTCTACGTCGTCGTGGGCGACCATTACCAGAGGCGCGTGGCCAACTCCTTCCCCGAGCGTATCCCCGACCACCGCATCCTCTCCGCAGCCGTGACCGTGGCCGAGCGACATCCGGACATGCTCACCATCCTCGTCACCAAAGACATCAACATGCGTATGAAGGCCCGCGCGCTGGGCATACCGGTCGAGGATTATTTCACGGACAAGGTGACGGATTTCGTGCCCTTCAGTGAAAATGAGACCGTCTACGAGGGCATCGACCCGGAGCTTATCGACCGCCTCTACGCCACGCCCGAGGGCGTCGACGCCGACCTCTTCTCGCTGCCCAAACGCCCCGAACCGAACGCCTGCTTCATCCTCAAAAGCCACCGAAACTCTGTGCCCGCGCGCTATGTGCCCTTCACCGAGCGCTTTCACCGTGTGGACAAGGGCGCAGCCGTGGGCCTTGGCATCCGGCCCCGCAACGTGGAGCAGAGCTTCGCTTTCGAGGTGCTCAACGACCCGGAGGTGAAGCTCGTCGGCATCACCGGTCGCGCAGGCACGGGCAAGACGCTTCTGGCGCTGGCTTCGGCTCTCCGACAGATGGACGACTATAAGCAGATCCTCCTGGCGCGGCCCATCGTGGCGCTGGCCAACAAAGACATCGGCTACCTGCCCGGCTCGGGCAAAGACAAGGTGGCGCCTTACATGCAGCCGCTCTTCGACAACCTCAACGTGATCCGTGCCCAACTCGCCCCCGGGTCGAAGGAGCTGCGCCGGCTGGACGAGCTGCAGAAGAGCGACCGGCTCGTGATCGAGGCGCTGGCCTTCATCCGCGGACGGAGTCTCTCGGAGACTTTCTGCATCGTCGACGAGGCGCAGAACCTGACGCCGCACGAGATCAAGACCATCATCACCCGCACTGGCGAGGGTACCAAAATGGTCTTCACCGGCGACATCGAGCAGATCGATTCGCCCTACCTCGACGCCCAGAGCAACGGCCTGGCTTACATGATCGATAAGATGCGTGGCGAGCGACTCTTTGCGCACGTGAACCTGGTCAAAGGCGAGCGTAGCGCCCTGGCCGAACTGGCTTCGGAGCGCCTCTGACGATGGCTGGGATCACCCCAAACACCCCCTGCGGCGAGCCGACAGACAGCGCACGTGAACGGGCACTCGTCGGCATCATCGCCGCTGGGGCAGCGGTCAATCTGCTGCTACTCCTCTTCAAATTCGCCGCCGGTGTAGGCGGGCATAGTGGCGCCATGATGGCCGACGCGGTGCATTCGCTCTCGGACTTCGCCACGGACCTCATCGTCTTCCTCTGCCTCCATCTCTCGGCCCGCCCCTGGGACAAGGATTACGACTACGGCCACGGCAAGTATGAGACCCTGGCCACGTCCATCATCGGCATCGTGCTGCTCTTCGTCGGTATCGGTATCTTCTGGGAGGGAGCGACTAAGATCCACGCCGTCCTTTTCCTCGGCTACGAGCTCGAAGCGCCGGGCCACATCGCACTCATCGCCGCGCTTGTCTCGATCGTAGTCAAGGAGCTGCTCTATCGTGTCACGCTTTCCGCCGGCCGACGGCGCAATAGCTCAACGATCATCGCCAACGCTTGGCATCACCGCTCGGACGCCCTCTCGTCCGTCGGCACAGCGTTAGGCATCGGCGGCGCCATCTTCCTCGGACACGGCTGGACGGTGCTCGACCCCATTGCGGCCGTCGTCGTCAGCATCCTCATCGTGCGTGTGGCCATCAAGCTGACCGTCCCCGCCGTGAACGACCTCCTGGAGAAGTCCCTGCCCGAGGAGGTAGAGCGCGACATCCTCGCCACGATCCTCGAGGACCATCGCATCAGCAATCCGCACCATCTACAGACACGCCGCATCGGCAACGACTACGCGATCGACGTGCACATCCGCGTAGACGGCCACATGACGGTTGCCGAGGCGCACGAGATCATGTGTCACGCAGAGCGACGCCTGCGCCAGAAGTACGGCCCCGGCACTCAGATCACACTGCACGCCGAGCCGGTGAAATGAGATAAGGGGCACCCCTCCGTTCGAGGGATGCCCCTTTTGTTGTTATCGGTCGGTACTGGGAGGTATTGATACTATACTGGTACACGCTCAGCGGCGGTCATTGTACGCTTTGTAAGGGTTGATGCACGTCCCGGTAAAGGATAATAAGCAGCTTCATATTCTATGACCGCGTCCGAAAGACGGATGTACTCGCGCTTCTCTTCGTCTGAGAGATAATCCATCCCTCCAAGCTCCGCTCCACGACGTATAAGCGCTTCGCAACCGTCTTGATATTCCCTGAATTGTTTCTCTGTTTTGATTTTCATCATCGTCTACATTATATCGTTTGGGCATTAATCTTATCGTATTCTGCGTGAGTCCCAATAAAACGGATGTCTAATCTTCCGGCAAAGAAGACGGCGACACAGATCAATCGATACCTGTTACCCCTGATATTAAACACATATCGATCTCCACCCACATAATCAGCAGAGGGAAAATCCCTCTTCAGTTCGCTGTGATTCTTCCATGAAGCGCGAGAGACGAATTGAATCCATTTGATCAACGCTGTCCTCACGTCCGCATGCCTCTCACAGCAATCATTTAATATTTCAGCACCTCTTATCTTCACTGTATTGCTCTTTGCGGACAAAAGTAGAGACATTCCCAACGGGAGGCAGCACGCAGTATCCTCCTTGAATCTCCCCACCCGAGTAGTCCTCTCCGGAGGATAAGGCTACAACCGCTCGGAAAGTCCCCCGTCATGCAAGAGGGGAAAAAAACGAAAGCCGGGTACATGAGAGTTTCCTCCGCTCGTGTGCCCGGCTTCGTTTTTAGTTGGTAGTTCTTAGCTGTTAGTTCTCCACGTCCAACCGCAGCCCCACTCCCCTTATGGTGGAGATGGTGATTGCGGGATCGGCAGAAAGCAGCTTACGCAGCTTCGTGATAAAGACATCCAAGCGGCGAGAGGCATAGAAGTAATCCACGTCGGGCCACAAAGCCTCCAAGATTGTATCTCGGCCGACTGTCTCTCCCATGCTGCGGCAAAGCAAGCGGAGGATCTGCGATTCCAAAAGCGTCAGAGAGACGTTTTTCCCCTCCGTATCGCTGAGCGACGCCTTCTCAGCATTGAACTTCCATCGGCCGATAGGATACGTTTCCGTGTTGTTCTCCATCCGCCCGCCCAGATTGATATTCCGAAGCAGCGCCCGGACGTGTGCGTCCAACTCCTCGGGCAGGTAGGGCTTCTTGATGTAGTTGTTCACACCCACCTCATAGCCCCGCATCACGTGCGACGGATCCTCCATACCGGAGGCAAACACGATGGGCTGCAGGCGATCCGTCTCTCGGATCTTGGCCACCATCTCGTAGCCATCCATGACGGGCATTTCCACGTCTGCCACGATGATATCTGGCCGGAACGTCTTCCACAGTTCCAATCCTTCCGCACCGTTGGCGGCTTCGGCCATCTCATATCCGCCGATCACAACCTCCAAGCTGTTGCGAATCATATAGCGCAGCGTGGCATCGTCTTCTACCAATAGCAACTTTATCATGTCTCCGTTTTCTCCTTGTTTTATCTGTGTGTACCTATTCTTTTTATGTCTCCGACGGAACGGGAAAGGTCAGGGTAAACGTGCTGCCGCGACCGGGTTCACTCGACACCGTCACACTCCCGCCGTGCTCCTTCATCATGAGCTGTACATAATTCAGCCCTAACCCGAATCCCGTAGCCCCAGTACCAGTCGTCGACCGTTTATTGGCCCTGGATGCACGTTCAAACTTCTCGAAGATCCGCGCCTGCTCACTCTGCGGAATACCCACGCCATTGTCCGACACTTGAATGCTCGCCTGAGCCTCATCGTGGGCATAAGCAATGGCGATATGCACCGTCTGGCCGGAGTATTTCTCGGCGTTCTCGACGAGGTTGCTTAAACACTCTGTGAGATGTGACGGATCAGCATAGACGACAGCATCGTCAGGGACATCGACGCTGAACGTGACCGTTTTTTTCGACCGCAACGGGTATTTCTTCATCAACTCATCTACCATCGGCTTAAGGGCGATCTGCTTACGATTAAGCACAAGTTTTCCACTCTCCATCTTGGCAATGGTCAGCACCTTATTCACGAGCGAAAGCAGGTGCTGATTCTCGCGCTCGACCAGTTCGAATATCTCTTGCTTCTTCTCCGGAAGGCTGTCGAACTGTCCACCCCTCAGCATCCTTATCCCGGTTATAATGGACGAAATGGGCGTCTTCATGTCGTGCACCATCGTGCGGGAGAAAGTTTCCCTAAGCTCCGACAGGCGGTTCTGATCGAAGATGATCTTCACCTGATAATACAACCCCCAGGCAGCAAAGCCGATCAACACAATCGAACTGAGATAAAGCAGCCATACCCTCCGAAGCACATCCTGAACAGGTGAGACGACCACGGCTACCACGGCCTCAGTACTATCCCGCCGAAGGTATTCCGGATAGGTGGTAATCGATCCCCACGACCCGCGGAAGGTGGAGTCGGTGCTCTCCAATACCTCACCTGTCTTTGGGTTGATGCGGTTGATGACGGTGCGGGCGTGGATGTCTTCGGCGGATAGGCCGGCGCAATAGAAAGAATCGAGCCTAGTCAGGGAAATCGGGACGTTGCGCTTGATAAGTGTGTCTTGAAAATACACGTAGTTCCCTGTACCATCATCTCGAACCGCGCCTGCTTCAACCTCAACTCCTGCGGGGAAAGTGGCATCGATTCTTTCTATGGCCTCCTTGAAAATAGCACTCAAAAAAGTCGTATAGCTCACCTTCTCCAGCTTATGGTGCTGCTCCTTATACGTATAAACAGACCACACCACCTGCAAGCACAGCAGGATGCACAGCGACGAGAACGTAACGATCTTGACTCGACGGATATTCATTGCGTGAAGGGGGACAGGGCTTTTCGTTTTTAGCTGTTAGCTTTTAGATCACCTCCGTGTCGGTGACGACGGCGGTCATGCGGCGGTCGTGGGCGTCGACGGGGATGTGGTCGAAGAGCTGAAAGGCGAAGGCTAGCCCGATGCAAGGCAGGGTGAGGTCGGAGAGCAGGCGGTCGTAGTATCCGCGGCCGCGACCGAGGCGGTTCAGCTGGCGGTCGAAGGCGATGCCGGGCACGATGATGAGGTCGGGCCGTGGCACGTCGATGGCGGAGGCGTCGACGGACGGTTCCCAGATGTCGTAGGCGCCTTTATGCAGGCTGTCCGGCCCCGCATAGGGGCGGAGCACAAGGTCGTCGCCCTGCACGATGGGCAGCAGGAGTTGCTTACGGCCGTACCATCGCCCGAGGAACTCGGCCGTCTGCACCTCGCCCGGCAGCGCGTGGTAGAGCGCCACGCAGGCGGCGGATTGAAAGGCGTCGAGGGTCTCTAATCGGGCGAGTGCTTCGGCAGAGAGTGCCTCGAGTGCCTCTGGGGTGTGGGCCCGCTTGAGCGCTGCCACTTGCTTGCGGAGCGCCTGTTTCTGTTCGTTGATCGTCATATCAAGGATCCTTAGGAGTGGTAGTTATGCGCCTTTCATGCGATAGTTACGGTCTAAGGGCAGCGGGGAATAGATGAAATAAGAAGCTGTGGTGGAGCGCAAGTTCCCTATCGTGATGCGTCCGATGGAGAGGATGTGGGCCATGAGCTTCTGACGCCAGGCGCTACTCTCTAACTCCTGAACGGCGCGCTGTAGGGTAGCGTCGTCGCGTTGGAAGACGGGATAGAAGCCGTCGTAGTCGAAGAAATGGCGGACGATGAAGGCTTCGAGAGCGGTCTCGATTAGCGGTCGTGAAACTTCGATGAGTGTCGGCCGACGGCGGACACCATTCTCCTCGGCATAGTCAACGAAACGATTGAGTAGCGACTGCTGACGGAGGTAACCGAGCAGTTCGGGGTAGGAATGGAAGGAGGAGAGCTTCTTGTAATTGCGATCAGAGTAATCGAGGGTGAAATCGTAGAGAATACCGTCGGTCATGACCTGGTTGTAATACGAGGTGATGCGCTGCGTATCGCGAGGGATAAAGATGTCAGGCATGATGCCACCGCCGCCATAGACGGTACGCCCGCCGCGGGTCTTGTAGGCGGCCGACTTGTCGAAGGTGATGCTGTCGGCCGTGTCGAACTCGCCGTGGAGGTAGCGCCGATAAAGATCTTGCTCGTATTCGTCGGTCTTGCCCATCTCGTACATCTTCTGGATGCAACGACCGGAGGGCGTGTAGTAACGGGCGATGGTCAGGCGCAGCTCGGAGCCGTCGGAGAGGGGGATAGGCATTTGCACGAGGCCCTTACCGTAGGAGCGCCGACCGATGATGAGTCCACGGTCGTTGTCCTGGATGGCGCCGGCGAAGATTTCGCTGGCCGAGCCAGACATCTCGTCGGTGAGGACGACCAACGGGGCGTCTTGGCAGGTGCCGCGACCATCGGCAAAGAACTCCTGCCGGGGGTAAGCCTTGCCCTGCACATAGACGATCATCTCGCCACCGGGAATGAACTCGTTGAGCATGGTCACGGCCGCGTCCAAGAGTCCGCCGGCATTGTCGCGCAGGTCGATGATGAACTTGGTGCAGCCTTCTTTCTTCTCTTTGGCGATGGCGGTGATAAACTCGTTATAGGTGGAGCGGGTGAAGCTACGCACCTTGATGTAGCCGATGTCTCGCCCGATCTTATAGGCAGCGTCGACGGAGCGGTTGGGCACTTCGCCACGGGTAACGACAAAGTCAGTCAGCTTCGAGGCATGGTTGCGCTGCACACCGAGCTTCACCCTTGTGCCCTTCTTGCCGCGCAGGGTGCGCATGATCTTGGCCTGCTCGAAGCCCTTGCCGGCGAACGTCGTGTCGTTGATCGCTATGATGCGATCGAAGGGGCGGAGACCGGCCTTCTCAGCGGGCCCACCGGAGATGATGCCGGTGATGAGGATCGTGTCGTTTCGCAGACTGAAGGAGACGCCGATGCCGCCGAACGACCCCTCGAGATCGTCGTTAACGGCCTCCACACTCTCGGCCGGGATGAGCACGGAGTGCGGATCAAGCTCGCTGATCAGGTTCTCAGCCGTGCGGTCGATGAGGTCGCCCATGTTGACCGTGTCAACGTACTGCGTGTCGATGATGTCGAGGATGGCGTTGATCTTGTTTTTGCCCGTGTTGATGCCGCGGAACCGGGGCGACCGCGAATAGAGGAAGATGCCGAGCCACATGCCCAAACAGAGGCACGCCACGGCGCCGACAATTCCCCACAAGACATTCTTACGCTTCTTATTCATGATTTTCTTCGTTGATGCTGATGTAATCGACTGCTATACCTGCGCGGCGGAGCAACTGGACGCCCTCGTCGGTGTGATACTCCTCGGAGTAGACCACCCGCACGACGCCGGCTTGGATGATGAGCTTGGCGCACTCGATGCAGGGCGAGGCGGTGACGTAGATCGTGGATCCGCGACTATTATTTGACGAGGCTGCCACCTTGGTGATGGCGTTAGCCTCGGCGTGCAGCACATAAGGTTTGGTCACGCCGTCCGCGTCCTCGCAAACGTTCTCAAAGCCCGAGGGTGTGCCATTATACCCGTCGGAAATAATCATGTGATCCTTGACAAGCAGTGCGCCTACTTGACGGCGCTTACAATAGGAATTTTCGGCCCAGACGGCTGCCATACGCAGGTAGCGCCGGTCGGTTTCATATTGTTTCTCTTCCTTATTCGTCATCGCTGTATCTACATATTAGGAATAGCCCCCTTCATCGTCGTGTGTAGTCACCCTGTCCGAAAAGGGTGCGCAAAAGTAGCATTAAGCATAAATCGGCATGGACAGCCGAGTTTAGCAGGGCGGGGCGAGCGGGGGGAGATCAGCCAGACATCCCTCCTCTTTGCGCCTGTTTTGTAGGCCAACACCCCGTCGGGGTCAAAAAGGCGACCCGTTTTGCAGGCCAACACCCCGTCGGGGTCAAAAAGGCGGTCTGTTTTGTAGGCCAACACCCCGTCGGGGCCCAAAAGGCGGGCTGTTTTGTAGGCCAACACCCCGTCGGGGTCAAAAAGGCGGCCTGTTTTGCAGGCCAACACCCCGTCGGGGTCAAAAAGGCGGTCTGTTTTGCAGGCCAACACCCCGTCGGGGTCAAAAAGGCGGCCTGTTTTGCACCGTTCCGGGCTGCGCGGCGAAAAAGGCGGCCTGTTTTGCACCGTTCCGGGCTGCGCGGCGAAAAAGGCGGCCTGTTTTTTACCATTCCTAACTGCGCGGTGAAAAAGGCGGTCTGTTTTTCACAGTTCTTGGGTGCGCGGTGAAAAAGGCGGCCCGTTTTTCACCATTCCTAACTGCGCGGTCAAAAAGGCGGTCTGTTTTGCACTCCGCCACCCCGCGGGGCTGCTGTATTGGCCCTTCATTCCGGGCTGACTATAAAACGAAGCCGGATACACGATGGAAATCCCATCATGTACCCGGCAAACTTCGCTGGCGTCCGAAGACGCCCCGGCAAATTTTGCTGTGGTGGCCGCAGAAGCCTTCGGTAGGGCGTTAGGCCTATCCAGCGAGGTGAGATTAGGCCTGCGAGAGCAGGTAGTCCTTGAACGCCTCGAAGGTGCGCGCCATCGGCACACTGCGTTTCTCGCCCTGCATAAAGGCTCGGAGCCGCTCGGGGATCTCGACCGAGCGACCTGTGGCAGCCTCCACCGTGTCGAGGAACTTGGCCGGGTGAGCCGTCTCGAGGAAAACGCCCGTCTCGCCCGGCTGCAGGCCGCGCTGCATGAGGGCATGATAGCCACAGGCACCGTGGGGATCGGGCGTGTAGTCATGCGTGCGGACCACGTCGGCGAGGGTGGCGCGGATCTCCTCGTCCGTCGTGCGGCTGCCGGAGATGAGCGCCGTGATCGCGGCATGGTCGCCGCCGAAGAGGTCGAGGATGCGGGCGAAGTTGCTCGGATCGCCTACATCCATCGCGTTGGCCAGCGTGGCCACCGAGGGGCGGGGCCGATAGACGCCCGTGTGGAGATAGTCCAAGAAGACGTCGTTGCGGTTGTTGGCGGCGATGAAGTGCGACACGGGCAGCCCCATACGGTGCGCGATGAGTCCAGCGGTGAGGTTGCCGAAGTTGCCGCTGGGCACACTCACGACGAGGCGCTGGGCACGGCCAATGCGGTCCATCTGGGCGTAAGCGTGGAAGTAATAGAAGGCCTGCGGCAGGAAGCGGGCCACGTTGATGGAGTTGGCCGAGGTAAGCTGCAGGTGGGCGTTGAGGTCGGCGTCCACGAAGGCGGACTTGACGAGCGCCTGACAGTCGTCGAAGACGCCGTCCACCTCCAGCGCGGTGATGTTACGCCCGAGGGTGGTGAACTGGCATTCCTGAATCGCGCTGACCTTGCCCTTGGGGTAGAGCACAAAGACGCGGATGCCGGGCACATCGAGGAAACCGTTGGCTACGGCGCTGCCCGTGTCGCCCGAGGTGGCCACGAGCACGTTGACCTCGCGGCTCGCCCCCTGGCGGGCAATAAAGTGGCCCAGCATGCGGGCCATGAACCGTGCACCGACGTCTTTGAAGGCGAGCGTGGGGCCGTGGAAAAGCTCGAGGGAGTAGATCGTGTCCGTGACGGGCACGACGGGCGTATCGAAGGCCAGCGTGTCCTCCACGATGCGGCGGAGATCACCGGCGGGCATGTCGTCGCCAAAGAAGGCGCTGGCCACGTGGAGGGCGATCTCGTGAAAGGTCATGTGCTTCATCCCGTCGATGAACGCGCGGTCGAGCGTGGGGATGCATTCGGGCATGAATAGCCCGCGGTCGGCGGCAAGCCCGCGGACTACGGCCTCCTCAAGGCTGGCGGGCGATACTTGGTGATTGGTGCTGTAATATTTCATCTTGATAGGGGGAGTTATGCGCCTGCGGCGCGGTAGTTAGGGGGCTACGCCCCCGGTAGTTAGAAAGGAGTTATGCGCCTGCGGCGCGGTAGTTAGGGGGGCTACGCCCCCGGTAGTTAGGGGGGCTACGCCCCCGGTAGTTAGAAAGGAGTTATGCGCCTGCGGCGCGGTAGTCAGGGGGCTGCGCCCCCGGTAGTCAAAGGGTAGCTTCTTCTGCTACTTCTGACTACCTGCGCCGAAGGCGCATAACTACCGGGGCACAGCCCCATAACTACCCGGCCGTTAGGCCGTAACTACCGCGGCCGAAAGGCCGCATGACTACCTTAAGAACACCTTCATAAACTCATCCTTACGGAGCAGTCCGTAGCTGCCATCGACGGCGGCGAACTCGTCGTAACGCTCCACGGCGTCGGGCGTGGAGCCGGGCTTGTAGATCACGAAGGGGATGGGGGCGTTGGTGTGCGTACGGATGGCGCAGGGCGTGGGATGGTCGGGCAGGACGGCGATGGCCACCGGCTCGTCCCACTGGCTGACGGCACGGAAGACGGGATCGACGATGCGGCGGTCGAGGTACTCAATGGTGCGCACCTTCAGCTCCACGTCGCCCTCGTGACCGGCCTCGTCGCTGGCTTCGATGTGCAGATAGACGAAGTCATGCGTACGGAGGGCCTCGATGGCCGCGGCTGCCTTGCCCTCGTAATTCGTGTCGTAAAGCCCCGTGGCACCCTCCACGTTGATCACGTCCATGCCGGCATAGACGCCGATACCGCGGATCAGATCGACGGCCGAGATGACGGCCGAGGAGCCTATGCCATACAGTTCGCGGAGCGTCTTCATGGCCGGACGCACGCCGGGCGACCACGGCCAGATACTATTCGCTGGATCCTTGCCCTCGGCACGACGCTTCACGTTGATCGGATGATCGGCCAGCAACTGCTGCGAGCGGAGGATGAGGTCGTTCAGGCGGTCGGCCGTAGCCTCAGCCTCGGGCACACGCGCCTTGACGAGCGCGGGGCGGAAGGGGTGCAGCGGGATGTCGTGCGGCGGGGTGCAATCCAGGCGCCGGTCGCCGCCACGGAGCACAAGCAGATGGCGGTAGGAGACGCCGTGGTGAAAGGTGACATCGTCCGACCCGAGCTGCTCGTTGAGGTAGCGAATCAAGACGTCGGACTCCTCCGAAGAAATGTGTCCCGCGGAGTGGTTCTTGATCCGGTCGCCGTCGATACAGATGAGATTGCAGCGCAGGCCCAGCTCACCGGGCCGGAGGTCGACCCCCATGCTGGCAGCCTCGAGCACGCCGCGCCCCTCGTAGACGGTGGGCAGGTCGTAACCGAGAATCGAAAGGTTGGCCACCTCACTGCCCGGGTGGAATCCGTCGGGCACCGTGTGCAGTCGGCCAGAAGCTCCGAGCTGGGCCAGCCGATCCATCGCAGGCGTAGGTGCATATTGCAAGGGCGTCAGTCCGCCCAGTTCGGCTATCGGCTCATCGGCCATGCCGTCTCCCAAAATGATGATATGCTTCATATATAATACGTATGTGGGCGCACCTCGCAGTGCAGCCCAGGGATTTCGATGTGTTGTAGGGGCGGCAAAAGTAAACGTAGGGGCGGACGCGCGATGCCTGATCAGCAGAGATCGGTGCAAGTA
>QWCT01001986.1_pt1 | contig 18287 bp, 18 predicted proteins | sample 1972681 | NCBI WGS metagenome assembly QWCT01 (sample SAMN09866701, study PRJNA288562) | Human oral metagenome isolate pre3_saliva, whole genome shotgun sequencing... | isolation source: mouth | host: Homo sapiens | place: USA: California | reverse complement strand
ATATTTTTTTTTAATAAATTAGTCATTATAATTCACCTTTGAAGAATATTTTGCAATTTTTATCAATAGTATTCGAGATTTCTAGTTTTTTGAAATTTCTATTTAAAATATCTAATCTTTTATTAGAAATAGGGGATTCTACTAACAAATATTTACAGTAGTTTGTAAACAATATATTATTTATCATAAGTGCTCACCTCGTTTTATACGTTAAAACAATATTAGCATTAGATAAAGAAAAAGTCAATAAAAATATTAAAATAAGCATAAAATATAAAACTTAAGTATTATTTTATAGAGTGAAATATGCTTAAAAGATTATTTTTTAAAAAGAAAGATTGTATAATATGAGAGTTTGTGTTATTATATTTTTAATGGAAATATAATAGTACATACTTAGGAGTTATAATGAAAACTAGATTAGCTAATTTAATTAAAACAAAGCGTAAAGAGTTAAAGTTGTCACAGAAGGCGTTGGCAGAAGGAATATGCACGCAAACTATTATTAGTAGAATAGAGAAAGGAGAAATAACTCCATCAGTTGATATATTTTTTAAAATTATAAAAAAGCTTTATATACCAATGGAAGACGTAGCAGGTCTATTTTCTATAGATATGACGAATGTAAAAGATTTGTCATTTGATTTCTGTGAATTAGAAGAAATGTTAGTAAAAAGAGATTATAAAACTTTATCAGTTTTGATGAAGTCAATAGATTTAGAATCATTAAATAAAGAAGAATTATTACATGTAGAGTGGTTAAAATCTATTTTACTGTATCAAGTAGAACGAAAACTAGATGTTGCTATAAAAAAGTTGGAATCTCTTAGTGGAAAAGTTGAAATAGGTTCTCTTTTATTTTGTAAAATCTGTAATACTTTGGGGAATTTATATTCAGAAAGAGAAGATTTTTTAAGTTCTAAGAAATATTATGAATTGGTATTACCTTATCTTGATGTTATTAAAGGAACAAATTTTGAACAACCTTTCTATTATTCAATATCAAGGATTTATGGAATGATGCAACAGTTAGACGAGGCTACTAAGTGGAATGCGCTGGCTATCTCAAGCTCTCTTAATGCTAAATCGTTTTATATGTTAGGTGACAATTATTTTTTACAATCAAAATTATTCGAAGAGCAGAAATTAATAGACAGTGCCATAGATTCATGTAATAAGGCTATAACTATTTTTATGTTGGAAAGTAATGAATATATGAGGGGAATGGCGCTGTCATATTTATCAAAGTTGAAGGAGAAAGAAAATGAAGAAATTCTATAAATTTTATTAATATTTACTATATTTTTATCGTTTTTTGGAGGAGGTTGGCCTCCTATCATTTGGTAATAATAGACTTTTAGATTAAAAGTATGTGATATTCTATAAGTGAAGGCATACTTAGTAATCTATTTTAAATGTTATAAATCTTAGTAAAAGATATGCCGAAAAGTTTTAAATAGTAAGTTTATAGTAAATAAAATCCAGAGCCAACTTTTAAGTTACCTTCTGGATTTTTAATTTTTTTAGTATTTTTCTAATATTTCACCTCTTACCGCTGAGATAAGATAAAGTGAACCTGTAATTAGAAGAATTTCATCATCTTTTAGATTTGGAATAATATTATTTAAAGCAACTTCATAATTCTCATATTTAGTAACATGAGTATCCCCAAAACTTTGAATTAGATTATCAAGATTTGATTCTTTAATCTCGATTGGAACTTTAGTTGCTGAGAATTCAGCAGGAATAGTTTTTAATTTTTCAATCATATCTTTATAGTCTTTGTCTTCCAGAATACCAAGTAGAATCTTCAATTTATGGAATTTTTGCTTATCTAGGTATGCCACTAAACTATCTATTCCATCATTATTATGTGCCCCGTCTAGAAGGATATTTTCACGAATCCATTCTAAGCGACCTACCCAAACTGATTTACTTAGAGCTTCTTTTATAACACTATCTTCTATATCAATAATACCACGTTTTTTCAGATTAGCTAATGCTTCTAAAGCTAGAGATGCGTTAAAAGCTTGGTGAGCACCGACCATTTTTGTAGAATAATCTATACCTTTATATGAAAATTCATTGCCTTTAGCTTCGACCTTATTCACAACAATATCTTTTTCATTTAAAATACTTAAGTTAGCATTTTTTTCTTCACATATGTCTTTTATCACATTTACTACACCTTCACAAGCAGGGTAAATTAGAACATTATCATTTTCTTGGATAATTCCACCTTTTTCATAAGCAATTTTTTCAAGAGTATCTCCAAGAATAGCGGTGTGATCTAGACCGATTTTTGTAATGATAGATAATACTTTTTCTTTAAAAATATTTGTTCCATCATATCTTCCACCAAGACCAACTTCCATAATTACGAAGTCTGTTTTTTGCTCTCTAAAGTATAACAGAGCTACACCAGTGATAATTTCAAAGAATGATAGTTTATCACTTGGATCTGGATTATTTTGGTCATAAATTTCTTGAACTAGTTTGAATAAACGATAAGCTTCCTTATATGAAATAAAATCATCGTTAACACGAATTCTATCGTTAAAACTTAGCATACCTGGACTTGTGTATAATCCAACTCTATACTTAGTTTTTAAGACATCTTTCAAATAAGAACAAGTAGATCCCTTACCGTTAGTACCAGCAACATGGATTACTTTAAGATCTTTTTCAGGATGATTGAAAAGTTCAAGGATATGCTCCATTCTGTGTAGCCCTAGTTTCATCCCTGTACGTTCTATTTTATAAGATGAAGTAATAAGAAGTTCTTCACAAACACACTCAATTGCGTAGTTTACAATTTCATCTTCATCTAAAGTTAGAAGTTTTTCAGCAAGTTGTTCTATAGTTAACTGACTGAAAAGTTCTAATATGTTATTTTTATCTTCTAAATTATTCTCTTTTAAATATTTCTCAAATTTTATTTTACAATTCAAATTCATAAATAAACACCAACATTTCTAATAATATACATTTAATTTTATAATGATAAAGATGAATTGTAAAGGATATAATTTTGGTATTAAATTAAAGAGAATATTATAATCTAATCTAATTATAAAATTTGAATGATTGAAAATAATATTGAAAAAAAGTGAAACTTTAAGTTATAACTTAAAGTTTATATAAGGCACGAGGTATATAATATAAACATACCAAAACTTAATAATATTTTTTTCATCGGTTAGTCGTAATTCTATCAAGTCCAAAGGATGTAGATAGAATGTACGAATAACACATGCTACAGAAACTAGAATTTTTAGGACGGAAGGACGAGAAAATTCTTAGTTTCGAATCAGTATAATATAAATGGCTCATCGAAAGATGGGCCTTTCTCCATTTTAGAAAATAATTTTCAAAACTTTTCAATTTTAGTTTCATTTTAATTATAGTCTAAAGTTCATATAAGATAAGTGAGATATAATATAAATATAACAAAACTTAATAATATTTTTTTCATAATATATGGCTCATCGAAAGATGAGCCTTTCTCCATTTTATGGGTAATTTTTGATTTTGAGTTTGAAATATTTAGATAATAGATATTTTTTTTCATCGGTTAGTCGTAATTCTATCAAGTCCAAAGGATGAAGATAGAATGTACGAATAACACATGCTACAGAAACTAGAATTTTTAGGACGAAAGGACGAGAAAATTCTTAGTTTCGAATCAGTATAATATAAATGGCTCATCGAAAGATGGGACTTTCTCCATGTTGGTTGTATGGAGTAATAGACATACTATTAAAGGTTTCAAAATTTATAGGTTTCTGACTTGACATGAAGCTAATTTTGTAATACTATGAAATTGTATCAAGAGCCTTATTAGTTAAGGAGAGATACTTGAAGAAGAGAAAGCCTTATTAGTTAAGGATACCAAAAGGCATATCTATTTGATATGCCTAATTTTTTGATAAGAGGTAGTATTGTGATGTTTGATGTTTTTGGAGTATATCTTATTGATTTCAAACAAAATATTGGTGGGGAAATTTCTGGGAAGCACTATGCTGTTGTTATGAGTAAGATGTCAAAGAAAGATGATACACTTATTGTAGCGCCTATAACAAGTAAGAAAAAAGGCATGAAATATAGGGGTGGAATAACTATAGATTGTACAAAATATCAAAAAAATCCGACATATGAGAAGGCATTTATAAAAATTAGAAAAATAAGAGAAATTCATAAAAGTAGATTTTTAGGAAGAAAGATTTATGATTTAGAAGAATCAGATGTTATAAAATTAAAAGATACTTTTAGAAGTTATTTTGATTTATAAATTTAAGAATAATAATCAGTTCGTTTTTAATTAGTTTAAACTAAAGAGAGTAGCTCAAAAAAATTATTTGAGTTACTCTTAATTTTATACTATATCTATTTATTATATTTATTTTTTTAATCTGAGAGAATCTTTTCTCCATCAATAAGGTTATTATTTTCGATATCTTTAATTCCTATCAGTAGTAATTTAGCCTCTAATCGTTCTTTATTTGTCTGGAATTGTAACTTTTTGGAATATAATTAGATGTTTTTTAAAAAATTTTATTTGTAATAAAATTTATGTTGTGTTTTCGCATATTATCACCTTACTATAAAAATATACCATTATTTTTAGTATTATCAATATAAGAGATATATTTGAGAAATAAATTTTAGGATAAAGTATTTTTCAGAAAATCATCTATTTTTCAACTTTAATTTCATTTTAATTATAGTCTAAAGTTCATGTAAGGTAAGTGGGATATAATATAAACATACCAAAACTTAATAATATTTTTTTTCATAATATAAATGGCTCATCGAAAGATGGGCCTTTCTCCATTTTAGGGGCTTATTTTCAAAATTTTTCAATTTTAGTTTCATTTTAATTATAGTCTAAAGTTCATGTAAGGTAAGTGGGATATAATATAAACATAACAAAACTTAATAATATTTTTTTTCATAATATATGGCTCATCGAAGATGGGCCTTTCTCCATTTTAGGGGGGATTTTTCATTTCAAATTTAAAGTATTTAGATAATAGATATTTTTTTTCATCGGTTAGTCGTAATTCTATCAAGTCCAAAGGAAGCAGATAGAATGTACGAATAACACATACTACAGAAACTAGAATTTTTAGGACGAAAGGACGAAAAAATTCTTAGTTTCGAATCAGTATAATATATGGGACTGGTTATTTTATCACTCCCATTCTGTATTTTTTCGATTATTTTCAATTTTTTTCAATTTTAGTTTCATTTTAATTATAGTCTAAAGTTCACGTAAGGTAAGTGGGATATAATATAAACATAACAAAACTTAATAATATTTTTTTTTCATAATATATGGCTCATCGAAAGATGAGCCTTTCTCCATTTTATAGGTAATTTTTGATTTTGAGTTTGAAATATTTAGATAATAGATATTTTTTTTCATCGGTTAGTCGTAATTCTATCAAGTCCAAAGGAAGCAGATAGAATGTACGAATAACACATGCTACAGAAACTAGAATTTTTAGGACGGAAGGACGAGAAAATTCTTAGTTTCGAATCAGTATAATATATGGCTCATCGAAAGATGAGCCTTTCTCTATTTTCAGAATAGTTTTCAGGTTTTTTCTTGAAACTTTATTTCAAAGTGCTATAATATTATTTATGAAAAAAACATCAGTTAATTTATTAGAAGGTCCGATTTTACGGGCGATGATTGCTTTTGCGATACCGATTATGATAGCAAATATTTTTCAGCAACTCTATAATACGGTAGATATTATGATTGTTGGTAGATTCCTTGGAGAAGAGTCCCTTGCTGCTGTTGGAGCTACTGCTGCGATATTTGAACTTGTAGTTGGTTTTGCATTAGGTATAGGAAATGGAATGGGTATAGTTATTGCCCGTTATTATGGTGCAGGAAACTATGAAAAGTTAAAGAGTGCTGTGGCTGCTACATTTGTTATAGGTGGAGTTTTGAGCATTATAATTGCCGTACTAGGTAATTTTACTTTATATCCCTTGCTGGAATTGCTTGGAACGCCTAGTAATATTATTGCTCAGTCTTATGAGTATATTTATCTTATAGTAGTATTTGTAGGTGTTACTCTTGCGTATAATTTATGTGCGGGATTACTTCGAGCAGTAGGAGATAGTAAGGCTGCATTATATTTTTTAATTTTTGCAGCAATTATTAACACTGTATTAGATATATATTTCATTGCATATTTACATATGGGTGTGCGCTCGGCTGGGGTAGCAACTATTATTTCACAAGGGGTGTCTGCAGTATTATGTTTTATTTATATTCGTAAAAAAACTCCGTTTTTAATTCCGTCTAAAAAACATTTTAAATGGAATAAAAAACTTTATGCTGATTTATTGGGGCAAGGTATTTCTATGGGACTTATGTTTTCAGTTGTTTCTATAGGAACAGTGATTTTACAAACATCGATTAATGCCTTAGGTTCAACGATTATCAGTGCTCAGACAAGTGCTAGAAGAATAATGATACTTGCACTTCTTCCAATAATAGCTATGAACGCAACTGTAACAACCTTCACATCGCAGAATTTTGGTGCAAGACAATATAGACGTATTGTTGAAGGGCTTCGACAAGCGATGACTATTGCGATTACTTGGTCAATTTTTATTAGTATTGTATTATTTTTTGCTAGTCCATATCTAAATGAACTTGTCACAGGAAGCAATGATAAAGAATTAATTTATCAAGCTTCATTGTATTTAAAAATAAGTTCTGTATTTTATCCTGCATTAAGTATACTAGTAATACTAAGAAATGCTTTGCAAGGTTTAGGTCAAAAGATGATGCCACTTCTTTCTAGTATTATAGAAATGCTTGGAAAAATATTCTTTGTAATATTTATAATACCAAGTACAGGCTATTTAGGTGTAATACTCGTAGAACCTATTTTATGGTGTATAATGGCTGTTCAGCTATATTATGCATTTAGAAAAGAACCAGTTATTCGTTCGTTGAAGAAACAGAGTGAGTAGAAAGTTGGGAAGGCACTCCCAATCAACAAAATTAAGAAGTAATTCTAAAATCAAGATTTTAGGGTTGCTTCTTTTTTTACTTCATGATTAGAAAAATATATTATCTTAGAAGTGAAAAAGATATACTCAAATTAGTGCAGACAATTATTGCAAGCACTAAGGATGAAGGGGAAAAAGCAGGTGAGGATTTTTGGGTCAAAGCCGAAAAACTCTACTATACAGCTCTTATTGGATATATCTTCTATGAAGCTCCAAGAGAAGAAAAGAACTTTGCGACACCACTGGATATGATAGATGCTTCAGAAGTCAGGGAAGATGATGAAACATATATGAATCCCATTGATAGACTGTTTGAAGCTTTGGAAAAGAAAGAGCCTACACATTTTGCAGTTAAGCAATATAAAAAGTACAAACTTGCTGCTGGAGTTATAGAATTAAGAAGAACACTTCATTACTATTTGAGTGAAAGATGTTTTGTTTAATTCTTTTTTTATTGTTTGAAAGGAGTGATTTATGATAAAAGGCTTGGAAAAACTAAATGACAGACAAAAAGAAATCCTATTCAAAACTAATGAACTCCATAAAAATGCAGTCGATAATGATTACAAAGATGGAATCAGCATTGTAGAGGTATGGTTGGAAAAAGGAGTTGTTTGTGCAAGGCTGAAAAATGGAGAATGGTATCACTATACCTATTCCTATACTTGGTATTAAGAATCCCGGCGAAAGCAGGGTATCGTGAGAAACTATGAGAAAATAACCGCCTTGTATGAAAGGTTAAGCCGAGATGATGAACTGCAAGGTGAGGGCAATTCGATTGTCAATCAGAAGAAAACCTTGGAAGAATACGCAAAGAAGAATCATTTGGAGAACATTATTCATTTTACCGATGACGGAATCAGCGGAACACAGTTTGATCGTCCGGGATTTATGGCAATGATGAACGGAGTCAATCAAGGAAATATTGGTTGTATCATTGTAAAAGATATAAGCAGACTTGGCAGAGATTATCTCAAAGTCGATCAATATATGGAGATACTAAGACAAAAGGGCGTAAGACTAATCGCCATCAATGACAATGTAGATAGTTTCTACAGAGAAGATGATTTTACTCCTTTTAGAAATATCATGAATGAATGGTATGCAAGAGATACATCAAGAAAAATCCAATCGACTTTTAGGTCAAAAGGCGAAAGTGGGAAACATACTGCAAGAACACCGCCTTATGGATATATCAAAGATGAAAGAGATAAAAACAAATGGATAGTAGATGAAAAAGCAGCCGAAGTAGTAAGACGAATATTTAATATGACCATGCAAGGTAATGGTCCGTATCGAATAGCAAAGATATTGGAGAGTGAAAAAGTAGATATACCCGCCTATCATCAACAGAAATTAGGATATGGGCTATATCAAAGCAAAAACTTTGAACCTCCCTATCGTTGGTGCAGCTCAACCATAGCAAGCATTTTAAAGAAACAAGAATACTTGGGGTATACAGTCAATTTCAAGACAAGAAAGCATTTCAAGGACAAGAAAAGTAAATATGTATCGGAAGATAACTGGCTTATTTTTGAAAACACGCATGAACCAATCATAGACCAAGAAACCTTTGACAATGTGCAAAGGATAAGAGGAAATGTAAAAAGGTATCCTGACGGTTGGGGAGAATATCACCCACTCACAGGACTAATGTATTGTGCAGATTGTGGGAGCAAGATGTATGTTCATAGAACAAGTAACTATAAGAATATTCCATATTACACTTGCAGTGCCTATACCAAAACCCCTTGCGACACACTTTTCCCCTCAGCACACAGAATAAAAGCAGAAGCGGTCTTAAACCTTATTAGGGAAACACTAAAAGATATTAAAAAATACCTTGATGAAGATAATGAAGACTTTATCCGTTCCATTCAAAATGAAATGAAAGAAAAGGAAAAAATAGAGATAGAAAAGAAAAAGATAAGATTAACGGAAAGCCAAATCGACTTCAGGAACTTGAACGACTTATGTGCAGAATTTACGAAGATATGATTCTGAATAAAATACCGAATAATCGCTATGGAATCCTTAATAATCAATATGAAACGGAGCAGGTAGCTTTAAGTAAAGAAATTAAGGATTTGGAGCATCAGGTATCAAGATATGAAAAAGAAACAGTCAGAGCAAAAGATAGAAATTTACTTTAATTTCATAGGTAATTATGAACTGCCACAGGCGGAGTTAAGCGAAGAGGAAAAACAAAAACTTGAGGAAGAAGAAAGAAATTATGTATTTAATCAGAAAGATTATTTTTCGCATATTTTTTTATGTCTTTGGGATAAAATCCCTTATATTTTTTGAAGCATGTACTAAATTTACTGTGAGAGGAATATCCTACAGCCTCTGCTATATCTTGAATTTTAAGGGTAGAGTTCAGTAGGAGTAATTCCGCCATATTCATTCGCCGTCTTTGAGTATATTCTGTAATTGTACATTGATATTTTTGCTTAAATAATTTTTTTAGTTTTGTGCCGCTCATAGTGGATATTTTTTCCAAAGTATCTTGTGGGATAGATGTTGCATAATGATCGTCTATATAATTGGCGACATTTTTCAAAGCCTCATCATCGGCAATAGATAGTGGATTGCTGTACTTATTTAAAAAAGAGTCTATTGTAATACTTAACCATTCCTTTGCCTTTGACTCAAAAAAGATTTCAGCAGCAGGAGATGCCATCTTGCAATTAAGGATATCTTTTGCGATTCTTTCCAAAGGCTTGTTTATTATAATGCTGGTATTAAAAAATAAATCTTCATAGTTACAGACTTTATTCTTATAAGAGGACAGGCATTGCTCTATCATGGACTGATTGAAATTTATACCGATTCCTAAATAAGGAGAGTTTTTGTGAAGTATAAACCTATAGTCTTTAGAATTTTTTGTATTTATAGTAAAAAGTGAATTTGAAGAAAGATTTTGATAAGGATTAAAACATTCACCGTTTGCTGTAACTAAATAAGATGAATAAAGGGAATAGAAATTATTCAAACCAGAAAAACTTGTATGGATAATTTCTTTTTTTATGAAAACATCATAAATATCAATAGTGAAATTATCGCCCTCGTAAAACCAATATATGCCTTCTGCATTATCCGTGCTAAAACGGAATTCATGTCCTACAGTGGAGTATTTTGTATTATCGATAGATTCATCTGTAGAAAAAAAGTTTTTAACAAAGTTATAAAAATCACTCATATTATACCTCCGTGCTTTATATTTTATCCCGAATAGACATTATCCCGAATAGACTTAGTTAGCTATATCTAATTGATTGAAATCCTCATTTATTATATAATAAATAATAGATAAAAACAAGAAAAACTATGCGTATTGCAAAAGAGTTTGAAAACAAGCCTCTAAAATCAGTCTAAAAAGGCTATTTATAGGGTTTGCTAATTTTTAAAAAAAGGAGGAGTTGTTCAGTGAAGGATAAGAAGAAATCAATACTGAAAAGACTAATGGCTTACGGTGGTAAAAAAAGTTTTTTACTCTATATTGCTATGGTTATGTCTGCTGTATCAGGTGTCATGGTTTTGATGCCTATGGTATATATTCATAGAATTGTAAATAACTTAATTTTAAATGGGATGGTGAATTTTGATTATGTAAAGGAAAATTCAATTTCTGCAGCAGTCTTTGCCGTTCTGGGGCTTTTTATATACCTAATAGGTTTAATTTTATCCCATATTTTTGCATTTGAAGTGGAAGATAACATTATTAAGACTTCCGTAACAAAACTAATAAACAAACCGCTTGGGTATTTCGATGACAAAGAAAGCGGAAGGATAAGAAATGTAATTGTGTCCGGAGCGTCTGAAACCCATTCTTTTATAGCGCATCAACTTCCTGATATGGCGATGACCATTATATCGCCAATCGTCCTGCTTGTATTTTTCTTCGTGTTTAACTGGAAGTTAGGACTTGCCAGTATGATACCGATGATTATCGGTATGACATTGATGTCATCTATGATGACATCCGAAACAAAAAAAATGAAGGATGAGTATTATGCAGGACTTTCCAATTTATCTTCTCAGACAGTGGAATATGTTCGAGGAATTCCTGTTGTTAAAACATTTGCACAAAGTGTTGAGAGCTTTGATAAGTTATATTCGTTAATCATAAAAACAAAAGACAATGTACTTAAGCTTACTATGAGTTATACGAATAAAATGTCGTGGTTTGAAACCGTTTCTACATCGACGGCATTTTTCTTGGTACCTGTGGCATTACTCTTAATAAAATTTAATGGAAACTTATCTAATGTAGTTGCAGATTCTGTTATTTACTTCCTAATAGGACCGGCATTTGCTACTTTTATTATGAGAACAGCGACGATTACGCAATACAGTTATTTTGCGGAACTTGCTTTAGATAAAATTGAAAATATACTTGAGTTTGATGATTTTGTTTATGGAAATAAAACAAGTTCTGATGTTGGGATAGAGTTTAAAAATGTAAGCTTTTCTTATGAAGATGAAAATGTATTAGACGATATTTCATTTAAGGTGAATAAAGGAGAACGAGTTGCTTTAGTCGGATCATCAGGCAGTGGTAAAACTACTATAGCAAGGCTTGCTGCACGATTTTACGATATTAAAACAGGTGAAATTTATATTGGAGGAATTAATATAAAAGATTTTGAAAAAGAGGCTTTAATGAGAAAAATTGCTTTTGTTTTTCAAAACTCTAAACTATTTAAAATGAGTTTAAGAGATAATCTTTTAATCGGAAATCCTGATGCAACTAATGAAGAAATTGACAATGCCTTAATCAATTCAGGGTCTAAAGATATTATTAAAAATTTAGATAAAGGACTTGATACTGTTTACGGAACTAAAGGCACATATTTTTCAGGAGGAGAGGCTCAAAGGATTTCTATAGCGAGAGCTTTTTTGAAAGATGCAGATATTATCATTTTAGATGAAGCTACAGCCTTTGCAGATCCTGAAAATGAACATTTGATTCAAGAGTCTTTTAAGAAGCTATCAAAAAGCAAGACAACATTGATGATTGCTCATAGATTATCTACAGTAGTAGATGCAGATAGAATTCTTGTTATTGATAAGGGGAAAATTGTAGAAGAAGGCAAGCATTCAGATTTAATAGGTATGAGTGGGCATTACAAAAAACTTTGGGAAGAATATCAAAAATCCGTAAATTGGAAGATAGGAGGTTAAACATATGGTTTCTTATTTTATGAAAAAATATGCGATGTCAGAAAAAGGCGCTCTTAACTTAAAAAAAGCCATATTTTCACACACGCTTGTTAATTTAACTAAATTGTTCGCACCAATGATCGCTTTTATGTTTCTGTTTCAGTATATAGGCATTTTAAAAAGTATTGAGAGCTACAATTTTACTTCTGTTCATTACATTGCACTAATTGTAGTAATGATGATTGTGATGTTCTTAATAGCGAGGTGGGATTATGTAAGACTTTACACCAATGTGTACAACGAGAGTGCAAATTCAAGAATTGAATTAGCGGAAAGGTTAAAGAAATTACCTCTTTCTTATTTTGGTAAAAGAGATTTGGCGGACCTTGCGGAAACCATGATGAATGACATGAACTTATATGAAACAATTTTTTCTCATGCTGTACCTCATATATATTCAACGGCTATATCCACAAGTATTATTGCTTTAATGCTTATCTTCTATAATTGGAAACTTGCACTTGCAGCCCTTTGGGTAATTCCCATTTCTATTTTGATTATATTTTTATCAAAGAAAAGTCAGAAAAAAATAGTACAAGGCTGGATAGATGATAATCGTAAGGTTTTTGATAATCTACAGGAAAATATAGAGCAGATAGAGCAAATAAAATCTTACAACTTAGAAGATAGGATGTTAAATGATTTTTTTGAAAAATTAAATGCATCCACAAAACAGAAGACGAAAGGTGAAGTTGTTGCCGGAACACTTACAGGAATAGCTACTGCAATTTTAAAGCTTGGAATTATAAGTGTTGCCGTTATCGGCGTCAACATGCTTATAGCAGGGGAGGTAAGTGTGCTGGTTTATATCGCATTCTTAATGCTTACAGCAAGTATTTATCTTCCTATAGAAGGAATAATCACCTTTATGTCAATGATAGTTATGCTTGATGCGGTTGTAGGAAGAATAAAGGAAATAAAGACCATGCCTGTTCAAGAAGGGAAAAAAGATATTGACATTAAAAATTACGATATTGAGTTCAAAGATGTTTATTTCGGATATGATGATTATTCTGTAATAAATTGTGTGAGCTTTACTGCAAAGCAGGGTGAAATCACTGCGCTAATCGGTTCAAGCGGAAGCGGAAAAACAACTCTCACTAAGCTTGCTGCAAGATTTTGGGATATAGATAAAGGAAAGATTTTGATAGGGGGAGAGGACATCGGTAAAATTGATCCGGAAACACTCCTTAAAAATTTCTCTATCGTTTTCCAAGATGTTACTCTTTTTAATTCAAGCATAAAAGATAATATAAAAATCGGTAAAAAAGATGCTACAGATGAAGAGATTATAAGAGCGGCTAAAATAGCAAGATGTTATGAATTTATAGACAAAATGCCGGATGGAATAGATACAGTAATAGGTGAAAACGGACAAAGACTTTCAGGAGGAGAAAGACAAAGAATCTCAATAGCAAGGGCAATACTAAAAGACGCACCAATCATATTGCTTGATGAGGCTACAGCATCTCTGGATGTTGAAAATGAAAGTCTAATTCAAGAGGCTTTATCTGAACTTATAAAAGAAAAAACGGCAATTGTTATTGCTCATAGATTAAGAACAATAAGAAATGCAAACAAAATCGTTTTATTAAATGCCGGAAAAATAGAGGCGATAGGGACAGATGAAGAACTTTGTAAAAGCTCGGAATTTTATAAAGCAATGCTTAGAAAATCAAATATTCAGTGAAAACTTATTTAGGAGGAAAATATAAAAATGGAAAAATTAAGAATTAAAGATTTAGTTACGATAGGTGTATTTACAGTAATATATTTTGTACTTATGTTTGCTTCGGGAATGATTGGTATTGTACCGATTTTATACTTGGCATACCCTACACTGGCAGGCATTATAACAGGAATAGTTATAATGCTCTTTATGGCAAAAGTTCAAAAATCATGGGGATTATTTATACTTGGGTTGATTTGTAGTCTTGTAGTAATTGCAATGGGAAATACATATGTAATATTGATACATGCTGTAATCAGTATGGCAATTGCGGAACTTTTAAGAAAAAAAGGAGAATATAAATCATTTAAATTTAATATGCTCTCATTTGCCGTATTCAACACTTGGATTTGTGGTTTCCTTATGCAAGTTTTGTTGGCTAAAGACAAGGTTATTAAACTGGCTGAAACAGGCGGTATGGGTCACGATTATATAATGAAGCTCATAGCACTTTTGAATTATCGAAGTATGGTATTAGTATATATCGGTGCTGTTGTCGGCGGGATACTCGGCGCATATATCGGTAAAGTCTTTTTGAAAAAGCATTTCGAAAAAGCGGGTATTGTATAATGCCCGTTTCTTTAGACAATCCATATAATCCCAATCCAATTAGTAAAATTTTAGTAAGTTTTTCACTTGGATTTGCTGTATTTTATAAAGTAAATACCTATTTTGAATGGGGAATTGTGCTTCTTATTTCATTTCTTTTTTTAATGAATGGATTTAAGAAAGAAGCCTTAAAAAACATATCATTTTTTGGGGTTCTTTCTTTGATACCTAATCTTGATGTAATTAGAAATATGAATGCGATTTTAATGATGTTTTTTATGCTATTTGCTGTATGTAAGATGTTTTATCTTCCATTTAGTGCGGGAAGTTTTTTTTTAAAAACATCGGATGTAGGAAGTGTAATATCCTCAATGGATAAAATGAATTTGCCTCGTACTGTTTCTATACCAATTGCTGTAATGCTTAGGTTTTTTCCTTCATTTAGGGAAGAAAGTCACAATATAAAACTTGCTATGAAAATAAGAGGTATTACATTTAAAAATCCAATTTCATACATCGAGTATGTAATTGTGCCTTTACTTGTTATATCTTCTAATATTTCTGATGATATTGCAAAGGCAGCAGAAACAAAATGTATTGAAAATCCTGTTAAAAAGACAAGGTACATATCCGTCAAAACGAAAATAGTTGATTTTGTTTATGTGCTTTCAATATTGATTATGGTTATAGGAGGAGCTTTATGGTAGAAATTGAAAATTTATCTCTATCTTATGGAAATTCTCCTAAAGTGTTAAAAAACATTTCTTTAGATGTAAAAAAAGGCGAATGTGTATTATTTACTGGGAAAAGTGGTAGCGGAAAATCTTCAATTATAAATTCTATCAATGGGTTAGCTGTACGATATGATGGAGCTTCTATGGGTGGAACCATCAGGATTGATAATAAAGATATTAAAAACCTCGAATTATACGAAATATCGCTCTTAGTATCAAATGTATTTCAAAATCCAAAGACACACTTTTTCAATATAAATACTACTCTTGAATTACTTTTCTATTTGGAGAATATAGGGCTTTCAAAAAAACAAATGGATGAAAGACTAAATGATATGTTGGATTTGTTTCCGATAGAACATCTTTTAAATAGAGATATTTTTAAGCTTTCGGGTGGAGAAAAGCAGATTTTATGTATTGCTGCAAGTTATATATCTGGAACGGAAATCATTGTTTTAGATGAGCCTTCATCAAATCTTGATGAAGAAAACATTTTAATCATAAAAGAAATGCTTATAAAACTTAAAGATAAGGGGAAAACTCTTATAATCTCAGAACATAGAATATTTTATCTAATGGATATTGTAGATAGAGTTTTTTTGATTAAAGATGGGGAAATACAAAAGGAATATACTCAAATAGATTTTATGAAAATACCGTCTGAAAAGCTAAAGAAGTTAGGTTTAAGAAATAAGAATAGAGTAAAACTTACAGTACCCGAAAATCAAAATAAGGGAAATTTAGAAGTAAAAAACATTGAATTTAAGTTTAATGGCATAGATAAAAAATTGCATTTAAAAGACCTCTCTTTTGAAATGGGAAAAATTTACGGCATAGTAGGAACAAACGGACTTGGTAAATCCACTTTGCTCAGATGCCTTATAGGCTTAGAAAGAAAATCGAAGGATGAAATCTATTTGGACGGCAAAAGACTTTCAAAATCAGATAGGCTAAAAATATCATCCCTTGTAATGCAGGATGTTAATCATCAGCTTTTTACCGATTCTATTGCAAGTGAAGTAAGTCTTGGAATAAAAAATATTGAAAGTAGTTATGTTGAAAATATTCTGAAAAAACTTGATTTATATGAATCAAAAGATCGTCATCCAATGAGCTTGTCAGGTGGACAAAAGCAAAGGGTAGCAATTGCGTCTGTACTATGTAAAAAATCTAAACTTATGTTTTTTGATGAGCCTACCAGTGGAATGGATTATTGCAATATGATGAACATATCCCATCTGATCAACGAATGTAAAAGTGATAAGAAAATAATATTCATTGTTTCACATGACCAAGAATTTTTAAATTCGATAGCTGACAATGTTATATATTTGTAAATATCCATAGAGATACTCATATTTGAAAAATCAAAATAAAGGAGATTTAAAGATGTAAGGAGATAAAAATATGAAATATCATGATATGATAATAGAAAATATAAGTGTATGTGAATTTCTTTTATCGTGTGAAAGTAAGATATTTTGTTTAGGAAAATTTTTATGCGTTATTAAATAATATAATAGAAAAAGAATACATTTCTAAAAGAGGACTTTTTACGCCAAAGTGTAGAAGTCCTCCTTTTTTATTCTGGCTCTTTGTCAAGTTCGGGGCATGGGAAAAATTCACTCTAGAAATCTAGGCAGCATTTTGCTGCTTAGATTTCTTCTTACTTTCTTTAAGTTTGATATTATTTTTATATTCAGAAACAAATAATCTAGACATAATTAAAATGCGTAATCTGAAATTACTAAAGCTAGAGTATCCATAAGAAACTCTCTTTAGTAGTTTTATTTTATTATTAAATCCTTCTAATGGACCATTAGAATACTCATATTTAACAGCGTTAAGCATAAACTCTTTGTACTTTTTCATAGTATTTATAACTTTAGCAACGCCTTTAGATAAGCCTTTAGTATCCATATCTATATACTTCTCTAATTCTACAGAGTCTTTAGTTTTGATAGCTTCTCTAATCTCATGTACTCTCTCATAGCTAGCTGTAAATTCAGCATCTATAGCTAATATATAATCTAATACTTCTTTTCTAGTTACAAAACGTTTAAAGCTTTTAGAATAGAATGTTTTTGTTGAATTTACTTTATCTCTATCTTCTAATATTACTTTCCAGAAGTTCTTTAGAATAGTGTAAGTAGAGCCTTTTTTATTTTTATATTGATTCATTAGTTTTACTCTAGCTTTGTTTAATTCTCTATTAATATTTTGAACCATATGGAATCTATCTATTATTACTTCAGCATTAGGAAACCTCTCTCTAATTATATTCATATAAGGAGGGTAAATATCTATACAGATCGTTTTAACTTTCTTTCTTACTTTTCTTGGATATCTCATAAAGTATTGTTTTAATATATGTTGTGTTCTTCCATCTACTATATCTATAAAATCGTGTATTTTAGCACCTAAGAATACGAAGCTTATTCCATTTTTACTATTTTTAGTTGATTTTATTTCATCAAAACATAGATGATCTGGTAAATTTTAATGAGTCTTAATTTCTAATACTTCTCTACATGATACTACTGTAGATACTGATACATTACTTAATTCAGCTATATCTTTAAAAGATAATGTTTTAGCTAGATTCTTCATAATATAAAATATAAGATTTTTAGATATACTGCAGTGCTTTTTTACAAATGATGTTTCAACACAAAACTTAGAATTACACTCTCTACATTTAAAGCGTTGTTTTTTTAATCTTAGATATGTAGGACATTCTGACATCTTTAATAAAGCTACTTTTAATGAATCTCCAAATCCATTTTTCACTATATTATTTCCTTCTTTCTTACAGCCACAGTTTGTACAACACTTTGGTTCATATGATAAAGTTCCATAGAATATGAATGTATCTTGACCATCTACATTGATTAGTCAAGTTTATCCTCCATAGTTATATTTTGGTCTTTTATTAATAGTAAATTTGTGATAAAATTATTCATGACAAATATCCTTTCTTAGTTAATTATTTTTGTACACCTTAATTATAT
>QWCT01002277.1_pt1 | contig 18338 bp, 14 predicted proteins | sample 1972681 | NCBI WGS metagenome assembly QWCT01 (sample SAMN09866701, study PRJNA288562) | Human oral metagenome isolate pre3_saliva, whole genome shotgun sequencing... | isolation source: mouth | host: Homo sapiens | place: USA: California | reverse complement strand
AGACTTTGAGGCATTTAATGTGAGTGATTTCAATTACGGTTTAACAGCACAATTACAGTTGCCATGGGATTTCCGACTTGGGACTGACCTGACAATGTATAGTCGCCGAGGTTATTTAGATAAGTCGATGAATAGCGATGATTTGGTGTGGAATGCTCGTCTGTCACGATCATTCTTCAAAGGACAGCTTACCTTATTGCTTGATGGCTTCGACATTCTTGGTCAGCTGAATAATGTCACACGGACGATGAATGCACAAGGAATCACAGAAACTTACAGTAATGTTATTCCCCGCTACGTGATGTTACATGCCGTCTATCACTTCAATATTATACCTAAGAAAAAATGAAAAGTATAAGACGCTTCTAAACATTGAACTTTGAACATTGAACTTTGAACTTTAACGTAAAAGACTACGAATTTCTCTAATTAAGCGAATCCTTATTGCTAAATAATTCGTGTCATTCGAGAAATTCGTAGTCTCAAATCATAAAGTTCAATGTTCAAAGTTCAAACCTCAAAGTATAATTAAAAAGTATAATTAAATGGAATTAGAGTGAACCGTTGTTTGCCTGACGAACCATCTCAGATGATGCATAGAGGTAAACCTCTACACGGCGGTTAGCCTGACTAACAGTCTTGTTCTCGATAGGGTTGGCACTACCGAAGCCCTGTACTGAACGAATCTGACGCCTGCTTACACCACGACCCTTGAGGTAAGATGATACAGCCTCTGCACGACGCTGTGACAATGGGAGGTTGATGTTGTCGTTACCAGAAGCATCAGTGTAACCCTGGATAGCAACGTCACAGTTAGAGTTGCGCTGCATCAAAGAAGCGAACTTTGTGAGGTCGTTCTTAGCTGATGCGCTGAGGTTTGAACCGTTCAATGGGAAGAGGATACCAGAGTCGAAGGTAACCTTCACACAGTCTAAACCATTAGCATCTGTCACCTTGTCAACACGTGCGTTTGGCAACTGCTGTGCTGTCTCACGTGCTACCTTGTCCATGTGACGACCGATGAGGGCACCAGCACCAGCACCTACAGCACCACCAATAGCTGCACCAATGGCTGTACTCTTACCATTACGACCTATAATCTGACCAACGATACCGCCTAATGCTGCACCACCGCCACCTCCGATTAATGCACCTGTACCTTGCTTTGTCTGACAACTTACGACAGTGAGGAGACACATTCCTGCTGCCATCATTTTCATATTCTTCATAATCAAACGTATTTATTGATTAATATCTTTTACCTTTTGGCTTGGCTTTTTAGCCGCACCTTAATTCATTTTAATTCGTGCAAAGTTAAACAAATATATGCCATTGGGCACGCATTGCCAACATTTTTTTGTATTTTTGCAAAAAATAAAGCTAACTCGGCAAAGTGAAGCAAGTTTCGTTTGCACTCATTTGCATTATTTTCGCAAAGGATAGGCTGGTATTAGCAAGTGGGAACGGGGTTCCCTTTGTTCTTGACTTTCTCAGCCGTATCTGTGTGCAAAGTTAGTGTTTCAAGGCATACTCGCAAAAGGGAAATGCCTATAATAGCATGGGAAATCCCCTAAAGGTGCAAAATAAAAAATAGAATAATATATTTATGGCAAAAGAACTAAAAGAGATGACCAAGAGAGCAGACAACTACTCTCAATGGTACAATGACTTGGTAATAAAGGCAGACTTGATTGAGCAGTCTGCCGTACGTGGTTGTATGGTTATCAAGCCATACGGCTATGCTATCTGGGAGAAGATTCAGGCACAGCTTGACAAGATGTTTAAGGAGACAGGTGTGCAGAATGCTTACTTCCCAATGCTGATTCCTAAGAGCTTCCTCTCTCGTGAGGCTGAGCACGTAAAGGGATTCGCCAAGGAGTGTGCCGTGGTTACTCACTATCGTCTGAAGGCTACAGAGGATGGCAATGCAGTGCAGGTTGACCCTAACGCAAAGTTGGAGGAAGAGCTGATTATCCGCCCTACCAGTGAGACCATCATCTGGAATACCTATAAAAACTGGATTCACTCTTGGCGCGATCTGCCATTGATGTGCAACCAGTGGTGTAACGTCATGCGTTGGGAGATGCGTACTCGTCCGTTCCTCCGCACATCTGAGTTCCTCTGGCAGGAGGGTCACACCGCTCACGCTACACGTGAGGAGGCTGAGAAGGAGGCACAGACCATGTTGCGTGTCTATGCTGACTTCGCTGAGAAGTGGCTTGCTGTCCCTGTCGTACAGGGTGTGAAGAGTGAGACTGAGCGTTTTGCTGGTGCATTGGATACCTATACGATTGAGGCGATGATGCAGGACGGTAAGGCACTCCAGAGTGGTACTTCTCACTTCTTAGGTCAGAACTTCGCTAAGTCGTTCGACGTTACCTTCCTTAATAAGGAGAACAAGCCAGAGTATGTATGGGCTACCTCATGGGGTGTTAGTACCCGATTGATTGGTGCGCTCATCATGACCCACTCTGACGATAACGGTCTCGTTCTTCCTCCAAAGATTGCACCTATTCAGGTGGTTATCGTACCAATCTTCAAGGGTGAGGAGCAGCTGAAGGCGCTCACCGACAAGTTGCAGCCAGTGATCGATCAGCTCCGTGCGTTGGGTATCACCGTTAAGTATGACGATGCCGACAACAAGCGTCCGGGCTTTAAGTTTGCTGACTACGAGTTGAAGGGTGTGCCAGTACGTCTCGCTATGGGTGGTCGTGACTTGGAGAACAACACTATCGAGGTGATGCGTCGTGACACATTAGAGAAGGAGAGCGTAAGCTTTGACGGCATTGTTGAGCGTATCAAGAACCTCCTCGACGAGATTCAGGACAACATCTTCAAGAAGGCTAAGGACTTCCGTGATGCTCACATCTACGAGTGCGAGAACTATGAGGAGTTCAAGGAGAAGGTGAAGGACGGCGGTTTCTTCCTCTGCCACTGGGATGGTACTGAGGAGACTGAGGCGAAGATTAAGGAAGACACGCAGGCAACCATCCGTTGTGTCCCTTATATGTTCGAGCAGACACCGGGCGTCGACATGGTAAGCGGCAAGCCTGCTAAGTATCGTGTCATCATAGCAAGATCATACTAATCGTCAATAATACGCATAGATTTAACGGCTTCAGGATATTTATAAAGGCAGGACTAACAACGAATGCTTATAAATTCTGGAGCCGTTAATCTTTTTTATTCTAAAGTCTAAAATACTAATTAAATAACATTTGCCTTATGAAAAAATCACTTCTTACTTTCGTTTTACTCCTCGCTGTAACAGCGTTGAATGCTCAGACCTTAATCAAGGCTAACTTCCAAAAAGGCGACCAAGCTACCTATGAGAGTGTAACTGATATTAAAGTCAGTGTTCCGATGGCTGGAAACTCTGAAAGCGTAAAGACAAACAACCAAACAAAGATTACTGTAAAAGATGCTACTGCAGATGGTTATGTCATCGAAATGACGACAACCAATGTGAAGATGGAAGGCAGTCAGGAGGTTGCACAGCAGACAGGAAACATGCTGAACCAATGCGTCAGCAATGTACCAATACTCCTAAAGACTGATGCCAACGGAAAGATAACAGACCTCTTGAATTATGAAGAGGTACAGGCAAAGACAAGCAAATTAGCAATGGTATTCATTGACTCGGTCTATAAAGCCAAACCTGAAATGGAGAAGGCACTGCCTAAGTATAAGATGGCTATGTCTGTCAACAGCCTACTCACCAAAGAAGCTTTCATCGAGTCTGCTGAAAACAATACTTTCTTTCAATTATTTGGTAAGACACTCAAGACGGGTGACAAAGAAGAAATGAATATGCAAGGCATCAAAACCTCTGTAACCTACGAGGTCAACAAGGAGCCAAACGCACTCAATATCATTGGTAAGATTAAGGGCAATATGGCCGAAGACGATGTTAAAGCCTTCTTTATAGACAAGATGAAAAAGATGGGTGCTGACGAAGCTGTGGTTTCAAAACTCGATGCTAATTGGGGACAGATGAAGCAGATGGGTATGGCGAAGATGGATGTCGACGGTACTTCCATGACCAAACTCCTCAACAGTGGTTGGGCTACGGAATACAGTACGGACGTAAAAACAAAGATGATGGGAATGGAAATGGTCATCACCTCCGTTACGAAATTGGTAGAAAAGAGTTGGAAATAAGCATCTTCAGAAATTTGGAGTGATAAGTCAGTCGCCTAAGTTTTGAACTTTGAAGTAATGTCACACGGAGGGACGGAGAGGACGGAGGATTGTTAGACACAAAGCGATAGGAGTCGCGGAGACACCGTCGGTGCAGGGAGCAACGGAGCATGTTTGCAAGCTTTTTCGGGAGGTATGCTCAAAGCATTTGTTTCAAAAGTTATTAAGATTCCGCACGCTACGTCTCCGTCACTCTGTGTGCCATGGTCACCTCCGTGCTATTGCGTTTATCTCCGTTTCCTCCGTTTCTCTGTGTGCCTTATTCTGTAAGGAGTTTGGTTTATTACGTCATATTTTGGAAGATTCTTTTTCTTTCTCCTCATACGCTAAAAAGTCGTCTCTTTTTCTGTTTGTGTGCTTATGAATCTTATTGACAAGTATTGACAAAACAGACCATGCGCCTATATTTATTTCCTATTCATGCTTAATACCAGTGGTGCGAAGTATAAACACTATATGTGCGGGGCGTCCGCACATCAATTAAAGAGAGAAAAAAAGAGTCTTTCTTTTATGTCATAATTCATTACAAGGCACTGCTTATTGACTTACAGGCGGACGGAATTAGCACATTACACATTGATTTTGTCTACAATAACAGGCGATTGTGACGTGTAATCGTATAAAAAAACATAAAAATACACAACCAAAGGTGTTCGGATTTGGTTATTCACATATTTATATGTACCTTTGCACGCCGTATCAATTTTGGATAACGGAAATTAGCTATATTTTTAGGAGGAAATAGTAAACAATTCATGAGACAACTTAAGATTTCAAAAAGTATCACCAACCGATCAAGTGAGGCACTGGATAAGTATCTCGTTGAGATTGGTCGTGAACCGATGATTACCGTTGACGAAGAGATTGAGCTGGCACAGGAAATCCACAAAGGCGGTCGCAAAGGCGAGCGTGCGAAGGAGAAACTGATTAAGGCTAACCTCCGTTTCGTCGTTTCTGTAGCTAAACAGTATCAGCACCAAGGACTCTCTCTCACCGACCTTATCGATGAGGGAAACATTGGTTTGGTAAAGGCAGCAGAGAAGTTCGATGAGACTCGTGGTTTTAAGTTTATCTCATACGCTGTTTGGTGGATTCGTCAGAGTATTCTGCAGGCTATCGCTGAGCAGAGTCGTATCGTACGTCTTCCGCTGAATCAGGTGGGTGCTATCTCAAAGATTAATCAGGTAACGAACGAGTTTGTGCAGCAGCACAACCGTCGTCCTTCTATCCATGAGTTGGCAGAGTTGACTGGTATTGATGAGGCTCGCATCCGTCAGAGCCAAAGTGCAGACAACCATCACATGAGTATCGACGCTCCATTTAGCGATGACGACGATAACTCAATGAGCGATATGCTGTCTTCAGGTGATGACTCTCGTACCGACCGTGGCGTTGATTTCGAATCAATGTCAGACGATCTCCGTGCCGTTCTTCAGAACACTTTGAAGGATCGTGAGATAAAGATTGTCACCGAGTGTTTCGGTATCGGTTGTCAAGAGAAGGGTTTGGAGGAGATTGGAACAGAGATGGGTCTTACCCGTGAGCGTGTTCGCCAGATTCGTGAGAAGGCTATCGAGAAGATTCGTGAGAGCGGGAATGCACGCGTACTCATGAAGTACTTGGGCTAAAAAAGACAGAAGATAGATTTCAATTATAGAGGTGGATGTGTCAAATGAGGCGCATCCACTTTTTTATATCTGCTGATGAGGAACCGTAAAGCATAAGAACCGCTTTGCAGCAAGTCTTTCACTTCTAAGCGACTGAGAAAGACAATAAAACGAAATCAGCAACGTTATATAATGTATGAAACGTAAGGATATTCAGAAATACATATTACTACTATTGTTCATGGTGACAGCGCAGTTAGCATTTGCGCAATCGTTCACACTGCAAGGGAAGGTTTCCGACAAGGACGGCAACCCTATCGAGTTGGCTTCTGTCATGGTGGTTACGCAAGGAAAACTGTCGATGACGAACCTAAAAGGCGAGTTCAATATGCAATTGCAGAGTGAAGACTCCGTGAAGGTGCGCTTCTCAATGATCGGCTACAAGACCAAGACGAGGGTTCTCGTGCGCCCAAAGGGAAAGCAGACACTACTTGTACAGCTTGCTGACGACAATGCATTGGAGGAGGTTGTAGTGCAGGGCAAAGCCAAACAGCACGGAACAACGGAAGAATTGGATATTCAAAAAACTAAACAAGGACCCTCTACTTCTGGCAATGCTGTCGAAGAAATGGTACAGACTCAGGCAGGTGTTTCAACCCACTCGGAACTATCTTCACAATATAACGTTCGTGGTGGTACGTTCGACGAGAACTCTGTCTATATCAATAACATAGAAGTATTCCGTCCCTTCCTTGTGCGAAGCGGACAGCAAGAGGGACTCTCTATTATCAATCCCGACATGGTAGAGAGTGTTGGTTTCTCAACCGGTGGATTCGAAGCGAAATATGGTGACAAGATGAGTTCAGCCTTAGACATCACCTATAAACGCCCGAAGAAGACGGAAGCCTCCGTCTCTGCCTCACTTTTAGGTGCCAGTGCCTACCTCGGATTGGCTACGAAGAAGTTGACGTGGACCAATGGTGTGCGTTATAAAACCAATCGTTACCTCCTTGGTTCACTCCAGACAAAGGGCGAGTATCGTCCGTCATTCCTTGATTATCAGACTTATCTCTCATGGCAACCCAACAAACGTTGGCAGGTAGACTTCATCGGTAATATCTCTGACAACCGTTATAACTTCGAGCCAGAAGACCGTGAGACAAACTTCGGAACGCTGCAGAACGTAAAGAAGTTCCGTGTTTACTTCGATGGACAGGAGAAAGACCTCTTCCGAACCTTCTTTGGTTCGTTGGCTATCACACGCCATTTGAGTTCACGCACCGACCTCTCCCTCCTCGCATCGGCTTTCACAACGAAGGAGCAGGAACGTTATGACATTCAAGGACAGTACTGGCTGACACAGACAGAGACGTCGGAAAACCTCGGTGTGGGTACGTATATGCAGCATTCTCGCGACTATCTCAACGCTGACGTGAAGAGTTTGAAGCTGATGATGCAGCATCGGGCTGGCAAACACAAGATTGAGGGCGCAGTGACTTATAAACTTGAGCGTATCAAGGAGAACTCTGCTGAATACGAATACCGTGATTCAGCGGGTTATAATGTTCCGCATACGGGGCGTGACTTGAAGATGATTTATTCGCTTCGTGCTCGTAACGAACTCAAGGCGAAACGCTTTGAAAGCTACTTGCAGGACACATGGAACTTCCAGACACGTGACTCTGTGCCAACGCTTTTCACACTGAATTATGGCGTTCGCTTTGCGCATTGGGACTTCAACGGTGAGAGTCTTTTCTCTCCACGTGCATCGCTGACGATCACACCGGGCAGAAACCGCAACCTTAGTTTCCGCATCGCAGGTGGTATCTACTATCAGGCACCATTCTATAAGGAGCTTCGCGACACGTCAATCGTCAATGGTGTCACCTACGCAACGCTCAATAAGAAGATTCGCGCACAGCAGTCTATCCACGCATTGGCAGGTATGACCTATCGTTTTGAGATGTTAGGTCGTCCGTTTAAGTTCACTGCGGAGGCTTATTACAAGGCACTCTCACGCCTCGTTCCTTACTCTGTTGACAATGTGAAGGTGACGTATTATGGTGAGAATACAGCCACAGGACACGCAACGGGTCTCGACCTTAAACTCTTCGGTGAGTTCGTTCCGGGTGCTGACTCATGGCTGACGCTGAGTGTGATGAACACGAGTATGAAGTTGAATGGTAAAAGTATTCCACTCCCAACCGACCAGCGTTATGCGCTCAACCTTTATTTCACAGACTTCTTCCCAGGTACGACACGTTGGCGTATGTCGCTGAAGTTGGCTTATGCAGACGGTCTTCCATTCTCTGCTCCACACAAGGAATTGGAGAATAACACCTTCCGTGCCCCAGCTTACAAGCGTGCCGACATCGGTATGAGCTATCGCCTATTAGACAATAACGACGGCCATCGCAACACAATCTTTAAGAATATCTGGCTCGGTCTGGACTGTCTGAACCTCTTTGGAATCAATAACGTCAACTCGTATTATTGGGTGACAGACATCGCCGGACAGCAGTATGCCGTTCCAAACTACCTTACTGGACGACAGATAAATGGTAGGGTGACGGTGGAGTTTTAGAAAAGGAGCCTCAGCCACTGGCCCCAAGCAACTGGCCCAAGCAACTGGCCCAAGCAACTGACCCAAGCAACTGGCCCCTCCCCCTTACCCCTCCCCCAAAGGGAGGGGCGTAAACACCGAGATACCCCTTACGGCATGGAGAACGTTTAAGTTAATGGGTTAGGACTTCTACCGCAGATGAGGATTCGAAAAAACATTACATAAGTTCGGATAAAACATCTATAAATCACGGCAAAAACACATATAAAAAGTAGATTTATAACTAAAAGGAAATCAGTTAGTTATAAAACAGCACAAGAAAAGGTGCTTAATTGGATTCCAAAAGGGCGTTAGTAAGGCTTCAAAAGAGTACCTTTTGCGAGCCAATTAGGCGTTAAAAATAAACTAAAAGAGTATGTTTTGGAAAAGGGTTTGAAAAAAAATTGGACAAAAAATAAGCAAGTCCAAGCCTCAAAACTAACCATCCCTTCTCTCATTACTTCCCTTTAGTAAATGACCGTTGGTTCGAAGAGGAGATGGGGAGAGAGGCTCGGTAGGGGTATCTCGGTAATTACGCCCCTCCCTTTGGGGGAGGGGTAAGGGGGAGGGGCCGGTTGGTGCTGGCTGGGCCAGTTGAGGCTTTGGCCCGTTAGTGTTTTGCTTGGCTCATATTAAACCCAGCACAGATTCCCATACCATTCAGCATATTGCTGTAGGTGGTACGGATAGTAGAGAGGCCCGCTTGAGCAAGGGAATTGTTCGAAACATCGTTCAAAGCCTGTAGGAAACGGTAGTAGGCTGGGGCGATGTGATAGAACTCTAACTGTAATCCTTCCTCTATACCATACTTTGTCTTTAGCTCTGCCAAAGACGCTTTGGTCTCATCTCTTATACCTGTGTAAGGCTCAACGTTCAGACGAAGTGTGTAAGTCTTGCCATTGATTGTCGCATCATCGAAGACATAGAACTGCTTATAGAAGTCACTACTGAAGTCGAAATCATCGTCAATGTCTGACAATGGGTTCAGAAGCGGTTCACTTGCCGTTGAGATAGGTATATACTCAGTTACCAAGTCGTATCTTACAGCCACACTATCATAGCTGTTGCTCTTACGTCCCTCCATATAGTCAGCGTAAGAATAGTAGCTCATCACCTCCTGCATATAGCCACCCATATTCTTAAAACAGGCAACATAAAGGTAGCGCAACTTCTTACTCTTGACACGCACAGCATAATAATCGTGTGTCTGGGCAGGGTCGGTGAAGGTGGCTTGCAGCTGCAGGAAGTCTTCTACGTTTGCCGAAGGGTCTCTCTTCATACGTACCATACGTGTGGTAATATTGCTGATACCAATTGGTTGTGGAATCTCCGTAGACGACTCGACAGCCTCTAAGCCCTGCGCTTCAACACGCAACTGCACCTTATCGCCCGCCTTCTGCTGTCCAACGACACGATAGCGACCATTGCCCAAGGCAGTCACCGTCCTCGTCTGTCCGTTCAATTGATAGCTGATTACAGCATCATCAATCATCACATTCTTCTCTGTTGTGTTATATTGTTTCAAAGGTATGCTACGTGACACCGTGATATAAGTGGTGTCAGAAGTAGAAGGCATACAATAGACAACCAACTTTGGCTTTGCATCAGGCAGGTTGCTGACACTGAAATCATCCTTGCAACTCATCACCGATAGGGCAAGGAAGAGGAGGAAAAATATCTTTTTCATGTTCGGAACTTAGAATTTAAATGTGTAACTGAATGATGGAATCACAGGGATGAACGCTATGTTCCTTATCTTCATCTGGTTATTGCCGTCGATTTTCACACGTACCCAGAGTGAGTTCAGGTGGCAATAAGCATTGTAGAAACTGAGGTTCCAGATGCGCTCATGCCCCTTCTTGGTGGTATGATGGAAGTCGAAGCCGATGTCAAGACGGTGATAAGCCGGCAAGATAACGTTGTTAGGCTTTTCGTAAGCAAAGTTCAACGTGTTGTCATCAGATGAATTAAAGGTCAATCCTCCCTGCTCCTGCGCTGGAACGTCAGGCAATCCGATATACTGAGTAGGGATTGTCATGCGGTTACCCGTGCGGAATGTCCATGCAGCAAAGGCTGCAATCTTCTTTGTAATGTTCCATCTTCCGGTGAGGGTGAGCTTATGACGGTTGTCAAACTTATCATAATACCAACCATCGTAGAAGTCATCAAACTTCTTTTCAGTCCATGAGAGGGTATAAGAACCATGTAGTGTGAGGTTGGAAACGTTGTAATCAGCATCCAATTCAATACCGTAAGAGCGACCATTACCCTCCATAACCATATAGTCCCAGTTGGCTGCTGGTGGCTCCAATCCTGCCCAACTTGAATACTGTAGGATATGACTTGAACGCTTGTAGTAAGCCTCTAACGAGAGCAACCAGTGCTTGTTAGGTTTCATATAAGCTCCTGCAGCCACCTGCCAAGAGCGCATCGGGTGTAGTCGAGCTGTCGTTGGCACCCAGTAGTCGGTTGGAAGATCGAGGAAGGAGTTGGCAATCTTGTGTACAAACTGGCTCATCAGCGTGTAGCTTGCCTTAAGAGACAGACGCTCCGTTGGCTGGAACTTCATCGAAAGACGTGGACTCAGTGTTGCGAAGGTCTTACCGCTAATATGGAAGACATCGGCATTCACACCCCCGTTGAGGCTCCATTTCTCGTTGAGTGTCATCTCGTCTTCGGCATAGAAGGTCAGCTGATGTGCCACACTCTTATTATAACTGTGGGTCGCAATCGTGTCAGCCTTTGCCTCACTATTGGTTTGATAGTTATCAAAACGGTTGTAAGTCTGTGGCTGGAAGCGATGATAGGTATAGTCCTGACCAAAGCGAATGTGGTGACGAGGGCTTGGGCGGAAGTCGAAAGCTGCTCGATAGCCAATGTCATCAATAGATGAACGATAGCCATGAGAGGTCAATGTTAGTTGTTCTTTCTCTCCGGGGCGTGTAAATCTCCACTCGTCTGAGCTGCTAACCGTTGAGCGATTGTGCGTATAAACGGCAGTGAAGTTAGCAAAGAGCTTCGGTGAGAACTGGTAGTTCCAGTCTAAGGCAGCATTGAAGTTACCCCAGTGGAAGCGATTCACATAGATGTCTACGTCGTTATAACCACTGCTATTGTTACTGTGCCACTCGTCTTTTGCGTCCAATCGGTCCTCACCAGAGTAGACACTCAGCGACATTCGCGAACGTTCGTTGAAGATATTGGTCAGCTTGAAGTTTAAGTCATGGAAGAAATACGACATACTCAACTTATCCTCATCCTTGCTATTGTGATTCATTATCGCAAAGGCAGGACGTGTGAGGAGGTCCATCCAGCTACGGCGCAAACCGAAGTTATAAGATGTCTTACCCTTTCTGATAGGTCCCTCGATATGGAAGGCACCATCGAGCAAGCCGATACGATAGCTGCCGTGGGTCTTATAAAGGTCGCCATCAGCCGTGCGAACGTCGATGACACTCGACAGACGACCGCCATAACGTGCTGGGAAACCGCTCTTGTAGAAGTCGACATTCTTCACAACATCGGCATTGAACGAAGAGAAAAGACCTAATGAATGGTTGGTATGATAGAGAGGTGTACCGTCGAGTAAGAAGAGGTTTTCGTCGCCATTACCACCATGAACGTAGAGACCGCTGGCAAGTTCCATACCGTCAGCCACACCGCTCGTACGCTGTAAGGTCTTGATAACGTCCGGACTACTCAACAGTGCGTACTCCGTTTTAATATCTTTCTGTGAGAGAGAGAGTTTTCCAGTCTGCGTTTTCAACAAAGGTGAGTTCAGGTCTGTCGTCACAACCACCTCATCCAACTGTGCTTCGTTTTGTAAGATGATGTCATGGTTTTGGTTTGCAGATAGGTCAATGGTCTCAATAAGGGTTTTATATCCTACGTAGCTACACCTTATTTCGTGTCTTCCTTCGCCCAATGTGAGCGAGAAATGTCCGTAGGCATTCGTCATTGTGCCTTGTCGTGTGGTGAGGTCGTAGATAGTTGCATTGATAAGTGGTTCTCCGTTACGGTCTTTCACATATCCACTGAGCGTAAAACGCTGGTGCGTCTTGTCCTCATCAATGCCGCGAATCATTCTTTCTTTTGGTGCTTCGTTTTTCCATGTTACCGCACCAATCCCGTTAGCCTTATGTGCATACAATCCCAAAGGGCTGAGCCATAAGGCAGCTAATAAAAACTGTTTATTCATCTGAAATAAATTTAAGCAGTGCAAAGATAATGCTTTTAATTCAGAATTCAGAATTCAAAATTCATAATTATGATTACCGATATAATTCATGATAGTAGACGAGTAGACAAGTAGACGAGTGGACAAGTGAACCAGTTGCTTGTAGACAGAGTAAATAAAAGACAAAGTAACAGATGAACAAAGTTCTTTTGAGTAACAAATTTACGAGTGGACAAGTTAACCAGTTGCTTGTAGACAGAGTAAATAAAAGACAAAGTAACAGATGAACAAAGTTCTTTTGAGTAACAAATTTACGGGTGGACAAGTGAACAAGTTGCTTGTATCAAAGACAAAGTAACAGATGAACAAAGTTCTTTTGAGTAACAAATTTACGGGTGAACGAGTTGCTTGTGCTGGACTTGTTTTTAACGTTACTCTTGGTTAAAAACTAATGACAAAAGAGGAACCTAATCCTAAAGAATGAGAACAAGTGCGCACTCCTGACACACGATAAGGTAAGAGATTGTAGTCTATAAGGAAACGAACATTATAATGCTGACGAACTCTGAAGGTCAGTGAAAGACCTGTTCCAAAACCTACTCCATGATGAGAATCAATTAAATCGTCCGTTAACTTTATGTCGGGATAAAACACAGATGAAACCAAGAGTTTACTACCGATAAGCCAACGCTCTGATAACGGATAAGAGAAATAAGCACCTCCACCTAACTTCCACGTATCGAAGACATTATCTTCAGCCTTGACATTGTCTACGATGACTGACGTACGGGTCACAGAGAACCGCCCACCAACACCAATATAAGGATTAAAGAAGTAGGCTCCCTCAACAGCTGAGGTACATCCACGCGACACCTTAACTTTTGAGCCTTTCTCATTGAGATGCGAACCTAACGGCTCATTAATAAGAAAATTAAGACCAACGTATGACGGCTTCTGTAGCTTATCAAACTTTTCCTCTACATCAGCCTTTCTTAACCCATGCTCCTTAAATATCAAATCCGTAAAATAATAGCCTAATTCTGTAGCCACAATACCTACGCCTGCCCCTGTCAGTACGTCGCTCAGCCAATGCTTATTGTTTGCCATACGCATTAAACCTGTCGCAGCTGCCACTGTGTAAGCACCGACACCTATCCACGGACTCCGATAGCCATACTCCTTATTCAGCATGGTAGCAGTCATAAAGGCTGTCGCAGTGTGCCCAGAAGGGAAAGAGCGTAGGTCCGTACCATCTGGACGCTCTACTTGAGCAGAATATTTTAACGAATTAACAATACCTGCCATCAACGCTACCGACATAGCATCAGAGGCAAGCATACGCCCCCAGCTACTTCTACCTTTCACGCCACTAAACTTTAAGCCAAGCATAACGGCAGCAGGGAGATACTGCGTGTAGTTATCTAAACTCCTATCAAATCTTGGTATATAGTCATTTCGCAAACCACGAAATTGCCTACTCTGCCCTTTCATGATAAGACCGTTTATAATAAGTGGTGCACAAGTATATATTATCCTATCAAAATGCGGTTTAGAAGCGTTACAAGACTTTTCCTCTCCTTCCGCAGGAACACATTTTATAGAGGGAACTAAACCTGTGTCAGCAACAAGGCTTAAACTATCAACCGTTTTTATTGAGTCCGCAAGCTGTATGCTATCTTGCAATACAGCAGATGCCTTTGCCTGACAACAAAGACATACGAATAGTATCGGTATAAGAAATAACTCCTTAAAACGTTTCATCTCCTCAACGAGCATTGATAGCAAGTTTGTCTAACATGAGTTTATCGGCTACAAAATTACTACTTTTCCACGGGAAATGAGAATATTTTTTACCTTTAAGAGTAATCTTAACAACTATCTGTCGATAAATGATTATAATTTACCAAAATTCACACACCCTCTCCTCATTATTTCCTTTGGTCAGCGACCGCTGAGTTGGAGAGCCTTCCACTTACCATCCTTCAAGACAAGGACCTTATGATTCTTAACCTGACGATAATTAGCGATGCTATCGTACTGCAACAAAGCTATTTCATGAAACCATGGAATATGGAAGAATTCCACTCACAGGAAGATATCTGGTTTATGAACTCACAAAGGTTCAATAAGGCGGAGTGCTCCGTAAACTTTTGTTGGATAATTTCATAACCTAAAAATCAAAAGGGCGTTAATTCTATTCGAATTAACGCCCTTTTGGCTTGCTAAAGATGCCCTTTTGAAGTCTTACTAACGCCCTTTTGAAGTCCAATTGAGCACCTTTTTAAATGGACTTTCCTAACGTTTTGATATAAAGTGTGTTACAGATGTGCTGATATTGCTTACTTTTAGGGCATTTCCCCACCTTTTATCGAGTTTTTCTGTAATAATATTTCAAAAGAATTATCCATACAATAGATTTCAACTTCACCACAATTAATTTTCATTTTATCGTATATATCTTGCAATATTCGATAAGAATCATTATGATAGTCTTTGAATACTGAATCATAATTTAATCTTTTATATGTATCATAATCGATAATTTCAATGTTCATTTCTTTTTATTATATGTTTGAATCAAAATCATTACCGTAAAGAGACCAATTTAATAATGCTTTATATAATAATCGAAGTCTGCTTTATTTTTAGGAGCTATCTCACGCATTATAACCCCATACATTCCACTTGGTATTGGTGATTTCCAATAATCTAATCCCTTTCTCTTCAAGAAATCAACAACTTTCATTTTCTCATTGTACGCCTTTGAACCAATTGGATATACGCATTTGCGGAGTTTATATAGAATATCTACTTCAAAAGTAGGGTAATCAGGCTTATCCGAGTCTATTTCTGTAAACTTTCTGCGATAGTCTGCTCCTTTCAGTAGAAGATATAACATAATATCCATCCTGCCATGAATCATACAATTTTCTATTGCACAACTTTCAGTAGTTGTTTCATAATTAATGTTTGCTCCTGCATCAACTAATAATTTAACCTTCTCAAAGGAGGAAAACACAGCAGCACTTAAAGCAAATTCTCTCATTGGTACAATATCTCCTAAACCATCCTCCTGAACTCCACAAGCTGTTGAATTAGGGTCTCCTCCATACTTCAGTAATAAAGCAAGTATTTTACTTGAGGGTCTTGTAAAGCGACAAGCTAATAAGACTGCACTTTGTCCAAAGTATTTAGTGGAGTCATTATGTGCATTAGGATTAGCTCCTAACTCTAATAATTTCTCAACGGATTCTATTTTATTAGTACGTGTTGCTAACATCAAAAGAGTCTGCTTGTACTTTGGGTCTCGGTAATCTACAGGAATATGCATCTGTAAAACTTGTTTCGAAATCTCTGTAGTATCTTCATCTTCAACAGCCTTTGCTAAAGACCACGCAGGTGTATGTTTATACAACCTAAAATCATCTCCCAACATGTCTTTTACGTTAGGCTCTGAACAGGAAAAACAAACGAATAACACTAATAATAAAAGGTACTTCATACTCATAATAATTTTATTCTTTATATCTTAAAATCCTTCCTATAAGTAAAATGAAAAAGCTTAAAATCCATATGTAGTATCCAATCTGCAATGAAACAATATCACTATGTTTTCCAGCTTCGTTAATAACAATATAGGGGCATCCGTGGAATAAGCATCCTAAAATGAGACTGCCTGTTAATAATATTATCCCGATACACTTTCTCTTTATAAATAAAGATATCAAGAAAAGAATATTCGCATACCATGATATATAATAAACAGTTAGTTCGCTATTTATAAATACTCCAGCCCATCCCAAGAATAAAGCCGTGTATCCCATGTAATCAAAGGAACTATCTCTTACAGAGAAGCATGGTAGAAAGCAGCTAATTATAAATGTAATTAGACCTATAAAGGTTATAATTCTCATGTTCATTTATATCCCTTTCTATTTAATTTGTTATAAGTCAATCTGTAAAGTATGTTTTGAAAGAACTAACTTACTTATAAGTTATTCGTGCGCTATCTACATAATATACATCAGGAAAAGGTTCCTTTAGCAAAAATCGTACTACGATATGATTGATAACCGAGTCCCCGTAAATCTGATATAGGCTATCTGATTCATGAGATGTTGGGATTTTTATCTTACCTCCTTTACATTCTATTCTAAATCCACTACTGGACCACCTCCCTCCAGAACCCGTTGGAATATAATACAATACTGGAAGTTGTTTGGTCATATAACCTTTCAAACTTCTGCTTTTCAAATCGCATATAATGTAAAAGATTAACCAAACTACAAAAAACGCACAGCCTACAACATAAGAGTAGTAATGCATTTTTTTCTTTATCCTAAGTATTATATAAGAAAACAGAAAAATCAAAATGTTTAATGATATCATATAGAAATACGTATCTATAATGACATTCGATCCCTAATAAATAGATAGAAAAATAACAGTTTGTCGAATTTTCTTTGTAAATTAGTAATCGCTAAAGAACTGATTTTAAAGACAAGACAACAAAACTGTTATGAAAGCAAAAATAGAGAAAACAAGTGAGTTATCCAAACTTTTGAGTGTTAAAACTCGAATGAGTGATGATTTATTTCATCTTTTTGGTAAGTTTGGCATTGGTCACTTGTTATCTCGTCTTTCATTGGAGGAACATGACGGAGTTTCGACTTCGCAAGCAACTTGTTAACTTGTCTACTCGTTGACTTGTCCACTTACCATGTTACTCTGTCTTTTATTTACCCTATCTACAAGCAACTTGTTCACTCGTCCACTCGTTGACTTGTCCACTTACCATGTTACTCTGTCTTTTATTTACCCTGTCTACAAGCAACTGGTTTACTCGTCCACTCGTTGACTTGTCCACTTACCATGTTACCAATTGAAGTATCGAAATCACAGGATAAAGATAAAAATTGAAATGTAGCCCCCCAGAATTTGTTTTTAACAAAAAGATTAAGTAAATTCGCACTTGGTACTTGACTTTGCCAAATTTAAATTTAGAAACCAATTTTATGCCGAGCTATACGATGGAGCAGAGTTGTATGAAGTTTTTAGCGATGGCAGAGAGATATTAAAAGTAATATTTAGCAAGAAAGAAAATAAATTTATATCTATAAAGTAATTTTATGAGAACGTACAAACGAGGAAATTTTGCTATCTATCTATCACAAGAGTATTATTTTTATAAAACAGATAATCCTGATATGTTTGAATTAATAGATAGAAAGTGCCAATATGAAAAGTTGAGCAAAATAGGTTTCTTGCAACATAATAATATAATAAGCTATAAATATGTTTCAAAAAAAGATATTTCAAGCGCCTTTAATACAATAACCTTTGTTAAATATAAGGGATTTAATTTCTTTGTAGAGAATTCTTCAGAAGGCAAATTTATACTTCGTCCATTAGAAGAAGCAATGAAATATTTCAAAGATTTTCCAAGACACGGATATGACCCCATATATGAGGCGATGGAAGAGGAAATTTCTGACATTTGGGAGGAACGCAGACCAATAGAGGGTTTCAAATTTGATGTAGAGCCAATTGTTTATCTTAAAAAAGATGGTATTTGGTTGGTGGAGGAGTAAAACAAGGACATTAAGTTGCATCTTTTAAATAATAGTTGTGTGGTCATAAGATTCAAATCAAAAGATACTTGAGTTCGGGATAAGTTTAGTATGAAAAAAGTTCCAACTGCCTTGATTTTTCCACATACACTGGCAGTGCCTCTGGCTTGTTCTCAAAGAAG
>QWCT01000817.1_pt1 | contig 18479 bp, 15 predicted proteins | sample 1972681 | NCBI WGS metagenome assembly QWCT01 (sample SAMN09866701, study PRJNA288562) | Human oral metagenome isolate pre3_saliva, whole genome shotgun sequencing... | isolation source: mouth | host: Homo sapiens | place: USA: California | reverse complement strand
GTGGATGAGCCACGGCGACGCCGTCCAGGGCGCGCCCGAGGGCTTCACCGTCACGGCCTCCACGGCTGAGACTCCGGTTGCTGCTTTTGAATGCAGCGAGCGTCGCCTCTACGGCCTGCAGTGGCACCCCGAGGTGGGCCACTCCCAGTTCGGCCAGGACGCGCTGAAGAACTTCCTGTACGAGGGTGCGGGTATCAAGCCCACGTGGACCGCTGGTTCGATCGTGGATGAGCAGGTTGAGAAGATCCGCGAGCAGGTGGGCGACGCGCAGGTCATCTGCGCCCTGTCCGGCGGCGTGGATTCCTCCGTGGCTGCGGCCCTCGTGCACAAGGCCGTTGGCGACCAGCTGACCTGTTTCTTCATCGATCACGGCCTGCTGCGCGCGGGCGAGCGTGAGCAGGTGGAGAACGATTACGCGCGCGGCATGGGTATCCGCGTCATCACGTGTGACGAGTCTGAGCGTTTCCTGTCCGCCCTGGCCGGTGTCACTGAGCCCGAGGCGAAGCGTAAGATCATCGGCCGCGAGTTCATCCGCTCCTTCGAGGCTGCCCAGAAGCAGGTCATTGAAGAGGTTGGCGCTGCCGGCGGTGAGGTGAAGTTCCTCGTCCAGGGCACCCTGTACCCCGACGTGGTCGAGTCCGGCGGCGGCGAGGGCGCGGCCAACATTAAGAGCCACCACAATGTGGGTGGCCTGCCTGAGGATATGACCTTCGAGCTGGTCGAGCCCCTGCGTACCCTCTTCAAGGATGAGGTGCGCGCGGTCGGCCGCGAGCTGGGCCTGCCCGACTACTTGGTGAACCGTCAGCCCTTCCCGGGCCCCGGCCTGGGCATCCGCATCATTGGCGAGGTGACGCGCGAGCGTCTGGATATTCTGCGCGCCGCGGACCTGATTGCTCGCGAGGAGCTCACGGCTGCCGGCCTGGATCAGGAGATCTGGCAGTGCCCGGTTGTCCTGCTTGCCGACGTTCGTTCCGTGGGTGTTCAGGGTGATGGCCGCACCTACGGTCATCCGATCGTGCTGCGTCCCGTGTCCTCCGAGGATGCGATGACGGCCGACTGGACGCGCTTGCCTTACGATGTCCTGGCCCGCATTTCCACGCGCATCACCAACTCGGTGCCCGAGGTTAACCGTGTCGTCCTCGACGTGACCTCCAAGCCCCCGGCCACCATCGAGTGGGAGTGACCTAACCCCGATTCTTGCAAGCCACCTGAAATCATTCCCAGAGCGCCACGGCGCGTCATGAGTGGTCAGACGCCGCCAAGCCACCTGCAACAAACGGGAATGACAGATTGGAAAGACCTCCGAAATCAAGCGGTTTCGGGGGTCTCTTTTTTGCGCTTTGAGCTGCGATTTTGATTCGAATCATTGCCCTCGGTGGCTTTATTTTGCCCCGAAACTCGCCTTCCAATCGGCCACCTCTTCGGGGGTCATCTCGCCGGCTTTTTCCGAATCAATCACACGCTTCCACGCCTTGATCGCCTGAGCCAGCATAGGGCTGTGCTCGGCCCTCTCGTCGAAGCCCAGGACGAGCGGTTGCAGAAAGATGGGCGTGAAGCGCATCAGAATCCACGACTTGCGCCACAGCCACGTTAGCCTGCTCATCAACATGGGTTTCACGGCGCTCGCAATCGCCGATCATATGGGGCACGAGACTGCGGGCATCACCTACCGCTATGCGCACCTGTTCCCCATGAAGCGGGACGAGATGGCCGCCGCGCTCGACGGGGGCGAGGGGGTAAGAAGGAAGCCGTGCGAGAACAGCGCCCGCAAGCGCAACAAGACGATGGTGTTTTGTTGCACGCCCGAGGAGCACAACCTCATATGCGAGTTGGCTGCCTGGAACGGCATGAACCGGCAGGACTACATCGTTGCCAAGCTCACCGATACCCAAGTTGAGGTGAGGCCCTCTGTGAGCGTTCAAAAGGCGTTGAAGGACTCGATGGCGGAGTTGGCCAAGGAAGTGAGCCTGGTGGCATCCTATGGCGAGCTGAGCGAGTCCTTGCAGCAGTGAGTCGAGCTTGTGATGGGATTCTTCCTGGCGCTTGGCGAGCCTGATGACACGCCAGCGGTTGAGGCGTTGCCACGAACCGCGTCTTTGGAAGAGCCGACGACAGGTGTCGTGGACGTAGGCTCCGACACCGCAAGCATCTTTGAAATGGGACGAAGATAGGCCTAGCGCCAGACCTCCAACGCCTTGTTCGCAAGCCATTCGGCACGATCGGCGATGTCGTCCTCATCCCAAGACTCTTTCTCCAAAACGCCGGTCATTGTCGCAAGGCCGGCGGCGCAGAGGGCCAGGCCGTCCTTGTCTCCGTTTCCCTGCTTCTTGGTGGTCCAATCTGCGTCGCGGATGGAGGCGTTGAGAGAATGCGTGATGATGGCGAGGTTGCCGAGCGTGAGGAGCTTCCGGTCCCTTCGCGTGGCAGCCTCGTCATCGAGGGCTCCCCATTTGTTGCGCCACTTCTTGGGCATCATGTGCTCGAGGGTGTACGTCTTGAACCCGAGCAGGGCCGTGCTGCTCATACCAGGGCGAATGGCGCTTTCCAGCAGATAGAGGACGCCCTTGGACTGAAGGTTGTAGAGGCGCGATTCCTCGAACGCCGTCCGAACCTCGGCATCGCCGGGCATGTACGTCGTCGCCTCCTCATTGGCCTCGAGCGCCTTCCTCAGGGCCTCGGCGTCCTTCACTTCGTTCAGGATCAGCGAGGTGAACAGCCTATTGTAGTTCTTCGTGGTCGCCTGGACCAGCATTCGGCGGATGATGTAGCTCTCAAGCAAGGCAAAGACCTCGGATTCACCGCCCGAAGACTCCGCGTTCTTGCGAACGTATAGCACATATGGGATGAGCGTAGAGTTCATGAGGCCGAATATCAGCACGTTCAGGCGCTCGACGCCGGGAGCGGAGGGGATGTCCGCGTCGCAGCAGCTTGGGTCGAACGTGGACTCGAACACCCCGGCATACGCCTTCATGCTGTCGAGAATCTCGTCCTTGTCCCCGTTGCAGTACTTGCCGATGAAATCCTTGTAGGATTGGAAGAGGTTGGAGGTGCGCGAATAGAAGAGTTTGTCCTCAGTCGTGACGCCACGCTTCTTGTCCTGAACCAAAATCTGGAGGAACGCGTCGAAGAATAGGTCGACGAGCGTGCGCTTGATGCGCCCGGTAACGACCTCCTGCTCCCAATACTCCCTCTCCTCCGCCGTGGGCTCGAAGATGTCTTCCCAGCACTCTTTGAACGCCTGCTCGTTCTCGCGGTTGAAGAAGTAGTTCTTAAGGAGCTCCGCCGTTGTCAGGCGCACCCCGAGCGAGTTGATGGTGTCGAATATCTGCTGCTCGTCCTCGCCCTCGGTGAGGTCGATGCAGACGAACTGGACGTTCGACTTTATCGTGTTCCTGTTGACCTTTTCGGGGTCGATGTTCTTGAGGAAGTAATTGTAGGCAAGGATTATGGCCGAGGAACCCTCGACGGACTCAGAGCCCGTGGCGCTGATGACCCTCTCAAAGTCCTGGCGGTCGTACTTGCCGTGCCTTAGGGCAACTTCGCCGGTCTCCAGAACGAAATCTCGCTCGAACAGCCTGTCGTCGTCGATTATCGCGCAAAGCGCCTTGAAGAAGATGACCATGGTCGTGAGACGCTGCTGGCCGTCGATGACGGTACGAACCTCGGACACCTCAGACCAGGTGTTGCCAGAGGAGGCCTGCTTTAGAATGATGGAGCCCAGGAAATAGGGTCGCTTCGAGGCTGTGACGAACTCCATGTCGCCGAGGAAGCGCTCCCATTGCTCTTCTCCCCAGACGTACGCCCTTTGGTAGAAGGGTATTTCGAGCAGGCGCGATCCGTTGAGCACGCCACTTATCGTTGCTTTTCCCGCATCCATCCTTAAAGGCCTATCTATCCGACGAATAATTCCCAGCGAGCCGATTTCGCTAACGCCAAAGGGCTCGCATAAATCGAAAGAACTGTATCCTTCTGATTATCCTTACTTTCCATAAACGTTGCCTAGCTCATCCTGCCCATTACCTCGAGCAGGTCCTCGTACGTTGCCACATTGTGGTAGCGCACGTCGCCCGTGCTCATCTCGTTGAAGAGCTTCTTCGCGCACGCGATCTTGGCGTTTTCCACGCCGGAGAGCTCCAGCGTGTCCATGGTGCCCTTGGTCTCGGCGACGAAGAACACATGGCGCACGCTGCCTTCCTTGAAGGCGATGGCCCAGTCTGGGGCGTAGTTGCCCACCGGCGTGGGAATCTGGAACGTTCGAGGCAATTTGGCGTAGACTGCCACCTCCGCGGCGGCATCCATATCCTCGGCGAACCTGCGCTCGCCGTCGGAGTCAGGGAACACGAAGCGCTGGATGTTCTTCTTAGCCTCGTACGCCTTGCTCGCGTTGTCGGGCATGCGCTCGGTGAAAATAGCCTCGTCGTAGACGTCGTCGATCTCGTGGTAGCTGATGTGCTCAACGACCATCGTCGCCTTCTCCGACACGATGAGCGCAGCGGCCTTCTTGATGAACTCCTCGGGGTTCACGCGGTAGAGCTCGAACACGTTGGGGTCGATACCGGCGAGAATCGTCGCGGCGCTCCTGCGCGTAATGGCAGCGGCCTGCGCCACCTCGCCCACGAGGTCGTAGGTCACGCCCACGGACGCGGTGCCAGCGTCGACGTCGCGGGTCTCGGTCTGCGAGCGGCCGAACGACGAGCCGCCCTGCACCTCGTCGCGCGTTGCCTGTGATTTCTGCCCGCCGACCGTCAGGGTGTACTGCAGCCTGCTCACGCGCAAATCGCTGTTGATGCGCTCTATCGACTTGCGCCTCAGCTCGTCGTCCGAGAAGCTCACCGTGTAGGCATGCTTGCGGTTGATGCGCGCCCACAGCTCCTTGAACTCGCGCTTGGCGAAGTTGTCGGTCAGCGTGTTCTCAGAGATTTTCTCCTGGGCGCGCCCGATCATGCCGTCGAGCGCGTGCGCGTCGTAGACGCTTCTCACCAGCGCCTCGACCGCCTTGGCGTGTGCGACGTCGGCGATTTCCTCGGGCAGCTTCACGACGAAGTACTCCACGAAGGTGCCGTCCTCAACAGCCTTGCGGAACTCGGCGGTCGGCTTGTCGTCTTCGTCGATGAGGTCGCACTTGTAGAGGGCCTTGTAAATGCGCTTCGACTCCTTCTCGGTAAAGGAAACTGTCTCGCCGTCGAGTACGACGTCGCGCCCGCTGAACAGGTTCATCTCCACCTTCCTCGGGCGCTCGCGCAGACTCTTGCTTATATCGGTCTGCAAATCCTTCACGAACGTCTCGTAGCTCTCTGACGCGATCACGGTGAGCAAGTTCACGCGGTGCACCTCGTCGGATCCCAGCAGAGCGGCGTCCTGACGGTTGCCGTCCTGATCGACCGCCAAGCGCATGCCGCGGCCAACCTCCTGGCGCTTGCTCGTCTCCGAACCGGACTCCTTGAGCGTGCATATCTGGAAGATGTTCGGGTTGTCCCAGCCCTCGCGCAGCGCAGAGTGGCTGAAGATGAAACGAACGGGCTCATCGAACGAAAGCAGGCGCTCCTTATCGCGCAGGATCAGGTCGTATGCGCGTTTCGCGTCGTCGTCGTTGATGCCAATGCCGTCCTCGCGCTCCGCCTTCTTCTCGGCTTTCGATTCGACGGCGTTGCCCTTCTTGTCCACCGAGAAGTAGCCGGAGTGCACCGAGTGCGCCTCGAATCGCCCGAGGTACTGCACGTACGAAGGGTCGAGCATGTCATCCTGCGTCGGGTGCTTCAGCCTGTCGGAGACGATAGCCTCGTACTCCTCCTCGAAGATCTTGCCATAGCCCACGGTTTCGCCGTTTCCGGAGAGGTCGCGGTACTTCGCCACCTGGTCGATGAAGAAAAGGCTCAGGCACTTGATGCCGCGGCGGAAAAGCGCCTCCTCCTTTTGCAGGTGGCTCAGAATCGTCTCGCGTATCTGTGTGCGCTGCATATCGTCAGCGGCGGAGTCGCCGTAGACCTCGCCGATGTAGATGCGCCCATCGTCCCCGATTGAGCCGTCCAAGAAGCGCACGTAGCCCGCGCGTCCGTCCTGGGGCGGGACCACGCCGTCGTTGCCGCTCGCTATGGTGTAGCCGCGGTACGCCTCGAGCTTCGTCGCCCCGCTCGCGTCGTATATGCTGTCGCCCTCGCCGAACCGCGCGGTCTTCTTTCGCACCTTGCCGCCCGCACCCATGCACTTGAACTCGATAACTGCCTCGGGAGCGCGGTTCTTGCTCACCACGATGTCGCGCAGGTACAGGTAGCCGTCGGTGCCGCGCATGTTCTTGAGAGCGAAGCCCTTCACCTCGATGCGCTTGACGAGTTTCTGGTTGTAGGCGTCCAGGGCGTCCAAGGCATACACCAGGTCGTGCTTCTCCTTGTGAGTTGCCGAGTAGCTCAGCACGAACAGCGGGTTGAAGCGGGCGATGCCCTTCTGGGTCGCGCCTCCCTTCTTTCCCATCTTCTGGGGCTCATCGCAGATGACAATGGGGCGGTTCGCAGCGATGACGTCGATGGGCCTGCGGCTGCTGAACTCGTCGCGCTCGTCGAAGATGATGCGCGCCGCCTTGTTCTTGGCACCCTCCTTCATCGACGCGTTGAACGCCTGCATGTTGATGACCATGCAGTTGACGTCGCTCGACTGGGAATACGCATCCAGCTCGGTCAGGTTGTCCGAGTCGTATATGAAGAACCTGATCTTCTTATGATATTGGGAGAAGAAGTGCTCCTGTGTGTTCTCCAGGCTCTTGGCAACGCCCTCGCGGATGGCGACCGAAGGCACCACCACAATGAACTTGCACCAGCCGTACAGGTGGTTGAGTTCGAGCATCGTCTTGGTGTAGACGTAGGTCTTGCCAGTGCCCGTCTCCATCTCGACGTCCAGCTGGCAAGCTCCCATGCCGCAGAAGAGCTCCTCCGATTCGGGGATCTGGTTGCGTCGCTGCACCGCTCGCACATTTGCAAGTATGTCGGCACTCGAAAGCGCGACGGGCGCATTGGCATAGCCCTCGGTGCTCTCGTCGCCGAAGTCGATCTCACCCTGCGCGCGCTTGGGCTTGCTGCCCAGATCGCGCAGGTAGACGGAGGCACCCTGGTTGGGCTGCCCCTCGAAGACCGAGGTCACCGCGTCCGCGGCGTTGGTTTGATACTGTTGTACTTTGAACTTGAACTTCATGTCGGCTCCCCTAGATCACTTGGGGAACGGTGTCGGGGCTGAAGGTGCGGAAGAGCTCCTCGTAGTTGGCGTGCGTGGCGTCGTCAGCCATGGACGAGTCTCGGATAACGGCGTACCAGGGCTTGGCTTTCGCCATTTCTTCGATGGTGTCGGAGCCTACGTTCGCATCGAAGCAAGCCGCCAATTTATTGCCATCGACAAAGAATACCTTCCTGCCGGCGAGCATGCGCTCCTCAATCTTTGCGGAGTACGGGATACCGAGCTTGGGCAGCACCTCGAAGAGCAAATCCAGGTCGGAGCGCCCCTCCTTCACATTGTCAGCGAAGTCGAAGAGGCTCTCCTGGGCGGTCTCACCAGGAGTGAGGTAGAAGTCCTTGAAGTTCGAGGAGTCGATGCGCAGCACGCGGAAGCCCAGGTCGGGATAGGGTTTGAGCTCGGCACCGAGCTCGAGCTGCTCATTTTCCTTGTCGATGTCTGCGGCGATTTTCGTGCCCGCACGACGAATGCGCTCCTCGCCGATCTCGCAAATTGTATAGAAACCATCTTGGTAAGCATGGGATTCACGTTCGAGCTCCTGAGGAAGCTGGACGAGGATTACCTTTCGCTCGCCCCCATCTTCGCTATTTAGTTCGAATACCGCCTGCGCCATCGAACCAGAACCTGAGAAAAAATCCATGACTAAAGAATCCGAAGAAGATGCAATTTGAACTATACGTTTTAGAGTTCCGAGAGGCTTTGGGTTTGAAAAATCCGCTGAATTGAAGCCCAAGGCCCTAAATGCCTCAGTGCCTCTTTCGCTATTAACATCTTTCTGCGACCAAACGCTAGTGGGCTTAACATCGCCGCGCTCGTCGAGATACTGAACCTCATGCATACTCCACTGGCCTTTGTTCTCCATATAGACTGCATGAAGATGGTCGAGCTTTGCTTTGGCGGTTTCTTTACCCCATCGCCAACGTCCCTCGATTGTAGACGTCTTCATTGGGACTATCCGAATATATCCCTCTGGTGTTGGATCCTCATTTGAGCCAATCGTAACGTCGTCGGTATCCCGATTGAAAAAAAAGGGATAGAAAAGATTCGGCCTATTACGTCTCTCATCATTTGTCCCGCGCTTTCGAAGATCTTCATAGCGATATAACCTGCCGGCTTTATCACATTTTGTATAACGCGAAGTAATCGTTTCATCAGGCTCAAATCCACCCATCTGGAATTGGCTACTCTTTGCGTATATCACGATGTTTTCGTGCGCAGTAGCAACGTATTTGTCATCGGAGCGTCCAGAGGGCTTATTAACGCAAGTAATTTCTGCAATAAAGTTCGCAGAAGAAAAAACCTCATCGCAAATTTTGCGCAGATTGACGCTCTCATTATCATCGATGCTGATGAAGATTGCGCCATCTGCCGCAAGTAAATCACGAGCCAACATAAGCCTTGGGTACATCATCGAGCACCAGTCCGAGTGGAAACGGCCATTGCCCTCAGTATTGGCAACCAGGCGGCCACCTTCCTCGTCATACTCACCACTCTCGGCGTCGTACTCGCCTCGTGTCTTGGCGAAGTCGTCGTCGTAAACGAAGTCGTGGCCCGTATTGTAAGGCGGGTCGATGTAAATGAGCTTCACCTTGCCGGCGTAGGTTTCCTTCAGGATCTTGAGCGCATCAAGGTTGTCGCCCTCGATGTAGAGATTCTCAGTTGTGTCCCAATCCTTGGACTTGCCTGGCTCGGGGATCATCGTCTTGTAGACAGGACGGCGTGCCTCGGCCTTGGCCTCTCGCTTGCCAGGCCAGGTGAACTGGTAGCGCTCGCGCTGGCCTTCAGCCACATCACCCAAAAGATCGCGCAGCGCGTCGAAGTCCACGGCACGTGCAAGCTCACCGTCTGTGTTCTCTAACTCGGTCACCGCCTGAGGGAACAGCTTGGCAATCTTCTCGATGTTTTCAACGGCACCGTCGGGCGTGCCTAGCTCGATCTTTTCCATCTATCTGCCTTCCTCTATAACGGCAATCTGCCGCTTGAGTTCCTTTGCCTTGTCGAAAAGCGCGTTTTTGCGCGCCACCTGTCGCTCCTTGCGACCGCGGGCTTCGATCTTGGCAAGCTCCTCGCGAAGCGCCTTGAGCTTGGCGTCCGCTGCGAAGCGCTCGTCCACGGTTGCAGTTTCACTGCCCGTATCGCCATACGCTACCTGCGAGGCGATCGAGTCCCAGACCCCGTCCATGCTCGTCGTTTTCAGGGTGAGGGAAGCATCCTCGACGCTTTGCCATTCTCCCACAGCGCTTCCCTTGAGCATCACCGCGAGGCGAACCTCGTTGTTGAAGGTGCACGCGAACAGCAGTTTATGGGGGGTCGCCTGCGCCACAAGCGCCAGCACCTCTTCGGGGACGCGACGGTCCTTGAGAGCCACTTCCACCACGAGCACCTCGTGCACGCGCTCGCCGTCGGGAATGCCGGTCGTGGAGGTCTTTATCGAGTTCGCGATCACGAAGCGCTCGACGTCGTCGATGAAGGACTGGCGTAGTGCGGCGCTCACCTTCAGGCGGCCGTAGAAGGCCTCCTTGGGTATGCGGCGTCCCACCTCGGTCGTGCTCGGAAGCCCTAACATCTGGGCCTCACCACCAGAAAGCACACGAGCTCGAAGTCGTCGAGCCCCTCGATATCGTTCTCCAAGAAGCCCGTCGTGCCGCCGGTGAAGAAGCTGTCGACGTCGGACTCCTCCTTCGAGTCCACGATCGACGCCACCGCGTCGTGCAAGAGCCCAGCCTCGCGGCGCATGTCGCGGCCGTTCTTGGTCTCGCGGTTGTAGGCGCGGCACAGCGCCATGTCGGGCTCGGACTTGCCGCGGCACAAAAGGCGCATGCCATCGAGCACCGCCTTGGGCTCCAGGTGCCCGTGAGCCACGGATCCGTCGGATCCCATGCGAACCACGTAGAACGGGTGCAGGTGGTTCGCGCCGTCGCGGTCGATCTTGCTGTTGACGTTGCGCAGCACGAAGATGACACCGGGCTCGTCGCCCTCCACCACGGCGTTGATGCCGCTCGGAAGCCTGTCGATGTCGGGGTTGTCGCGGTAGTAGCCCACCAGGTCCATGCGGAACTCGTTGAGGCCCAGGTCGGTGATGGACACGCCGCCCGAGACGTCCTCAAGGTCCACGACCTCGTCGCGCATCTGCTCGAGCTGCTGGCGGCGGTACTCCAGGTCTCCCGTCTCGTCGGCGTTGATGTAGTCGTCGTCGCCGGTGGACGTCATCACGGTGATGCGCATGCGCTCCTCGACGCGCGCCTTGAGCTTGATGTACTCGTCAAGCTCCACGTCGGGCCAGTAGTTCACCAGCTGGATGCGGGCATTCTTCGAACCGATGCGGTCCACGCGGCCGAAGCGCTGCACGATACGCACGGGGTTCCAGTGGATGTCGTAGTTTACCAGGTAGTCGCAGTCCTGGAGGTTCTGGCCCTCCGAGATGCAGTCGGTGGCGATCACGATGTCCACGTCGCAGCCCGCAAGCTGCGGTGCCACCACATCGCGCTCCTTCGACGCGGGCGAGAAACAGGCGAGCACCTCCTGCATATGCGGGGGCACGGCCTTTATCGTGCAGGCGCAGCCGTCGCCCGTGACCTTGGCGCACTCGAGGCCGAGCTCTCGTTTCGCGAATGCCGAGACGTTCTCGTAGAGGTAGTCCGCCGTGTCGGAGAACGCGGTGAACACGAGCACCTTGCGGTTGCCCGGGTTGATGGGGCCTTGCGACTTCTCGCGGATCTGCTCGCACAGCTCTATGAGCTTGGAATCGTGGGCAGGGTCGATGTCGCGCACCATCGAGATCAGGACCTCGATGACGGCGATGTCCGCCTCGATGTCGCGCTCCCAGCTCATCCAGTCCATGTCCTCGACGAGGATCTTCGTGGCGCCGCCCACCTCGAAGCCGCTCTCGTCGTCGGGGTCGAAGTCGAACCCGCCCGGTAGGTCGCCGTCGGCCACGCTGGCGCCCGACGCCAAGCCCCTGCGGTAGTCGTCTATAGTCTCGAGGGCGGCGTTCATGGCGGCGAGCACGCGCTCGAGCGTCAGGCGAAACGAGCACACCGAGCTCTCCAGGCGCTTGAGCAGGTTCGTCGTCATGAGGCGGCGCACGCCCGTCTCGCGGCCGCCCAGCGTGAGGTTTCCGCCGCCGCCCATCTTCGCGTACTTCTCCATCTTGCTGGAGTGCACGTACGAGCTCGGCATGTACACGGCGAGCACGAGGGAGTCAAGCTCCTCGTATATCGCGCGGTAGTTGATCGCGTTCGGCAGCGTTGAGAGCTTGGGGCGCTTCGATATCGGCGGCAGGCGCTTCGGGAAGGGCCCGATTGTGCTCATGTCGTAGTAGCGCTGGATGTGCTTGCGGCTGCGCGCCACGGTCACCTGGTCGAGCACCTCGAAGAAGTCGAAGTCGAGCATGTCGGTGAGGGCGTGGGTCGTCCGCTGCTCGGCGGGCAGCTTCGACCAGCGGGAATAGACGGTCTGCGCGTTGCGGAAAACCGTCTCGATGTCGTTCTCCAGACGCAGCTTCTCCGACCAGCCGACGGGGTCGCCCCAGTATGCCAGGGCTAGCTGGTTGCGCAGGTCGCGGAAGCGGTTATTCACGGGCGTGGCCGACAGCATCAGCACCTTTGTCTTCACGCCCTGCTTGATGACCTTCTCCATGAGCAGCTGGTAGCGGTTCATCTTGTCTTCCGACGCCGAGTCGCCGCCGTTTCGGAAGTTGTGGCTCTCGTCGATGACAACCAGGCCGTAAGCGCCCCAGTTCAGGCGGTCGAGCGGCAGCCCAGTCTCCGACGTGCCTCGCGTGCGCGAGAGATCGGTGTGGTAGAGCACGTCGTACTGCAGTCGATCGCCCGCGATGGGGTTGTTCACGACGTTCGAGTTGTAGGTGATCCAGTTGTCGCGCAGCTTCTTGGGGCACAGTACGAGCACGTCCTTGTTGCGGCTCTCGTAGTACTTGATCACGGCGAGCGCGGTGAACGTCTTGCCAAGGCCCACGGAGTCTGCCAGGATGCAGCCGTTGTAGGTCTCGAGCTTGTTGATGATGGCGAGCGCCGCGTCCTTCTGGAAGTCGTAGAGCTTGTTCCAGATGAGACTGTCGCGGAAGCCCAGACCCTCGTTGGGCAGTACGTCCTCGGAGACGTCGTCCAAGAACTCGCTGAATATGCGGTAGAGCGCCATGTAGTAGATGAGCTCTGGCGCGTTTTCCTGGTACATGGCCGTGATGCCGTCGATGACGGCGTCGGTGACGTCGTGGAGCTCGCCCGAGTCCCAGGCGGCGTCGAACTGCTGCAGCAGGGCGCGCGACTGGGAGGCGTCCAAGCGCATGGTCACGTCGGGGGTGTCCGTGGAGTTGTCGCAGCCTAGCGTGCGGGTGGTGAAGCCATCGAAGGGCATGTAGGCTACGTTGTCGTCCGTCTTGTCGATATTCATGAAGCCGCTCATGCGTCCCTCGCCCTCGAAGGAGCGGAAGCGCGCCTTGCGGCGGATCCAGTCGGCGCACTCGGTCGCGACGGCCTTCTGCGTGAGCTCGTTGCGCAGCTTGATCTCAAAGTCGGTGCCGCAAAGGCCCTGCTCACGGGAAAGGCGTGGGATGTAGAACTCGCGCTTCTCGCGCGTTGGGCGCTGCTTGGTGAACGCCTGCGACGTGAAGACGAAGCGCAGCTCGTCGATGCCCTCAAGCTGCTCGGCGAGTTCCTGGTAGGCGTACATGGAGAACACCGACGCGGCTATCGCCACACGATCGCCGTCGGTTATGTTGGCGACAAGGTCGTCCTTGACGATGCGCGCTCTGTTGTCGAAGAAGTCGGGTTGCATGGGTTTATGCCCCTTTCTTCGCGAGCTCTTCGATCATGCAGGTGCGCACGAAGGCGGAGAAGCTCATGCCCCGGAGGGCAGCCTCCTCTTTCGCCGCATCGCGCAGGGTGTCGGGGATACGCAGGGTCACGGAGACCTGGTTGCCGTCCACCAGGAAGCTTCTGATCTCGGTCTCGTCGGGATTGCTCTTGATGAGCTCCTTGTAGCTGTCGGGCATCTGCGCTCCCATCGCTCGAAATGCAATACAAATGCGTTTGCAGCATTATAACGCGGCGGTATGGGGCGGCACTGAGCAGGTCTTCGGTCACCTCAAGGACGAGTTTTTTCGCGGCCAGGACTGGCAGACCTTCGAGAGCTTCAAAGCCAACCTCGCCACCTACATCACGCACTGGAACACAACACGACGCCAAGTAAAGCTCAAGGGCCTGACCCCGGCAGAATACCGGGATAGGCCCTACGGGAAGCCGCATAACGGCTACCATTAAACGCGTCCAAGTTTCGGGGCGCAGTTCATTCGTGGGACGAGGCCGGGTTTCTTCTTTATCGGGTGAGTGTGGCGAGTGCCTGGCTGACTCGGTGCGCGTCGCGCGGAGATAGCCTGCCGATCCTGCCCGCAGCACCGAGGTAGGTTGGTGGCAGGAGGGCAATTCGGTCCACCCGCACGAGGGATGGTTTCGTCAGCCCCGCTGCACGCCAGTCCTTGAGGGGAGTATCGAGTGGGTGCCCCCTCAGTCGCCGTCATCCCAGTCTCCCGGGAGCTGCGCGACGCCGTTTGAGTCCATCGTGGGGCGATAGGCGTAGCGCTCGAGTCCATCGAACGTGGGAGTCTCGGGGCGCATGTCGAAGGGGAGGCCTCCGACTTCGATCGACTTCGCGAGGAAGATGTTGATTGCGTCCGAGAGGCTAATTCCCCAGCGCGCATAGACGGCTGTGGCATCGGCCTTGATCTGTGCGGTCGTGCGGGTCTTGACCTCTGCGTTGCGGGTGATTGTCGGCATAGTCGCTCCTCTCGGTACCCGCAATATAGTCCCAAATCGGTCTTGATCTGGGACCAGTCTGGGGCGGCACGGCGTAGTGCTAGATAGTGTCCTTGATCGTAGGCCAGATTCTGGCCATAATTATGGCTAAGGTTGAAAGGAATAGAATGTCGACACTGACTATGGGGCTCGCCGAGGCCAAGAACAACTTTTCGCGGGTGACGGCAGAGGTGAACAGGACGGGGAAGCCTGTCACGATCCTCAAGAACAACAGGCCTTGGGTGGTCATTCAGCCGGCACAGCAGTCTGAGAGTGCTGTCGATGTCGCTGTTGACTTCATGGATGCCTACGCGGACGTGTTTGAAGAGCTCGCGAAGTGAAGGCTTTCGCGTTTTCTCCGAACGAGGTCGGAGCCGGTTCGTTTCCGAGGTGATCATGGCGTTTCGCGTGGAGTAGGGTTCGTCGTAGCGAAACGGCAGCCCTGGATCAAGGAGGAAGGCTCGTGGATCTGCTCGAATACATGCGCTCGCAAGACAACATGACGCAGGCCGAATGGGAACGCACCTTCGAGGAAGAGGAACGGGAGATCCTCGTCCTGCTCGCCGGCGGTAGCGGGGCCGGCAAGAGGAACGGATTCTGGGACGTCTCGCACTACTTCATTGCGTATGTGGACTGCCAGACCGGCGCCCTGCACACGGGTGACGGCCGGATCGTTTATCCCGTCAGCGACGAGGAGCATGATGCCGGAGGCATCCTCGATCGCTTCCGTCGGGAGGTGGTGTACCGCCTCAAGGCGCGCAAGAAGATCCCGCACGAGGTCCCCGAGGACGTGACCGCCTCCTCGCAGAACCAGTTCCTGATCGTCGATGTCCTCGAAGAGGATCCCCCGTGCCCAGCCCTTGAGGAGGTACTGGCCGACTATCGCAGGCCGGTCGTGGTGGTCGACGAGGTACTCGGAGAACTCACCCTCGACAAGGACCTCGACATGTTCGAAGGGGAGGTCCTGTGGCGTGGTGAGCAGATATGCCTCTCGCTCGAGGTTGACGCGGCGAACGAGGACACCTGGGTCGATGCCAGGCGGGCGATGAAGGCGATGCTGGCGGAGCAGGATCGCTGGGACGGTGACATGCGCGCGAGCGCCGCACGTGAGCTGACCGAACTCGCGTGCGAATGGCGTGAGTCAGCCGACGAGGACGTCCCGGAGATTACGGAAGAGAGCTTCGCACGCAGGATCGAACTGAGCAGCATCGCGATGGACGCCGACGGTTCATTTTCAGCCTATTTCGACGATGATGACATGTTCTTCGGCCACTGCGTCGTCGTATACGGCACCCTGGCCGATGGGGTGGCCTCGGCGGAAATGGCGGGTTAGGCGTCCTGAGCGCTCGCCAGAGCACTGCTATCGAGTCGGCGCAGGAGCAGATAGAGCCTGATCGAGGCGATCAGGTCGATAATGGGAATGGCGTGCCAACGCTTGTATTTCTTTGCCGTTTCAGGGGAGATCACCTGCTCGTCGCGCGCGCGGATAATCGCCGCGAACCCGTAGCACGAGGTGACGATCATGAGCGCGTATGACAGGACGGCATAGGGGGTGAGTAGGGCAAATTCCAGCGGTAATGCCTCAGGGCGGAGGGAGAACTGGCTACCAATAAGCGCGAAGACGACGAGGCTCACCAGGAATATTGGCAGAAAGCACACCTTGAGGGTGAGTCCCCAAAAGGCTAGGTCGCGCGTGCGCTCCGTGCGTACAAGCCCGAACGCGCTGGCCGCATTCGAGGCGCCGAGGGTGACCAGCAGGAGGAGCCACATCAGTGGAGGAATCACGTTGAAGGCTCGACAGCCGAACAGGGCCCCCGCGGGTTCGCCCGCGTAGAACACGACGATGAACGCGATGGGCAGAGTGACCCTGAGTATTTTGGACACGTGGAGACTCCCTCGTCGATCGTCGTTGACTGGAATCGAATATAGCAGCTTGGAGGCGTCTGGTTTTTCGGACCGTTTGTTGTGAGAGGGTTGTTCTAGGTAGTCCTGGTCGCTTGTGGCCGGGCAGAATGGATGGCCATCAGGAAGTTCTCGAAGCACGCGCCTGAGCAGATTGTCGTGAGGCTGGAGAAGGCCGAGGCGCTGCGAGGTGAGGGCATGAGTACGGCCCGGGCCTGCCGCGTGCTGGGAATTAGCGAGGCGACGTTGTGCCGGTGGAATCCTGCTCCATGAGTTCGGATCACAGACACTACGCCGCGCTCGCGCATAGAGCAACAGGACTACTTCTGGCCCTCCACGTCGGGCACGTATGCCAGGAAGCCCGCCAGGACCTCGTCGTTGTGCTCGAAGAACGGCTTCCCCTTGTCGAGGGAATCGATCTGAGCCATGTCCTCGTCCGTCAGCGCGAAATCGAAGAGGTCGATGTTGTCCGCGATGTGCGAGGGCGTCTTCGAACCCGGGATGACGACGTGTCCCTGCTGGACGTGCCAGCGCAGCAGCACCTGGGCGGGGGACTTGCCGTGCTTCTCGGCGAGTTCCTGGACGAGGGACTCGGTCATGATCGAGTCATTGCCGCGCCCGCCCAGTGGGTACCACGCCTGCAGCGCGATGTTGTGCTCCCCCAGGAGCGCCTTGAGCTCGGTCTGCGGGAAGTAGGGGTGGCACTCGACCTGGTTGATGGCGGGGACAACCTCGCACTCGTCGAGGATGCGCTGCGTCTGGGCCACGTCGAAGTTCGACAGGCCAATCGCGCGAATCTTGCCTTCCTTATGCGCCTTCTCGAGGATGCGGTACCCCGCGACGGTGTCGCCGGCGGGCTGGTGCAGAATCATCAGATCGATGTAGTCCGTGCCTAGGCGCTCGAGAGTCTCATCGACGGCGGTGGGGCGCTCAAAGAACGACGGCCAGAGCTTCGTCTCGAGGACAATCTCCTCGCGCGCCTTCGAGGACGCGCGCATGCCGCGCCCGACGGCTCGCTCGTTCACGTACACGTTCGCCGTGTCGATGAGTGTGTAGCCGTTGTCCAGCGCGTAAGTGACCGCCGACTGGGCGTCATCCGGCTCCAGCAGGTACGTGCCGAGGCCGACCTGGGGAATAGTGACGCCGTTGTTCAGGGTGATGAGGTCCATGTGAACTCCTTTGTTGTCGTGAGCGTCGTGCGATGGGCCGGCAAGGTGTCTGCCGACCTGCGTAGACGCCGCTAATTGTCAGCCTATAGTCATCCCGGGAAGGCATGCCTGACGACGGTCGCGTGTAGGCGTGTGACATGTGACGAGTTGGCGTCAGGAGCGCTGTGATCCCTCGGTTCTGCGATTGACGAGGGCTTGCTCAGGCCTATACTGAACACTGTTCATTATGGATTGTTGCAGGTAGTAAGACGATAGGAAATCGTGCCCAAACAAGTGATCGACCCGGGGAAGCTGGTCAGCCAGGCCTACGCCATCGCCTCGCGCGACGGCATCTCCGCGCTCTCCGTGCGCAAGGTTGCCGCCGCGTGCGGCATCGCGGTCGGCTCCGTCTACGGCTACTTCCCGACCAAGGCAGACCTGACGGCCGCCGTGCTCACCCGCTTCTTCGACGAGAACCTCTCCGACGAGCTGTGCGCGGTGCGCCCCGGCGAGCGCTTCACCTCCTACGTGCGGCGATTCCGCGAGGCTCTGTGCGCCGCGCGCGTCGGCATGAGCGTCGACTGGTTCGCCGAAATGCGCCGCCTCCCCAGCGGCGAACAGAAAGCCCTCGAGGCCGTGCGCGCCCCCATGCTCGCCCACATCGAACGCGGGCTCAGGAGTGTTCTCGACGCGGACGAGGCCGTGGACCGCTCCCGGCTCGTCGGCCCCATGAGCGCCGAGGCCCTGTGTCGCTACGTGCTGCGCAGTATTATCGCTTCGCTCATGGAGGGCGGCGAGTGCGAGACGCTGTTCGCCCTCCTCGATGCCGCCCTGTATGAGACCACTGCAGACGAAAAGGACACTAAGAAATGAGTCGATTCCGCATCAACAAGCAGTCCCTGATCGCCGTCGCCGGCATCGTCTGGCTGCTCGCCGGCCTGAACGTCGCGATCCTCGGCGTGCGCGCGGCCATCGACATGCGCGGAGTCGCCGCGATTGTTTTCCTGGCGCTCGCGGGCGGCGCCATCGCCATCTTCTGCGCGTTCCATCCGATGTTTTCCAAGCTCGTCCAGAAGAACGTCCAGCGCATCGCCGACCTGGAGGGGGATCGTCACCACGTCGTGCGCTTCTTCGACCGCAAGAGCTACCTCATGATGGCAATCATGATGTCCTTCGGCATTGGAATGCGCGCCGCGGGCGTCTTCCCCGACTGGTTCATCGCATTCTTCTACACGGGCCTCGGCCTCGCCCTCACGCTGGCGGGCTCCAGCTACATCGCGCGCGCCGTGCGCGGTCGCGCCTGGGCGTTTCACAGGACCGACTGAGCGTTTCACGCTCTCCCGGCCAAGGCCTCGTCACTCGACGAGGCCTCCTGTCGTTTTGTGGACCAGGTGCCCTTTAG
>QWCT01000816.1_pt1 | contig 18483 bp, 13 predicted proteins | sample 1972681 | NCBI WGS metagenome assembly QWCT01 (sample SAMN09866701, study PRJNA288562) | Human oral metagenome isolate pre3_saliva, whole genome shotgun sequencing... | isolation source: mouth | host: Homo sapiens | place: USA: California | reverse complement strand
CAACGGCCTCTTCGGCTCGGCCGAGCTGACCGGCTCGATCGGCGTGGTCACGCTCAACATGGCGCGCCTTGGCTACCTGTACAAGGGGGACGAGGAGGGCCTCATCGCGCGCATGGACGGACTCATCGACCTGGCCTCGAAGTCCCTCGAAATCAAGCGCGAGACCATCCAGTACCACATGGACCACGGCCTCTTCCCCTACTCGCGTCGCTACCTGGGCACGCTCGATAACCACTTCTCGACGATTGGCGTCAACGGCATGAACGAGATGGTGCGTAACTTCAGCGGGGACGCCTACGACCTGACGGACCCGCGCGGCTTCGACATGTGCGTGCGGATCCTGGATCACGTGCGCGAGCGCATGGTCCAGCTTCAGGAGGCCACCGGCCACATGTACAACCTGGAGGCGACCCCCGCGGAGGGCACGACCTACCGTTTCGCAAAGGAGGATCGCAAGCGCTTCGCCGACATCATCCAGGCGGGTACGCCCGACCAGCCCTACTACACGAACTCCTCGCAGCTGCCGGTCGCCTACACGGACGACCCCTTCCAGGCCCTCGAGGATCAGGAGGTCCTGCAGGGCAAGTACACGGGCGGGACGGTCCTGCACCTGTACATGGGTGAGCGCCTCTCGTCGGGGCAGGCCTGCAAGGAGATGGTGCGCCGCTCCCTGACCGCCTTCAAGGTCCCCTACATCACGATCACGCCGACCTTCTCCATCTGCCCGGTCCACGGCTACCTGGCTGGTGAGCACTTCACGTGTGAGAAGTGCGCGGCCTCCCGCCCCCATGCCGAGCCGCAGGCCTGCGAAGTGTGGACGCGCGTCATGGGCTACTTCCGCCCGGTCCAGTCCTTCAACATCGGCAAGAAGGGAGAATACAACGAGCGCCAGATGTTCTCCGAGGACGCCGCGGACGCGCACGGCGAACTTGTCAGCGCCTTCCCTCCCGCGGGGAGCCGCTGACGTGAGTCCGTCCCTGAATGACGAGGCCGGGGAACCCCGGGAGGGCGCGCTGAGCCTGAGCAGCCCCGGCCTCGTCGGGGGGCGGGCATCGCGCGAGTGGACACCGGACGACCTGCAGATCGCGGGCCTCGTCCCCATGTCGAGCGTGGACTGGCCCGGCAAGTTCGCGGCGTCCCTGTTCCTGCAGGGGTGCCCGTGGGCGTGCCCGTACTGCCACAACAGCGCGATCATCGACCCGCGCATTCCGGGCGTGGTCGCGTGGAGCAAGCTCGAGGACCTGCTGGCGCGCAGGCGCGGCCTCCTGGACGGCGTCGTGTTCTCTGGAGGCGAGGCGACCCGCCAGGTCGCGCTCGGTGCGGGGATGGCTCGCGTGCGCGAACTCGGCTTCGGCGTTGGCCTGCACACCGCGGGTCCCTACCCGCGTCGCCTGGCGGACCTGCTGGGCGCGGGCCTCGTCGATTGGGTGGGCATCGACGTGAAGGCGACTCCTGAGCATTACGAGGCCGTGGCTGGCCGGAGCGGTGCCGGCGAGCGGGCGTGGGAGTCGCTGGGCATCGTCCTGGCGCACCCCGAGGTGGACCACGAGGTTCGCTTGACCGTCTACCCGGACGGTCCCGGTGACGGCCTGGAGGTTGCGAAGAAGGCTCGCGCGATGGGTGTCGAGTCCTTCGCTCTACAGCAAGCGCGAAAATTTGGCACACCGGAAGGTTTTGAGGCCTCGCGCGCCGGATGGGATGACCAGGTGCGCGCGCTCGCTGCCGATATTACGGCGCTCAATTTTGACACATTCGTCTTACGATGCGACTTGTAGGTATTTTGCCAAATGACAGGGTACTATCGTGGTCAGAAAATACCGCAAGTTTTCACCTGTGGCGCGCACGCGCGGTATTGTGTAACGACCGCGTGACCGATGAAGTCTGGAGCACCGATGGCAGAAGAACTGCATTTCGAGAATCCTGCGGCGGCAGCCCAGGACCCGTCGACCGACGCCGAGTCGCTGCGGCAACTGGCGTACCGCTACACTGAGCTGCGTCCGCTAGTCGCCGCGCATCCCCATGCCTACCGCGGGCTGCTGGAATGGCTGCACCAGTTCAACGACCCGCAGGTCAACGCGGCGCTCGAGGCGCGCGATGACTACGACGGCTACATTGACGCCAACGGCTGCCTGGTCATGCGCGGTGACGTATCCGGTGCCGTCGCGGGGTCAGCGATCCGCACCTCCGAGTCCGGCATGTACGTGCTGGGTCAGGGCGGCGTGGACTCCTACTCCCAGATTGAGCGCACGACCCCCTACAGTGCGGTGGCGGGCAAGAACTTGCCGGTCCCGCAGGTGGACAAGCGTGAACAGGTCGTCGCCCAGGTGCAACGCCAGTCGATCATGGGCGGCAAGGCCTCGCAGGATCCCGAGGCGACGGCGGTGTACCCCTCTCCCGTGACCAGTTCGACCTACCCGACGACCGCGTCCTCCGCCACGGCCTCGTCGAGTACGGAATCCACCGCGCAGATGCCGCGGGCCTACACGCCTACATCCGCCGCCCGGCAGCCAGCGCAGGCGGCGCAGCCCGCGGCCGCGACGGCACCGAGCGGGCGTCGCCCGTTCCCGATGATGACGATCGTGCTCGTCAGCCTGGGTGTCGTCGCGGCGATCCTCCTGGGCATCGTCATCTTCGTGTTCACTCGCGGATACGAGGGACCCACGGGCGGTTCGTCTCCGATGTCGTCGGCGTCCCCCTCGGAGAGTCCGAAGCCATCGGCGAGTGCTACCACGACCGAGGCCGTGAAGTACCCGGTACCTGCGGGAGCCGTGAAAGTCGATAGTTTCACGATGCCTTCGCGCAACATCACCTGCTCCTTCGCGGATGACGGCGTGACCTGCGGTATTGCAGAGAGCAACTGGGCCGAGGAAGGCTACCCCTCCTGTTCCGGCGGAAAAGTCGGCGTCCTGAAGGCCACGAAGGACTCCGCGACCCAGTCGTGCGAGTCCTCTATGCCGTCGGGCGGCGAGACCGTCGCGCACGGCGTGGCAGCCGCGAAGGGTGACTACGCGTGCCGCTCCACGGCCGACGGCGTGACCTGCTGGAACACGAAGTCCGGCAAGTCCTTCGCCTTGGCCCGCGCTGGCTGGATGACCGGCACGAACGGTGAAATCACCCCCGCGAATTTCGCATGGAATCAGTAGCCTGACGCGCTCGCAGAGGCGGACCCCCGAGGAAATTCTCGGGGGTCCGCCTGTCTCTCACGCAGGATGAGACCGGCGCATGCTCGCCGGCTCGGGTGTGCTTCGGTGCTTCCTCAGTGGGGCGTCCCCGGAGGACACCCGAGGGCTACGCACGGACCCCGGCCTCGTCCCTGGGAGGCTATTGAGCCTTCTCGATGGGTCCCAGGATCAGGTTCGCCCACGCGGCGTGTAGGGACTCCTGGTCGGAGGGCTGGAAGAGGCCGGCGAGCGCGTCGCGGTACAGGCGCGAGAGCTCGTGCGTGTTGTAGTAGGCGCTGCCGCCACACGCGCGCATTGCCTGCTCGACGGCGCGCAGCGTGGCTTCTGCGGCCGCGTTCTTCGCGGCGGACAGCTGGGGCATCCAGGAGCGGCCGCGGTCCACGCCAGCGTCGATGTCGCGGGCAAGCTCGCGGATCTGCGGGCCGACCGCGTTCATGATGAGAGCGGCTTCCGCGATGCGCCAGCGGATGTCGGGGTCGTTGGAGTAGGTCGTCTGGTTCTTCACCGAGCGGCGCGTCGCCACGTGCTCGGCGGCGACCTCGACGGCGCGCTCGCCCACGCCCTGGTAGGTGGCGGCCAGGAGGATCTCGAAGTGTGAGAAGATGCCGAAAATGACGGGGTCGGCGCTGGGACCGGGGTCCGTGATCGTCAGGATGCGCTCCTCGGGCACGGTGACGCCCCGGAGGAGGGTGGTCATGGACTGGGTGGCGCGCATGCCTAGCGTGTCCCAGTCGTCCTTGATTGAGTAGCCCTCGTCAGAGCGGCGGACGATGCCGAACACGGACTTGGGGCCCTCCTCGGTCTCGGCCCGCCCGAAGATCAGCAGGCGCGTCCACACGGGGGATAGGGATGTGAAGATCTTGGTGCCCTCGAAGGAATAACCGCCCGCGTTGTTCGCGGTTGCGCGCGTCGTGGAGCCGAAGAGCACGAGGTCGTTGCCGGGCTCGGAGATGCCGAAGCCGAAGACCTCTCCTGCGACCGCGTCGCGCAGGATTTGCTCGCCGCGCGCGTTGCCGTGGGCGACCAGGTAGCGCCCCAGGCCGACGATGATCTGGTGCATGTTGATGCCCAGCGCCGTGCCGGGCGCCGCCTTGGCGAGCGCCGTCTGTTCGGCGGCGATCTCGGTCAGGCTCAGGCCCGCGCCGCCGTATTCGGCGGGGACGAACGCGGCGAGGTATCCGGCGTCGCGCAGCTCCTCCAGGTCGGCTTCGGGGTAGGTGTTGTGCGCGTCCGCGTCGGCGGCGCGCTCGTGGATGCGGGAGAGCAGGTCGGTGTCCAGGAAGCTCATCGCGGTCCTCTTTCGTGGTCGGTGCATGGACGAGGCCGTGGCCGCCTCACGCTCGAACCGCACGCCGGGTGGGCGCTCTGACCGCGCATTCGGGGGTCCGCGAGGCGGGCTGCGCGGCGATTCTGGGCGAGGACGGGAGCCTGCGCTTAGGGTGTCCTCACTGTATCGCGGAGGCGGGCGCGGGCGAGATATAACGCTCCCGACGGGGCGTTGTCTGGCCTCAGACCGCCCCTATTCGATAGTGTTGAGACCGTGAGTACACCGAACGAGCCCATCCACACCCTCACTCCGCGTCAGCGATTCCTGCGCGAGCGTCAGGAGCGTCAAAATCTGACGTTCGCGATCGTGAGCGTCGCGATGATCGTCATTGCGGCGCTAGCGGCCCTCGTGTTCTCGGGGATCGTGTCGATTCCTTTCGGTAACAGCTTCTCCGCGAAGGTTAAGTACGCCGAAGTGGGCGATATTCCCTGCCCGACGGCGGATTCGAAGCCGGTGGCCCCCTCTCAGGTGTCGGTCACGGTCATCAACACGACTCAGCATCAGGGCCTGGCCTCCAAGGCCACGGACATGCTCACAACCGCCGGCTTCCAGACGGAAGAACCCAAGAACGATGACATCGAATACACGGGCAAGGTGCGCATTACCGCCGGAGTGAACGGCGTCGACAACGCGTACTCGGTGGCCCGATTCTTCCCGGGTGCTCATGTGCGCCTCACTGAGGCGACGGACTCCACCGTCACGGTCGAACTGGGCACGTTCTACGACGACGCGATGAGCGCCGAGGACGTCCAGCGCGTCCTGAAGTCGACCGACCCCATCGAACAGCCCGCGAAGTGCCGCCCGATGTCGGGTATGCAGCAGAACTGAGAAGAGAGTGCCTCGGACAGTGTGCTGTGAATGAATTTTGGCTAAACTATTGTATGGACGTCAAAATTCAAATAAAATGACGTCATGACGTCAAATGATCGCAAGTCAAACAGTCGCCTGCTGCCGGGGCAAGTGCGCTCTGCAATTGATGCAGCTCTCGCCATAGCACCTAGCGGCTCAATGACGATTCGAGAAATCGAAGAGTATGTGCAACGTGCAGTAGGACATAAAGTTCCGTGTTCGAGCATACGTTCTTCGCTCAATCTGCGTGAGGGAGAGAGCGTAGTTCGCGTCACCCGCGGTAGCTACGCTCTTATGATGAAATCGACATGCGAGTTTATGCCGGCTTATGAATACGGAAATGCTCGATTATATCAAAGTGATTGTTTGGAGTGGTTGCGCGCGCAAAGGGATAATACTATCCATGCAGTTGTGACTGATCCGCCTTATGGGGCATTCGAATATAGTGTTCGTGAGCAGGAGAAGCTACGGTCTCGCAAAGGTGGTATTTGGAGAATTCCTCCAGCTTTGAATGGTATTGAGCGTGCGCCAGTTCCAAGGTTTACGACAATGACTGCAAGTGACTATGATGTTGTTGAAGACTTCTTTGTATCTTGGGCAAGAGAAATTAAGCGCGTAATTGTTCCAGGGGCAAATGTTATTGTCGCTGCAAACCCGTTGGTTTCTTATCGCATTAGCTCTGCACTTGTTGAAGGTGGGTTGGAAAGGCGCGGAGAGATTGTTCGATTGGTGCAAACACTACGTGGTGGTGATCGACCAAAGGGGGCGCATGATGAATTTTCAGATGTGTCAGTAATGCCAAGATCCCAGTGGGAGCCATGGTTGGTATATCGTAAGCCGTTGGAAGGAACGGTCGCCTCAAATTTAAGGAAGTGGAAAGTTGGGGGATTTAGGAGAATCTCTGATAGTCAGCCATTTGGCGATGTGATAAAAAGTGCTCCGACGCGAGCACGCGAAAAGGCAGTTGCCCCTCATCCGTCTTTGAAGCCTCAAGCCTTCCTTCGGCAAATTGTGCGCGCTTCGTTGCCACTCGGAGAGGGAATTGTTCTTGATCCGTTTGCTGGTTCTGGATCAACTCTTGCTGCGGCAGAGTATCTAAGTTATCGCTCCATTGGTGTAGAAAGGGATTCTGAATATATTGATCTTGCGCGTGAAGCAATTCCTTCTCTGGCAAGGTTGCTAGTGGAATAACGGCGGTGTCGATGGGTGGTAGTAATGAGTCGGTTGAATGCTTTTGTGGTGGTGTGGTAGCTGAGGGTGGTTCTGGGGCAGTTGCCCGGTTCGTAGGTGATGGCGTCGAGGTAGGGCTGGTGGCTGGTGTTGGTCGTGTTTTTCGTGGGGTTGAGTACCCCTCCCGTCGTGAGGCGTGTCAGGCTCGGCATCGGGAGTATGTGCGGGCTTTGGCTGATGGTTTGAACTTCACGCAGGCTGCTCATGCTGTTGGGGTCTCGAAGCGGACGGGTAAGGTCTGGCGTAATGGCCGGACTCGCTCAAGTGGACGGTGTGAGCGAGCCAGTATCGCTCCTCAGGCCCATTGGTACCGTCTGTACATGAAATGCCAACCGCATCGGATCAGTAAACGGTTCTTGTCGCTCAAGGAGCGCATGCTCATCTTCGGATGGCGCGTTGAAGGGTTCTCTATTCGTGACATCGCTCGACAGTTAGGGCGTTCGCCCTCGACTGTGAGCCGGGAGCTCAGACGCAATGGGATTACATCCACGTGCTACACCCCTACATCGCTCACATGCGAGCAGGCGCGCCTCAAACGTCCTAAAGAGCGCAAATGCGCCAATCCTCGCTTGTGGGGCATCATCTGGGACAAGCTTCAGCTCAGATGGAGTCCGGAACAGATTTGCGCGTACTTGCGTATGCGTTTCCCGCATAATCAGAGCATGAACCCGTGCGTGGAGACGATCTACCAGTCCATCTTCATCCAAGCCAAAGGCGCACTCCGCAAAGAGATCGCTTCCCTGATGCGCCAAGGGCGCGCCCGCAGGCGCCCGGCCGCATACGCTCGCCAGGTACGGCCACGATTCAAGGACCCTATGGTGATGATCAGCGAACGGCCCGCCAGTGTGGAAGACCGGGCTCTCCCTGGCCACTGGGAAGGCGACTTAATCATCGGAGCCAAAGGACAATCCGCGGTCGGCACGCTCGTGGAACGCTCCATCCGGTACACGCTGTTGCTCTACTTGCCCAACGGACACACAGCTACTGAAGTTCAAGACGCCATTATCGACAAGCTCGCAGACGTGCCCCATTCCTTGCGCCTGTCATTGACCTGGGACCAGGGAAGCGAGCTGGCTCAGCACCGCAAGATCGGTTCACAGCTGGGCCTTGACGTGTATTTCTGTGACCCGCACTCACCCTGGCAACGCGGCACCAACGAGAACACAAACGGGCTGTTGCGCCAATACATGCCCAAAGGAACCGATCTGTCACTCCTGACCGAAGCAGACCTGGACGCCATCGCCAACCAGCGGGGCGACCGCCCCCGCAAAACGCTAAACTGGGACACACCCAAGCAGCGCCTCGAACTGCTGCTCAAGGCATAACACGTGTTGCAACCACCCCTAGAATCCGCCGTTTGCGGCCGTCTATGGGGGGGGTTCTTGCGCATCCACCTGCGCGAAGGCAAGCAAATACCGTGCTCGATCAGGGTCTTCTTGGGGCGGGGTAGATCCATGTGTCGATCACCTCGTGGCTGATCGCGCTGTGAGCATCGGGAGAAGTATCCAAGGAGGGCAGGTGCCACACGCCTGCGCGCTCAGGCGCCCGCTGATCTGGCGCGGTGTGTGCCCTTGGGACAAATCAGCAATCACGCGGCGGCGAAGCATCCCATCGCAATTCCAACAGGCGCTTCTTAGGGTGACGCCTGGCTGCGTGGGCGGCTTTGCCAGCTTCCTCGGACCGAAACTCCCCGTCAGGGTCCGTATGGTGGGCGATCTCGTGGCACATCACCGAAGGGCTGTGTCCAATCAAATGAGCGATACGCACCTGGGACAAACCCGCCTCCAATCCCGCCTTGATCGCCGCGCGATCCTCGATCCCAAGCATCCGACGACACCCCATGACCAGCCTCCAAACAGCATCATCGCTACATGAAAATTGCTTACACCTATGACACTACCAACTATTCCGATTGGTTGTTTTCGTAAAAGGTGATTCCTCTTTCGATCTGATTGGTTTCGAGAAATTCCTCTAGGCGATGTGCTAAGCGGGCTTTCTTTTGGATTCTATGCAGGTAGTAGAGTGCACCTCGTAGAGCTTCTTGTTGCTTAGGAAGATCCCATGTGATTGTGCGCTCCGTCAGTTCGCTGCGGCTAAGTGCAATGACGTTTCTTTTACGTAATTCAAGGTGGCTCATTTCGTCGATTGTGTCCGCTACAACGACAGCTGTTGCGTTGGGAGCTTGAGCAATATCCTCCAGAAAGTCGCTTAGAATGCTCGCGATGTTGTCTTCCGTTAGAGCCTGGTCCTTAACTTCAACCACAAGCTCGACTTCCGCACCGCGGAATCCTGCAACGTCTCCAGGCATGCTAGCTCGGCTTGAACCTGTATTGACTGAATGTGATTCAAGAGTTAGGTTTGGCGAATCGGCTAGGAAGTAGCCAAACACAAGTGATTGAAATAGTGCACCTCCGGGTTTCGCATTCCTTGTGTCGAAGTCAATTAAAACTTTTTCAAAGGGGCGGATGATTCGTCTCGCTTTGGTGGCAAACGTTCTTTGAGGTGCGTCTACGACGCCTCTGTCCCAAATAAGGCGAGCAAATTGTGAACGCTCGCTGGGGTTCATCCTGTATATGAGTACAATTAAATCTTGATAATCGCGCCACGCTTGTGTTGCATGCGCTGGGCTAGAGGGGTGTTCGCGTCGAAGCTTAACGCGAATGATCTGCTCGGCATCGTTGTATAAGGGGCGCAGGCTAATTTGTTTGTCAGTGGAGGTAATGAAATTCAAAGAATTGACGACTGTGCGACGTTGCTTCGTTCCTGTCTGGACAGCTTCGAAGACATCGGAAATTGTAATACGGTTCTCCTCTTTAAGTACAGCTTCAGCTTGGGCGATAAACGCGATGATGAGCGCAGGCCAGAAGTTCTGTTTCGGAGGTCGGTTGTGTTCAAACCAGTGCTTCGCACTTTCGAGGGTGGTGTTAGTGGGATTTGTGTTGCTGTCTGCACGTGTTGAGAACCCCTTGGGAAGGTTTAGTTCTTCTTCCCAGTGTTCAAGCGATTCCACAAGAGTTGAGGTGATTTCTGATGCTTGGCTATGGTCCATGATTTTCCTAAATTAGCGGCTGGTCAGCGGACCGGCTGTGCCCCGGCCTCGTATATTCTCCAGCAGTGCGTAACCGTTCGACCCGTACCAGACGGGCACGCGATCGGGTACAGTCCACAGCGCGTCGGGGACCATGGCCTCGAAGCTGCCGTGCGACATGAACTGCTCGATCTCGGAGAGAGAACGGATCGCGATTCCGGCCACGCAGTGCGGAAAATCGCGTGCAAACGCGGCGTAGATTTCGGGGTCGCGCTGCCCGTCGTCGCCTACCAAGAGCCAGCGCACGTGCGGGAACATGCGGGCCAGGCGGCGCAGTTCGCGACGCTTGTGCTCGGGGCCGGAGCGGAACCAGCCCGTGTTCGACGGGCCGAAGTCCGTCATGAGGAAACCGCCCGCCGGGTACCCGCTGCGCTCCAGGAACGAACGAAGCGTCGGCACAACGTTCCATGCGCCGGTTGACAGGTACATGATCGGGGCGTGCGTGCCCTCCGGGACCCCCTCCGACGAAGCTGAGGACATCGTCAGCGTCGTCAGCAGTTCCGCCATGCCGGGGACGGCCTCGCGTGAAGAAACGCGATCCAGGAACGCGTGCCTGGCTGCTGTGACCAGTCGCGGGAGCATAGACACCATGACGGTGTCGTCGATGTCGGAGACCACGCCGAAATGCTCGTCATCGGACACGATGCGTAAGCGCACGCAGGCGGGGCGACCGGCGCGGATGCGACCTTTGCGGGGGCGCTCGTACATCGCCGAGGGCGGGGCCGGCAGCGGGGTCGCCGTGCGCAGGGTGGTCGCGAGCTTGGCGGCCGTCTCCTCGGACATGCCGAGCGCACGCACGTCGCCCGCGTGAAGGACTTGGATGGTCGCGTTATGCCAGCCGGGGTCGAGGCCGTGGCCCAGCACCGTGATGTCGACGAATCCACCGCGATCCGCGAAAGCAAGCCGACGCGCGTTGCCGACCGTGACGAGCACGGGCTGACGAGGGACCTGCGCGTTGAAGAACTGGCGCCATCCTCGGCGGGTTTGCAGCCAGGAGCGGGTATCGTCGCCGCGCGCCATGAGGACGCGGCCCAGGATACGGGCGCTGCGCTGGGAGCCGATCCCCCCGAAGCCGACGACGCCCGGGTAGAACCAACCTTTCGACATGGCACCGACCAACAGTGTGGACGCGAACTCGCCCGCACTGGCGGTCAGTGCCAGGGCGAGCGAGGGAGACTCGTCATCGATGAGAGGGGGACGGAACAACATCAGGCCAATCATAGAGCCAATGCACTGGGGAAGCGCAAGCTCCGGAGCGACGGAGCCGCAGGTACCCTATGACAGTCTGACCGCATAGTCAAGACGAGTGTCGTGCGCTAGTTGCGCGCCTGTCCGCTGCGGTGCGGGCCTCGTCGTTGAGCAGCTGTCAGAGGGGACGTCATGATGCGGCGTCACGTGTTTGTGACCGCGGTTGTTCGCTTTATGAAACGGAGGCCGGGCACGATTCTCGGGCTGGTGCTCCTGCTGCTAGTCGGTGTGGGGGTGTGTAGCCGCGCTACGCCGCTCAGTCGAGGGGCAGCGGTGGCGTCGGTTGAGCTTCGCTCTTGCGCAGTGCGGGCAGGCCGATGAGCATGAGAACGACCATCGCCCACCCGGCACCGGCCATGGTCAGTAGGCCGCCGCGCGCGCCGATCGAGTCGATTGCGGGCCCGGCGATCGCCGTGCCCAGGGAAGTGCCGAGGTTGATCGACGTCGACATCCAGGTCAGGCCCTCCGTGAGCTTCGCGGGGGAGACGGATTTCTGAATGATGACGTTGACGTTCGTCATCGTGGGGGCGCAGGTGAGGCCCGTGATGAGGATGACGGCGGCCATTGTCCAGATGTTGAAGGCCACTGGGAAGAAACTCATGCCGATCGCCATCAGGATCACACCGAACACGAAGAGCTGCCAGGTGGGTCGTCTCCACGTGCGGGCACCGTACACGAGCGCGGCAGACAGCGAGCCGATCGAGAAGAGCGCCAGGAGGATGCCGCCGAGCGCGGGGGCACCCAGCTCCTCGGTGAAGCTGACCATCGAGACCTCCATCGCGCCGAACGTCGTGCCCATGCCGATGTAGGTGGTTGCCATGACGAGGACGACGGGCTTGCGGATGACGGACTCGCGCGGGGCATTCGGGTCGTAGGGAATGATCGCGGGCTCGGAGTCGCTGCGCGACAGGAAGAGCGTGCCGCCCACAGCCAGGGCGACGATGGAGATGGCGAGGCCGGTGCCGGGGTGTAGGACAGTGCCGAGGACCGTGGAGAGCACGGGACCCACGATGTACACGAACTCGTCGACCGCAGACTCGAGGGCGTAGGCGGTCGTCAGCTGGCCCGGCTTGTGCAGGATCGTCGACCAACGCGAGCGCACGAGGGCACCGGGCGCACCCCACGTGGCACCCGCGAGGGCAGCCGGAATGAAGAGCAACCATTCGGGGGCGTGCATGAAGACGGCTGCGACGAGGCCACACATCGACAGGGTCGCGATGACCCACGCGGGACCCATGACGCGCAACTGCCCGTGGCGGTCGACGCGGCGCGCGAGGACCGGCGCGCAGATCGCCATGACGATGATGTTGACGGCTGAGACAGCGCCGGCCAGCGTGTAGTTGCCGTACTCGGCGCGCACCATGAGGATTGTCGACAGACCCACCATGGACATCGGCAGACGCAGAACCAGCCCGGCAGCAGAAAACTTCCAGGCCTGACGGTAACGCAAAATGTCGAGATAGGTACCCAGCATCCCACTATTTTATCGTCGGTCGGAGGACGGCAGCGCCGGTCGCAATGGGGCGTAGCTAACCCCCTTCCGCGCGTGAGAGTGGGACGCAGCCACGGCCTCGTCGATGAGGGACGAGGCCGTGGCCGGGAGAGCGAAAAGGCTCAGTCACTCACCTCGAAGACGCCGGTCTGGCCCTTTTCCGCCAGGGAGAGAGCGTGGTTGACGAAAGAGTAGTGGCCGGCCTCCAGCGGCGTGAACTCGACGAAGCCGCCCTCGGCGGCACCCAGGGAGAGGACCTGTCCCCAGCCGCCACCGCTACCGCCGCCGCGGATCACGTAGGCGCCCTCGCGCCACACGGTGTCGAACTGGGTGCCCACGACGTGGAAGGTGGTCGCCAGGTTCGGACCCGCGTCCATGACCCACACGCGCACGCGCTCGTTGGTCCTGATCTGGATGGGGTGGGCCTTGTACTGGAAGGGCACGCCGTTGAAGGCCATCGCATTGGGCTGCAGGGCCGACAGAAGTGAGGCGTCGGCGCTCTGCCCGTCCGCGCCCAGGTAGAGCTCGGAGGCGATCATGACGTACTCGCGATCAACCGTGTCCAGGTCGGTCGGGTCGATGACGACAGCACCGAACATGCCGTTCGCGATGTGCATCGACATCGGCGCGGTCGAGCAATGGTAGAGCCAGATGCCCGCGTTCTTCGCGACGAAGGTGTACTCAAGGGTCTGCCCGGGCTCGATCGAGTGCATGACGTTGTCGGGAGCGACGAGGCCCGCGTGGAAGTCCAGCGAGTGGCTCATCGTTCCGTTGTTCACGAGCGTGATGTGGAAGGTATCGCCGATGTGTCCGCGCAGGATCGGTCCGGGGGCGTCCCCGTTGAAGGTCCACGTCTGGCGGGTCAGCGTGTCGGTGACGTTGGTCGTCTGCTCGGTGACCGTGAACGTGTAGGAGCGCTCGGTCTCGCTTGTGGCCGGCGGTAGGACTGGGTCGCGCGGGGTGATCGTCGCCGCGTAGTCCGTCAGGGCCGTCGGGCTGGCGGGTCCCACGGCGGCCTCCTGGCCGTGGTCGTGTCCCGCGTGGCTGCCGTGGCTACCCGAGGCCGAGGCCCCCGAGGAGGACGAGGAAGCGCCCGTTGCCTGCACGTGCAGGGTCATACCCATCTCGCGGTGACCCGGCAAGGAACACCAGCCCTCGACGTCCCCGGAGATGATGCCGAGGTCCAGCTCTTTCGTCTCGCCGGTGGCGAGCGACCCGGAGGATACGCCCGTCTCGAACACCAGATCGTGACGCTGATCCCCCGAGTTCGTGAAGTCGATGATGAGGCGGTCGCCAGCTGGCACCTCGATGTGGTTGGGAGTGAAGGTCATACCCTCGACGCCCACCGACACGCGGGTCGTGTGCCCGGTCGGCGTCACGGACGAGGTCGTGGCCGCGGTCCCCGTTCCCGTGCCCTGCGTAGTGGGCGCGGTGGGGTTGGACAGGAAGATAGCGAGGGCAAGCGCCACGACGGAGACGACACCGATGATTGCGCCCGCCGTGCGGCTTACGGGCGAGTGGTCGCCCGTCGGGCTCATGCGCAGCTTTGGCGTTTCCTTCGACGCGGTGCCCTTCGGGGCGGATGCCTTCGGGACGGGTGTCTTCGGGTTCTTGCCTCCCGACGGCGACGCAGACAGGTTCAGGTCAGCCACGGCGGCCTCCTTGCGTGGTGGTGGGGGATTGGGCGGCGCGCTTGGCACGCGCCTGGGCCACGCCACAGCGGGCCATAAGGACGATGTCGACGACGTAGGTGGCCAGCAGGACCACCCACGCGGCAACGGTAAGGCGCTCGGCGGGGATGCCGCCAAGTGACACGACGGAGAGGGCGAACACTGCGGCCACGTTACGCGCCGCCTCCCGGATGGGAGCCCCGGCCTCGAGCACGCCGACCCCGACGCGCACTGCGGATGGGCCACCGCCGATAACGACGGGCATCAGGTAGGTGAGCGCGCCGACGAAAAGCTGGCCCAGCCCGGCCGCGCCGAGGATCGGCAGCCACGGCAGGAACGCCGCGCGCAGGCCGGTCGCATCCACGGCCTCGAAGGCGCGCAAGGACGCCCCCGCGCCCGCGACGAGAATCCAGGCGGCACCCAGCATGAGGGACCACGCCCCGTACTCGGCCGGACCCTTCACCAGCGCCGCGCGAAGGAGCGGAACACCCACGCCCAGCGCCGCCGCACCCACGACGACCAACAACCCCACGGAGGCCACGCGCATCGACCCCGTCACAGCTCCCGTTCCCGCGACGAGCAGCGCAGCCACCCACAGGGGCAGGGCACTCGTCGCGAAAGACACGGCCAGCGGATCCATGCGCGTGCGCATCGCCGTCGGCCCGAGCGTCACCAGGGTCCCGCCCATCGTCAGGCCCACCCAGCCGGCGACACCCGCCAGCGCATGGGCGACCGTCAGACGATCCCGGGCCGAGGCCAGCCACGCGGGAGCATCCGCGTCAAACATAGCCACCGTCACGAAACCAGCCAGCGTCGCGCCGACCACCAGGAAAAACGCCGCCGCAATGTAGTAACGAATAATCACCGCGAAACGCGACGCCAGGCGCTCGCGGGACGCGGTGAGCAGCGCCCACCCGTGCCAGGCTGCGATCACGCCGACCGCGGTCGCACCCGTGACAGTCGCGTGCCACATGCCTGACCACATGCCGCCGATGAGGAGCAGCAGGGAAAGGTTGAAGGCCATGATGCGCACGGTGTTGTCACGCCCGGCGCGCCGATCATCCGGGGCCAGGTGCGCGAGGGCACGCGTGAAGTACCAGGACCACTGGAAGATCCCGTTCGACAAAACGCCCAGGGTCACCAGGTGGATCGTCGTCCACAGGTTCTGCGGGATGCGGCCTCGTGCGACGATGGTGACCGCAGCGGCAACGGCCGCCACGCACATCCACACCGTGGTTACGCGGTCGGTGCGGGGGACGCGAGGCTTGCTCATCGAACCTCCGTTCCGCCCGAGGAAGTGGGAACAACGGAGGGGGAGCCGGCCTCGTCGATGATCCTGCTCTCATGCGAGGCAGTGCGCGCCCGGCGAATCGTCACCGTCAGCGTCGTGGCGACGAAGAGAAGCACCCCCACGACCCCGAGCGTGCCGCCCAAGCGCCACGGGTAGGCAGCCTCGCGCGCGCCCGCGAGAAGGCGCAGGAGGAGGGAGACTTGCAGGAACGCGAAGGGGACCCACATGGCGACGTGGTAGGGGACTTCGCGCCGCGCGACCGCCGGGATGATGACGGGCGCGTGGGCCAGCAGCATGGAGACGACGAAACCAATCGTGATCGCGTGGACGCCGGCGTCGTAGCCGTACCCGTCGAAGGCCGGGGGTGCGACGATCCACATCAGCGCGGGCACGAGCGCCCACGCATACCCGCTCAGCATGCACACGGCGGCCAGACGCGGCAGGCCCTGCATGCGCACGGTGCCGCGCGCGACGTCGTGCCACGCGGTGTCCACCATGAGGGCGCCGAGTGCAAGCCCGATCAGCGGATACCCGACCGTGGGGGAGTAGAGCGCGACGGTCAGGCCCACCATGAGGGCGGCACTCTCGGCGGTGATGCGCCGCTCGGTGGAACCCGACGCGAAGGCGAGACGCGCGAGTTCGACGCGCTCGCCGATGATCGTGACGATCAGGAAGGCCAGCCACCACGGCACCGCGCGCGGCGTCTCGAGGCCTCGCCACCACAGGAGGACGCCGCCCAGCCCGATGAGCGCGCCTATCAGCTGGATGAGGACCGCGTGGGTGGCCTGCCTGCGCGCCCACACGTAGCAGTAGATGGCGCTCAGCGCCGCCATGCCGAGCGTGATGAGGAAGCCGGGCATCATGCGCTCGGGCGCAAACCCGGGCAGGTGGGCGGCCAGGAAGCGTGGGATCGGTAGGCTCGTGAGCGTGGCGCGTGCGCCCTCGTTCAAGGAGATGACGATCGCGCTGATGCCGCCGGCCCCGGTCAGTAGGGGAGCGGCGTACGCCCACGCGCGCCGCCCGTCGGATTGCAGGGCGACCGCGCGCTCCAGGCAGATCGCGGTGCCCAGGAACCCGTAGACCATGAGGAGTCCGTGCACGGTCCCCAGGCTCGTCGAGGCGATGGGAGCGAGCGCTCCGAGGCGCACGAGGGAGGCGTCCAGGCCAGCGAGCAGCGCGACACCCGCGAGGAGAAGGAAAGCCATGCGCGCCTTGGGAAGGGAGGGGATCGGCGGACTCGTGCGTGGTTTTCTTGACGAGGCCGGGGCGTGCTCGCGCGATCTGCCGTCGCGGGCGGCAGGGCTGGGTGCCTCGCTCATGTGGGCGCTCCTGGTGTCGGTGGGCGGCGTCGGCTCACCGACGCGTCGAACTATCACCACGGTAGCGGCCCGTGTCCCATATTTCTATGGGCAATCGCCGTGAAAATTCTCCCCGCGCTCCTACTGAGCCCAGCGGATAGCACGAAACCCCCAGCCCACAGGGAAGGGGGTTTTCAGGACCGACGTCAGTCTGCCGCTCACGAGTGAGCTATTACAAGGCTCTGGTTCGTCAGGTTTCGAGGTCACCAATCATCCGAAGATGAAAGGCCCATGTCAGCCCTTGTCCTGCCCGTCAGTTTAACAGGCCGGATGGTGCCATCGCGCCTCGTCGGCTCAGCGCGTTTCCCCTGTGATTGCGTGGGTTCTGGCGTGACCGTCGGCGGTGGAGTCGGCGCGACATGACAACGGGGGTAGCGCTCACACACGTGAGCGCCACCCCCAGCAACCCGCGTGAGCGGGCAGCGTCGAGAATCAGCCGTTCAGGGCGTCAGACACAACCTTCTTCGCGGCCTCCTGGACCTCGGCCAGGTGCTCGGCACCCTTGAAGGATTCCGCGTAGATCTTGTAGACGTCCTCGGTGCCCGACGGGCGAGCCGCGAACCACGCGGACTCGGTCGTCACCTTCAGGCCACCGATGGGCGCGTCGTTACCGGGAGCGCGCACCAGCTTCGCGACAATCGGGTCGCCGGCCAGCTCAGTCGCGGTCACGTCCTCGGGAGACAGAGCCGCGAGCTTCGCCTTCTCCTCGCGGGAGGCGGCAGCGTCGATGCGAGCATACGCGGAGGCGCCGAAGCGCTCCACCTGCTCCTCGTGCAGCTGCGAGGGTGTCTTGCCCGTCACGGCCAGGATCTCCGAGGCGAGCAGCGCCAGGATGATGCCGTCCTTATCGGTCGACCACACGGTGCCATCCTTACGCAGGAACGATGCTCCCGCGCTCTCCTCGCCGCCGAAACCGACGGCACCGGACAGCAGGCCAGGCACGAAGTACTTGAAGCCCACCGGCACCTCGATCAGCTCGCGGCCCATGGCGGTCACGACGCGGTCGATGAGCGCGGAAGACACCAGGGTCTTGCCCACGGCCGCGTCCTTGCTCCAACCGGGACGGTGCGTGAACAGGTACTCGATGGCCACAGCCAGGAAGTGGTTCGGGTTCATCAGGCCGTCAGGCGTGACGATACCGTGGCGATCCGAATCCGCGTCGTTGCCGGTCGCGATGTCGTAGGGGGTGTTGCCCTCGGCGTCGGGGGTCATGGCCTCGCGCAGGGACGCCATCGCGTAGGGCGAGGAGCAATCCATGCGGATCTTGCCATCCCAGTCCAGGGTCATGAACGGCCACGCCGGGTCGACCTCGGGGTTGACGACCGTCAGGTCTAGGCCGTAATACTCGCCGATAACCGCCCAGTAGTCGATGGACGCGCCACCCAGCGGGTCCGCGCCGATACGCACGCCCGCCTTACGGATGGCCTCAATGTCGATGATCTGGTCCAGCTGCGACACGTAGAAGTCCAGGTAATCGAAAGGCTTCACGTTCGGGTCGTGCAGCAGCTCAGAGCCGGTGACGCGGGGAACGTCCTTCCACTCGCCCGAATCCAGCAGCTCGTTCGCGCGCGCCGCGATCCAGCCGGTCGCGTCCGTGTCGGCGGGGCCGCCGTGAGGCGGGTTGTACTTGAAGCCACCGTCGCGCGGCGGGTTGTGGCTGGGGGTCACGACGATGCCGTCAGCCAGTCCGTCACCCTCCGTGCGCAGGTTCGCCGGTGCGCCGTTCGCGCCCAGAATTGCGACGGACA
>QWCT01001731.1_pt1 | contig 18496 bp, 14 predicted proteins | sample 1972681 | NCBI WGS metagenome assembly QWCT01 (sample SAMN09866701, study PRJNA288562) | Human oral metagenome isolate pre3_saliva, whole genome shotgun sequencing... | isolation source: mouth | host: Homo sapiens | place: USA: California | reverse complement strand
GTCGACACGCTGCTTAAAGACGGCCTGCCCCATGTCCAGCTCGTGGTTGCCGATCGTGGAGGCCAGCGGGTTCAGGGTGTTGAGGGCCGCGATAGTCGGATTGTCGTTGAGCGCGCCCGAGATGTAGGGGGACGCTCCGATGTTGTCGCCCAGCAGCGTGAACGAGGAGTTGGGGTTGCTCTGCGCGGCCTTCTTGAGATAGCAGTTCATCGCGGGCAGGCCGGCCTCGCGAACGACCCCCTTCTTGGTGACCTGCTGGATGTGCCCGTGGACGTCCGTGAGGTTGTAGAGGTCCAGGGTGATCGGCGCGGCCTCGTCCTGCGGTGCAGCTGCCGCCATGGTGGGCAACGACGCGAGAGTAAGCGCCGCCACCGAGGCGAGCGCGAGGCGTGTCGATGGTTTGCGCATGGTGTGTTCCTTTCTGAGCGGCAACAATGCCGCGTCACGTGGTGAATGGGATAAGAGTAGGTGCTTAGGGGTGCCGGGAGCCGCGGCGCGCCGCGCTCCGCGCAGCGATGCCCGCGAGGGCGAGGAGAACGCCGGCCCAGACCGTGGCCGCCGCGTCCACGCCCGTGCGGGCGAGGGAAGCGCGCGCGTTCGCCGGCGTCATGCGCCGTGAATTTCCAGCGTTCTTTCGCCTTCCTCGGGACGAGGCCGTGGCCGGGTACCCGGTGCTGGGCGACGGGTTGGTTCCCGGCGACGGATCAACTCCCAGCAGGTTCAACCCGATGATCTCGGGGTTGTGATCGGAGGAGCGGTAGGGAGCCCCGGCCTCGACGGCCAGGTGAGCGTTCATGCCCGCGCGCGAGTATTCGAAAGCAATGGATTCCTGGGCGTTGACGGCCCAGCTGGTGACCCCCGCCAGGAGAGGCTTCGCGGCGGCATTGGCAAACACGTGATCGAGGGAACCGGAGCGGCCCGAGTACACGTAGGACGCCTCACCCCCGCCGGACACGCGCTCCCACCCGGCACCCTCCAGGGCCGTCACCGGGTCCTCCTGGGAGTAGGAGTTGAAGTCGCCGACGAGCAGGGTTGGTTTGTCAGCGAATTGAGCGGCGAAGGAAGCGAGCGCGGTGGCCTGGGCGACACGGATCGCGTTCGCGTTCCCCTGCCCGTCCCCACTATCGGTATTGCCCTCGCCCGCACCCTCGGGCACGGACCCCTTGGACTTGAAATGGTTGGCGATCACCACGAAGGAGGGTACAGCCGCCCTCTCGCCGGTCGTGCGCGCAAACTCCTGGGTCAGGGGTTGGCGCGCGAGGCCCCTAAACGCCGGATCGTCATGGATCAGAGAGGGACCGACGGGGGTGACCGTCGCAGTTTTGTAGATGAACGCGACGCGGATGACGTCCTCGTCTGCAGGAACGACGGGCGGCGAGGGAACGAACGCCCACACCTTCGACCCCACGGCCTCGTTCAGGGCCGCCACGAGGCGCGCCAGGGTCGCGTCACGATCCGTCCCCACGCCCACGGCGAGCGGGTTTTCAATCTCTTCGAGGGCGACCACGTCGGCTCCCAGAGCGTTGATCGCGGACACGATCTTCGCCTCCTGGGTGGCGAAAGCCTCGCGCGAGTACGCGCCGCGTACCTTGCATTTCTTGGTCGTCACGAAGGCCCCCGTGCGGTCGGGATAGCCCATGCATCCGGCCTCGTCGACGCCCAGGTCGGAGAAGTAGTTGAGGACGTTAAAGGTCGCCACACGTGTATCCCCGCCGACCGTGGGCGCGCTCGGCCGCTGCCCGGTGACGGTCACGGGGGCGCGGTCAGGATGCCCGGCGACCAGCGAGGTCGGCTGAAAGACCCAGGACCCATGCCTCGGCTCCAGGACGACGGGAGCGGAGAACGTCACGTGATACCCGACGCGGGCGGGTGCCCCATTCGCCAGGTACGCGTAGGGCACCTCGGTCGCCGCGCCCTTCAGCAGGTTTGTGTTCGTCCCGTCGTCGAGGGTGATCACCCGCGCGGCGTTGGCCGCCTCAAAGTCGCGTGCGGCCTGCCCCGGCGCAACCACGTCGGTCGCGGCGCGCAGCGGCTCCGTGCCCGGCGTGAGCGCCAGCGTCCCATACTGATTCGCCGCATAGTCGTCCGTGATCGTCCACGTTCCCTGCGGGTCCAGCAGCATCGACTCGTAGGCCTCCGCCTGCCCATCCGTAGGGACACCGGTGACCGGAGTGGGAGCCACGGCCTCGCACCCGTCGACCTGCGTGAATCCGGTAGCAGCCAGCTGGGTCAGGCTCGACGGGTTGGACGTCGCGGTCGTCGCGGGGTACTCCCCGACCATGCCACTCACGCGCACGCACGTCCCAACCGCAGGGATCCGACCGTTTTCCCCCACGTAGATAAAGAGGGCGTCCGAGCGCGCCCGCCCCTCATCCCACGCGCCGCCGCTGCCCGGCGTCTGAATCGTGTACCCATCCAAGGTAGCTGCCAGCCCAGACTCACCTGCCGGATACGCCGCAGTCACGACGCCAACCGTCGTCACGGTGGCACCCACCATCGCCGAGTCGTCCCCCTCCCCCACCGCCTGAATCTCCGGGATTGGGGTATCGACGGTCGCACCGTTTGGCGCAGCATCCTCAGCAGTTGCAACCGCGCGCCCAGCGACACCTTCCGGGGTCGCGGCCACGCTCACGGGCACGCCCCCAGTTGTCTCGACGTCGGCGGAAGGCTGAGAGCCACGACTCTCAGGGGCGCTCAGCTGCCCCTCACCCGTCATTGACGAGGCCGACTGCCCCTGGGTGATTCCGCTCCCCTGGGCAGTGGGTGTACCGGATGTTTCGGGAGCACGTTGTTCTCCCGACTGAGCAACCTGCGTAAGTTTCGCCCCGGCATCAGTCGCCCAGGCGGCAGGAACAAGCCCCACCGCGGACAGACTGAGTGCGCCGAGTACAGCTAACGACCGAGTCCCGCGCGTCATCGGGATTTCCTCTCAACCTCGCCTCACCGTGAGGGACCCACAGGTCCCGAACCGCAGGCATCTTTACCAACGGCAACACAAGTTGTGCCAAGTGTATGCGCATCCACGCACAAATGGAACCGCATGGGAGGATTCCCATCCCCCGCGACGACATACGAGAAGTCGCGCAGGAGCGACGCGGTGCCCGACAATCTCGCCCCGGCCTCGTCCCTGTCGATGAGCGACAGTCAGGACGCCGAGTACGGCGAGACGACCACCTGGGCGCGCTGAAGGTCCTTGACCTCGGCGTAACCGGTCGTGGACATGGCACGCTTGAGAGCACCCACGAAGTTCAGCGAACCGTCCGCGCGCGTCGAAGGACCGTAGAGGATCTGCTCAAGCGTCCCCGTCGTTCCCACGTGAACGCGCTGGCCGCGCGGCATGTCAGGGTGGGTCGCCTCAGAACCCCAATGCCAGCCGCGCCCGGGAGCCTCCTCGGCGCGAGCGATGGCCGCACCCAGCATAACCGCGTCCGCGCCGCACGCGATAGCGCGCGCAAGGTCGCCGCTGCGCCCAATACCGCCGTCCGCGATGACGTGTACGTAACGACCACCGGACTCATCCATGTAGTCGCGCCGAGCCGAGGCCACGTCCGCGATCGCGGTCGCCATCGGCGCATGCACGCCCAAGGACTGACGCGTCGAGTGGGCTGCTCCCCCACCGAATCCCACAAGAACGCCCGCCACGCCCGTGCGCATGAGGTGCAGGGCCGCCGTGTCCGTGCAGACGCCGCCGACGATGACGGGGACATCCAACTCATAGATGAAACGCTTGAGATTCAGGGGTTCTCGGCGCGACGACACATGTTCAGCGGACACCGTGGAGCCACGGATAATGAACAGGTCGACGCCCGCGTCCACGACCGCACGCCAATGCTGCTGGACGCGCTGGGGCGACAGCTTACCGGCGACGACCACCCCGGCCTCGCGCAGCTGCGTGAGACGCTCCGTGATGAGCGTCGGCTTGATCGGCTCCGAGTACACGCGCTGCAGAGTCGCAATCGATTCTTCCTCACCGAGGTGCGCGATCTGATCAAGGATCGGCTCGGGATCCTCGTACCGGGTCCACAGGCCATCCAGATCAAGGACACCGATGCCACCGAGGCGACCGAACGCAATGGCTGTCTCCGGACTCATCACCGAGTCCATGGGGGCCGCCATGAGGGGCAAGTCCACGTGATAGGCGTCAATCTGCCAGCCGACGTTGACGTCCTCAGGGTCGCGCGTGCGCCGAGCGGGCACGAGGGCAATGTCGTCCAATGTGTAGGCGCGCCGACCGCGCTTGCCGCGTCCGATTTCGACTTCGTGGCTCATAAACCGATTCTACTGCCTCCGGGACGCAGATGTGCCCGCCCTCTGCCACACTGGTGGAACCGGCGAGGACAGGAGCAAACATGAGCTGGATCGACGACCCGTGGATGGGTTTTGACACCGAAACGACGGGCGTGCGCGCGCTCAAGGACCGCCTGGTGACGGCGGCCCTCGTCCTGCGTATCGACGGCGCTTCCTACCGCAGCGGGGTCAGCGCCCCCGACCAGGTGGCGACCTGGCTGACAGACCCAGGCATTGAGATCCCCGAGCAGGCCACGGCCATCCACGGCATCACGACCGAGCAGGCGCGCCGCGACGGCCGCCCCATCGAGGAGGTCCTCCACGAGCTGGCGGGTTCCATCGTCGAGCACTGGCTGCGCGGCTATCCTGTCGTCGCCTTCAATGCGACCTACGACATCACGCTGGTCAATCAGGAGCTGCGCCGCCACCACCTGGGGTCCTTCGAGGAGCGCCTAGAGGGCGCGCCGATGCTGGTCGTCGACCCGCTCGTTTTGGATCGCAAGCTTGATCGTTTCCGCAAGGGCAAGAAGACGCTGACGGAGATGGCCCCCGTCTACGGGGCGGTCGCCTCCCCCAACGCTCACACAGCTGAGGTCGATGTGGCCATGACGCTCGACGTGCTCGCGGGCATGGTGGACAAGTACCCGCAGCTGGCCTCCATGAGCGCCCTGGAGCTCATGGATTATCAGCTCCAGGCCCACCAGGATTGGGCGGAGGACTTTGAGAAGTACCTGCGCAAGCAGGGCCGCGACGCGTCCATCGACCGCGAGTGGCCCCAGATCACGCCGAGAGGCCGCGGGGGCGACAGGGAGTAGGGGCACGTCAAGCGGGGGTCGGTGAGTACCGGCCCTCGCTTCGTTATGCCTGACGTGCCCTCCGCGCACAGGGCGCTATCACGAGGCCGTGGCCGGGTTCCGGCGGAAGCCTCGGGCAGTGCATCACAACGGGCCCGCAGGGCCTGGCCGAGCTTCGAGCTGACGCGCCGAGCCGCAGGCTCGCGGAGCGGACGGCGAGCGGGCGGGCGGACCCGACGGCACCCGGAACACCGGTGGCGTTACAAGCTCACTTGTCGTTGACCAGGTCCAGCCATGTGCGACGCTCGCCCACCAGGATGCCGAAGTCGCGGTTCTGGTCGGCGATGGCGGCGTCGGTCGCGGGGTTCTTGATGAGGGCGGCCAGCACGTCGGGAGCTGCGGTGATAGCGCCGACACCCTGGCGGACCAGCTCGAGGACCTGCTCGGAGTTCTTGAAGGAGGCGGCCAGAACGTCGGCCTTCAGGTCGTAGGTGCGCAGGGTGCGGTGGATTTCAGAGGCGACGCGCACGCCGTCGATGCCGTAGTTGTCCATGCGGTTGACGTAGGGGGCGACGTAGCGGGCACCCGCCTTGGCGGCCATGAAGCCCTGCATGGAGGAGTGGATGCCGGTGGCCGTGACCTGCATGCCTTCGCGCACGATGCGCGGGATCGCGGCGAAGCCCTCACGCGTGACGGGGAGCTTAATGAAGAGGTTGCCGCCGATTTCGCCGCGCAGGGCGCGTGCTTCGGCGACCATGTCGTCGGCGCGCTGGGAGACGATCTGGACGTGCAGTTGAGCGCCGTCGGGTAGGACGGACTTGATGGCGTGGAGGACCTCGAGGGGTTCCTTGCCTTCGCGGTACAGAATCGTCGGGTTGGTGGTCACGCCGTCGATGGGCAGGTATTCCAGGGTGTTCTTGATGGAATCGACGTTGGCGTGGTCGATGAGGATGAGCATATGGAGCTCCTTTGCGCATTCGTGGGATTTTCGCACCTATAGGATAGCGCGGGCGGGAGCAGCCCACCGGCTGCTCCCGCCCGTCACGAACGCTCGACCTGCGTTTACTTCGCCGACGAGGAGTGGTAGTTCGGTGCTTCCGTCGTCATTTGGACGTCGTGCGGGTGCGACTCGCGCAGGCCTGCGCTGGTGATGCGCACGAAGCGGCCGTTGGCCTTGACCTGGGTGATCGTAGAGGCTCCCAGGTAGAACATGGTCTGGTGTAGGCCTCCGACGAGCTGATAGATCACCGAGGCGAGGGAACCGGTGTAGGGAACCTGGCCCTCGATGCCCTCGGGGACGATCTTGTCGTCGGAGGTGACGTCGGCCTGGAAGTAGCGGTCTTTGGAATAGGATTTACGGCCGCGCGAACTCATCGCGCCGAGCGAACCCATGCCGCGGTAGCGCTTGAACTGCTTGCCGTTGGTGAACACGACCTCGCCGGGGGACTCCTCGCAGCCTGCCAGCAGGGAGCCGAGCATGACGGTGTCGGCGCCGGCGACGAGGGCTTTGCCGATGTCGCCCGAGTACTGCAGGCCGCCGTCCGCGATGAGCGGGACTCCGGCGGGGCCGCAGGCCTTGGCGGCCAGGTGGATGGCAGTGATCTGGGGGACGCCGACGCCGGCGACGACGCGGGTGGTGCAGATCGAGCCGGGGCCCACGCCGACCTTGACGGCGTCGACGCCCGCGTCGATGAGGGCTTGCGCGCCCTCGATCGTGGCGACGTTGCCGCCGATGATGTCGATGCCCTCAAAGGTCGGGTCGGCCTTGATGCGGCGGATCATGTCAAGGGCCAGCTGGGCACCGCCGTTCGCAGTGTCGACGACGAGGACGTCCGCGCCGGCCTCGGCTAGGGCGGTGGCGCGCTCCCAGGTGTCGCCCCAGTAGCCGACGGCCGCGCCGACGACGAGGCGGCCGCGCGAGTCCTTCGTGGCGTTGGGGTACTGCTCGGTCTTGACGAAGTCCTTGACGGTAATGAGGCCGGTCAGGTGGTCATTCTCGTCGACGATGGGTAGCTTTTCGACGCGGTGTTCGGCCAGCAGGTGCTTGGCGTGCTCGCGGGAGATGCCGACCTGACCGACGACGAGGCGGTCACGGGGAGTCATGCAGTCGCGCACGCGCAGGGTGGCCCATTCGTCCTGGGGGACGAAGCGCAGGTCGCGGTTGGTGATGATGCCGACGAGGGTGCCATCTTCGTTCACGACGGGCAGACCGGAGACACGGTAGTGGCCACAGAGGCTGTCGAGTTCGTCGATGGTGGCGTCGGGGCCGACGGTGACGGGGTCTTCGACCATGCCGGATTCGCTGCGCTTGACCTGGCGGACCTGCGCGGCCTGTTCCTCGATGGAGAGGTTGCGGTGGAGGATGCCGATGCCGCCCTGGCGGGCCATGGCGATGGCCATGCGTGCTTCGGTGACGGTGTCCATGGCGGCAGACAGGAGCGGCACGCGCAGGGAAATGTTCTTTGTCAGGCGGCTGGATGTGTCAACGGATGAAGGAACGACGTCCGTGAGCTCGGGCAGGAGCAGGACGTCGTCGTAGGTGAGGCCGGTGAGGCTGAAAGGATCGTGTGTTGAAAGTTCTCCCATGGGCCAATTGTAGGTGGTCGCAGGCGCATTCGCGTCATTGCCCTTTCCCCGGGCGAGGCTTGGGTACGTGGCCGGGGCGGCCTTCCTGGGCACAGTGGCCTCACGCGAGAGACGCGTCACGGGCGAGGCCACCCGCTGTCACGGGTCAGGCGACGGCGGGTGCACCGCACCCAGCTGTCAGGCGGCCCGCTGGGCGCGCGTGGAGGCCCCGGCCATCGCGGTCGCCCCGGTGACTGTCAAGTAGATGGGGGCGGCACCCCGCGCGAGCATGCGGGCGGCGGTCAGGGCGTCGGGACGCCCTTCCCACACGCGCATGGAGACGGAGCCGTCGGGCGCGATCTCGTGGATCCAGCGGCCCATTCCGGCGCGGGCGTGGGAGTCTGCCCAGGCAACGGCACGCGCGTAGTCGACGGCGAGGTCTTCGGCGAGGTCAGGGACGACCAGTTCGGCGAGGACGCGGGCGGCGCTGGCGGCCTCGCACACGACCCAGTGCATACGTTCGGGCGCGACGACGATGCCGGTGGAGTCGAGGGTGTAGACGATGCCGCCGACACCGTCCTCGGTCCAGCCGTCGGCGTGGGCGCGTTCGTACAGGGAGATGGCGGTGTCGAGCATCCACGGCCCGGGGGTTTCACCCATGTGGATGAGGATGGCGCAGACTTGCCCGATGAGGCGCGCGGCCTTGAAGCCAAGGCCGGGCAGGGTATCGCCGGGTCGGATGAGTTCGAGCGGGGGCTGGTCACAGGTCAGGGGCAGGGGGCGCCATTCCTCGTCGAAGAGGTCGGGCAGGGCGAAGCCCGAGCGGGCGGCGATTTCCCCGACGAGGCGCAGGATGGAGCGGGCACGGTCGAACCACACGCGGTTCGAGGTGGCTTCCCAGGCGGCCAGGTAGGACTGGGCGGTGTCGAGGTTGGTGGAGAGGCGTCGCAGGGGCGAGCACACCTCGGTGGCCGCGTCGATTTCTTCGCGCACGGCACCGTAGGAGGGGTCCCACCAGCGCCGCTCTTGGTCCTTCTCGAGGTCCTCGAGGAGGTCGGCGGCCCCGGAGTGCCCGGCCATGAGGGCGGCTGCGGCAGCGCCGATCATCGCGGCCTGAGCGCGCTGGGACAGGACGGAGCGGGGCACGGGGATCGCGCTGGTTTCGGAGGTGGGGACGACCTCGGAGTACCAGCTGCCGTTGGCGGCGCGCAGAGGACCGGTCAGGGCGGCGAGGCCGTGGGACACAAGGTGGGACGCGCCCTCGATTCCGCGCATTTGCGCGAGTGCGAACACGTGGGTCATGCGCGCGCTGATGCGTGCGTCGAGGGGACGTCCGAGGTCGACCTGACCGTCGGCGCGCAGGAAAGCGTAGCCAACCCGGGCTTTCGACCGGGACGCGAAGGCAACAAGCGCGTCGAAGTCGGCGTCGAAGGCGCGGCGTAGATCCTCATTGTTCCAGGGGGCGTTCATGACTGTTCTCCTGCCTGTCCGTACCCTCACGGTACCACCTGACCAGGACTCTTGGCGCGAACGCGCACCCCGCGTGGGCGGTCAGTCAAACATGAGGCCCGTCGGCCTCGTCAAGGGGCTAGGACCGACCGACCAGTTGAAGGTCCGCCTGGGGTGCCAGGAGCGCGAGGGCTTCTTCGACGCAGGCGTTGATCGTGCGCACGCGCTGCACGTGGGGGGCCAGGATGTCGGGCACGTCGGTGCCGACAATGATGGTGGGTCCGCCGTAGCGGGAGATGAGTCCTTCGATGGTGTCGGCGCAGGCGGGGCCGCACCCCAGCACGATGGCGATGGCGGGCACGCCGGCGCGCACGTATTCGCGGAAGCGGTCGCCGGCGCACACGCCCCCGTAGTGTTCGCTGGACAGGACGCGCACGTCGCAGCCGTACCAGGCCAGGGCGACGCCGATGACCTGAGCGGGCGTCTCGTGGAGTGCGTCGGTGATCAGGGCGACGCGGTCACCGCCGACGAAGGAGCGGGCGGGGCGCGAGAGGTGGACGGAGCGGCACACGCGCTGGAAGGCGTTGAGCAGCATGAGCGCGGGTGGGGCACCGACGGGGTCCCCGCCCGGGGTGGTGCGCAGGGTTTTGAGGGTGGGTTCGACGAAGCGCGACCACGTGTGGACGAGGCCGTGGCTGGCGACGGTCGCTTCGAGAGCGTCTTCGAGGCGGGGGATGTCGTCGGAGAGAACGATGGAACGTAGCTGGGACGCGGTGACGTGTCCGGCGTTGGGATGAGCGGTGACGTCGGAGAGGGCACGCTTGGCGGCCTCGGCGGCGGGGAGACCTGCGTGCACGTGGTTGACCATGGCTCGTAGGCGCTCGACGTCCTCTGGCTGGTAGCGGCGGCGTGAGCCGGCCTCGCGCCTGGCAGGGCCGAGGCCGTAGCGCCGTTCCCAGGTTCGAAGCGTGGAGGCGGAGACGCCGAGTTCGTCGGCGACGGAGGACACGGTGCGGGAACGGTCGGCGTGCGCAACGTGCGTAAGGATCGCTCGCGGCATGGCTCCTCCCCCCTGTGCGCCTGCGTACGCTTACAGATTCTTGTCTGTCAGGCCCGGAGACGCCACAGGAACGGGTGCGTTACACATCTCAAAGTTATTCAAAAAGTTGTTCATTGTTCATTCAGTGCGTCCACCTCAGTTTTCCATATTTCCACTGCCCAGGACGCCGCTCCATGAGAACTGGCTCATACTAATGACTGACGTCTCCCGTCTGCCCGGCCCCATGATCGACGCGTGGGAATGGCAGTACGAAGCGGCGTGCCGAGACCTGGACACCGAGCTGTTCTTCCATCCCGAGGGTGAGCGCGGCTCCACGCGTCGGCGTCGCGCTGCGAACGCCAAGGCGATTTGCGCTACTTGCCCGGTGATCGAGCAGTGCCGGTCCTACGCTCTGGCCGCCCAGGAGCCCTACGGCATCTGGGGTGGAATGACCGAGGAAGAACGTCGTGAGGAGATCCGCTCCTCCGGACGTGGACGTCGCGTGTCCTGATCACGCAAATGAAGTGCCGGTGCGGCATCGCCACCGCGATGCCGCACCATTTTAGTGCCCACAACTCGACCGACACCCTGATCAACGTTCCCCGGGAGGACGCATGACCACCAACGAATCCACGGCCTCGTCGGCGGAGAAGAAAGCCGTCGCCGAGCAGGAAACGAACATCTACAAGACCCTCTTCATGGTCACCGCGCCGGTTACCGCCCTGCTTGCGGGCGCGTGCGTGTGGATGGGCGTCCAGCTCTCGTCCGCCTCCCCGGCGAGCCAGGCAACGCCGGGAACCCCGGCGGCCTCCGCGCAGATGCCGTCGGCTGAGCAGAGCGCCGAACCCAGCCAGACGAACGCGAACAACCTGGCGATCATGAACTCGTTCATGCGCCACGACCCGAACGATCAGCAGGCCAAGGGCGACGTCAACGCGCCCGTGACGATGGTCGTCTTCTCTGACTTCGCGTGCCCGTATTGCACGAAGTTCGCCCGCGAGATCGACCCGGCGCTGGCCGACCTCGTGGAGGATGGCACGCTGCGCGTCGAGTGGTACGACCTGGCGCAGATCACCGACTCCTCTCCCCTGGCGGCCCAGGCGGGTCTCGCGGCGGCCGAACAGGGCAAGTTCTGGGAGTTCCACGACGTCATCTACGCGGCGGCGGACCCGACCGGACACCCCCAATACTCTGAGCAGGCCCTCGTCGACTTCGCGCAAGCGGCCGGGGTGCCCGACCTGGACAAGTTCCGCACAACGATGCTCGCAGACCACACCGTCACCAAGGTGAAGTCCGCCAAGGAGCAGGCGCACCAGGCCGGTATCACGGGCACGCCCACCATGTTCATTAACAAGGCGTACATTCCCGGGTTCCGCGACGCCACCTACGTGCGCAACACCGTGCTGGCACAGCTGGCCGAGACGGCGTCCTGAGACTGCGGGCGACGCGGTCCGCGCCGCGCCCGGCCCGTCATACGTAAACGGGGGCGGCCCGGAAGGATTCCTTCCGGGCCGCCCCCGCAGCGTTCAGTGTGCGAAGGCGCTCAGCGCTCCACAACCGCCAGCACGTCGCGCGAGGACAGGATCTGGAACTCCTGGCCCTCGTACTTGACCTCGGTGCCGCCGTAGCGGGAGTAGATAACCACGTCGCCGACCTTGACGTCGACGGGAATACGGTTGCCCTTGTCGTCCACACGGCCAGGGCCCACGGCGATAACTTCGCCTTCCTGCGGCTTCTCCTTGGCGGTATCCGGAATAACCAGGCCGGAGGCGGTGGTCTGCTCAGCCTCAACCTGGCGGATGACGATGCGGTCCTCGAGGGGCTTAATGGAGATCGACATTGTCGCTCCCTTTCTTCTGTGTCACGAAGGTGCTCGTCCTTTCCCTGCCGTCGCGGGGGTCAGGTGCAGGACCGGTCGCGGGATGATCCCGCGCTTCCTTCACGAGTGTAGTTGCGCTCCTGGCACTCGGGCAACCCGAGTGCCAGCAGGTTCACCGAGGGCGATTCGTCCACTGTCCGTTTTTGCAATCGAGCGCGCACCCGCCGCTTCGCGAGCGCGCCGGTGACGGCCTCGCCGCGCCAGAGATGGGACAATGGCCCGGTGAACACCTTGACCCCGATCCTGTCCTCGCCCGGCTGGGAGCTGCTGGAGTCTCTCCAGGCCCGCCAGGAGACCAATCCGATGCCGCTGCGCGAGCTGGGGGCCGCCCTGCGTGCCTCGGGCATCGAGGCCAGCCTGGCTGCCGCGGTCCTCACCCAGCTGGCCCTACGCCAGGCGGCGCGTGCCAAGTTTGGCCCGTTCGCCTCACACATGGTGTTCACGCGCGACGGGCTGGAGCAGGCGACGCGTCTGGTGGTGGCGGCGCGCCACGCGCAGCGCTTCCGCGCCTCGGGGGCGAGGCGGGTGGCGGATCTGGGCTGCGGGATCGGCGCGGACGCACTGGCGATTGCGGGCCTGGGCCTGGATGTTCTCGCGGTTGATATCGACCCGGAGGCGGCGGGGGCTGTGGCCGCGAACTTGCGGGATTTCGAGGGGGCGCAGGTTCGCCTGGGCGACGTCATGGAGCTGGATATCGCGGAGTTGGCTTCCGAGGGCGTGGACGCGATCTTTGCTGATCCCGCCCGGCGTACGGGGGCCTCGCGGGGGTCGGCGCGCATCACGAACCCGGAGGATTGGTCCCCTCCCCTGTCCGCGGTCCTCGGCTGGGCGCATGCGATTGAGCGTGTCGGCGTCAAGGTGGCACCCGGCATCGCGCATGACGTCATTCCGGCGGATTGGCATGCGCAGTGGGTGAGTGTGGGCGGCGATCTCGTCGAAGCTTCCCTCTGGTCTCCCGCGCTGGCACCGGAGGGCCGGGGTCGATCCTGCCTCCTCCTGGACGAGGCCGGGGCAGCCCATGCCCTCTCCTCCTCTGAGGGGATGGCTGCGAATACGCCCGCCGAGCGCGTGGAGGTTGCTCCTCTCGGGGCTTTCATCGCGGAAGCCGATCCGGCGGTGATTCGCTCGGGGCTGCTCGGGCGTCTCGCTGACAAGACGGGGGCGGGCATCGTGTCCGACAAAATCGCCTATCTGACAGGCGACGATTTACCTGACAGCCCCTTCTATGACCGCTTCGAAGTGCTCGAGGTGACAAACCTTCGCGCCAAGGCAATCTCTGCAGCGCTCACATCGCGAGACGCGGGCAGTGTCGAGATCAAGAAACGCGGCGCGGACATCAATCCCGACGAGCTGCGCAAATCTCTCAAGCTGGGCGGCGGTAGCGCCCAATTAACAGTCATTGCGACGCGCCTGGCCGGGCGTCACCGCGCGATCATCTGCAAGAGGTTGCCCAAAAACCTGTAAGGAAGCTCTCCACCGGCACACGGCGAGGCCCTGACACAATGGAGGAAATCAGCGAAAGGATCGATCATGACCCTGCCATTCGGTTCCTCCCAGCGTTCTACACTCGGTGTCGAGTGGGAGCTTCAGCTCGTCGACCGTGACTCGCACGATCTGCGTCAAAGCGCGGACGCCATCATCGACCGCGCCACGACCGACGGCAAGCTCTATCCCGGCGTCCATCGCGAGATGCTCCTCAACACGATCGAGGTCGTTTCCAAGCCGCGCTCGACCGTCGCCGAGTGCGTCGCTGACTTGACGGATTGCATCGACTACCTGACTCCCCTGGCCTCGGACCTGCGCATTGACCTGGCCACCGCCGGCACACACCCCTTCGCGCGCCCGGGCCGCCAGCGCGTCACCGACTCACGCCGCTACGCCCAGCTCGTCGAGCGCACCGCCTACTGGGGCCACCAGATGCTCCTGTACGGCGTCCACGTACACGTCGGCGTCGAAGACCGCGCGAAGATCCTGCCGATCCAGGCGGCGCTCACCGCCTACCTGGGCCACCTGCAGGCGATCTCCGCGTCTTCTCCGTTCTGGGCGGGCGAGGACACCGGCTACGCCTCCAACCGCGCGATGGTCTTCCAGCAGCTGCCCACCGCCGGTATCCCACGTCAGTTCGACACGTGGGAGGACCTGGAGGCCTACACGGACGACATGATCCGTACAGGCGTCATCGAGGGCTTCGACGAGGTTCGCTGGGATATCCGCCCCTCGCCGACTTTTGGCACGATCGAGAACCGCATGTACGACGCGGCGACGAACGCCACTGAGGTCGGCATCTTCGCGGCCCTCACCCACGTCCTCGTCGAGCACTTCTCGCGCCTGTACGACGCCGGTGAGCCCCTGCCCTCCCTGCCGGACTGGTTCGTCGCGGAAAACAAGTGGCGCTCGGCCCGCTACGGCATGGACGCAGCCCTCATCGTCTCGCGAAACGGCGCGACCGAAAGCGCCCGCGACGGCATCGCGCGCCTGAAGGAAGAGCTGGCTCCCGTGGCCGCTGATCTTGGCTGCGCGCGCGAGTTCGCCGACCTGGACATGATCCTGTCAATCGGTGCCGCCTACGAGCGCCAGCGCGCCGTCGCTGCGGCCGCACGCCCCGGCCAGGGCCTCGATGCCGTCGTGGACCTCATGCGCGCCGAGATGGCTGCGGGTCGTCCCCTGGCACTCGCCGAGTTCGCAGCCCTGAGCGCCTGACCCCACGTCCCCAGTGCGACAGCAAGGTGCGTCCGGGGCGGGGCCACAGCCTCGTGACTGAGCAGACACCTTCCCAGCGCACTATCAGTCCACTTCCAGACTATCGGAGTATCCTATCCTCCGGAAAAATGAAATGGCTTGAGAGGATATCACCGTGTCGAAGGAAGAGACGGACTCACCCGAGCCCCGCCGCACCACTTTTCGCAGGATCGGTGCGCCACTGAGCGCAACAGCACGCACCCTCTGGCTTCTGCTCTCCTCGCTGACGCGCCTGACGGTCCGATGGCTGTCCCACGCCCCTGCCACTACCGTCGTGACGGTTGCGCTGACCCTGATGTCCGCCACCTACTGGGTGTGGCGCGATCAATTCAATGTTCTCGAGGCTAGCCCTTCACCCTCCCACTGGTGGTCGATCTTTTCCTCCGTCGGAGCTGTCCCCGGGCACTTCCTGGCCACCGCCGTCCTCGGCATCGCAACGATGATCGTCGCGGGTGGCGCCGCCGAACGCCACTTGGGCACCCGCGTGTGGATCGCTGCCGCGCTCGCCGGACAGGTCGTCGGCGTCACCGCGACATGGGCGACCCTGCCCCTGCTCAAGCGCGCGATCACCGAGTGGGGCCAGGCCATCGGCGAAGGAACCCTGTGGGGGACGAGCCTCATGCTCATCGCCCTGGCTGGTGCCGCCGTGCAGTCGCTAGGGGCACGCTGGCGGTGGAGGGCGCGTTTCCTCCTCGTCGGCGTCCTCGTTCTCTCCTCCGCGATCCTCGGCTCGGCGATCTCCTACGCGCGCGTGTGGGCGCTCCTGGCCGGCATGACCGCTGCTCGTCTACTGGGCGTGCGCGGCTCGAACTCCGACTCCACTGATGAGGTAACCGCCGGTCGCCAGCTCGCCTCCGTGTCGGCGCTGTGCTGGGCATGTGTCGCAGCTCTCACAGTTGTGTCCTCCGCGCCCGAGGGACCCCTCGCGCAAATGCGCTGGTCGCTGGGTCCCGCCTGGTGGCTCGAAGGCCGTACGGGAGTCATCACAACCCTCCTATGCCTGGCACCCGTCACCCTGCAGCTAATCTTCGCCTACGGACTGCGTAGGGGACGACGAGTCGCCTACGTCGGCACCCTCATTCTCCAGGGCCTCCTCGGTATTTCGACGCTGGCGTCAACCACCGTCGAACTCCTTGCGTGGAACGGGCCGGATGACCCCCTGCGTCCCGAGGTGACGACGGCTGCTTCTCTGCTGCTTATGCCTGTCCTCCTCAATGTCGCGCTGTGCGCCATCACCTGGTGGATGCGCCGATCCTTCACGATCCACGCCGCGCCATCCACGACCTCGACGCTGGCACGCCGCTGGCTCATCCTCATGGCTGTGTGCGCGGCGGCGGTCCTCGTGCTCGGACTCCTCACAAGCGACTCATTCATTCCCTTCTCCTCGTTGGCTTCGGGTGAAGATATCTCGGACGCGCCTAACGCAACACCCCTGCAGGTTTTCCACGACTACGCCCTCGCACTCCTGCCCACGGCGACCGCATCGATCTTCGAGCCATCGCTCGTGCCCATGACTCTCCTGGCTGAGGCCCCCGTCCTGTGGATGCCCCTCGTTGCATGGGCGGGAACCCTCGCCCTCGTGCTGCGCGCTCTCCTCGCTCTGCCTCGCATCCCTGCGTCCTCACCTCTCGACGACCTCACGCCGCTCCTGCGCGCACACGGGGGCGGAACGCTTGGCTGGATGAACATGTGGGAGGGCAACCAGGTGTGGGTATCCCCCTTCGACGAGGCCGGGGTTGCCTACCGGGGAGCCGGAGGCGTCGCGCTCACCGTCACCGACTTGGCCTACGAGGAAGGCAAGGCCTCCCAGGCAATCGCTGAGTTTTCTTCCTTCGCCGCCACCGCGGGCCTCACACCGGCGCTCTATTCCGTCCACGAGGACCTGGCCTACGCCGCCCGCGACGAGGGCTGGACGATCATGCAGGTCGCCGAAGAGTCACTCCTCGACCTACCTGGCCTGGCTTTCAAGGGCAAGGTCTACCAGGACGTGCGCACCGCCATGAACCACGCCACCCGTGAAGGCGTCGAGGCCCGCTGGACCACCTGGGACGAATGCCCCCAGGGATGGAAAGACCAGATCACCGTGATCTCGCAGGCGTGGAGTTCCGACAAGGCCCTACCCGAAATGGGCTTTACACTCGGCGGCGTGCGCGAACTCGCGATCCCTGAGACGCGCATCCTCGTTGCCATCGACGCCGACTCTACAATCCACGCCGTCACCTCGTGGCTGCCCGTCTACCGCCGCGGCCAGGTCGTCGGCCTAACCCTCGACGTCATGCGCCGCCGCGCAACAGGCTGGCGTCCCGCCATCGAATTCCTCATCGGCAAGGCTGCTCTGGCTGCCCAGGAAGAAGGCCTGGAGTTCTTGTCCCTCTCCGGCGCTCCCCTGAGGCGCTCCACCGACGACACGTCCGCCTTCGGCCCTCTGACCGACGCCCTTGCCGCCATTATGGAACCCCTCTACGGCTTCACCTCGCTGCACGCCTTCAAGCGCAAGTTCAAGCCCCGCACGCAGCCCCTGTACCTGGCCGTCCCCGAACCAGCCTCGCTGGCCACCGTCGGGCTTGCCATTTCGCACGCCTACGTGCCCTCGGTCTCCCCCGCCCAGACCCTCACGCTGCTGGCTTCCGTCACCGGTGGCCTCGCCAAGCTTGCCGCGAAGGGCGTCGGCGACCTGCGCTCTGCCCGCGCCACGCAGCGCACCTCCGCATCGTCCCCTGCCCCGGCCACGCCCACAACCACCGATCAGCGCGGCGCTGCCACGGCCTCGTCAACCCCCTCCACGAAGGAGTGACCATGTCCCTTCTCGGATCCATTTCCCTGACCTCGGGACGCACCCTCGCGGTCGTCGCCGTGCTGGCGGTCCTGTCCCTCCTCGCGGGGGCGTTCCTCCTGCCGCGCTGGACAGCCAGGCATTTCCCCCGACGCACGAGGCATTGGCTGGGCCGCGCGGTCCTCATCCTCGTGCCGATTCTCCTCGTGACGGCCACGGGTGCCCTGATCCTCAACCGCTCTCTCGGCCTCGTCAAGACCAGCGGTGACCTGGCTGCGCTCATCGCTTCCAACGTCGACGAACCGGCAGCCGAGTCTGGCGGCGAGGTGACAATCGGCGACCAGCCGATTGCTTCCTCCAGCCTCGACGCGACCTTCACGAGGACCGAGGACGGCATGCTCACCACCACGTGGACGGGGCCGATCAGCGGCATCACGCTGCCCGTCTTCGTCATCGCACCACGCGACTACTCCCCCACCGACGGCAAGACCTACGCGGTCATCGAGCTGCTGCACGGGTACCCGGGCGAGGCCGACGGCACCACGCAGGGTGCCCACGTCCAGGAGGCCCTCGACAACGCCATCGACGCCGGGATCATCCCGCCCACCATCATCGTCGTCCCGTCCCTGAGCGTCGACGAGGAGGCGCACGACTGCGCGGATATCGAGGATCGCCCCGCCGTCTACACGTGGTCCGCGCACGAAATCCCCGCGTTCGTCCGCCACAATTTCCCCAATACCTCCGACAAGCGCGACGCGTGGATGCTCGGCGGTTTCTCCGCGGGTGCCTACTGCGCGGTGTGGACGGCGATGCGCACGCCCCAGACCTTCGGCGCAGCGGCCTCCCTCTCCGGCTATGACACGCAAATCGAGGGGCAGATGACGAATCTCGGCGACCAGTACCTGGCGGATAACACCCTCTCCACGATGCTGGCCAAGAGGGTCCCCGACGGGCTGCGCATCTACGCGATG
>QWCT01000808.1_pt1 | contig 18550 bp, 12 predicted proteins | sample 1972681 | NCBI WGS metagenome assembly QWCT01 (sample SAMN09866701, study PRJNA288562) | Human oral metagenome isolate pre3_saliva, whole genome shotgun sequencing... | isolation source: mouth | host: Homo sapiens | place: USA: California | reverse complement strand
GTATGCCGGGTTGTGGTGTGATGGCGGGGTTGTATGAGCGATTGTGATCCGATGCCCCCCGCGCTTTGGGGAGTGGCCCAGGGCCTAGTCAAGGTATTCGAACTGCAAGAGGTACGCGTCCTTGAAAGAGCTTGTTGTTGATCGGGTCGTGCACCTCATCAGTGGGCATTGCACCTGTTCCGACCGGGTGCAATGCCCCCTAACGGGTGCAGCCCCGACAAAGTCGCATGCAGTTCCCACGACAGCATTTCAGAATTTGAAACTGAACCCTTGGAATCATGCGGTTTCTGAGGTGTCGTCAATCTGTGTCGGCGGGGAATTGCATGCGAGAGTGTTGGGTAAGTGTTTAAGGGTGAGAGCCTAGCGTGTTGTGGGGCTAGCCGTGGTGCCGCCGTGGAGTGTCTCTTTGATCCAGTCGTAGGCAACGCGTTCCGTGCCGTTGGCCGCCCTGATTGTGCCGCACTCTTTGAATCCGAAGGACGTAAGCGCGCGCCGCATCGGGGCGTTGTCCTCGTGGGTGTCGCAGCGCAGGTAGTCAGCGTGCTTAGCCGCGAAGCTGAAAATCGCCCGCGCGACCCCACGCCCACGCACTGCGGCCATGCGGTGAATCACGTGGTACTCAGCCTCGGAATGCCACGCGCCGACAATCTTGGCGTAGGTCTCGTCTTGCCCGGGAGCGAAAGAAAAGACGGCGAGTGGCCCCTCGTCGTCGGATACAAGGAAGCAGTGTCCGCGTGCGATGTCTTCCTCAGCGTCAATCCGGTCCGGGTATCCGTCGGGCCACTGAGTCGCATTCCCATTCGCCTGCATGAAAGCCTGGGCGCGCGCATACGCCCCCTCGATAAACTCGAGGTCTTCAGGGGAGGCGATTTGAATCTGCATACCTAATTGTATAACTGTGGAGCGACTATAATAAATAGGACGCTATTGTATAGATCTGACGTGAAGATGGAAGTTTCGTTAGCTCATTTGGTGTATGGTGTTGCCTACCTGTGTTTAGTATGTTTGCTAGTGACGAATGCTATTCGTGTAACGTGTCAGCAGCTGAGTCTCTGTGTGAAGATTGAAATAATGGCTAGAGTTCTAGGGTGAGGGAGAGTGGATGGGGTTCCCTGGTGTCAATATGCTAAGGGCTTCTAGTCTTCAATATCATCATATTCATCCTTGGTGTTTCCTCCGGTCCGCCATTCGAAGTCGGGTTGATTAGGTCCGGTTTGTTCAGTGAAATGGATTGGTTCAGGGTTGTTTATGTCAAGCGTGTAATCTAGGGTGTTGACCTTGTCTAGATTGTTCGTTCTTGAAATTCTATTTTGCCTAAAGTCGATGAGTGTATCAATGCTAAGTTCTGTTTCTTTTGTGACTGTGACAGGGATGGTCTTTGGTGGAGATATAAGAGTGTTCTGATGAAGTAGTATGTGCTTGTGTTGTTTCGAAGGTGCTCTGGTGGGAGTGAATGAGTTTTCTGCATCTTCTAATTTAATTTCAATGAAATTATTGATGATGCATTCATTGATGCAAATTTGAGATTCCGGATTTTCTGAGCTGATCTCAATGTCTGAGAACCTGCACTTTGTGATGGTTAGATTCTGTGGCGTACTGTATGTGGGATCTGTTTCGGCGTGTGCGTAAATATAGAGTTTTGGTTGTGGAAGATAAGTGCTTCTCTTTCGCGTTGTGCTGCTATCTCTCGTGTAAAATAGGCATTCATCGAAGCGTATTGATGGATAGAGTGTATTTTGCTTGAAGTTACTAAGGTCTATAGAAAGTGTGTGTCTATTGATCTTGATTATGGAGTTTTCAAATAATATGGAGGGTGCGTAAGTGGGTAAGTCGTCTATGTTTATTGTGCAGACTGAATTTATGCTGAAAACACTTAGGTAGCTGTAAAATTGAGCTGTCTCCCAATAGATTTGTAGTAAAGTTGAGTCGGATATTTTAAATGGCTTCAAAAACTTTGTGGAGTTGAAGATTAATGGTGTGCTAGTGTTGATATTTGAAATATTGATTGGTGTTATCATTGTAATTTCGCTCAAGTCTATGACGTGTTGTGACCAGTCGGCATGATAGTCTGAGTTATCTTGCATATTTATGCGAATTATAATGGTGTTAATTATGGTTCTCTGAATTTCAGCGTGTTCCTCTTGATTGCCTTCCTCTGTTTTGTTCAATCCCTCGTGCCGAAGTTGAAGGCATAGTGTGTCGATGATGTGGCGCTGTAGCTGCTGTTTTTCTGTCTCGTTTAAAAAATTGCTATGAGCCGCAGAATCCGCCAGTTCGGCGAGTAGTGCAACTGCGCTGAGTCGCAGTCCGGGATTTTCCGATCCGAGGAGCTGGTAAATATGTTCGCGGCGCTTCCAGTAGTCCTCACGTTCGATTGCTGCCTGTGTTTGCATTGCGTTGACGGCGTTGTCATGGCTTCTCTGCTGCCAGGCCGAGAAAGCGAAGCCTGCGCCCGCGATTGTTGCGCACAGGGCCATTGCATCCTTGGAGGGCCAGTGATAGTTAAATGGCCATGAAGGGGGCCAAAATAGGTTGATTTTTTCCCATGAGAGGGGTCGGAGTGGCATGCGCCAGATCGATGCCAGAAAGCAGCCCCCGGCAAGGAGGATAAAGGCGAATAGTACGGGGGTCCACCAGTGCATCAGGCAGCTGGGCATAGCGGTTAGACGTGCGGGTTCGTGTTCGTCCTCGTCGCGGAGCTTCCAGAACTTCAGTTTCTCGACGAAGTTCTGTTGTATCAAGGTGTTCTTCTCTGCCTCGTTAGTGCTCTTGTGCGCATCGTCGGCGCGGACCATGGTGGCTCCTTTGCTCTGGGTTCACTGCTTCGCATCGTAGCAGCCTGTCCAGGGAATTGGTCCCGAGATGAAAGCTTTGGCAGCTTTGGTGTCAAGCGAATGTTCATGTGGGTTTCTGCTGCCGGAGTTCTGCAACGTGGGGTGCGGCATCGGGGCCCGATGGGTGGCGCCGTGGGCCCGTGAGATGGAGAGCTAACCCGTTTGGGGGCAGTGCTGGCGGGGCGCCCAGGCTGCCACTTAAGGGGTTAATGTGCGCATTGAGGGGTTAAGGGTGCCACCTATCGGGCCGACGTGCCAGCCTTCGTGCTGGTCGGTGCAATTCGGCCGCGGCTCGGGCGCGCATCCTCAGGAATATTGGGGGAGGAGTAGGCTAGCCAGGCTTGAAACGCGCGTGAAACTGTTGTCGCTAGCCTTGGCGGCTCGTGAAACACGCGTGAAGCTGTCATCGGTCAAGCGCGCGGTGATCCGTCAGGCAACAACCCCGTGGCATCGCCCGCAAACCCTGCCCCTGCCTCGTTCGTGGGTATGAACCTAGTTAGACTGGCTCCCATGACTGAAAACGCGCAGCTTGTTGTGACCCTGTCCTGCCCGGACCGCCCCGGGATCGTGCACGCCGTGACCGGCGTGATCGGTGAGTCCGGCGGCAACGTCATCCAGTCCCAGCAGTTCGGTGACCCCGACACGGGCACGTTCTTCATGCGCGTTGAGGTGGACTCCCCGAAGGGTCGCGCGCCCATCGACGATGGCTTGGCCCGCGTTGCCGAGGAATTCAGCGCCACCTACCGCGTCGACGACCTGGGCCGCAAGCTGCGCACCATCATCATGGTGTCGCGCGAAGGCCACTGCCTGACTGACCTCCTGTACCGCCAGCAGACGCAGGGTCTGCCCATCGACGTGATCGCGGTCGTTGGCAACCATCCGGACCTGGCGCCCGTCGCCCAGTTCTACGGCGTCCCCTTCCTGAACATCCCCGTCACGAAGGACACGAAGGTCCAGGCGGAGCGCCAGCTCCTCGACCTGATCGCCTCCGAAAAGGTGGAACTCGTCGTCCTGGCCCGCTACATGCAGATCCTCTCCGACCAGGTCTGCCGCGCCATGCAGGGCCGCGTCATCAACATCCACCACTCGTTCCTGCCCTCCTTCAAGGGGGCGCGCCCCTACGCGCAGGCCCACGATCGCGGCGTCAAGCTAATCGGCGCGACCGCCCACTACGTGACCGCCGACCTGGACGAGGGGCCGATCATCGAGCAGGACGTCACCCGCGTCTCCCACGCCGACTCCACGCCGGACATGGTGGCGCTCGGCCAGGACGTGGAGCGCCGCGTCCTCGCCCAGGCCGTCCGCTTCCACGCGGAGCGCCGCGTCCTCATGAACGGCAACCGCACGGTCGTCTTCTCTCGCTGACGTCGGGTGCGCGGGGTGTCAAACGCTCGTGCGGCGCTCTGCTGAGGTGCTGTGTCCACCGACGAGGCCGTGGCTGGCTCTCGCGGTGGGCGCCTCTCTATCTGCTCTATCCGCGCGAATGTCAATCGCAGCGCCGTGAAAGTGCCGCGTGAGGGCCTCCCGGCGTGTCGCGTCCTGTAACAAGAAAATCTGCGGCCAGGCGGTCATATTTGCCCATGATCATGCGCTTCCGCGAATGTGTTTGTCACTTTGCCTGCAACGCTGAGACGTGATCTTTCGGTCATTTAGTGGGTAAGCGTCGCGTTGACCGTCTGATAAATGGCACACTTGTTACGTGGACGAAACGACTCAGCAACACGCTCCTGTCACCGGCTACGTTCCCGGTGGTTTTGACATGTTCCATCAGGGACACCTCAACATCCTGCGCGCCGCCCGCGAGCGCTGCGATCGTCTGGTCGTCGGCGTGACCTCTGATGAGGCGCTGATCCGCATGAAGGGCCGTGCACCCGTTATCCCGCTGAAGGAGCGCTGTGACCTCGTGTCGTCGCTGCGTTTCGTGGACGCGGTGGTCGTGGACCTGGATCAGGATAAGCGCCTGGCGTGGCGACTCCAGCCTTTCGATGTGCTCTTCAAGGGCGATGATTGGAAGGACACTCCCAAGGGTGCTCAGCTTGAGGCGGAGATGGCGGAGGTCGGCGCACGCGTCGTTTATCTGCCGTACACGCCGTCGACGTCGTCGACGAAGCTGCGCCGCTTTATCGCGCCTGAGGACTTTAGTGACGAGGCCTCAGCTGACAAGTCCGACAAGGCGACGGAAGGGGAGCAGCAGTGAGCCTCCCCGTGGTGCTTGAGCCGGGTGCTTCGTGGGGTACTCGCTTCACGACGTATCGTGCGGCCCTGGCCGCTGCGCAGAAGCCAGGCGCGGGTGTTCCCGCGTACATGCGTTGGGTGAACCGTGGGGCTGCGCGCGTGGCCGCTGCAGCGTGCGCGGCTTTCGGCTGGACTCCGAATTTCGTCAGTTTCATCTCCGTGTGCTTCTCGACGCTCGGTCTCATCGTCCTTGTCGCGCTCGAACCTGCGTGGTGGACGGGTCTGATCGTGGGCACGTCCCTGGCGGTCGGTTTCATGTTTGACTCGGCGGACGGCCAGGTGTCGCGCGTGACCGGTGCGTCGTCGAAGACGGGGGAGTGGGTGGACCACGTGGCGGATGCGTTCCGTTCCCCGGCGATTCACTTCTGCACGGCGGCTGCCGTTATGGTCTACCGCCCCGAGTCCTGGTGGCTCGCTATTGTCGCCCTCGTTTACGGGTGGGTGACGTCGGGGCAGTTCTTGAGCCAGATCCTCGCCGAGCAGTTCGTGCGCGCCGCCGGGCGCAAGCAGACCCGTGGTGGCAACCTGCGTTCGTTCATCCTGCTGCCCACCGACCCGGGCGTCGTGTGCTGGACGTTCGCGCTGTGGGGCCTCGGCGCGCCTTTCATGGTGCTCTACACCTTCCTGGCTGTGGTTGCCGTCGCGCACTCGTCAATGTCGCTGCGTCGCCGTTACCGCGACCTGCGTGCCCTGGATGCCGCGGCGAAGCAGGGGGACGGTCGTGCCTGAGCTCTCTGTCATCCTGCCCGCGCGTAACGCTGCGGGTACGATTGCGCGCGCCGTGGCTTCGACCCTGGCGGCCATGCCGGCGGACTCGGAGTTGGTCGTCGGCAATGATTCGTCATCGGATTCGACGGTCGGTGAGGCCATCCGCGGCGCGTCGCGCGGGGGAGTGGTCGATCCTCGCCTGCGTGTCGAAGACATTACCCCGGGTGAGGGCGGCGTCTCGCGCGTCCTCACTCAGCTGATGGAGCGCACCGATTCGCGCCTGGTTGGCCGCATGGACGCCGATGATGTCTCCCTGAAGGGGCGCTTCAAGCGCACGATGCGCGCCATTGAACGTGGCGACGACATGGTCTTCACGCAGATGATCGAATTGCGTGGTTCTCGTCCGGTGCCGCGCATGCCCTACGAGATCACGCCCGAGGACATGGGCTGGCATCTGCTGCTCACCAACCCTGTGTGCCACCCAACCATGCTGGCGACGCGCGAGATCATTGACCGTGTCGGTGGTTACCGCGCTGTTCCCGCTGAAGACTATGACCTGTGGATGCGCGTTGCGTCCGCGGGTGGTCGTATTCGTCGCCTGGCCGCCTGGGGCTTGCTGTACCGGATCCATCCGGGGCAGGTGACGGGAAATAAGGCGTGGCGCTCGGACTCGTGGAAGAATCCGGATCAGGCCCAGGCTTTCGCCGAGCTGTCGGCGCATCTGACGGGCCAGGAGCTGCCGCGCCTCGTCTCCCTCGTTTCTCTTCCTCGTGACAAGGCCGAGCGTGAGCTTGAGCGCTTCGTGCAGGTCTACACTCAGGGGGTTGCATCTCGACCCGCAACGTCCCGCCGCGTCCTCGAACGTCGGCTGAATGCGCGCGCCGCGTGGGTGCGCTCGAACCTTCAAGGAGAACACTCATGATCCTCACCCCTCCGCCGACTGGCGGCCAGCAGATCCTGCGTCACGCCCTGGGGCGTCGCTGGAGGACGATCGCTGCGGGGACTGTGGTTGGCATGCTTCTTGGTGTTGGCGCTGCCTTCGTGATACCCGTCACGCATTCCGCGACGGTATCGATGACTGTGACGTCGCCGACGCTTACGCCTGCGCCCGCGATTCGTGCGTCGCTGTCGAACACGACGGACATGGTGACTGAGCAGGGAATCGCGAAGTCCGCCGCCGTCCTGGACGCTGCGGCCGCGACCATCGGCGGCGGGGCGACCGCTGCCGAGCTGCGCGAGAACATGGAGGTGTCGGGCGACACGAATGGCACGATTGTCAAGATCGAGTACTCCGCGCCTACCCGCGCCGATGCCGTCAAGGCCGCTGACGCGATCTCGGACGCCTATCTCAAGGAGCGTACGGCCCTCGTCGAGCAGCGCGCGAACGAGATGACCTCCGCCGTGAACGAGCAGATTGCCACCCTGGAGGCCGAACTCAAAAGCCTGAACCCCGTCGTGGATGAGGACGGCGACGTCGTGAGCACTAACCCGCGCGCCAAGGAGCTGACCGAAGACATCAACAAGCTGAAGGAGCAGGCCGCGACGCTGGAGCCCTACCACGCCACCGCCGGCCTCGTCATCACGAGTGGCGATGCTTCGATTGACACGGTTGAGCCCGCGAAGTCCCGCCTGATCCTCATTTTCACGGTCGTCGGTCTGTTCGCTGGCCTGGTGTTGATGCTTCTGCGCGAGACGCGCGCTCGTACCCTCGATTCGCCCACGCAGCTGGCTGACTTGACGGCTTTGCCCGTGTGGAGCGCCGAGGAAGGCGCGCCCGAACCGTGGCTCGCTCCCACCCGTATGCTCGCGATGGCAATTGATCGCGACCACTGGGTTGACCTTATTACTGACGCCTCCGACGCGGAGTCCCGTCAGCTGCACCGCGTTCTGTCACGGTCGCTCGCCGAGACTCGTGTGCCGACGCCTCGCCTGATCGATATCTATCAGCCCCTGGCCTCCTTGCTTGACGAGGTTCGTCCTTCCCGCCATGTGCTCATCGCCGTGCGTAAGGGCCACGACCTCAAGGAGCTGCACGCTCTCCTCAACGAGCTGGCCATCATCAACCGCGAGGTGAACGGCATGCTCTACCTGGATGGCACGGTGACGGCCGGGGCCGAGGACCTGGCTGAGCCTGCGCCCGTCGCTCAAGTGATCGAACCCGGGGACGAGGTCGTGGCGGGCCCGTCCCCGGAGGAGACGACTATCCTGCCCAAGGTAGAAGTCAGCTCCGAGCCGACCCCCAAGAAGACGTCGGACAACAAGGCGTCCCAGAAGAACGACTCCACCGATTCGAAGGATAAGAAATGAGTGCCGAGGAGACCCTGGTGGTCGACGATCAGGCAGCGTCCATCTGGCACGTTGACCGCACCGCCCGCGTCACCCAGCTGATTTCGGGTGATCCGAAGGACCCCCGCGCGCTCGTTCTCGTGCGCGACAATGGGCGCAACTCGGATTTCGTCGAGATCGAGGGGATGACTCACCCCGAGTACTCGGCGCGCGTCGCCGCAGTCGAAGCTGCGTCCCCGCGCGGATGGGAAGAAGGGGCCGGCGCGAAGGTCGACGCCACGGTCATCATGTGCACGGTCGGCTCCTGCGACATGCTCGAGGCTGCGGTGCGCGCGATTCTGGCCCAAAAGCATCATCGCTTCACGCTGGTCGTCGTGGATAACGCCCCCGAGACCGGCCAGACACGCGAGAAGCTCGCGAGTATCGACGACACGCGCATGACCATCGTGTCTGCCTCGCGTCCCGGCCTGTCGCGCGCCCGCAACCGCGGCGTGCTGGCCGCCCGTGGCGAGGTCATCGTCTTCACCGACGACGACGCGATCGTCGACCCGAACTGGCTGACCGCGATGATCGACCCCTTCACGGCTTCGCCGTACGTAGCTGCCACCACCGGCATCGCCTTGCCGCTGGAGGAACGCTACAAGCCTCAGCGTTGGTTCGAATCACGCGGTGGCTTCCCCAAGGACATGAAGCCCCGCGTGTGGTGCGCGGGTGACATGCCCGAGGGCCTGGAGGCCCTGGGCGAGAAAGGCGAAGGCGGCCCGCTCTTCCCGATCACGACGGCTCGCGTGGGGGCCGGCGTCTGCATGGCCATGCGTCGCGACGTCCTCATGGAGGTCGGCCCCTTCGACCCCGCGCTCGGCGCTGGCACCTCGACGCGAGGCGGCGAGGACCTCGACATGTTCGCGCGCATCCTGGCCACAGGCGACGTCATCATCCACACGCCTGACGCCCTCGTGCACCATCGTCACCGCGTCGACGAGGCCGGCCTGGATAAGCAGATCCGCGGCAATGGCTCCGGCATGGCCGCTCTGCTGACGAAGGCCATCATCGCGAAGCCCTCGGTCCTGTGCACCCTCGTGGGACGCATCCCCGGAATCCTCAAGCGCATCAAGCCCGGCGGTGCCCGCGTGGCCGGCCGTGATGACGATACGCCCGGCTCGCTCACCAGGTCCGAAATCAAGGGCTTCCTGGAGGGGCCCTTCCTCTACCTGTCTTCGCGCAGGAGCAACAGGCTCGCCCCGCTCCACCCGGCTGACGAACCAGAGGTCGATGCGACCGCGCAGAACAGCGCTGACGCAGCCCCGGCCTCGTCCGAGGAACGTGGCACTCCTGAAGGGAACACGAGCGCGTGAGCTGGGGCCGCGGAATCTGGAGGAAGCCGCCACCGGCACGCATCGGGCCGCTGCGGGAGGACGCGCAGGACCTGCCGGCGTGGCCCTTCGTCGCGGCCTACTCGATGTACCTACTGTGGTGGGTCCTGGGCTCCGGCGACCTGATGTGGCCGTTCTTCGGAATCATCATGCTCGTGCTGATGCTTGGCCGAAGCGGTCTGCGTTTCCCGCCCGGAACGATCATCTGGATGTTTTTCCTGGCGTGGGTGTTGGCGTCTATGTCGATGCTCGACTCGGGCGGGCGCGTCATTGGCGCGTTCTACCGCTTCCTGCTCCAGCTCGCTCCCGGTATCTTCGCGGTCTACGCGTACAACGCGCGTAAGACGCTGAGCGTGCGCGTCATCGTGGGCACGATGTGGGGTTTTCTCCTGTCGACCACGATTGGTGGCTTCATCGCCATGGCGTGGCCCGAGCTGCGCTTCAAGACGCTCATGTACTACCTGGTGCCGAAGCCGCTGCACGCCAACGACTTCGTCAAGGACTTCACGAAGCGCGCCACCACCCAGTGGAACCCGTCGTCGTGGATTCTGTCCGACCCGCGTCCCTCCGCGCCGTTCATCTACTCGAACACGTATGGCAACGTGTACTCGATGATCTTCCCGCTCGCGCTGATTTTTGCGTACGTGCTGTGGCGTGAGCGCTCGACATATCGTTTTATCGTTGTCGGCGTGTGCGTGCTGTCGATCATTCCGGCGGCGGCAACGCTCAACCGCGGCATGTATATCGGCCTCATCGTCATCGTGACGTGGGTCGGTTTCCAGCGCCTGCGCGCCGGGGCGTGGCGCACCGTTCTGGGCATCATCGCTGCCCTCATCGTCAGTGTGGTGGCCTGGCTGTCCACACCCGCCTCGAAGTCCCTGTTCGACCGTCTCCAGGAATCCTCCTCAACCGCAGACCGTGCGTCGAACTACCTGGAAACTCTCAACGAGCTTGCCGAATCGCCGTTCCTGGGATTTGGTGCTCCTCGTCCCTCGGCGTCGTCCTGGCTGCCGGCTTTGGGTACCCAGGGCCAGTTCTGGACCGTCCTCTTCTCCTACGGCCTCGTCGGCATTTTCCTGTTCATCCTGTTCTTCCTGCGCATGTTCCCGCGCATCTGGCGGGCCAAGGACGTCTACGGTTCGATCCTGGGCGGCATCATGCTGGCCACCCTGGTCGAGCAGTTCTACTACGGCATGAACACGGGCCTGATGCTCTCGGTCGTCGCCGCCGCTCTGCTGTCGCGTCACCTGGAAGAAGAGAACCACCCGCTGCGCCTGGCCGCCGCCCAAGCCGGTACACCTACGCCCGGTTCCGTCGCCGGTACGGTCCGCGTCGCGGCCCCCGTGCGTCTGGGCGAATGGGGAAGCCCCGCCGCGAACGACGGGGCTTTCTCCACTCGGATGCTCGAGCGACTCAACAGGTCGGGTCGTCGGGGAAGGAAACACCGGAGAGCTTCCAGTTCTGACCATCCTTCACAAACTGAAAATATGTGAGGGCGCGGGTCATGGTCGTGTCGTCCGTGAAAGACGTCCCCGCGTCGTTGAGGACGCGCACGGAGGAAGAGTCCACACAGGCCGACACGGTGAGGTTTCCGGCACCGTCATCGGCGATGACCTGCGGGTTTTCGACAGTTGGCGTGCCCTCGGAGTGCAGGCCTTCCTTCGCCCATTCGACAGCCTGCGCATCGAATTCTTCGAGCGCGGACTCGGTGAGCACGGAAGACAGGTCGGTTGCCTGGGCCTGCTCGGGATCGGTGTACGCGTCGTACAGGGTTGTCAGGATGTACGAGGCCTGGTCGCCAGCTTCGGTGGCCGTCTCCATCGCGCCGGTTGCGTTGGCGGGACCCGCCGACTGCGGCGTGATGGTCTTGGCGATGGATTGCGGGGCGTCGGATTGGCCGGGACCCACGCTCTGCACGCCGGAGGCTGCAGTGGTCTCAGTGTCGGAAGAGCTCGTCAGGCGCAGTACCACGACGATGACGAGCGCGATGACCAGGAGGATCGCTGCTGCCACGAGGCCCTTCTTGCGGGTGGGGGAGAGAGAGTTGATGAAGTTCATGTGTTTCCCATCGATCGGTTATAGGGAAAGGTTACCGCGTGGTACGTGGTAGCGGGAAGGTTACTCATGAGTGAGACAAATCAAGCCAGGCGGTCCCTCGCTCGCGGGGGCATCGTCGGGTTCGTCGGAGCCATGGCCTCGGCCATCCTGGGTTTCGCTTTCACGATCATTCTCTCGCGCATGTTGGGCGCGACCGGCGCGGGCGTCGTCACACAGGCGACAGGCGTGTTCGCCATCGTCATGGCCTTGGCGAAGGTTGGCCTGGACTCCACGGCCATCTACCTGATGCCTCGCCTCTCCCTGGATGCGCCCCAGGAGATCCGTGCAACCCTGTCGTTTATGGCGACGATGACGGTGGGCGTGTCCACCGTGTGCGTCCTCATTCTCGAGGCCGTGGCCCCGTTGATCTGGAATGCCGAGGTGTCGGGTGCGACCCGCGCTGTCCTCTGGTTCGTCCCGATCGGTGCACTCACGCTCGTGGCGTCCGCCGCGCTGCGGGCGCTGGGTAACATGCGTGAGTACGTGCTCGTCCAGAACCTGCTGCTGCCGGGCCTGCGTCCCCTTCTGGTGGCCCTGGCGGCCGCGCTGACGGGTTCTCTGGCGCTCGTCTCAGTCGCGTGGGCACTGCCCTTCGTCGTGGTGCTGGTGGCGTCTTGGTGGCTGCTGCTGCGGCACATGCCGTCGGTGGCGGACTCTGAGGGGCGCTGGCCGAGTGCGCAGCGTCGTCGTCAGGTCGTCTCCTTCGCCCTGCCTCGCACCCTGACTGCCGGTCTCGAGCAGGCCCTGCAGTGGCTGGACGTCCTGCTGGTCGGCCTGCTCGCGGGCGATGCTGCCTCGGGTATCTACGGCGGTGCGATCCGTTTCATTCAGGCGGGCATGGTCGTCGATACGGCCCTGCGCGTCGTCGTCTCTCCGCAGTTCTCCAAACTCCTGCACCAGGAGCGCATCAAGGAGCTGCGCGACCTCTACGGCACGGCCTCCATCTGGCTGGTGCTTTTCGCCGCGCCGATCTACGCGCTCATGGCGATCTACGCTCCGGCTCTCATGAGGATCCTCGGTGATGGTTTCGCGCCGGGCGCGAACGTGCTCGTTGTCCTGTGCATCGGCTCTATCGTGACCTTCATGGCGGGCAACATTCACTCGCTGCTCATCATGAGTGGGCGCTCGGGGTGGGCCGCTGTGAACAAGGTTGTGGTGCTGACGCTGAACGTTGTGGGCAACGTCATTTTCATTCCTCGTGGAGGTATGGTCGCAGCTGCGACGGTTTGGGCGGTGTGTATGGTACTTGACGCTGCGATGGCGACCATTCAGGTGTCTCGCTTCATCGGTGTGACACCGAAAATCTCTGAAGTGGTCAAGCCAATCCTTGTTGTGGGCGTATCTGCCGCAATTCCTGGTGGTTGTATAGCATGGTTGTACGGACGCGATTCTTTCGTTGGGATGGTCGCTGGGTCGGTCCTCTCGGTCCTCGTTTTCGCTTGTGTTTGTTGGGCTTTTCGGGATCGGCTCCATCTCTCGGGACTTGGGTCCTTGGCGAAGAAAAAGCGGGGGTAAGGGAGGGGTGTATGAGGTACCTGTGAAGGTTTGACTTGACCGGCCGGTTGATGGACTTTTCCTTGTTGTGTAATCATTAGTGCAACAAGATTATTGTCCCGCTGAAAGGCCGTGTCATGGCTTCCGCACTTTCGTGCCTTGTAACCCTTGCATCTGCGCCGATTATCGCGTGTGCATCGCTTGCGTTCGCCCCGATGGCGCACGCAGATGATGGCAATCCACCTCCCGTTTCCCCCGGTCAAACCGTCCTTCATGACGGTTTGAGCGCCGCCACCGCAGCGGCCTCGTGCTGGGACATCAAGCAGCGTGATCCCAACTCTCAGGACGGCACCTACTGGCTCCAGACCCCCGCGATGGACGCCCCTGCCCAGTTCTTCTGTGATCAGACCACAGATGGCGGCGGCTGGGTCATGATCGGCCGTGGCCGCGAAGGCTGGGAGCCGTGGAGCGGCGGCAAGGGCGATCCGGCCAAGCTCACAACGCGCGAGCGTAACCAGTCGGCCTTCGATGTCGTTCAGCTCTCCAACGACGCTGTCAACGGCCTGCTCAACAATGAAGACATCAAGGACCAGCCGGACGGCGTGCGCGTCCTGCGCTCGTGGAGCGCCTCGGGCCGCTCCTACCAGAAGCTGGACCTGAAGTTCTCCAAGATGACGGACTTCGTGTGGCCCTTCAAGATGGCTCACCCGGTGAGCGTCTCGATGGACGGTGCCAGTCCCGTCTCCGGCCTCCTGTGGAATACCCTCGGCTACGATCAGGGCTGGAACGCCCTCCAGCTCTACCCGTCGGCACGCACCGGCTGGACTGTCGGTTGGGGATACGGCGTCGGTGCCGGAAACTGGGGTGGCGACCTGAGTTCTGCGTCTTCCTTCTTCCACAAGAACGGCCAGACGGTCTTCCCCTACTCTGAGGCCTACGTGCGTCCGCGCATCGCCTCCGACTCCTCGGCCTTCACCCGCATCCCGGACGAGGGCGAGGCTGGTTCCACCGTGACCCGCGCCGTCTCGAACTACGCGGCCACAACCTCGTGGGGCGTAACCGGTAATATCAACGGCTCCTACGCGGAAGGATCCATTCAGGTCCAGGCCCTCAAGCAGGTCGGCTCCACCATGTATGTCGGCGGTAACTTCACCGGCGTCAAGCAGGGCGAGAACGGTTCCGAGAACCCGTCGCGCGGCCTGGCGGCCTTCGACGTCAATACGGGCGATTGGACCGGCCAGGCTTTCGACTTCAACAATCAGGTCAAGGCCCTCCTGCCCCTGCCCGACGGTCGCCTCCTCGTGGCCGGCGACTTCACGCGCGTCAACGGCGAGACTCATGTCGGCACCGTCGTCATTAACCCCTCCACCGGCCAGGTCGACCCCTCGTGGGACCTGTCGATCAGTAACGCGCTGAACGGCGGCCAGGTGAGCGTGCGCGCGCTCGACTACTACGACGGCAACGTCTACCTGGGTGGTGTTTTCACACACCTGAGCGGCGGCGGCTCCTCAAAGGTCTACGGGCGCAACGCTGCCCGCGTGTCTCTCGACGGGCGCCCCGACCGCAGCTGGAACCCGGAACTCAGCGGTTCCGTTCAGGCTGTGGGCGTCAGCGAGGCTAACGGTGCCTTCTACGCTGGCGGACACTTCACCCGTGCACACGGCTCCGAGCGTGCATGGTACGCGGCGAAGTTCTCGACCCAGCCCGGTGCCGCCCAGGACTTCGAATTCAATTTCGAACCTTCCACCGTGAGCGCCGGCAAGTACCAGCAGACCATCGCCACCGGGGGCAACCGCGTCTTCATCGGTGGCTCCGAGCACTCCCTGTTCGGCTACGACACCGGCACAAACTCGCGCACCTCCGGCACCCTCACCATGAGCATGGGCGGCGACATGCAGGCCAGCACCATCTCCTCCAAGAACGTCATTTACGGCTCCTGCCACTGCTCTGACGGTGCCTACCAGGACAAGTACGACTGGGCCGTGTCTGACCGCTGGTCTCGTATCGACGAGATCAAGTGGGTGGGCGCATGGGACGCAACCACCGGCGAGAACCTGCATTGGACCCCCTTCGAGCTCTCCTCCAAGCGCAAGACCGGTGCGTGGGCGCTCACGACCGATACCAACGGCAACCTGTGGGTCGGCGGCGACTTCGATTTGTCGCACATCGACGCTTCGCGCACTCAGTGGAACGGTGGCTTCGCTCGCTACGACAACCGCGACAACGTTGCGCCCGAGACCCCGACGCTCGTGCACACGACCGCTTCCACGGCCTCGTCCGTGACCCTGGCTTGGGAAGGCGTCTCCGACGCCGTCTCCTACGAGATCCTGCGCGATGATCGCCCCATCGCCTCCACGACCTCGGCCAGTGTTGAGGTCCCGCGCGGCGGCGACAACCGCTTCTTCGTGCGCGCAGTCGACGCTGCGGGCAACCGCTCCGCCACCACCGCCGTCTACGTGCCTCCGGCCGACGGCGAGGTCGACCCCACCAACCCTGTCCTCCTGGACGCTGGTGCCACCTGGAACTACCGTGCGCTCAATAGTGCCGCCCCCGAGAACTGGACCCAGGCCTCGTTCGACGACTCCCAGTGGTCCACCGGTGCCGCCCCGCTCGGCTACGGCGACTCTCGCATCGCGACCGTCCTGCAGTCGAACGTCGCGCGCCCCGTGACCTCCTACTTCCGCACGCACTTCCCGGTGGTCGACGCCAAGGCGCTCAAGGGTGTTACCGTGAAGTACCTGGCCGATGACGGTGCAGTGGTCTATGTCAATGGCACCGAGGTCGACCGTACACGCATTGACGCAGGTGCCGTGAGCTACACGACGCGAGCCAACGCCGCGCCGAGCTACAGTGCGGCCACGAGCTCCCCGTCCGAGGTCTTCGTGCCGGCCTCCCTGCTCACCACCGGCGACAACGTCATCGCAGTCGAAACGCACGTGAACTACACGCGCAGTGCAACCGTGGGCATGTGGGCCTCTGTGATCCGCGTCGACGGAACGCCCGAATCGACCTCCGGGGATGACGACGTGAAGCCGGAGCCGGAACCCCAGCCCGATCCGAACCCGGTCCCGGTTCCCTACACTGAACCCTCGGTGCCCACAAACCTCGAGGATGCCACCAAGCCCATCGACGTTAACGGAATGACGAGCGGCGAGGTCATCCCTTCGGCTTCCACCCAGTGGAACTACTGGACCGCCATGGCAGCTCCTGCCTCTGACTGGGCAACGACCGCATCCCTGGCGGACTGGTCGCGCGGTGCAGGCCCCATCGGATGGGGAGACTCGGACGCGGCCACTCGCCTGGACATCGCCAAGAAGGATCGCCCCGTCACGTACTACTTCGCGCGTGACATCGACCTGGGCACCGTCACCCCCAATACGACCCTCACCGTCAAGGTGCGTGCGGACGACGGCGTCGTCCTGCGCATCAACGGACAGGTCGTGGACACGAAGCGTATGTCGCATGGCAACATTAGCCATGACACGTACGCGAATGCGGCGGTAACTGCCCCCAAGGCGGCCTCCGATCTGCTCGAGGTGAAGATTCCCGCCAGCTACTTGACATCTGGAGTGAATCGCATCGGCGTTGAGGAACATATCAACTACAAGGGCACGCCGTCCATGTCCTTTGATTTGTCCGCAACAATGGCCAAATAGAGCGAACATCGTGTCGCTTCATGCAGGTTGAGGTGACGTCATGACTAGTTTGGACAGTTTGACCGACCTCATATATTCCTGTTGACAGGGGGAGCCCTCGCCGTTCTGGCGAGGGCTCCTTCGTATGTGGTAGAACACTCTCGTTTTTGGCTAACCACATGGTTGAGCGTGATGGGTTTTCGTGACACTATAGGGGTAACCATTAATGTGATACCAGTGAGGATCCGATGAAGACTATCCGCCGCTGCTTGGCCCTCGGCCTGGCATCAATAACCGGTTTCGGAGTGCTTGCACTCAGCCCCGTCGCAGCTCAGGCGGCGGTTGACCCCCTCCACGATGGCCTCTCCGAAGCGACTGCTGCGGCCTCATGCTGGGAGATTAAACAGAACAACCCGCGCTCGTCGGACGGCACCTACTGGCTCCAGACGGCCACAATGGATGCCCCCGGCCAGTTCTTCTGCGACCAGACGACGGACGGTGGCGGCTGGGTCATGATCGGTCGCGGCCGTGAAGGCTGGGAAACCTGGAGCCAGGGCAATGGCGACCAGACTCGCCTCCAGACGCGCCCGCGCACCCCCGGTGACTTTGAGGTCGTCCAGGCGTCCCACGAGACCGTGAACGGACTGCTCGGGGGCACCAAAGTTTCTGACCTCCCGGACGGAGTCATGGTCCAGCGTGCCTGGAACCACCGGGGCAGCGCCTACCAGACCGTGCGCATGCAGTTCCCCAAGATGCGCGACTTCATCTGGCCCTTCAAGAGCGCCCATCCCGTCAACGTTAAGTTCAACCGCGAGTGGTGGGTCAACGGCGGCATCGTGTGGTCCGGCTTTGGTACGAACACCAGCTGGGGCTACGTCAACCTGAATGCGTCTCCTCAGAACCAGTACACGATGGGCTTTGGATACGGCCCTCTCGCGTCCTCCTGGTACGACACCTCCTCCTCGACGTCGTTCTTCCACCGCAACGGCTCCATCATCAACCCCTACGCGGAGGTCTACATCCGTCCCGAGCTGAGTTCCACGGACTCCTCTTTCCGCACCATCGGTGACGGCGGCACTGCCGCTGAGACCCAGAAGGCATCGGTCTCCGAATTTGCGACCCCCACGACGTGGGGCGTGACCGGTAACCTCAACGGCTCGATCCAAGAGGGAAGTATCCAGGTCCAGGCCTTCGAACAGGTCGGCTCCACCATGTACGTCGGCGGTAACTTCACCGGCGTGCAGAAGGGCAAGAATGGCTCGGAGACCACCAGCCGTGGCCTGGCAGCCTTCGATGCCACCACCGGTGACTGGACCGGCCAGACCTTCGATTTTAACAACCAGGTGAAGGACCTCGTCGAGCTGCCCGGCGGTAAGCTGCTGGCAGTCGGTGACTTCACCAAGGTCAACGGTGAAACCCACGTCGGAACCGTCCTGATCGACGCTGCCACCGGCCAGATTGATCCCTCGTGGGACCTGCAGATCCGCAACGGCAATGCATCTGTTGTGACCGTTAAAGCCGCGAAGGTCGTCGGCGAACACATCTACCTGGCCGGTGCCTTCACCCACCTGACGGGTAACGGCTCCTCCTCCGTGTACGCCCGTAACGGTGCCCGCCTGGACCTGTCCGGCAAGCCCGATCGCTCGTGGAACCCCGAGTTCAACGGCAGTGTCATCGACATCGACGTGGACGAGAACGACTCCTACCTCTACGCTGCAGGCCACTTCACTCGCGCACACGACCTCGTTGCCGAAAATGCCGCCCGCCTGGGCACCGGTGCGGGAGCTGAGCTCGACCAGTCCTGGTCCTTCCGCCACTCCTACTTCATCGGCAAGTACCAGCAGGCCGTCACCGTTGGTAACGGGCGCGCCTACTTCGGCGGCTCGCA
>QWCT01000845.1_pt1 | contig 18573 bp, 13 predicted proteins | sample 1972681 | NCBI WGS metagenome assembly QWCT01 (sample SAMN09866701, study PRJNA288562) | Human oral metagenome isolate pre3_saliva, whole genome shotgun sequencing... | isolation source: mouth | host: Homo sapiens | place: USA: California | reverse complement strand
TCAGTTTGGTGATGTCATGGAACGCTTGCATAAGATGGTCTTTGGTTACTGTACGATGTTCATCGAGTGTTTTATGTTAGACCACGTGATGAATATGAGACGCGAGTCAGTTCAGTTCATGATCTTCTCTTGGAAACATGAGGAAATAGCCAAAGCCATTGTTGAAGAGACCGAGCATGCGCTGACTATCCTTGACGGACACGGCTGGTACACTGGTAATGATATGAAGGTTATCTGCTTGTTGGCAAAGCGTAACGAGAGTAAGACTATCTTCCGTATTATCAAGATGGTTGACCCAACAGCCTTCGTAAGCCAGAGTTCGGTGATTGGTGTCTATGGTGAAGGCTTCGACCAGATAAAGATTAAGGCGAAAAAGGAAATGAAAAAGCAGGAAAAAAAGTTGGCTGAAGCCATGAAAAAGCCTGCGAATGAACAGAAATAAAGATGCTGTAGGGCTGTGTTCTGGCGCTAATTAGCAGGGACGCACGGCTTGTGTGAATGCACGTCAGAAGTCTTCTTACGTCGTTGAACACTACGGTCAGAACTGTTTTGCTGACGATACAGGACTTGAGGTGGAGGCACTCGGTGGTGAACCTGGTGTACATTCAGCTCGTTATGCAGAGGGAACCGATCACGATAGCGAGGCGAATATGCGTAAGCTGTTGACAAACTTAGAAGGGAAAGCCAATCGTAAAGCCTGCTTCCGTACGGTTATCTCCCTTATCATTGATGGTGTAGAACATCAGTTTGAGGGTAAGGTAGAGGGTAGAATCGCTACTGAGAAGCATGGAACGGAAGGCTTCGGATATGACCCTATCTTCATTCCAGAGGGTTATGACAAGAGCTTTGCAGAGTTGGGTGAGGAGATAAAGAACCTGATTTCTCATCGTGCAAGGGCTGTAAAGAAGTTGGCGGAGTACTTATCCTCATCTTATTAAAGTATTCATCTACATGCTATCGATACTCCTTCCTGTTTATAAATGTAGCTGTGTAGCTTTGGTAACAGAGCTCCAACGGCAATGTATGGATTGTGGTATTGCGTATGAGATTATCGTGGCTGACGATGGAACAATGGCTGATACTATGAATCAGTACATCGTTGAGTGTAACAAAGTCATTGGTCAGTTAGAGGGCGTGCGGTATATTATAAGGCAGGAAAATGTCGGTCGGTCAGCCATTCGCAACTTCCTTTTCTCGCAGTCAAAAGGTGATTGTATCCTCTTCATAGATGGTGATTTATCCCTTGATAACCCCGATTTTATTCGTAGATACACGCAAGCAGAAGGTGATGTGGTCGTTGGTGGTATCAAAATAGGTGGCAATCCAGAACAATGGAAAGGGAATCTTAGATATAAATATGAGTGTGCGTGCGAAGCTAATAACACCATAGAGAAACGACAAAAACAACCTTTTCAACATCTTGCAACCAATATCCTCATACGAAGAAGAGCATTAGGTGAATGTCCATACGACGAGCGCATTAATCGTTATGGCTATGAGGACGTGTTGTTGGGGAAGCGTTTTCAACAGCAAGGACTTACTATTAACCACATTGATAACCCCGTTCTGTTCTGTAACTTTGAGTCTAATGAGACATACATAAGCAAGACCGAGGAGGCATTACACACTCTCCTCCAATTCAGAAAGGACTTAATCAACTTCTCTTCACTGCTCAAGATGGTTGAAAGAATCCATCATTTCCACCTCGCAAAGCTCCTCTTTTTAGCTTTCAAGTTGCTTCATAAGCCCTTAAAACATCGTTTGGAAAGCAATAAACCAAGTATTTTTCTGTTTAATGTATATAAGCTCATGTATTATATAAGCCTTGAGCAGCAAGCAAGATAATATTCATTTCGACAAGAACCCACTATGACAATAAAACGAATTATCCTATCTTTTATCATTCTTATATCCTCTCTCTCTGCCATTGCTGGAGGTATTGGGACATGGAAATCTTACCTTTCTTATGCCAACATACAATGGGTTGAGCAAGGAGGCAATCGGTTATATGTACTTGCATCTAATGCCCTTTACACCTATAATAAGGCTGATCAAAGTATTCAAACATACGATAGACAGAACGGACTAAGCTCTATTGATATTCGATACATTGGTTGGAATGAAGTTGCCAAGCGCCTTGTTATTGTCTACGAAGACAATAATATCGATCTAATGGACGCTAAGGGGAACGTTACGAACGTACCCGACTATTACTTAAAGGCTTTGATTTCCGACAAGACAGTCTATAGTATTGATATGAATGGGGCTTATTGCTATCTTTCAACAGGCTTCGGACTTGTCAAGCTGAATGTTGGTAAGGCAGAAATAAGCGATAGTTACAACCTCTCCTTTCCGGTTAATTACAGTTATATAGAAGGTTCTTACATCTATGCCGCAAGCCAGTCTAATGGGCTATATCGTGCTCCATTAACGGCAAACTTGCTCGATAAGAATAACTGGACACGAGTTGGTGGCTATGTGGCAAGACCGAAGACGATGGAGGCAAACCTCCTTAATCAAGCGAAAACATTGAGTCCTGGAGGTCCAAAGTATAATGGTTTTGTCTATATCCAATACCTTAATAACCGCTTATATACCGTCCCTGGTATGTTTAAATCAGGTTATGGAGATTCTAATACACCTGGTTCTGTACAGATTCTACACGATGGTGAGTGGACGAATTATCAAGAGAATCTATCATTAAAAACGGGCTATGACTATCTTGATAACAATGTTCTCGCAGTTGATCCACGCAACGCAAACCATGTATTTGTTGGTGGAAGAACAGGCTTATACGAGTTTCTTGATGGACAATTAAAGGCTTATTATAACAAAGACAACAGTTTGTTGCAAGGTGCAATGGACCGAGGACGAGAGTTAGGAAACAACTATGTGCTTATTAATGGACTTTGTTTCGATAATAAAGGCAACCTTTGGATATTGAACAGTCAAACCTCCAGAGAGAATCTCTTGCGTCTTTCTGCTGATGGACAGATGATTTCTTTCAGTAAGCCAGCCCTTATGAAGGATGGAGTAGGGGGCTCTGTCCTAACAAGTATGGTCTTCGATAACCGCAACAACTTATGGTTCTGTAATGATCACTGGGGCTATCCTGCTTTGTTCTGTTACCAACCTGCAACTGACAAGTTGCTTACTTTCACTCGATTTGTCAATGAGGATGGTTCGAGCTTAGACTTAGTACCCCATAGCGTGACGCCTTTGTCGAATGGAGATGTGTGGGTTACCACTACGATAGGACCACTTCTCTTGTCTCGTTCGGCTATTGATAACCCTGAAACAGCCGTTTTTACACAGGTAAAAGTGCCTCGTAACGATGGTACCAACCTTGCTGATTATCTTCTGTCGGACATTGATGTCACTTGTATGGCTATTGATGGAGGAGGCAGAAAATGGTTCGGAACAAAGGCAAATGGTGTTTATCTCATCAGTGCCGATAATATGACACAGGTGAAACATATTCTCTCTTCAAATAGTCCACTCCTATCGGATAATATCCTTTCTATCGCTATCAACAACGCAACAGGCGAAGTATTCTTCGGCACGGACAAGGGTTTATGCTCTTATATGAGCGATGCGACGACACCATCCGACCAACCGAGTGAGGACAAAACATACGCTTATCCAAATCCAGTTAGGCCTGGTTATACAGGTCCAATCACCATTGTTGGACTCTCAATGAACGCTGATGTGAAGATTGTCACTACAAATGGCGTACTCGTTGCAGTAGGTATTAGCAATGGTGGTAGCTTTGTTTGGGATGGCAAAGACAAGTCTGGTAAACCCGTTGCATCAGGTGTTTACATGGTTGAAAGTGCTGATGAAGATGGTAACAATGGTGTTGTTTGTAAGGTTGCGATTGTGAGATAGAACAGAAAAATTATTCATTTCATAATAATCTTACTATAAGAAACAACTATAATGAAGGATTATCAATAGGGTATATGGTGTTAGAAAGAGAACATTGGATAGATATGCTACGAGGTTTCTGTATGTTATCTATATTATTGGATCATACTGAAATCTATTATACAGGAGGTAATCTTATTCCTTATGATTGGTATGTTTCGAATGTTCTAATTGTCTTTTTCTTTCTGTCAGGATACCTAATGTACAAACAGCAAGGTTTTTCTTTGAGGTGTAAGATGGTTTCAATAGGACGTAGTTTGCTTCTCCCTTATTTTCTCTTTACCATAGTTTTGGCACTTCCGAAAGCCTTTGTACATGGTCATAGTTTAGACTGGGAGAGTTTATTATTACCTATCTTGACAGGTAGGGCCTCTTGGTTTATTGCTGCCTTGATAGTTTCTGAAGTTGTTTTTAGCCTTTTCTTGTGGATAACTCGTGGAAAAGTTATACCCTTATTCATTCTCTCCTTTTGTGCTTTTGTTGGTTCGGTACTTTTAACGAAACAATCCACAGATTATCCTTGGTGTATTAACAATGCATTGCAAGCAGTCCTTTTCCTTTATATCGGATGGTTTTATCAATGTCGAAAAGAAGTTTTCAACCGTATCAACACACCATTATATACTTTATTCCTCTTTATATTTCTTATAGTAATAAAAGGTTATGCAACGTGCAAAGGGGTGCATACGATGATATACCCAATGGGTATAGACTCTTATTTCCTATTCTTTCTTGATATGTTGACGAGCATTTTCTTACTTGTAAATGTTTGTAAGCAACTGCCAAGGTGTAAGCTGGTAGAATGGGTTGGAGCACATAGTATTGTTTATTATTTCGTCTGTGGAGGTGTTCCTCTTTGCTTATCTTTAGCACTTGAGAAGGTGGGGTTAGACTATCATGGGGCTTATTATAGCGTACTGATAGCCTATGCTTTGGTCTGCATAGTGGCAAGCTGTATTGTTGCAATCGTCTATCGCTACTTATCATTTATGATAGGAAAGAGGCATTAGCTCCTTTTTAACGAAGAGATAACAAACAGAAAGCAGTTGAAATATTTGCTTCTAAAGGCTGAGAAAGCCGGTTGTGATGGTGTTTGGTATACTGAAGGCGAACAGATAAAACGCTTGAAATAAGACAAAAGAAAGCTGAAAATCGCTATCTTCGTATGTATGCTATCTTCTTGGTAACACTTGACAAGGACGGATATGTTGTTGTTTCTCTATTTTTAACGCCATGTTAATGGTTCCTATTGAGTGCTGTCTGTCTTATTCTTTGGACTTCTGAGCACTCCTTATAGGCCTTTTGATGACTCTTTCCCCATGTTTACTCAATAGCCGAACAGTGTGACATAAACTTGAACTGATACGCTTTGTCGAATTATTTTCATGAAGGGAAAGAATTATTTTCATGACAAGAAATATTTATTTTCATGAAGAAAAATATTTTTTTTCATGAAAAAAAATCCATGAAAAGAAATGTCATGGGTTGTTTACCTTTCTTTTATCATATCTAAAAGCCTATTTCGAGGTGTTTGTTGATACTTGTATGCAATATTGATGTTGGTTGAAAGTGATTGATTTCCTTGCTTTTATCACTAAAAGAGAGTATCTTTGCAAAATAAAGTAATGGCTATTACAGTAATAGCTATTACTAAAAAGGAATGTTTATGAGGTTTTATGATAGAATAAATGAGCTAAAACTGCTCTCTGATGTAGAGCTATTGAGCCACCAAGAGGCTCAAATGACGGTGCTGATTGGTCGTAGACGTATTGGCAAGACCGAGCTTGCCTTGAAGAGTGGAGAGCGCCTTACACTGCTTTATTTCTTTGTGGCACGTAAGTCGGAAGCACTGTTGTGTGATGATTTTCGTGCTGTGATAGAAGAGACACTGCAGGTTCCTATTGGACGATATACATCTTTTTCAATGCTCTTTCATCATGTGATGGAATTGTCTAAGACACGTGCTTTCACTTTAGTTATCGATGAGTTTCAGGATTTCGGGCGTGTTAATTCCTCTATTTTCAGTGAGTTACAACGTGAGTGGGACTTGAATAAGGGTGGAAGTCACCTTAATTTGATAGTTAGTGGTTCGATTTATTCGATGATGCATAAGCTATTTGAGGATAGTAAGGAGCCACTTTTCTCACGTGCAGGACGCATTATAAATCTGCAGCCTTTTACTACTGACACCTTAAAGGAGATTCTTCGTGACTTTAATTCATCCTATACTGCAGAGGACTTGTTGGCACTCTTCACTGTATCGGGTGGGGTAGCATGGTATATCAGTTTACTGATGGATAACAAGCGGACGGTGAGAAAGACGATATACAGTATGCTTACGGAGGTCAATTCGCCTTTTATCAATGAGGGTAAGAACGTTTTGATAGAGGAGTTTGGGGCTGATTACTCCATTTACTTTTCTATTCTTATTTGTATATCTGAGGGTCAACTTACGCGTAAAGAGATAGAGAATAAGATCGGAATGGAGGCCAGTGGCATTGGAAGCTACCTTGAACGACTGGAGAAGTATTATGGTTTGATAGAACGTCATCAGCCTATTTTCGCAAAGAGTAATTCTCGGAAGGTGCGCTACACACTATGCGATAATTTCCTTACATTGTGGTTTCGTTTCTTCTTCAAGTATCAGGCTTTCGTCGAGAATGGTGCTTTGAAGCAACTTGCACGCCTTATCGAACGTGATATCAACATGCTTGAAGGATTCATGTTAGAAAGGTATTTTGAGCGTAAACTGCGTGAGACAGGTGATTATACACGGATAGGAAAGTACTGGGACCGCAAGGGCGAGAATGAAATAGACCTTATTGCAGTGAACGAAATAGATAAGGTTGCATGGGTGTATGAGGTGAAACGCAATGCTAACAAATATGATGAGGCTATCCTTCGAGCTAAGGTAGATAATCTATTGCAGAACTGTTCAGAGCTTCGGAGCTATAAGTTAAGTCTTGGTTGTTTATCTTTGGACGATATGTAGATAATTGGTTTGACCATTACACAGGGGCATATATAAGGACTAAAAACGCCCTCGTCGACCCTAAAACTTAATAGAGTAGGGGATAGACGAGGGCGTTTATGGGTATTGATAGGTTGTGATAAACCTGCGTTTCGTGCGTTATTATTTCTATTGTCTCTAATGAGCTGTGTTGATGAGGTCGGCAGGTAGTGGGATATCAAGGCTGCGAGCGCGTTCGGCATTACGCCTCTTTATCTTGCGCTGGGCATCAGCCTTCTGCTTTGTTATGGCTCCCGGCTTCTGCTTGTAGAGTGGGAGTAGACGCGGATTCCATGTACCCTGTACGTCACGCTTGGCCTTACACTCGATAGACTTGGGGTAGTAATAGACGGCTTCGGGCTGTCGCTGGGTCGCATAATCACCTGTATCCCATCTACCATTGTCGTTTTCATCGACGATGACACGTAGGTAGTAGACCCCAGGCTTTACGTAGTGGAAGGTCGCTTGATTGTTCTTTGCATACGTCTCCTTCACAGGCTTGTCGCTTTCATTGAGTAGTTGCAATAGGCAATTCTTACCTTCCATGCCCTGTAAGGTCATCATCAACGTCCCATACTCGTCTATTGACGGGATACGGATGCCCTGTTTATACTTTGCAGACACCTTACCATAGATATCTGTGAAGGCTGCTGAGTCGACCTCAAGACTATATTCATGACCGGGATCCCAGGTGCTGACGAGTTTCATTAACCGTGGTCTACCAGGTTCGGCACCGAAGCTGTATTTCGCTCGATACCACATAGAGTCTATCTTCTCATAGAGATGTATCTTGGAGGTATCAGTCTTTTCAAGTGGAGTAGGGAGCTCGAACGTTGGGTTTTGGTCTGGGTCCATTTGCGAGGAGACGTTGTATCTTACTTCTAAAGGTGTGACCGGCATAGCCGTTTGGAAGTCTTTTCCACGTTCTTTGGCCTTCTCCTGCTTCTTAAACCACTTGTCGTACTCTTCTTGTTGACGCTTCAGACGTTTTGCGTAGGGCACCTTTGAGAGTATCTCCAGCGTGTCTGTCTTAGGCACAAGTTTACCCATACTGTCCGTCATGTTATAGGTCATCTGCATTCGCAGCGTGTCTTGATTGACAAGGGCCGTATCGCGAAGCCAATAGATGATGGTGTCTTGGTTCAGACTTGGCTCTGTTATGAAGGCATCTTTAGCATTGAAATTGAGTCCTTTAAGCTGCGGGAGGTCGGCATCACCATAGCTATAAAAGAGCGTGAAGTGGTTTGGCTCCTTGCGTTCAGACTTGAGGAAGAAACGGTCAGTCTGCGTAGGTGTAAAGGAATTCAGCACCACATCATCTGGAAGGAAATGGGTGTAAGGCACCTGTTTGATGTCTTTAATATGCAAAGAGTCAATCCAGAGCGTGTCTTGTCGTATGTCTGGCTTCCATGACGGCATAATGACTTCGGGCGTGAAGGCCAACTTCTCGCTCTTTTGATTGTACCTATAGTTACCGTCCATGTCCTGTAAAGCGTAAATGCGGTAGTCTCCCTTGGCAACACCTCGTATGCTGAAGCGACCACGACTATCGGTACGTGAGACGCGAAGCATAGGTAGTTTCTCGAAAGCAGAGTCGTTCTGATTACTGTAAAGACCCACGAGAATACCCTTTACAGGCTCCAAGTTCTCTGCTTCTAACACGTAGCCAGACACCTCAAGGGTGTCAATATGATCGCCAGTAGAGAAGCTGTAGGTGTAATTCCCTAATGGATTGCCCTCGTTATTGTCTGATATTGCATCAGAGAAGTCGATGGTGTAGGTGGTGTTTGGCTGTAGCTTGTCTTGCAGACTCACTGTGATATGCTTTCCTGTAGCCTTTATTTCGGGTGCTTCTATCTGTGGAGGCGATACGACAACCTTCTCAGATGCGTTGTCTAATTTGATGAACTCGTTGAAATAGATGTTCACCTTCTTACTGTTTACATCAGTTGCTCGTTCAGAAGGGGAGGCAGCCAACACTCTTGGTGGGGTCTCATCGTACCATCCACCATCCGGTTGTCGCATCTTCGCGCAGGACGACAGTGTCAAAAAGAGTATGGTAAAAAGGAAAAGAAGTAAAACCTTTGGCTGGTAGAACACCGCAAGGTAAGGACTAACCTTAGCTGAAAGGCCATCCCTTCCACCCATAACTTCTTGGCAATATCTCTGTTGTTGTTTCTTCATATCGCTGGTTTTACTTGTTTACCCTTTTGCTTTTTACCTCATAAAGGTTGTTTTATCCTTTTTACTCTATAGTCTTTTGCTGGTTCATACTCAGTAGTTCTTCAAGGTTGTTACGGCTGTTTGAAAGGCGTGGAATCTTATGTTGACCACCGAGCTTACCCTTTATTTTGAGCCAGTCATTGAAGAGATCCTTGCGTGCAACTATTATCTCAAGTGGTTGAAGGGTAATGTTATGAAAACGTTTCGCCTCGTAGTCTGAGTTAACCTCTTGTAGTTTGTCATCAAGAACTTTGGCAAACTCGTCAAGTGAAGAGGGTTCTTTCGCAAACTCAATGAGCCACTGATGACGACATTTAGCCTTCGCATCCATATATATTGGGGCTGCTGTGTAATCAGACAGCTGTGCGCCAGTGGCCTTGCAAGCGGCTTCAAGACCCTTCTCGGCATTGTCCATGATGAGCTCTTCACCAAAGGCATTGATGAAATACTTGGTTCTTCCGGTGATAACAAACTTATAGGGATTGGTCGAAGTGAACTGTACTGTGTCTCCTATCTCGTATCTCCAAAGTCCACAAGCAGTACTAATCAGCATCGCATAGTTGAGGCCTATCTCCACACCCGACAGTGGGACGATATTCGGATGTTCACTTTCAAACTCGTCCATAGGCAAGAACTCGTAGAATACGCCATAGTCGAGCATGAGCGACATACTGCTGTCTGTTGGGTCATCCTGTATTCCAAAGAAGCCCTCAGAAGCGTTGTATGTCTCCATATAGTTCATCCCTTGCTTGGTAATGAGCTGTTCATACTGCTCACGATAGGGTGTGAAGGCAATGCCACCATGGAAGAACACTTCTAAATTAGGCCATACTTCTTCTAAGTGTTGTTTACCACTCAATTCGAGAACACGTACTATGACAGAGAGCATCCAAGATGGAACACCGGATAGATTGGTCACGTTCTGCTTGAGAGTCTCCTGTGCAATTCGGTCGCGTTTTACCTCGAAATCGCTCAGTAAAGCTGTTGATTTCTTAGGTACACGACACAGGTTTGCGAGTGGATTGATGTTCTCTATGAGGATAGCACTTAGGTCGCCTACAAGTGAGTTGTATAAGTTGTAGTTTGGAGAATGGCTCCCACCTAAGATAAGACTCTTACCGTTGAAGAGTCTACTCTCTGGGTGATTACTAAGGTAGTAAGCGATAACGTCCTTTCCACCTTGGTAATGAATTGTCTGTAATCCTTCGTGGGAAACAGGAATGAACTTACTCTTATCGTTTGTTGTACCAGACGACTTAGCATACCATCTCACCTGTCCTGGCCATAGAATATTGCGTTCTCCATGGCGCATACGGTCGATGTCACCCTTCAATTCCTCGTATGTGTTGACTGGAATGTTCTGTGTGAAATCTTCGTATGACTTTATCGTTGAGAAGAGATGTTTGCGTCCGTATTCGGTGTCCTTGGCTCGTTCAACGAGGTATTGCATGACTTCCCGCTGGATAGCCTCTCCATCCGTGAGGTAGTGCTCAAGCTCCTTACGTCGTGGATGGAAGTACAACTTGTTTACTATATTAGTAAGACTCATTCAATTTCTCTGGTTGATTAAATTGCAAAATTACGCCAAAAAAGCTAAACGAGTAGCCTTTTTCTATATTTTAACACTGCTTTTAAGCTGCATGATGGGCCTTTCCTTGTATTCTGTGCATGATTAGTAAGATGACTTTTCGTCCTCCTTTATTCTCATCTTTTAGCCCCTCTCTCTAATTTATTTTCATGAAAAAAAATATTTTTCTTCATGAAAAAAAATATTTCTTGTCGTGAAAATAATTCTTTCTTGTCATGAAAAAAATTCGATGAAAGGGGTAGGGTAGGGTCTTAATCCTTTTCTTTTGCGACGGTATAGCCTATCTTTTAGCTATCTAATTGGCCTTATCAGCACTTATGGGGATGCTTTATAAGGATGTAATAAAGCCTTTTCTTTATGCTTAGTTGACTATTATAGTCTATTATTATACATATTATAGTCTATAAAAGAAGCATTATTTGATTTCCTATATACTCCTTATACCTCTTTTTGTAAGCCTCCCCCTGCCTTCAGAGGGACAAGGGGAGGCCTTTTCTTTTTAATGTGCTTCTAACCAGTTTTTGCCCCATCCGGCATCAGCTATCAGTGGGACGTTCAGTGGATAGGCATTCTGCATCTCTTCAATGACAATGCGCTCCACCTGTTCGCGCTCTTCTGGGTAGACGGAGAAGTTAAGTTCATCATGTACCTGAAGAATCATCTTTGAGCGGATTCCTTCTTTCTTAAAGCGTTCCCAGATGCGTACCATTGCCACTTTGATGATATCTGCCTCCGTTCCTTGTATCGGTGCGTTGATGGCATTACGCTCAGCAAACCCGCGGACAGTGGCGTTGCGACTGTTTATATCAGCCAGATAGCGGCGACGATGGAAGAGTGTTTCGGCATAGCCTTTGGCTCTTGCCACCTCTTTCGCATGTTCCATATAGGCTTGAACCTTTGGGAATGTGCGGAAGTAGTCTTGTATGAGGTCTTTTGCCTCAGCATTTGAGATGTCCATGCGTTGGGCAAGTCCGTAGGTGGTGATACCATAAATAATACCGAAATTGGCTTGTTTTGCCTTCTTTCGCTGTGCGTCAGTGACCTTATCTATGTCCTCATGCCATATCTTTGCAGCCGTTGCACGATGGATGTCATGCCCCTCACGGAAGGCCTCCATCATGTTTTCGTCCTCAGAAAGGTGGGCCATGATACGTAACTCAATCTGACTATAATCTGCTGAAAAGAACAGACAACCCTCTTCTGGGATGAAACACTTACGTATCTCCTTCCCATCATCCGTGCGTACTGGGATATTCTGTAGATTTGGGTCGCTTGATGAGAGACGTCCAGTAGCGGTGAGCGCTTGATTGAACGATGTGTGGATATGTCCTGTACGTGGGTTTATCAACTTTGGAAGTGCGTCAATATACGTACTGAGAAGTTTCTTCATCCCTCTGTAATTGAGTATGTTACGTACGATAGGACTTTTGTTTTCAAGACTCTGAAGCACCTCCTCACTCGTTACATATTGTCCTGTTTTTGTCTTTTTAGGCTTGTCCATGATCTGCAACTTACCAAAGAGGATGTCACCCACTTGTTTTGGACTTGAGATATTGAACTCTTCACCGGCTTCCTTGTATATTTCCTGCTCGTATTCTCTCATACGTTCATTGAAAATCTTTGACGTATCTTGCAGTGCTTCTGTGTCTAAGCAGACACCATTTAGTTCCATGTCTGCTAACACTCGAACCAATGGCATCTCTATATTCCAGAAGAGTTCTTCGACGCTAAGCTCCTTTAATCGAGGCTCAAGTACGTTTTTCAAGCGCAAGGTGATGTCTGCATCCTCTGCAGCATACTCATAGATGTCAGTAGGAGAGAGGTCGCGCATATTCTTCTGCTTCTTTCCTTTTGGACCGAGCAGCTCTTCTATGTGTATCGTCTGATAACCAAGAAGGGTCTCAGCCAGATAGTCCATGTTATGATGTAACTCTGGTTGGATGAGGTAGTGGGCAATCATCGTGTCGAACATCTTACCTTGAATGGTCACGCCATATCGGGTTAACACTTCATAGTCATACTTGATGTTCTGTCCGATTTTCATGATTTTGTCGCTCTCATATAGTGGTTTAAATATTTGAACGACTTTTAACGCTTCTTCGTAATTGGCTGGTACGGGGACATAAAAGGCCTTGCTTTCCTCAGCTGAGAAGCTTAAACCTACTAATTCGGCGCTAATAGCATCGGTTGAGGTCGTTTCTGTGTCTATACTAACAAACTTCTTTGTAATAAAAAAGTCACATAATCGACGTAATTCGCCCTCATTCTCAATTAGTTGATACTCATGTTGAGTCGTTTTTATGCTCTCATATTTCGCAAATTTAGGTTCACTCGACTCATTGGTCGTGTTTTCTGCAAATAAATCAAGCTGATTGTTGTCGGTTTTTGACTTTACTTCACCTTTGTTAAGAAACTTGTTAATAAGTGTCCTAAACTCTAACTCTTCAAATATCGTACGCAATTTAGCCTCGTCGAGTTGCTCTACTTTGAGTTCATCTAAATCGAGTTGCATTGGAACATCAGTTCGAATCGTGGCGAGGAACTTAGACATCTTTATGTCTTCAACGGCATTCTCTACTTTCTCACGTAGTTTACCTTTTATCTCGTCGGTGTGTTGAAGCATGTTGTCAATGCTCCCGAACTGATTAATTAACTTGGCTGCTGTTTTTTCACCGACGCCCGGACAACCTGGAAAGTTGTCGGCTGTGTCGCCCATCAACGCCAAGAGGTCGATGACCTGGGCTGGGGTAGGGATGCCATACTTGTCTCCTACCTCTTTTTCTCCTATTATCTCGTATCCGCCACCATGGCGAGGACGATACATAAAGACGTTAGGACCGATGAGTTGACCATAGTCCTTATCGGGCGTAAGCATAAAAGTCTCGATTCCATCGGAGCCGAAACGTGTTGCTACAGTACCGATGATATCATCAGCCTCAAAGCCATCTACCTGTAGAATAGGGATGTGCATCGCCTCAAGTATCTGCTTGATAAGGGGCACAGAGAGCTTGATGTCCTCTGGTGTCTCCTCTCGTTGTGCCTTATATTCAGGGAAGGCATCATGGCGGAAAGTCTTTCCATGGTCGAAGGCTACACCAATATGCGTTGGACTCTCCTTTGTAAGCACTTCATTAAGTGTGTTACAAAAGCCCATGATAGCGGATGTATTCAGTCCTTTCGAGTTTATACGAGGGTTCCTAAGGAATGCGTAATAGGAACGATAGATGAGCGCGTAGGCATCAATAAGAAAGAGTTTCGACATAACTAATTATTCTGTTTATGCTGTAAAATTACTAATTTTCTTCCATAATCTCCGATAAAATGAGTAAATTTGTATCAAATTTCAAGTCAAAAATGGATACTCTTTCACTCATAAAACAGCCAATTGAGACAGAATTAGCCGATTTCATCGACCTTTTCAATCATGCTCTCGACCATGAGGATGGCTTGTTGCAGACGGTACTTAACCATATTAAGCAACGTGCTGGGAAGCGTATGCGCCCTATTCTCATCCTCCTGATGGCTAAGAACTTTGGTAAGGTCTCTCAAGCAACACAGCATGCAGCTGTGGGATTGGAGCTTTTACATACAGCATCACTTGTTCATGACGATGTTGTCGACGAAGCTGATGCACGCAGGGGACAGGCAAGTGTGAATGCTGACTATGATAATAAGGTGGCTGTCTTGGTGGGTGATTATGTTCTCTCAACGGCCTTGTTACATGTTAGTTACACGCATGCTGAGATTATCGTACGTCGTTTGGCGGAGTTAGGACGTACGTTGAGTGACGGAGAAATTCTTCAGCTTTCGAATATTCAGAGTAAGGCTATCACGGAGGAGGTCTACTATAAGATTATTGAACGTAAGACGGCTGCGCTTTTTGAAGCATGTGCTGCTATCGGGGCTGAGTCGGCCAATGCCTCTGAAGAGGAGGTTGAAGCTGCAAGACTATTTGGTAAACACCTCGGAATAGTGTTCCAGATTCGTGATGATATCTTTGATTATTATGACTCTGAGGCTGAGATTGGTAAGCCTACGGGAAATGATATGGCGGAAGGGAAGCTTACCCTACCTATTATATATGCGTTGAATTCGACAAAAAACGAGGATATGTTGAATTTAGCTCGTAAAGTTAAGTCACGTGAAGTGACACGCGATGAAATCGACAAAATGGTGAGTTTTGCGAAGGAAAATGGGGGTATTGAATATGCAGAACGTCGTATGTGGGACTTTCATGCTGAAGCTCAGACCTTCATTGATAACTATGTGAAGAATGAGAGTATCCGTTCTTCGCTGCAGGCTTACCTTGATTACGTTATTAAAAGGAAGAAGTAATTAGGCTAAAGCAATACTAAAAAGGCCCTTTTCATCGTTAATAAGGTTGTTTTTTGGGTGATTATAATGGATTCTCTTTATGTTGATGTGTAATACATCTCATAAGGAGAATTTCTTTTGAGACCTTTTATAGATGTAGCTGTTGTCTAATATTTATAGGACTATTTGTAGATAATATACGTGTTAGGACTTTGTAGGATTAGGATAATTGCCTTACATAAGGAAACTGATGGCTTAACATTAATGCTGGTCATGATCTTTTACTATATATTCTATTGATTAGTTGATTGAGATATGTGCTTATAATGATATTATCTGACCATAATCTAATTTCAGCAATGTTATTTAGTGAGTTCTTTAAGGCTTTTCTGTGTTGTCTTATTTATCCTACACAAGGGTAAAGGAGATGATTTCTTATAGTTGTTCTTACTATTTTTGTGTAATTTTCTTGGCATTTTTTCCTCTTTTACGGACGGTTTTCTATGGTCTTCTTTACGACTTATTTTGATAATATAAACCATATATAATTATATTATAGACTATATTATAAAATATGATCGAATCTCTTCTTCTCTAAAGGTTGGCTTATTTGTCGTTTTCTTTCATGCTTATATACAACAAAGGGGCATGCCTTGTGGATGCCCCTTGATAGTTCTTTTTATTTTATCTTATCCTTGTCTATGCTATTGTTTTGCACAGACAAGATGATAGAAAAGGTTAGAAGAATTTGGTCTCAGTACCGATAATCTCACTTAGTAATAGGTTGGTCAGGCGGCTGGTACCCATGCGGAACCAATAGTTGGTGAGCCATTTCTCACCGAGAACTTCCTTAACAATGGTGTAGTAGATGACTGCGTCCATTACTGTATTTATGCCTCCGGCTGGTTTTAAACCAATCTGTATGCCTGTTTTATCGTAATATTCCTTAATAGCCTGGCACATTACATAAACAGACTCAGGCGTTGCACTAATCTTCTCCTTGCCTGTACTTGTCTTTATATAGTCTGCTCCAGCATACATAGAGAGGAGGGAGGCGGTCTTGATAGCGCGTGCATTGCCAAGGTCACCAGTCTCAAGAATGACCTTCATCGGTACGTCTCCGCACACTTGTTTAAGCTCGTTGATGGTGTCGCAAACGCCCTCGTAATCACCAGAAAGGAACTTACCGACTGGCATAACGATATCTATATGAGTTGCTCCATCCTTTATTGCGAGTGCTGTTTCGATTGTTTTCACCTCTAAGAAGGTTTGAGAAGAAGGGAAATTACCCGTCACGTTTGTTATGTCAACACCGTCTACTTCAAGGCTGTCTGCCATTAATTTAGTAAAACAAGGGTAAGCGCAGAGGGCTGCAACATGAGGAAGATCAGGGTACTCACTGTCGAAACGGTTCACTTTCTCTACCATTTCGAGTACTTTCTCTTCTGTGTCTGTTGTGCTGAGAGTCGTCAGTTCAACGCTACCCAATAGGAATTTCTTTACTTCGAGATTGTCGTTCTCTGATACTTTCTCAGCTATTATCTTTGTTACAGCTGCCTTTACTTCCTCGTCAGTGATGTTAAGGTTGTACTGAGATAAGGCTTGCTCGTACTCGCTTTTTTCGACGATTCCAACGGCTTTCTGAGCTTGGATGTCTTTTGAAACAGTGTCTTTAATTGTTCCCATGATTCTTTTTAATTATATTGTTTACTTTTAGTTCTGTATAGAATGAGGGTGGGGTAGAGGTGTACTTGCATTCTTTAACGTGCGTTGTGTCCATCCTTTAAATTTAAGGATAGCTTTTGTTGTTGCCAAGACCAGCCTTTTCTTTCCCCTAAATGACCCTTGGTATTTATATTATAGTCTATTTTATCGGCTATAATAGACCTATTTCAACTTAGGATTGTTTTTATGTCTTTCCTTGTCGCGGATGGTTTTCTTGTCGAAACTCTTGCGTAGTTCCTCTGTGAGATTGACATTAGTTTGATTGGCGAGGCATAGAAGTACCCATAGAACGTCAGCCATTTCTTCTCCTAAGTTAGCCTTTTCTCCCTCCTTGAAGCTCTGGTCTCCGTAGGTACGGGACATCACACGTGCCAATTCACCAACCTCTTCTGTGAGGCAGGCCATGTTTGTCAGTTCGCTAAAATAGCGTACGCCGTTCTCTTTTATCCATTTGTCAACGGCTTGTTGTGCTTCTTCTATTGTCATTGTCTATGATTTCTTTATTTATTGGATGAATGTTTTACGTAGCTTCTTTGTACTTGAAAGGTAACATAGGGTTTGCAGTCTTTGTTGGTAATAACGATAAGAAATCATCGAATCCATCGTTGTTTTTGGCTGTTATATTGCCTTCAAAGCACTTTAATCAGTATCTATTAAATGTGTGGGAATGAGGCATCTGCCTTCTATTCCTTATTTTTTGTATCCATGCAGATGGTTACAGGACCGTCATTAAGCAGTTCTACCTTCATGTCAGCACCGAACTCTCCTGTGCCAATGGGCTTGTCCATAGCTTTGCTTAGGGCGTCACAAAAGTGATTATAGAGCGGTATTGAGATTTCATGAGGGGCTGCGTTAATCCAGCTCGGACGGTTCCCTTTCTTATAACTTGCCATGAGTGTGAACTGTGAGACGACGAGTATTTCACCATTAACATCCATGATGCTGCGGTTCATTACACCCATTTCATCGTCGAAAATACGCAAACCTATGATTTTCTTTACCAACCAGTTGATATCCTCTTCAGTGTCGTTTTTTCCAATGCCTAATAGGATCAGTAATCCTGTCCCTATTGAAGACTTTACTTGTCCACCGATAGTAACAGACGCTTGGGTGACCCGTTGTATTACAGTTCTCATATCGCAAATATACAATATTTATTTTAATTAGTTACTGATTGGCATGGAAATAATTATATACAATGGTTGCTTTACTTGCTCCGATGGCGTTTGTAAGTACTTGAATATCAGCTTCTTTGATTCTTTTCACGGTCTTTAAAGCCTTTAATAATGCATTCTTAGTCTTCGGTCCGATACCTTTTATATTGTCCAACTCGCTGTGCAGTTGTGATTTAGAGCGTTTATCTCTATGGAAAGATATAGCGAAACGATGTACTTCGTCCTGTATCTGTGTAAGAACCTTGAATAGTTCGCCCTTGATGTCGAGTGCTATTGTTTGCTGAGGGAAGCCGAATAGGAGTTCGTTTGTGCGGTGATGGTCGTCTTTAGCCAGTCCGGCAATAGGAATATTCAGGTGGAGCTCGTCTTCAACAACCTCTCTTACCACCTCCATTTGACCTTTTCCACCGTCGGTAATGATGAGGTCGGGTAGTGGAGACCCCTCCTCTTGCATACGGCTGTAACGTCGTCTTACAACCTCCTGCATGGATGCGTAGTCATCAGGACCTACTACAGTCTTGATGTTGTATTTGCGATAATCCTTCTTAGATGGCTTCATTCCTTTATATACTATGCAGCCAGCAACAGCGTCAGAACCTGAGATATTTGAA
>QWCT01001179.1_pt1 | contig 18646 bp, 14 predicted proteins | sample 1972681 | NCBI WGS metagenome assembly QWCT01 (sample SAMN09866701, study PRJNA288562) | Human oral metagenome isolate pre3_saliva, whole genome shotgun sequencing... | isolation source: mouth | host: Homo sapiens | place: USA: California | reverse complement strand
ACAGGTTATTCAAAAGTATGAGAAAGAGATCGCCGAACTCAATCAAAGTCGTAAAGACATTCTTCGAAAAGCCAAAGAACAAGCCGAAGAACTCTTGAAGGAGAGTAATAAGAAGATAGAGAATACCATTCGAGAAATTAAGCTAAAGCAAGCTGAAAAAGAAGCAACTCGTCAGTTGCGAAGCGAATTGAACATCTTTAAAGAGCAGGTTCAAGATATTGATAAACAAGCTGAAGATGAGAAAATTGCTCGAAAGATAGAACAGATAAAGCAGCGAAAAGAACGTCACGAGAAGCATAAAAAAGAAAAAGGTGAACGTGAGAACAAAGCGGCAGCTGCTCTTAGAGCCATTCAAAAACCTGTTGCCACAGAAAAGAAACAACTTGCTGTGGGCGATACTGTTCGTATAAAAGGACTTTCTTCAGTAGGAACCATCGAACAAATTGTGGGCAATAATGCTACAGTTGTGGTGGGCGATGTGCGCACAAAGATCAACCTCAATAAGTTAGAAGCGGCAAAAGAGGTAGCAAAGACAACCAAAACCGTATATAATATAAGTAAAGAAACCCGCCAAGCCATTGAGAGTAGAAAGCAGAACTTCCGCCAAGACCTTGATGTTCGTGGACTTCGAGGCGATGAGGCACTAACAAAAGTAATGCATTTCATTGATGATGCCACCTTGGTAGGTATGCCTCGAGTGCGTATTTTGCATGGAACAGGAAACGGAATATTGCGTACACTCATTCGACAATACCTCAATACCATTCCTGCCATCTCATCTTTTAAAGACGAACATGTGCAGTTTGGTGGAGCAGGAATCACCGTTGTAGATTTCGATTAAAAGCTTATAGTAATATAAGTGGTATTTATAAAACAAGCAGCAAGGCATTTAAAACACCTTACTGCTTGTTCTTTTATATAATCTTTGATGATGATTTGTTTTTAAGTAAATAAAAGTCGTAAAACAATGGCTTGGGTGAAATTTTATAATGAGAGAAGATTTCATGAATCGTTGGATAATCTTACACCTAAAGACATATATTTAGGTGTAAGGGGAGAAAATCAAGAATAGGAGAGAAACAATAAAGCAAAATTCTATCAATAAAAGAATTTTTAATAATAAAATAATGAAATTTCAGAGTAAATAACTATATTTGCAGTTGTGCACTTTTTTTGACAATGTACAATAAGACAATTTAGAGGTTCTTAGTATATGTTGGTGATTGTGTTAAGTTGTGAAATAAAATTAAGTGTTAGTGATAGAACCAAAAGCCTATATGAAAAATAAAACAAATCAGGTCTGCAAGTTAAGAAAGCAGACTATATTCTTTTTTGATTTGGATGGCACACTTATCAATACTGATTTTGCCAATTTTCTTTCTTACAAGGCAGCTCTTTTAGCTGTTATGGGAAAGAATTCCTCTTCCATCTCCTATAATCCAATGAAACGCTTTAATCGCAGTCTGTTGAGTTCTTTGTTTCCATCTTTGACACAATCTGATTATGAGAAAATAATTATAGAAAAAGAAAAGTTCTATAAAGATTATCTTTCCGAGACAACCACCATCAAAGACAATGTAGAGATTCTTCTTAAATATTCATCAACACATAAGACTATACTGGTCTCAAACAGCCGAAAAGACAGAGCTTTAGCAACGTTATCTTATCATGGATTGGCTAACAAATTCACAGATCTATTTTTTCGAGATACTCCCTTATATAAGAAGAAAGTCAACAAATATCAAAATGCTATCAACATATTAGGTGTTTCACCTAAAGATGTTATTACATTTGAAAATGAAGAGTCTGAAATTGCGGATGCAATGCATGCCGGTATTAAAATAATCAATCCTAAAATATTATTATGAAAACTTTTACAATCGACGGCAGGTCTTCTTGGTATACAAATCCTGAGACAAATGACCGCCAAATTGGAGAATTCCTAACAAAAGAGGTTCAAGCATACTACCATGAAGATTATCATAGTGGCGATGCAACGCAGAGGACCACGGTAGGAACTGTCGAAAATATTATCACGACTTTGAAGAACCAGTTTAAGGATAAAAGCAAGAAAGTTTTGATTCAAGCTGGTAAGAATATGGTAGCTATTCTGAATAAAGATTTACCTCAAATCCTTTGGCTAACGGGATTAGATGAATTGGTTGTCTGTGCTATTCCCCGATCAAAGGCAGAAAACACTTATACAAATGTACAACTGCTTTTCAAAATAGCAATACAAGTCAGTGTAGAAAAACTAGATAAATTCATAGATGGTACGGATTACATTGTTAGGCATACTGATACAAGGACAACACATATGGATAAATCGGGTTATGGCGGTGAAGGGAGTTTACCATATCCAGGAATTACAAAAGACACTTGTACTATTTCCGATAAGGTTAGAGGAAAAGATATATTGCTTATTGATGATTTGTATACTGCAAGCGTGAATATAGACGAAGATGCTATACAGGCATTGTTTGACAAAGGGGCAAGGTCTGTAACTTTTTATTCGCTGGGAAAGACAATAAAACGAACAGAATAAAAAACAAAAATATGAAATATACAGATAACGCATTAAATATTTTGACGGCAAAGTCGTATAAAGGAATAGGTAATGCATGGATTGTAAAAAACTTAGGCAATAATGAAAGTGTAGAAAGCATCGTTGCTTTGCTTAATAAGTCTACCAAAGGACAGCCTACTACTGTTGAGGAATTCGTACAATTAAAAAGTAAATATGAATCAGCAATACTTAACAAAATGAGTGGCTACTGTGATGGTTTTGTTGCATTGGGGGATAATGATTTTCCACAGCATAGAGGGAAAGTAAAGGATAGTGAAAGACCAGTTTTTCTCTACTATAAAGGGAATATTGAGTTGTTAGATACCGCCAATAAGAATATATCTGTAATCGGTCTGTTGAACCCAACAGAAGAAATTGAGATGCGAGAGCAGAAGCTTGTTGCTGAATTTGTAAGGAGGGGAGCTACGATTGTAAGTGGATTAGCTTTAGGTTGTGATAGTATTTCCCATCGTGAAGCATTAAACTCTAATGGCAAGACAATCGCTATTCTTCCAAGTCCATTAACAAGTATCTTGCCAGCAAGTAATAAAGGTTTGGCGTTTCAGATAGTGGATGAAGGCGGACTTTTGGTGACGGAGTATGGAAATGACTTTAAAAGCAAAATGGAGTTAAGCACTCGATACAAGGAACGTGATAGACTACAAGCCTTGTTTTGTGACACTATTGTTTTAGCTGCAAGTTATTCTCAAAAGTCGGCAGAACGCTGGTCGCATCTTTACGGGCAGAAGCTTGATAGTGGGGCGCGTCTAGCTATGGGCTATGCAAAAGATTATAACATTCCTCGTGCTGTAATGTATGATAGAGGGGTTGACGAGAATAATCCAATGTTTGATTTATGCAGAGAAATTATAAATGAGTCACATAATTTGACGATAATAGGACAAGATAATTTTTCAGATAAAGTGAATGCTATTTTATCTCAAGAAGTGAGGATTGAGAGAAATGTTAAAGCACAAACTGGGTTCTTTGACTAATAACATTATGGCAGAATAATATTGTATTTAGCATTATTCTTCTTCCATGATGTAAATGTTGTGCTGAAAAGGTGTTTGAGTTCACCTCTTCACATAGCTAGATCTTTTTTCGAGCAAAGCTTTCAATAACTTGTCTTCACGCCTCAACGCTCGCCACGGATTCCTTCCATTACAATTAAAACCATTTGTTCTGAAGTGAAAATTCGTTTAGTGTTACGACGAATATTCCTTAATAAGGATTCTGAAGAACTTTGATTAGGATTTACTGAATAATTCTTTTTTTGTCATTGTGCAAAATACTTTTTATTAATAATTCTAACTTAAAACCCCTAACTAAATTAGGGGGTAAGTTGTGTACTTTTGTTTGACAACGTACAGGGATGAGTTGCTCTTAATTTTTCGTTGCAAATGTAGGCAAAATAATTCTAAAACGATGATGGGAAACAAAATAAAAGGCAGGATTTCTATATAGAAGCCCTGCCTTTGCCGTATGAATATTAATTAACTACTATTGAGGATAGTCTGTCTCTTGAGTTAATTTTTTATTAAGATTTCCCTCTCTTTGTGGGATAGGATAGAGAGTGATCTTCGTGTTATTCCTACTTTTATTTGATTTATTTTGAAATCATTGTTTAGTCTGCCACAGGGCGAATAGAACCTGCAAGACTACGAGTGAACTCTGTAAATGGACTTACTCCACGATCCGTAATGTCTAAAGCGCAACCCGCACTCACAGAGGCTGGAATTCCCGTCCAATAATATCCTCTACTCTTTACACCATATAGATTACCTTCAGAGTAAGTGCGTGAGCCTATTGCGGGATAGTAAATAGTAGATGGTGATGTTGCATCTTTTGTGTAGAAATGCCAACCATCGTCCCAAGCTCCAAGGGCATTGATCTGAGCTCTATTATTGTATACTGATGCACCTGTTGTTGTGATACCAGAGAAGGTATTCTTAGGAGGCATGTGGTAACCAACTGGGTTAGGATTCAGGATTTTGAATTGCATTGGCAATAGAGATGTCATTACCACCTTTTTCAACTATATTTCCGCCATAAAGAGTGTTTGTTCCAGGGAAAGCATCTTTACGTCCAAATTGATAAAGAGTTGTAGAATAAACTCTTTCGGCGTATGGATTTTGAGTAATGGTGACATAAGTGATATTTTTTTCGCCATTGTTACCTGCTTCTTGCTCAACCTTCATACGTGCAACACGTGCCACTTCATAGCTTGTTGCCTTCCATTTAAATAGAACATAGCCAAGGATATGTCTTGTTAAAGTGAACTTATCCTTTTGATAGTTTGTACATTCGATAGTTTGTAGGGCTTTTGTTTGGTCGAACCAAAGGTGCCAACTCCACATCACTTTGCCATTATCATCTTTAACTGCAATAACAGCGTTACCATTTTTGATTTTATCTGCAGGCACATGGAAGTTTACAAAAGAGTTTACTCCATTGTTAGTTACAGATAAATTTTCTACAAGTCCATCTTGATCCATCCATACTATAGAAGCTTGTGTTGCTGGAGTTGCAGTGTTTTGTAGGTTGATATAAGGACTATTGATATCGTGTCCTAAGTGATCTTTAAAAGTACTTAGAATATATTGCCCAGTATTGCTTGTCTTATATGAACTTGGGTTGTCTACACTATTTGTGATTGCATTTCCATATACTAAAGGAATGCGATAGTAGCCAGGGGCAGAAATCAAATAACTATTAGCCGTGTTTTGAATAGCATCATCGCCAGTAGTGTTCGATAAGTTGTAATATTTGCTTGCAGTTCCCTTAGAGGTAGCTGTTTGAAGCACCTTGTTATATTCGTTAAGAAGGTCCTTTAAATCTGCTTTTGTTAAGTTTGCTACGCCTTGTTCTGCAGCATCTCCGCCTTCACCGCTTTCTTTAGACATGCCAGTTAACCACGAAGGTTTATTCATTCCTAAGTCAACCCAAGTGCCAGTTTCGTGGTTAAACTCTTCAAAACCTATAGCTTTCCATTTTACAGCACGTTTTGTTGTACCATTAGGGTCGATCTTATAACTTGTAATGGTGTAACCTTTTGATTGACTTTCGTTATAAGCTACATTTTCAGGACTGGTAGATTCAAGTATGAAATTCCAAGTAGAATTCTTTTCACTCAACTTATAAGTCTTTGTAGTACCAGCTAACCAAGAGCCTTTAAGTTCGCTTTCTATTTTTGTTCCGTCTGTAAATTGAACATAAAGAACTACATGATTTCCTGTAAGTGTTTGAGGAATCATATAGAATGTGCAGTTGTCTCCGTCCTTACCTATAATTACTGTGTTAGGACTTCCTTTTGTCTCTACTGAGATATTGTCAAGTTTAAACACTTGGCGGTCTTTTAAACTGCTTTCAATCCATTCGGCATCGCTTCCGTTTAATTTGTTAGAAAGAGTGTATCTACCCTTACTTAAAGCATTGCGGATTTCGATTTTATCGATCGTTTTGTTGATTGATAGATTTTGACCAATCGCAAATTTGATTGCAGTTAGAGCGTGACGGAAATCTAATTGAGTGTTAGGTGCAGTACCACGAGTAGCATAATGCACATTGCCAGTACATGCAGTCATCAAATCTTTTTGATTTTTTGCATCTAACTCGTTCTCAAAATCGATATAAGGAGTGCCTTCGTATGTTTCTTCAGAAAGCTTTATTTTAGAGTAGCCATCAGTTATTTGAGGGAAAACAGCATAGAAACGACCGTATGGTTGCTCCCAAGCCCAAGGAATATAGCGTGTTAGTTTTCCATTGCTTTGGGTGATTTCTTTGTAGAACCATGCAGGTTTTGTTGTTATTCCAGCTTCGGTTGTGCCACGATGTCCTGATGTAGAGAAGTTTTCTGCAATGGTTTTAACAACGTTTGCACGTGTTTTCGCAGAAGCTTGAATAGGATTTACACCTTCAATAGTGGTTTCAATAATACATAGCTGATTGGCATTCGCACCTCTTACAGATAGCGTTTGTGGCGCAAGGTCTGCAGAAGAAAGGTGGGGATTTATGGCTCCTCGGGTAATTGTTCTACCGCTATTAGCAATAGCACGTGTTTGAACATCGTTTATTGTAAATGACACTGGGACGTCATTGTCTCCATTGTTGTCTTTATTCAATAGGTCGTTGTCGGCACAAGAAATAATCGACAAGGTGGCAATACCTGCTAAAAGAACTGTCGATAATGTCTTCTTTCTGTTATAAATAGCTTTGAACAGCTTGTTAATTTTCTTCATACTTCTTCTAAATTGAACTACTTTTAGTTATTACTACTTTGTTAATTGATTATCCTTCGATCTCTGTATCGTTATCGTCGTCTGTTGCATCAATCACATTTACATTGGTTGAGGCATCCACATTGGGACTTGCCGCCATTAAATAACCGGCATCGCATAGGTCGAAAGCATAGCTAAGTGGCTTAATATAAGCCTCTTTTACGTGTTTTTGGTTTTTATTCATATTACTTTTTGTATTTTGAACTACATTTAATTCAAGTTTGTTTTAAAAGCAATTGTAAATTTTCTAATGGTGGTTTAGATCTTTATGCCATTAAAGAAATGTCGCACAACTATTTGAATACATCTAAAATGTATTGTCGTATATGTGTTGAAATATTATGTTACGCCACAGACTGGTGAATAATATCACTATAATTGCTTAGTTGGAATAATCCGTTTTAATTATACTCTACTTGTTTAAAATAGATAAATAGTTTTATAAAATCGATTGCAAAGTTATTTATTTTTCTTAAATATTGCAAATGTCATGTATAAAAAGTGTGCATAAATAAGAAAATAATATATTTGTCCTTCTTAAAAGGTAGTCTTATTATAGCTCTTTTTTAGTCTTAAAAGGCCTTATTATGTTATTTATATGGTTGGTGATATATGTTTTAAAATATTTTATGAAATGTCTCTTTAATAGATTAAAATTATTAATATGTTGTAGGGAGAACTGCATATGCTACTTATAATTTAGACTTATGTTTGAAATAGTTGTAAAAAAATATAAGCAAGTTGATGTTTTCTGCTAAGGAAAGTCTATAATGTATTAAGTTAATCATAGTCATTGTAAATAAAAGCATTGCTTTTGTGTGCCAATAGCGGTGCTTTTAAGGTGTAAACTCATTGCTATTGCAAGGCAAAAAGACTGCTTTTGGAAACTATGGGCGTTATCCCTTGTAGCGAAAGGGATGGAGTAGGGAATCGAGGGGGATTTTAGATGGGTTTCTTTTTGATGTGGAACTCATATAGAAAAAGGCGTAAAATATATTGAAAAATAATTTTTGATAAGCAGTTTTTTACAGAAAAATAAATTACTTTTGTGCGCCCATTAAACGGCATACATCTATTTTTATATATAAGAAAGGGAGATTAAATATCACGAAGGCACAATTGTTAGAGTGTTGAAGTACTGACCATACAAGCACTTTATACCTGAAAAATGCCCTTCTTCTATTATTAACAACTTACAAACAAAACATTAAAGCAAATGAAGAAATTAGTATTGGTGCCATTGTTGGCATCTATCTTTTTCGTATCTTGTAAATCAAGACGAACCTTTAGACATGGGGGAGGCGATGAATCGTATTATGATGACGAAGAAAGTAATGAAGGGTTGAATCAAAACAACGATGATGATATGTTGTATAAGTATAGGGTGAACTATATGTCTGATGACAACTAATAATAAGGCGGTCGTACTTTTGCACAGCAAATATCGGCAAAAGAGTTGATAGAAGATGATGAGGGAGCAAAATAAAAGGCAGGATTTCAACACTGAAACCCTGCCTTTGCCGTATGAATATTAATTAACTACTATTGAGGATAGCCTGGATTTTGAGTTAATTTCTTATTAAGATCTCTCTCTTTCTGTGGTATTGGATAGAGAATATTGTGATCTTCGTAATGACCTGTACGCACAACTACTTGCTTAGCGTCAGCATCTTGAGAGTAAAGAATACAAATCTTACCATCATCTCCTGCAGCTGCAGAGGGCGAATCAACAAGCTTATAGCGCAAACCAAGTATGGGGGCGTTAAGCACTTGTTTAGCAATTCCCCAACGACGGATGTGCCATTGACGTTGACCTCCTTCTAAAGCAAATTCCACACGCCATTCGTTTTGAATACGTTCACGTAGTTCTTTTTGTGTAGCGCAATAGGTTGGACTTGCCGAATTGGTGTTTTGTAGCTCTGGCATACCCACTCTTTTACGAACAAGATTAACCGCATCGAAAGCTGATTGACTAAGACCATTGAGCTCGTTTTCTGCTTCTGCATAAGTAAGAAGTACTTCTGCATAGCGCAAAATCTTATAATCAGAGTCCATATGCCAGCCGTCTGTCTGTGGATTTATTGTAGGATCGAGCCACTTTTGTTGGTTATATCCAGTTGCAGTAGCGTCTCCATGTGTGCCAATACCTGTTGGGTGACAAGATTTCAAAGGCGCAGTTCTAAGCGTTTTGCCATACATTGTTTCTCCATCGTGTAGCACATTCACCTCCAAACGTGGGTCTCTATTAGCGAAAGGATTTGTTGGGTCGTAGATAGTAGACTTGCTGATAGGTGCTCCGTTGATATCTTCGAAAGCATCAACAAGGCTTTGTGAAGGGTTAAGACCACCCCATCCCTCAGTTGGAAATGCTTCCCAACCAATGAGATACCAGTCTGACTTGTTTGCAAGGAATTGACGTTTAAGAATAGTTTCTTTGCAACTTGCATCGGTAGAACTCCAGAATAGCTCCTTATAACGACCTGTATTGCCAGAATCCCACAATTCATATACGCCTAAATCCATTACTGCTTTAGCTGCATCTCTTGCCACTTGCCAGTCGTTTTGACTAAGAGCTGCACGAGCTTTCATAGCCAATGCGCCTCCTTTTGTGATGCGGGCGTCATTCGCTCCGTTCCATTCTGTAGGAAGATTAGCCGCTGCAAAGTCAAAATCTTCAAGTATATGCTTGTATACTTCGGCTTTAGGTGTGCGTGTAATGTTCTCTTGATCGCTTAGTTTTAGTGGCGAATCGGTATAGGGAACATCACCAAATTGTCTGATAAGTTGGAAGTATTGATAAGCTCTAAAGAATCTTGCTTGAGCCAAGATGTTATTCTTTTGAGCGTCAGTCATACTGGTTATATTAGGCGTATTGAGAATAATAATGTTCGCATTGCGTATTGTTTCATAATTACTCTTCCAGCTAAAATCTTGTGGGTCGTACACTCCTTTAGCCAAATTGCCTTCAGCCCACTTGATACCATGCACGGCATCATCAGAGTTAATGGCTTCATCTGTAAGCCCAACGATGCTTTCTCCATCCCATTCAGGAGCGCAAGTGTATAGCTTATTCACCGCTTTTTCGGCATCATCGTTGTTCTTCCAGCCATTTTCAGAAGCTACTTCATCGATTGGAAGTCTATCTAAATCGGCGCAAGAAAATAAACTTGTGCCAATAAATGCAGCTATTATATATAAAGATGTCTTTGTCATAACGTTGAGAATGTTAGAATGTTACTTTTAATCCTAATGTCACTTTCTTGATGTTTGAGTAGAAGTTACCACGTGTATCAGATGGAGATTCTGGGTCGATACCATCTAAATGGTCGAAAGTAAGTAGGTTTTCTCCTGATAGATACACTTTAACTCTATCAATACCAAGCTTCTTTGTTATGGCTTGAGGAACGTTATAGCCTAATGTTATGTTCTTTAAACGAACATAAGAAGCGTCTTGAAGCCAGAAAGAAGATGTAGCAAAGTTGGTTTGAGAGTTACGAGTTACACGTGGATAGGTGGCATTGTGGTGAGTAGGAGTCCATCTGTCGAGGTGGCGTTTCAACACTTTTCCACTATTAAAGAATGAATAAGCCGATTCCATAGTGTAGTAAGCGTCAACGTCAAAGGCTCCTTGCCATAGCATAGACATATCGAAATCTTTATAGAATAGAGAGATATTAAGACCTGTTGTCCAGCTTGGGAAGTTCTTTCCGATAACTTGTCGGTCTGCAGCTGTTATGTCATTGTCTCCTTCAGTCAAGTTCTTATATCTGATATCTCCAAGCTGTTCGCCGCCAGTTCGTTTAGGACCAGCTGCCAGTTCTTCTTTAGTATTGAAGAAACCATCAGCAACATAGCCGTAGAAAGAACCGATAGCGTAACCTTCTTTGAACCAATATTTATCGTTATCAGGGTCTGGTCCGTCTGTACCTTTTAAGTTTGTGATCTTGTTTTTCACATAAGAAAGGTTCAAATTAACCGAATAACGGAAGTCTTTTCCAATCTTATTATTGTGATAAACATTAAGGTCAAAACCTGTATTTTCAACGCTACCAGCATTTTGATAAGGTGCTTCTACACCAAGAACTCCTTGAATTGGAAGACGAAGAAGCATGTCGTTAGTGCGTTTCTTGTATAGATCTAACTCGAAACCAACCTTGTTTTGCAAGAAACCAGCTTCGATACCAAGTTCGTAGTTGGTTACAGTTGCCCAAGTAAGATTATCGTTTACATAGCGAGATTCATACATACTTGTTGTCAATGTGTTGCCAATTACAGAGGTTCCGTATGCGAAAGTGCTTACAGTTGGATAAACATCGTTTTCTTTCAACTCAACATTACCAGTCTTACCCCAGCCAAGTCTGAACTTAAGATTACTGATCCAATTGTACTTATCCTTAATAAATGGCTCCTCAGAAGCTCTCCATGCTAATGAAACAGCAGGGAAATAACCCCATCTGTTGCCCTTCTTAAATACAGAAGAACCATCAGAACGCAAGTTGAACTCAAAGAGATACTTATCATCATAGTCGTATTGTAGACGACCAAAGTATGAACATTGGATCTTATCTAATCCGTTATCTTCATTCTTTTGACTCTTAGAATCAAGTGCATCTAATGCCTCTTGCAAATCATTAGAGCCACCACCTTTGCGACTTGTCTTTGTATATCGATAGGTATAATCCACCTTTTCATATCCAAGAAGTGCGTTAACAGTGTGGTGTTTAGCAAAAGTTTTGAGATAGTTAGCAAGGAATTGAGTTGTATACCAGTTCCAGTTATAATAATTGTGTTGTCCTTCTCTATCACCTGTGTTGGCAATGTTGTTTCCACTTCCATATTCATAGTGAGCCTTAAAGCGTCTATAATCTTGTGCATCGTGGCGTATGTTGTAGAGAGCTTTCAAGCTTAAACCTGCAAAAGGACGTATTTCTGCATAAGCAGAGCCAAAGAACTGACTATTATAAATAGTGGTTTTACCAGTTGCATAACCTTGAAGTGCAACAGGGTTGTTCATACTATTATAATTAAATGTGCCGTCTTCGTTGTAGATTTTGTAGGTTGGAGGGATACGATTCACATAGTGCATCAATGAAGCAGAGCCTTCGTAGTTGTCGTTTGTGATGCCTCTGTAAGCAGAAGCGTTAAGACCTATCGACAACCATTTGGTTACTTTAGAATCGATATTCATTCTTCCAGTGAAACGTTTGTAGTTTCTTGCTCTGGTTAAACCATCTTGATAGACGTAACCAACAGAGCCCATGTAAGATGTATTCTGTGAACCTCCAGACAAAGAGACGTTGTGTTGAGTCTCTATTGCAGCCTTCTTAAATACCTCTTTATACCAATCTGTATTGGGATGTCCTATTGGATCGCTTCCATCTCTATACTTTTGAATGTCTTCATCGCTAAAAGGTTGAGCCGCATTAGGGTTCTCATTCTTCGTAGCTTCGTTGAAAAGCATAGCATAGTCGGCAGCTCCTAAGAAGTTTAAATGAGCTGTTGGACTGGTTGAAGACACCATACCAGAATAGTCAATACGTGCTTTTTGATTGTTTTGACCTTTCTTTGTGGTGATAACGATGACACCATTCGCAGCCTGAACACCATAGATTGCAGCCGAAGCAGCATCTTTTAAGACAGAGATAGACTCGATATCTTGAGGGTCGATGTTATTCATTGAACCAGGAACTCCGTCGACAATGGTTAGAGGAGCAGCTGCATTGATAGAGTTTTTACCACGAATTGTGAGGCTACCTGTTTGCGAACCAGGCTCTCCAGAACGTTGAATTGCAGTTACACCAGCCATAGTTCCTGCCAAAGCAGCAGAGACACTTGACACAGGACGACTTTCTAATTTCTCCGAATTGATAGACGCAACCGAACCTGTTAGGTTGGCTTTCTTTTGCACACCATAACCAATTACAACTACTTCGTTGAGCGATTGTTGGTCTTCTCGTAAGATAATGTCGTAAGTTGTTTGATTTCCTTTAACTTTAAAGGCTTGAGGAGAGTAGCCGATGTACACCACTTTGATAGTTGTACCCGGTGCTACTGAAAGAGAGAAGTGGCCGTTTACGTCGGTAATCGCACCAGTTTTATCTCCATTTAGTTCACTGATCGAAGCGCCAATAATAGGCATTCCGTTCTCATCTTTAACCGTTCCCGAAATGGTTTGGGTTTGTTTTTGCTCATTGCTGACACTGTTTTTGTTTGGTGCTGCAAATGAGTTGATGGGCGCAAAGGCTAATAACCCTGCAGTTAAGGCTATTAAGCGTGCACTGCTTTGATGCGGAATAGTCCGCTTTTGTTTAGGTTCCATAATTCAATGAGTTTGTATAGATAGTAAAATTTATTAGCAAAAGGTTGTCGTAAGGTTAACAACTAAATGTGTTTTGTTGTGCTATAAAAGTAGTAAAAGAACCCAATACTCAATACCTTACAATGTTATTTTACTGAATTTTAACAATAAAGATGTTCTATTCTTCCTTTTTTTACGTTGTGTGCGCAACTCAATTATTTGATAATCAGTGAACTTATGGAAACTAAAAGGATAGCTTTTGTTTCCTAATTGCATTGAGATTGCAGTGCAATAGCATTGCTTTTAGATAGTAATATCAATGCTTTTGGGGTGGAAACGAAAACGAGTTCTCAACTCATTGCAAATCAATGGGGTAGAGAACTCGTTGAACTGAATGTTTATCCTCGTCGAAATAACGGAGCATAAACATCAACTATGGGGTTGAATAACCTTGTTATCTTAGTCGATAAAACGCTTAGTAATGTTGTGATATTCGTCTATTCGGCGGTCACGAAGGAAGGGCCACCAGCGTCTAACCTGCTCACTTCTTTGTAAATCGATTTCAACAATAGTGCATTCTTCCTCTGTTTCGGATGCACGATAGATGAATTCGCCTTGCGATCCCGCAACAAATGAGCTTCCCCAGAAGGTAATTCCTTGTGTTTGTTGTGATGGATCGGGTTCGAATCCCACACGATTTACAGCGATAACAGGCAATCCATTTGCCACAGCATGACCTCTTTGAACTGTTGTCCATGCCTCTCTCTGGCGTTGTTTCTCTTCCTCTGCATCACTACTTTCATAGCCAATGGCAGTAGGGTAGATTAATAATTCGGCTCCATTCAATGCCATTAGGCGTGCAGCTTCAGGGTACCATTGATCCCAACACACCAAGATTCCGAGCTTACCCAATGAAGTTTGGATAGGAACAAAGCCTAAATCGCCAGGTGTAAAGTAGAACTTTTCGTAGTAAGCAGGGTCATCTGGAATGTGCATCTTGCGGTATTTTCCAGCAATACTACCATCTTTTTCAATCACAACAGAGGTGTTGTGGTATAGTCCTGCAGCTCTTTTTTCGAATAACGAAGTTACAATAACGACGTTATTTGCTGCTGCAATATCGCTAAAGAATGCGGTAGAAGGACCAGGAATGGGCTCTGCTAAATCGAAGTTGTCTACAGTTTCGATCTGACAAAAATAAAGACTGTTATGCAATTCTTGTAGAACAATGAGCTGAGCACCTTGCTTTGCAAGTTGTTCAATGCCCTTTTTCAAGCGTTGCATGTTGTCGTTTATATCGTTAGTGTTGTGTTGTTGAATAAAACCAACCTTTATTTTATTTTGCATTATCGTTGTTTTTATGATGTTATTGATTAGAGAATACCTTCTGCTTCTTGTGGAATTTGCATCGTTAGGCAATGCAATGAGCCATGTTGTTCGATGACAATTTGAGCATCTATACTAATAATTTCTCTGTCAGGAAACGCCTCTTGCAACACTTCAGCAGCCTTTTTGTCGTTCTCAGGCTGATTATATGTAGGCAAAATAACGGCATTATTGATGATAAGGAAATTGGCATAAGTTGCAGGAAGACGTTGATTTTCGTCGTCGTAGATAGCCTTTGGCATAGGTAACTCAAGCAAACGATAAGGCTTATTGTCGAGCGTTTTAAGGGCAATTAGTTGCTCTTTAAGAGCCTTAAAGTCGTTATATTGCTCATCGTTTGTATCTTCGCAACCCACATAAACAATGGTATTGTTAGGCACAATGCGCACAATTGTGTCGATATGTCCATCGGTGTCGTCGCCAATTAGCTCACCATGATCTAACCAAACCACACGTTTTGCATTGAAAAAGTGAATGAGTTGTTCTTCAATCTCTTGCTTAGTAAGAGGCTGATTGCGGTTAGGTGCCAACAAACAAGTGCTTGTTGTGAAGATAGTTCCTTCTCCATCGCTTTCAATAGAACCGCCTTCTAAAACGAAATGATTGCAGTCTTGCCACTTACCTTTTATAATATTGTTGTCGCAAAGATATTGATTGATAGCGTTATCATATTGCGATTCGAACTTCTTTCCCCAGCCATTGAACTGAAAATCCATGTAAACAGGTTGGACAGAACCATCGTTTTGCTTTTCAAGAAGGGTGATAAAGCCATGATCTCGTGCCCAAGTGTCGTTCGTTTTACATTCAACTACCACCACATTTTGCATTAATTGAGCTCCTAACTCATCGTTAAGCATTTGTAAAACCTCTTCTTTTTGCTGAGCAACAACCAACACTTTCTCGTATTTTGCAATGGCTTTAGCCAGCGAGAGCAATGTTTTGTAAATCTCATTGAGGTATGGACGCCAGTCTGTTTCAGCGTGTGCCCATGTCAACATCACGCCTTTTTGAGGATACCATTCAGCAGGTAACACTCTATTTAGTTGTTCGTTTTGTATCATTTGGTGCAAAGTTATACATAATAATCATAGGAAATGGAAAAATAAAGAATAAATTTATTCTTTTAATAACTAGGTGAAAAAAAACTAGTAACTTTGTAACTCTAGAGTAAAAGAATATTAGAATGAAGCTAGAATTAAAAGATATACCTTTCGAAACCATTGGCTCTGCGTCCTCGTATAGCTTGTCTTTCACCGTAGAAGGACAAGAGTTGGTGAGCATCTACACCAACAACGCCAGTGAAATGGGGTGTTTATTTGATTATATTTTAGGCTTTAAGCCTTATAAATCGGGGTATATCAGTATTGATGGAGCCGTTGTTGATACCCAATCGGCAGCCTATTTCAGACAGAGTATGGCCTTTGTTCCAACTCATTTTTGTGAGTATAAAGAGAGTGTTGTCGACCTCTTTCATCTTCATTTAAAAGCAAACGACAACAAAGAAGCTCATTGCAAAGAGCAATTGAAACAGCTTTTGAAAGAAATAGGTATTGATAAAGAAATTTTGAAGCAGAAATATTGCAGTTTAACTCCATTCGAACAGCAGGCAATACTCTTGTGTTTCTCGATTGTTTCGCCCAAAGATTTGGTGCTAATAGACCACCTTTGGTGCGATGAAGAGAATGAAAGACACACCATTGTTCAATATCTTTTAAATAAAATAAGAGAGCAGGGGAGTGGCATTTTAGCTGTAACAAACAGTGAAATCCTTGCCAATAGCGGAACAAAACGAATCAATGTATAAAGCATTGAATATTGAAGTAGATTGAAAAGAACAATATAACAGAATTAAAACGATAGGCTTTTAGGGCATATCTAAAGTAAAATAAGAATATAAAAATATATGACACTATCTTTTTTTAGTTGCATTTTTATCATCATATTGTTGTTCCTTCCTATGTATATATTATATAATGTAGGTTCAACAAAGCAAAACAGAGTGTTCGTTGCATTGCTAAAGATGGGTATTGGTGCAGTAGTTGTAGGCTTAGTGATATACTATGCCATGAAAATAAATAACGCCTTTGTTAATATCCTCTTATCTCTTGTGGCTCCATTGTTAGCCACTTATGCTGCAACATTAAAGAAACTGCCCCATAGAAAGCATTTCTTTACTCCCTTGCTCATTGCCAATTGTGCAGTATTTCTATTGCTTGTGTTGCCTGCTCACTATGCTTTGTCGGGTGCAGACAACTTCTTTTTAGCACAATATCTGCTACCTTTATTGCCCATAACCTATTGTTCGGTAGCCGTTTCCACAGCAAAAGGAATAGACACTTATGCCAATGGATTGCTAAATGATGGTAAGTTATACTATTATCTACAAGCAAACGGAGCCACTCACAACACTTCTATTGGCTATTTGTTGCGTCGTGCCATTGAAAAAGCAACGATAATGAACCTTAAACCCTTGTGCCTTGTGGTTTCGGGAACTGCTCCTTGGCTCTTGTGTGCAATGATTATGTGTGGAATAGGCATTGGAGAAGCCCTTGTTGCACAGGTTGTTTGCGCTCTACTTGCATTCACTTCGTCTATCGTGTCGTTGTTTATTTGCCTAACTATATCGCAAAAATACACCTTCGATCCATATCAACAGTTTAAACAATAGGTGATGAATAAAAAACACATACTATATCTTTTTAGTATTATCTTGTTCTTTTCGTGTGGCGATTTGAAAGAATCGAGACGCATTTGGCAGGATAAACATACACAGAAAATTGTTAAAACCGTTGTTCAAGAGATTGACAAAGAGCTGAACAAAGAAAGCAAGTCGAAGAAAATAGAGGCAGTCTCGGATACGGGTTCTACTGTTAATAGAGTGCTTTTGCCTGCAAAAATCACTCAAAAACCAGAGCAATTGATGTATAAAACCGCCTATGTGGTGTCGTATAACAGCGATACTAAAACGCCAAACTATGTGGCTTGGTTGCTAACTGCGGCTCACACCAAGGGCAAGTACAAACGAAATGGAAATGCTTTTCAACCTGATTCAGAGGTGAAAGGAGTGCAAGTAACAACTTTCGACTATGCTCGTTCGGGCTATGATCGTGGACATATGTGTCCTTCTGCTGATTGTAAATGGAGTGAAAGAGCACAACAAGAATCGTTTTTGATGACCAATATTTGTCCGCAAGCACCTAATTTGAATTCAGGAGACTGGAGTGAATTAGAGCAAATGTGCCGTAGTTGGGCACGCAAATTGGGCGAAATTCACATCGTTTGCGGTCCTATCAATCCACAAGAAAAAGGCCGTCGCATTGGTCCTAACAAGGTGTTGGTTCCCAAAGGCTTCTTTAAAGTGGTGTTATACAATGGCTCTTCGCCCAAAGCAATAGGCTTTATCTATCCCAACGACGATACTGATAAGCCCTTAAAAGCCTATGCAACATCTGTAGATGAGGTGGAACGCATCACAGGAATTAATTTCTTTGCATCGCTAAACGATAAGATAGAGAACGAAATTGAGAAGAATTATAATTTTAATGATTGGGATACTTCTAACTAATTCTTCTCTCTTTGTAATGCAATGACAATCAATTGATTTTTTTAATACATCGTTAATTAAAAGTAAACTCAATGCCTTTACCTCGTAAAAGCATTGAGTTTATTCATTAAAAGCAGTGCTATTGTAAGTCAAAAGCATTGACTTTAGAAATCAATTGAAATGACTTGCGTTGAGAACTAAAAAGTACTTAAATTGTAAAAATAAAACTACTAAAATGAAAGTGTAAAGGTTAAATGTTGAGAGACTGATGTTGGTGAAATGTGAAATAAAGCACATTAAAAAAGAAGAACTCTTTCTTTTGATAAGAAAAAGTGAGATAAAGATTTAAAAGTATAACATTTAACATAAATACTTAATACATATCAATAATACTGTTTGGTAAAAATAACGACTTATAGCGTTGCAAGTATCAATTTAAAGCAGTACTTTTGCAATACAAGTTTAAACTTTATAACAAGATATGAACCAAAAGACATTAATGAATCGGGCAGCAGATAATATCCGAATTCTAACTGCTGCGATGGTAGAAAAAGCAAAATCAGGTCATCCAG
>QWCT01002534.1_pt1 | contig 18647 bp, 19 predicted proteins | sample 1972681 | NCBI WGS metagenome assembly QWCT01 (sample SAMN09866701, study PRJNA288562) | Human oral metagenome isolate pre3_saliva, whole genome shotgun sequencing... | isolation source: mouth | host: Homo sapiens | place: USA: California | reverse complement strand
TTTTAAGGAAAGGATAAATATATGAGTATATTTACGATGGGAATAGATGTTGGTTCAACAGCATCTAAATGTATAATATTGAAAGATGGTAAAGAAATTGTAGCAAAAGCTGTTATATCAGTAGGGACAGGAACTAGTGGACCAGCTAGAGCCATGAAAGAGGCTTTAGAGCAAATTGGTCTAAGTTCTGTAAGTGAATTACAAGGGGCTGTTGCAACGGGTTATGGAAGAAACTCTTTAGCAGAAGTTCCAGCTCAAATGTCTGAATTATCTTGCCATGCAAAGGGAGCATATTTTCTATTTCCAAATGTTCACTCAATTATTGATATCGGAGGACAAGATTCAAAAGCATTAAAAATTGGAGACAATGGAATGCTTGAAAACTTTGTTATGAACGATAAATGTGCTGCAGGAACAGGAAGATTCTTAGATGTAATTGCAAAGGTCTTGGAAGTAAATCTAGAGGATCTAGAAAAATTAGATGAGAAATCAACTGTGGATGTAGCAATAAGTTCAACTTGTACTGTATTTGCAGAATCTGAAGTAATATCACAACTTGCTAAAGGGACAAAAATTGAAGATATAGTAAAAGGTATCCACACTGCTATAGCTAGCCGTGTTGGTAGTTTGGCAAAGAGAATTGGGATTAAAGATGATGTTGTTATGACTGGTGGAGTTGCACTTAATAAAGGTATGGTTAGAGCTTTAGAAAGAAACCTAGGCTTCAAACTTCATACTAATGAATATTGTCAATTAAATGGGGCAATAGGTGCTGCATTGTTTGCTTACCAAAAATATACAATGACACATCAATAAAATTAAAACTTTGGTATTAACTTCATAGAAAATGGTTTGTTACAGAAGTGTAACTTACCTGTTTTCTATAAATTATTATAGACAAATAAAATGTACTTAGAAATGAATAGGAGGAAATGAAATGGGAAAAATGGAAAAATTACCTAATAAAACACCAAGACCGATAGAAGGGCATAAACCTGCTGCTGCTATCTTAAGAGGTGTGGTTGATAAAGTTTATGCAAATGCATGGGAAGCAAAAAAGAGAGGAGAGTTAGTTGGATGGAGTTCATCTAAGTTTCCAATCGAATTGGCTAAAGCTTTTGACTTAAATGTTGTATATCCTGAAAACCATGCTGCATCTGCGGCAGCTAAAAAAGATGGATTAAGACTATGTCAAGCTGCAGAAGATATGGGATATGACAATGATATTTGTGGATATGCTAGAATCAGTTTAGCATATGCTGCAGGGGAACCAACAGATGCAAGAAGAATGCCACAACCAGACTTCTTACTATGTTGTAACAACATCTGTAACATGATGACTAAATGGTATGAAAATATAGCAAGAATGCACAATATTCCATTAATAATGATAGATATACCTTTCTCAAATACAGTAGATGTACCTGAAGAAAAAATTGATTATCTAATTGGACAATTTAATCATGCTATTAAACAATTAGAAGAATTAACTGGAAAGAAATTTGATGAAAAAAAATTCGAAGATGCTTGTGCAAGAGCAAATAGAACTGCAGCTGCTTGGTTAAAATCTTGTAAATATATGGGATACAAACCATCTCCATTAAGTGGATTTGACTTATTCAACCATATGGCAGATATCGTTGCAGCAAGATGTGATGAAGAAGCAGCTATGGGATTTGAATTACTAGCAGAAGAATTTGAACAATCTATAAAAGAAGGAACTTCAACTTGGGAATATCCAGAAGAACACAGAATTCTATTTGAAGGAATTCCTTGTTGGCCAGGATTAAAACCATTATTTGAACCTTTAAAAGACAATGGAGTAAACGTAACTGCAGTTGTTTATGCACCAGCATTTGGATTCAGATATGAAAATATAAGAGAAATGGCAGCAGCTTATTGTAAAGCACCTTGTTCTGTATGTATAGAAACAGGAGTTGAATGGAGAGAAACTATGGCTAAAGAAAATGGTATAAGTGGAGCACTTGTAAACTATAACCGTAGTTGTAAACCTTGGAGTGGTGCAATGCCAGAAATAGAAAGAAGATGGAAAGAAGACTTAGGAATTCCAGTTGTTCACTTTGATGGAGACCAAGCTGATGAAAGAAACTTCTCAACTGAACAATATAATACAAGAGTACAAGGTCTTGTTGAAATAATGCAAGAAAGAAAAGAAGAAAGATTGGCAAATGGAGAAGAAGTTTATACAAACTTTGAAAATACTAAAGAAACTGACTGGTCTAAAGAAACAATAAAACATTAATATTAGGAGGAAGAAAGAAAGATGGCTGAAATTAAGGAATTGTTAGAACAATTTAAGTACTATGCAGAAAACCCTAGAAAGCAATTAGACAAATATCTTGCTGAAGGAAAGAAAGCAGTAGGTATATTCCCTTATTATGCACCTGAAGAAATAGTTTATGCAGGTGGAATGGTTCCATTTGGTGTATGGGGAGGACAAGGACCTATTGAAAAAGCAAAGGATTATTTCCCTACTTTCTATTACTCATTGGCTTTAAGATGTTTAGAAATGGCTTTAGATGGAACATTAGATGGTTTATCTGCTTCAATAATTACTACACTTGACGATACATTAAGACCATTTTCACAAAACTATAAAGTAAGTGCAGGAAGAAAGATACCTATGGTATTCTTAAACCATGGACAACATAGAAAAGAAGAATTTGGTAAACAATACAATGCAAGAATTTTCAGAAATGCTAAAGAAGAATTAGAAAAAATCTGTGATGTAAAAATTACTGATGAAAATTTAAAAAATGCATTCAAAGTTTATAATGACAATAGAGAAGAAAAGAGAAGATTTATAAAATTAGCTGCTAAACATCCACAAAGTATTAAAGCATCTGATAGATCTAATGTTTTAAAAAGTTCATACTTCATGTTAAAGGATGAACACACAGCTTTACTAAGAAAATTAAATCAAGAATTAGAAGCTATTCCTGAAGAACAATGGGATGGAGTAAGAGTTGTTACAAGTGGAGTTATCACTGACAACCCTGGACTTCTAGAAGTATTTGATAACTACAAAGTATGCGTAGTTGCAGATGATGTAGCTCATGAATCAAGAGCATTAAAGGTTGATATAGACTTATCTATAGCTGACCCAATGTTAGCACTTGCTGACCAATTTGCTCGTATGGATGAAGATCCTATTCTTTATGATCCAGATATATACAAAAGACCTAAATATGTATTAGATTTAGTTAAAGAAAATAATGCAGATGGTTGTCTACTATTTATGATGAACTTCAATGATACTGAAGAAATGGAATATCCATCATTAAAACAAGCATTTGATGCTGCTAAAGTTCCATTAATTAAAATGGGATATGATCAACAAATGGTAGACTTTGGACAAGTTAAAACTCAACTTGAAACATTTAACGAATTAGTACAATTAAGCAGATTCTAGGAGGAAAAAATGGATCAAAATATATGGGAATATGATGATTTTATTTTCAAAGGTGATGAACTAAAAGGTATGACAGCAAAAGGTAAGGACAAAGTTAAAGCTGGAGGTCAAACTGATTTAGTAATACCAGCAGTAACTCCTGATGGATTACCTCTTAAAAAAATAGCTGACAATGCTTTTTACAGAAGAGGATTAACTTCTGTAATAATTCCTGACACAGTTGAAAGTATTGGATATGATGCTTTTGGAGTATGTAAAGAATAGAACCAAGTGCATTTGCTATGAATGAACTTTCTGAAATAACTCTTCCTGAAACTTTAGAATATATAGGAGCATCAGCTTTCTATAAAAATGCATTTGAAACAATAACTTTCCCTAAAGCATTAACTAAAATAGATATGTATGCTTTTAGAAAAAATAATATTCATAAAGTTCAAGTTGCAAATTCAGTAGATTTACATAAGTTTGCATTTGAATCTTTCACAACTGTTGAAAGAGTATAATCTATAAAATGAAAGTACCATTGATATCTAATATCTTTGGTACTTTTTTAGGTTATTTGTCAAATAGTGTTGATAAAAAAGTTTAGACTATGACCTGATAGAATTAAGAGAATTTTTAAGAATTAAAAACTTAAGAATTCTCTTTTTTTATTTGAACTAAATCACATTATTGCATTAAAAAATTAAGCACTAATTTAAATAATAGTTATTTGGATTAATACCTGCTTTTTAAAATTACTAAAATTTGAATATCCAGATACTGTTCTCTTTACTTTTTTATTAAAAAAATGATATCAATAGAAATTTTTTCTATCAACAACATTTACTATAAAGCCAAAAATGAAAGTACTATTGACGTTAATTATCTTTAGGAATTTTTTGTTATAACTGAAGATTCTATAAGATAAGTATAATAATTAAAACATTTATTTTTTTAATAAATCTTATTATAAAAATATATATAATATACTATTGACTATTTTAAAAATTAGGTATACTATATGTATACAAGCTTTAAAAAGAAATAAATATTTATTTTTTAATTTTATTGTACTTAATAAAAACAATAGGAAGTGAATTATATGAAACTAACAGACGATCAAAAAGATTTATTGAATGGAAAATATGGTGAAGGAGCAGCAATAGCAATGAAAATTCAGATAGCTATAGGGGAGTCATTTGAAGCAGAAAGAATGGTTCCTATAACAAGAGCCCATGTTGCACTAAGTAATCAAGATGCAGATCTGTGGTTTGCAGAAAAACTATTAAATGCTGGAGCAAAATGTAGAGTTACTCCTACAGTTAATCCAGGATTCTGTTTGTCGTATTTTAAAGAAAAAGGACTTGTGCTTGAAGAAGATTATAAAATGATGAAAAGAACAGAAGAAGCTTATAAAGGTCTTGGTGCCCAATTAACATATAATTGTACTCCATATATTGATACAAATGTACCTAATTTTGGTGAAATTATTGCTTTTTCTGAATCAAGTGCAACTCCTTATGCAAATGCAGTGTGGGGAGCAAGAACAAATAGAGAAGGAGCTAATAGTGCTTTATGTGCTGCAATAACAGGTTATGTTCCTGAGTATGGATTATTATTTGATGAAAATAGAAAAGGAAGCATTTTGGTTGAAGTAAAGGCAGATATGAAAAATGATTATTGTTATCATATGTTAGGAATGTGTGGGAAAAAAATAGGACATGGTATTCCTGTATTTACTGGATTACCTAAACATATTTCTAAAGAAGCCTTAAGAAATTTAGGAGCACAATTAAATACATCTGGAGCATATGATATGTATCATATTTTAGGTGTTACTCCAGAAGCACCAGATTTAGAAACTGCTTTCGGTAATAAGGAAGCTCAAAGAAAAGTTATTATAACAAACGATGACTTTGAAGATGTCTTAAAAGAAATTTCTCTTGAAGGAAATAGAAAAATAGATTTTGTAATGTTTGGATGTCCTCATTTTACACTTGATGAGGTAAAATATATAGCTGATAAAATTAAAGATAAAAAATTAAAAAAAGATATGTATATTTTAACATCTAGTTATATAAGAGATATGGCTATAAGAATGGGACTTAATGATATTATAGAAAAAGCAGGAGGGTCAATAATTCCAGATACATGTCCTGATCAACCATGTTGGCATCATTTAAAAGGAAAAGTTGGAGTTACAGAATCACCAAAATGTGCATATTACCCTCAAAGAAGAGGGATATATTTTGTAATTAGAGATTTAGATACATGTATAGAAGCTGCATTAACTGGAGAGGTGAAATAAAAATGAAAGGGAAAATTTTTAAGTGTCATAAGATTTCAGAAGGTTGTATTGAAGGGGAAGTTATCATTTCAAAAGATGATGTAATGTTTTATCTTATAAAACCTGAAACTGGAGAAGTTATTGAACCAGAACATGATTTAGAAAATAAAATTATATCAAATAAAATATTAATTTTTCCAAGTGGAAAAGGAAGTTCAGTTGTACAAGCAGATGGTCTTTATCAATTAAAAATGAAGAATAATGCTCCTAAAGCTATGATAATACAAAGACCTGAGACTGTTTTAGTTGCAAGTGCAATTATTATGGAAATACCAATGGTTGATAAAGTTGAAGAAGAATTTTATAAAATAGTTAAAAATGGAGATAGAATAAGATTGGATGCAACAAATGGAAAAATAGAAATTTTATAATTCAAGGAGGATATATGAAATTCAAAAAAATTAAATTATTAGTGGTATTTTTATTTGTTTTTATGTTATTTGGTTGTGGAAAAAGTAATGAAAATAATGAAGCAAAACAAGAGAAAGAAATAGTTTTAAAAGTTGCACATGTTGAACCTGAAACAAGATCTACCAATAGAGCTCTTCTAATCTTTAAGGAAGAAGTAGAAGAAGCTTCTAAGGGAAGTATAAAAATAGAAATATATCCAAATGGAGCTCTTGGAGGAGATGTTCAATTGACAGAATCTGTTGCGATGGGAACGATTGATATGGCTTTGCCTTCAACATCTGTTTTAACATCATATACTGATAATTTTGGAATTTTAGATATGCCTTATCTTTTTATATCTTCGGAAGCTGCATTTAATGCAATGGATGGAAAAATGGGTGAATATTTTAATGAAGCTCTAAAATCATCTGGATTAGTAAACTTAGGTTATACATATAATGGGCCTAGAAGTATAACAAATAGCGTAAGAGAAGTAAAGAAACCAGAAGATTTAAAAGGAATAAAAGTTAGAGTAATGGAAAGCCCCGTTTTTATCGACTTCTTTAGAACATTAGGTGCTAATCCAACTCCTATGAGTTTTACTGAAGTATATACTGCTTTACAACAAGGTGCTGTTGAAGCACAAGAAAATCCACCTTCATTAATATTTGCAAATAAATTTTATGAAGTACAAAAATTTTTAAGTATTACAGAACATGTCCATAATTTTCTTGCATTTATTATGAATGCAGAGAAATTTAATTCTTTAAGCGATGAACAAAAAGCTATATTACAAGAAAAAGCAAAAAAATATATAGAAAATCAAAGAAAAATGGAACTTGAAGATAATAATAAATATATAGAATTATTGGGAACTGAAGGAAAATTAAAAGTTAATATTTTAACTGCTGATGAAAAAGAAGAATTCAAAAAAGCTCTTCAACCAATGTATGATAAATATAAGAAAAATTTTGGAGATGATTTATTCAATATTGCGGATGAATATAATAAATAACTATTATATTGAGGGAGGCTAATATGAAAAAAATTCTTCAAAAATATGATAAATTTGAGGAGCATTTATTAATAGGAACTTTAGTTTTCAATGTATTACTGATTTTTTCTCAAATTCTTATGAGAACAATTTTTAATTACTCATTGTCTTGGACAGAAGAATTATCTAGATATATTTTTATTTGGCAAACTTGGTTAGGAACAAGCATTGCATTAAAATATAAACAACACATTAGAGTTGAAATATTAATAAATTTTTTTAAAAAAACAAAAAATAAAAAAATATTAGAAATATTAGTAAATTTTATTTGGATCAGTTTTAGTACTTTCTTATTGTATGCAGGTATTTTATTGTGTAAATCTATGATAGCAAGAAATGTATTGTCTTCAGGAATGAGAATACCTTTAGTGTTTATCTATTCTTGTTTACCTATAAGTTCATTGATTGTTTTAATTAGATTAATTAATGATACAATAAATTTAATTAAGAGAAAAGAGTAGGTGAGAAATGTATGGATGTAGCTATGTTATTCTTAATATTTTTTATTCTACTTATGCTAAGTGTACCTATAGGATATGCAATTGGAATAGCAACATTAATTACTTTGATTTGTTTTTCAAGTATACCAATTACAATGATAGCACAAAATGCTGTAGCAGGAGTAGATTCATTTCCTTTATTAGCGATTCCTTTCTTTATGTTGGCTGGAAATTTAATGAGTAGTGGTGGAATAGCAAAAAGACTTGTAGATTTTTTTGAAAGTATAATAGGACATATAACAGGTGGTTTAGGAATGGTAACAGTAGTTGTGTGCATGTTTTTTGCAGCCATATCTGGTTCAGCAGTAGCTACTGTATCAGCTGTTGGAGCTTTTATGATACCTGAAATGGTGAAACATGGATATAGTAAATCTTTTAGTGCCGCATTGACTGCAGCAGCAGGTACAATAGGAGTAATAATTCCTCCAAGTGTTCCTTTTGTTATCTATGGAGTTGTATCAGGAACATCAATTACAGAGTTGTTTACAGCTGGTTTTTTACCAGGTATTTTAATGGGAGTAGCTTTGATAATTATTTGTTATATTGTTTCAAAGAAAAATGGATATAAAGGGACTGATAGAAAACCTTCTTTAAAAGAAATTTTTATAAGTTTCAAAAAAGCATTTTGGGCAATTTTATCACCAGTTATTATCTTAGGTGGAATTTATTCAGGAAAATTTACACCTACTGAAGCAGCTGTAATATCAGTAGTATATTCTTTTATAGTTGGAGTTTTTATCTATAAAGAATTAACTTTTAAAGGTGCATATGTTGCTTTTAAAGATGCAATAGTAGTTAATGGGGCAACAACATTTATGGTAGGTTTATCTACAGCTTTTGCCGCACTTTTAACAATGGAACAAATACCAGCTAAAATTGCTTCATTTATATTATCAATTAGTAATAATGGATTCATAGTTCTTCTATTGATTAATATTTTCTTACTAGTTGTTGGAATGTTTATTGATAATATACCTGCAACTATAATACTTACTCCTATTTTACTTCCAATAGCAGTTTCTTTTGGAATGTCTCCTATTACATTTGGAATAATGCTAACAATGAATTTAGCTATCGGTTTCTGTACACCACCATATGGAATAGATTTATTTGTCGCATCAGCTATTTCAAAAGTTGGAATGGATCAAATTTCTAAACAAATATTAAAATTAATAGTTGCTTTAATTATAGTCTTGCTGTTGGTAACTTATGTTAAACCTATAACAACAATTTTTCTAAATTGAAAGGAGATTATAAAATGAAAAAATTGTTTTGGATAATAGATGAAGAATGGTCTGATTATGAAATTGAAATTGAAATTTTAAAAGAAACTTTTCCAGATTGTGAAATAAAAATGTCAAATTATAATTATAAAGAAGATTTGGAAAAATTTGGATATAAAGCTGATGGGATTTTAGCACAAGTTTATGCAGATATTCCAAAAACTACCATTGACAAATTAGAAAATTGTAAAGGAATTGCTATTTATGGAGGTGGTTATGATAGAATAGATATAAAAGCTGCCAAAAATAAAAATATCTCAGTTACTAATGTACAAGGGTATTGTGCAGAAGATTTAGCAGACTATATAATTGCAGCAATGTATTTATTTAACAAGAAAATAGAATATTTTTATAATAATTTAGATAGTAAATTTTGGGGAGCACCTGCTGTTAAACAAAATATAAAAAGACTGAGTAATCAAAAGTTATTAATAATTGGTTTTGGAACTATTGGTAAGATACTTGCCAAAAGAGTATCTTCTCTTGGAATAAAGGTTTTGGCTTATGATGAATTTTTATCAGAAGCTGAGATAAAAAAATATAATGTTGAAAAAGTTTCTTGGGAAGAGGGATTAAAACAAGCAGATTACATTAGTATAAATTTAAAAGGATGCGATGAGAATATTGATAAACTTTCTATGAAAGATTTTAAACTAATGAAAAATACAGCTTATATTATTAATACAGCAAGAGGAAAAATATTGAAAGAAGATGACTTGATTGAAGCAGTAAAAAATAAAATAATAGCTGGTGCTGTGCTTGACGTTATAAAAACTGAACCACCTACTGGAGATGAAGCTATTTTACATTGTGATAATATAATTGTGACACCACATATTTCATATATATCAGAGGAATCTTTTAAAGATTTAAAATTAAAAACTTTAAAAAATTTAATAGATATGATGAATGATAAAAAACCAATAGACTTGGTTAATTAAATATGAATTTATTTAATTACTAATACAATAGTTTCTTTTAAGTTTTCTTTAAATTGTGTTATAATTAAATGAAAAGAAAAAAAGAGGTGTTTACATTGTTTGAAAAAATAGAAATAAAAAGAAAAACTTTAGCATCTATTGCTTATGATACAATAAAAGCTGGAATTGTTTCTGGTGAAATTAATAATAGTTTGTCATTATCTGAGAATACTTTAGCAAAAATTCTTAATATGAGTAGAACTCCTATAAGGGAAGCTATAAAAAGATTAGAGGCTGAAAGTTATTTAAAAAGTGTTGATGGTGTTGGTTTAATTGTTCAAGAACTTTCATTAAAAGATTTAGCAGAAATATACGAAGTAAGAACAGCATTAGAAAAAGTCGCATTAGAATCAGCAATTTTTAAAATAGACTCTCAAAGTTTATTTAATTTAGAATGTGAATTAGAAAATCTTCTAACTTCATATAATTTAAATAATCAAATAGATGATGAATACTTATATGAGTTAGATTCAAAATTTCACAATACATTGTATTTAGCTAGTGAAAATACATGTGTAAAAGAAATTTTAAAAACTTTAGAAATTAAAATACATAGATATCAATATAAGGCCTATAAAGTTTCAAATACTGGAAAAGAAGCAACAATACAGCATTTAAATATTCTAAAAGAAGTTAAAAATAAAAATTTAGAAAGTGTTAAAAAATTACTAGAGGAACATATTAAATGGTCTTTTGAAATATTAAAAGATGCTATGTTAAAATGAAATATAGTTAATATGAGAGAGAGGTTGTTGTAAATTGATGATTTTTTATCATTAATTTGTAACGGCTTTGAGAGTATAGAAAAAAATTCTGTAAGTATTTAAAAGAATGGTCTTCTATGATAGAATATATAACCTTTTAATTTAAAAAGGCACTAAACTACAAAAAATGTTTTTTAGTGTCTTTTTCTTTTGGGAGAGTGTAGAAAAAATTCACAGTCTCATAAAAAATTATAGGTTTATTAATCTATCATAATTTAAAAATTCTTCTATACTTTTATCTTTTACATAAAAGAATTCTTTTACAGATTTTTCTTCAAATAAATTATAATTCTTTTTTAACTCAGTTGTAGCTAAATTTAAAATTTCACCTTTTCTTATATTTCTAGCCAAGCCTTCAAAAGCTCTTTCTAGGAAATCTATATCTTTATAATTTGACATAACATTTCTATCATTCAACCATTTAAACATTCTGTCAAAATCTTTTGGAAAAATATTTCTATTTTTCTCAATTGCATTCAATATTTTCTTTTCAATGAGTTTAATATCTTTATTAAATAACTGGTTAAAATTTTTGGATAAAAAATGATCTATGAACATATCTGAAACTATGCCTTTAAAAATTCCAAACTTATCAGTTAACAATTCATTTAAAGAATTCTCTTTTCTATCTGAAATTTTATCAATTATTCTATGCAGTCTAATACCTTCTTTTAAAGCTTCTGGAAGCTCTATTCTATCAACTAAGCCTTTATAATAATCTCCCGTAAAATTACCATAGAGAGTCTTTTTATTTGTATTTTTATCAATCTCTAGTGAAATCAATGAATGTCCTAAAAAATTCATAATTTTCCTTTCAAAGTAATATTTTTTATTTTATGATGTTAGCATATTTACAATAATTTTGTCAAATAAGTATAAATAAGGAACAAAAAATTAGTTTTCTTAGGGAACAAAATTAAATCCTAATCTATTCCTTGAATATTCTCTGAAAATTGTATATTATATAGACAGAACAAAAGAAAATGAGGGGATATAGATGAAAAAGGTAAGATTTACGATTTCTGATTTTATGAATGAGATAATAAAAAGTGATTCGGAGTACTTTAGATTACCAATTGGGAAAATAGGCAATATAATATTTAATTACTACATAGATAAGAACTTAAATAAGATTGTATTAGAAGATTCATTAGGGGAAGTTATACAATTTAACTTAAATAAAAGTAATGAAGAAATTTATCTTGATACTTTAATAAGAAATAAAATAGAAATAGAAGCAGAATATTGGAGAAATATATTCTTTAGCTACATAAATAATTTAAGATATAAAAGGGAAGAAATATTGTTTGCAAAGATTTTTAAAAATATTGAAACTGCATTAAAAGATGGAAATAAAATAAAAATAAAATATCATAATTATATAAGACTTATTAATCCATATTTTATTAAAGTTTCAGATAGTGAGAGTCGTTCATATTTATTCTGCTATTGTGAGAAGAATAAAGATTATAGAAATTATAGAATATCTGAAATAGAAGAAATATGGAGTACTAATGAGAAAATAGAGATAAAAGATAGAAAATATATTGATGAGATTTATAAAAATTTTGATCCTTTTTTATCGTATAATAATAAAGTAAAAGTTAAATTTACAGAAAAAGGCTTGGAACTTTATAAAAAAGTATTAACTAATAGACCCAAAGTTTTGACTAAAGAGGAAAATATATATACTTTTGAATGTGATAATAAATTAGCAATAGTGTATTTTGCACAATTCTTTTCATTAATTGAAATTTTAGAACCACAAGAATTAAGAGAGAAATTAAAAAATGAACTAGAAAACACATTAAAAATATATAAAAATAAGGAGGAAAAAAATGCTTAGTTTGAGGGGAAGTAGAAAGAGAAAAACAGAGCAAATCATTCAAAAATTTTTAAGAAGCTATGCAGAAAATGAAAAGAGTCAAGATAAGAAAGATTTAAAAACTTGGCTAGTTTTTGAGTTACAAAATGAACTGCCTAATAAGAAAGCAGAAGATATAGAGAAGATAGCCACAGAACTTATATCAGGAATAGAAATATATTATACTAAGAAAAAAGAAGTTGAAAAATACCAAAGTTTAGGAATAACTAATGGTGACTATGTTGGAAATGAAATATTGGAAAAAGTTGCTGAGGAAATAGAAGAAGCAGAGATAGTAGATACAAGAGAAGTTATTGAAGATATGAAAGAAGTAAGTAATATTTTATCTAACTATAATGAGGCTATGATATATGAAACAGCTACAATAAAAGAACCACAGTTAGTTGCTAATGTATTAAGTGCTAATTCGGTAAATAATTATGTTGATAGTATAAATACTGCAATAGATGGTGCTAATAAAACTTTAATGGAAAGTGTTACCACTAAGGCAGGAACAATAAATCAAAATCCAAATTTAGATGGCTTTATTTTTGAAGAATATCATGCAGGAACTTTTAATGTAGATGCAACTGTTAAGCAAAAACCTTATCATGCCGAAGCTTTAAAACCAGAGCTTGGAGAAACTTATGGAAAAAATTCTATTGATATTGTTATAGAAGATAGTGGAAAATATGTTAAGAAATATTCAGCAAAAGCATACAAAAATGCTAATGAAACTGCAAAATCTTTTTATGATAAAATGACTGGGTATAAATATAAATTTCAATCAAAATTAGTACCAACGGACCAAACAAGTGAGATAGCTAATTCAGTTGATAAAATAAAGTTTGATAATGTTGAAAGTAAAGGAATAACTAAGACAGAGATTAAAAATATTCAAAGTAAATTACAAAGTGGAAATAAAAAAGCAGATATAATTAATTTTAAAAACGATGTCAATACAATTTCAATATCAAAACAAATAGGAAAGCAAGCTATGGTAAATGGAACTATGGGACTTGGTATAGGAATGGCTACAAATATTGGAATAAATCTTATTACTGGAAAAGAAGTTGATGCTGAACAAGTTATTGAAGCTGGAATAAAGACAGGGGCTTCTATGGGAATGGCAACAGCTGTTGCAGGTGGAATAAGAGTTGCTGTTGAAAAAAAAGTTATTCCAACAGTATTTTCAAGGGTATTGACAAATAATACTATTGGTGTAATAGCTGCAGCTTCTATGGATATAATAGGAACAGCTTTTAAATTAGGAAGTGGAGAAATAACTTTAGGTAAGGCTATAAAAGATGTAGGAAAATCAGTGGGGGCAGCTTATGGTGCAATAGTAGCATCAGGTTGGGGTTATGCTGGAGGAATGGCATTAGCTGGAATGATAGGTTTAGGGACAATAGGAGCAGTTGGAACTATATTAGGAGTTGGAGTTGCAGTAGTGGCTGGAGCAGTATGTGCAACAGTTGGAAGTAAAGTTGGAGGAGCAATAGCAAATGGAATAGGAGCAGTGGTAGGAGCAATAGCTGAGGGAGCAGTTGGAATAGTTAAAGCAGGGAAAGAAGTAGTAAAAAGTGTTGCTAGTGGGGTATGGAATGGAGTTAAAGCAGCTGGAGGAGCCATTGTTGGTGGAGCTACAGCTATTGTCAAAGGAGCAGGAAGTGCAATAGGTTCAATAGCAAGTGGAATAGGAAGTGCTGTAAGTTCATTTTGTAGTGGAGTAGCAAGTTTCTTTGGATGGTAAGGAATTAAATTTACATATAAAAATTTAGGAGGGTAAAATGGAAACAAATTTAATTAAGTATTTAAGAGCAAGAAGACCAATAATATGGATAAATAGTGGAGATTATAAAGAAATTGATACTATTGTTAAAGAGGCAACAAGGGAATATAAAGATAAAGCTATATATGAATATAGAGCTTTGGGAGCAGTAGATTTTGAAAATAAGGTAAAAGAAGAAAATATAAGTGATCTATACAATTTCTTAGATACTTTATATTCAGAGGGGATAAAGACTAATGTATTTTTATTGATTAAAAATGCAGAAGAAGAAATGAAAGATGCTAGAAACATCGCCTACATTAAAAAGATAGCTGAAACAAGATATTCAAGTCCAGACTATAATTTTACAATAATAGTTGTAAGCGAAACAGAGACTGTACCAAAAGAATTAGAAAAATTTACATCAATATTAGATATTCCAAATATGTCAAAAGATGAAATAGAAACATATATTTTAAAATTTTCTAAAGCCAATAATATAAAAGTAGATGAAAAAGATATTGGGGAAATTGCTATTTCATTAAAAGGATTAACTAAACTAGAAATAGATCATGTACTTAATATGATAATTGAATCAAAAAATAATATTTCAATTTCAGGTAGAGATATAATTATAAAGGAGAAGGGACAAATAATTAAGAAATCATCAATATTAGAAATAATAGACTTTAAAGAAAAAATTGAAGATATTGGAGGTTTAGAAGGTTTAAAAGAATGGCTTAAATCTAAGGCACAAGTATTTAGAAGATTAGATGAAGCTAAAAAATTTGGAGTAGATACACCAAAAGGAGTCTTACTTGTTGGAATGCCAGGTTGTGGAAAAAGTTTAGCAGCCAAAGCTAGTGCAAGACTTTTTAATGTACCTTTATTAAGATTAGATATAGGAAGATTATTAGGAAAATATGTTGGGGAATCTGAACATAATATGAGAGTAGCATTAAAAACTGCGGAATCTATAAGTCCTTGTATATTATGGATAGATGAAATAGAAAAAGCTTTTGCAGGAATAAATCAAGATGGAGGAGCTAGTGATATAACTAAAAGATTATTTGGACAATTTTTAACTTGGTTACAAGAAAAAGAAAATACAGTTTTTGTTGTGGCAACGGCTAATGATATAACTGCCTTTCCTCCTGAATTTTTAAGAAAAGGAAGATTTGATGAAGTATTTTTTATAGATTTCCCTAATGAAGAAGAAAGAGAAAGAATATTTGAAATTCACTTAGAAAAAAGAGGAAAACTTACAGATGATATTGATATAAATAAATTAGCAAAGCAAACAGAGGGATATTGTGGAGCCGATATAGAAGAAGTTGTTAAAAATACAGTTGAAAATATTTTTATACTTGAAACAGAAAATGAAGAAGAAAAAGAAATAACAACTCAAGATTTATTAGAATCAGTTAAAAATATTGATTCATTAACAAATATTTTAGCTGATAAAATAGAAGTTTTAAAGAAAAGCTATGATAAATTTAAAATTAAATCGGCTTCTAAAAAATTACCTGTTAGTCAAAGAATAAAGAAAAATAAAAAGGGAAAATCAGGAACCCCTACATTTAGAGATATGGTAGTAGTAAATGGAGGAAAATATACACCATCATTTTTTAATGAAGAAAGAGAAGTCTTTGATATAGAAGTATGTAAATATCCAGTAACTCAAGATATGTGGATGGAAGTAATGGAAGAAAATCCATCTGAATTCAAAGGAGGAAGAAGACCAGTAGAAAATGTTTCTTGGTGGGATGCCTTAGAATACTGTAATAAATTAAGTGAAAAATATAATTTAGAACCTGTTTATGATTTAAGTAAAAAAGATGAAGGAATTTTAAAAATAAATCAATTGGGGGGAGAAACTGAATATCCTAATATAGCAGATTTCAGAAAAACAGAAGGGTTTAGACTACCGACAGTATTAGAATGGGAATGGTTTGCAAGAGGAGGAGAAGTTGCTATTCAAGATGGAACATTTAATTATGAATATTCAGGTAGTAGTAATATAGATGAAGTTGCCTGGTATAAAGAGAATTCAGGGAGACAAACTCATGATGTAGGAACTAAGAAACCAAATCAATTAGGATTATATGATTGTAGTGGAAATGTATGGGAATACTGTTATGATACATATACATTTGGTTATATACCTGAAGAATTAGCATATATATATGATGCAAGTCAAGATGATAGGTATGTAAGAGGAGGTGCTTGGGGTATAGATAGTTATTGCAGTTCTGTTTTCAATAATGAAATTAGTATCTCTAATACTGATGAAAGCGAATATTTAGGTTTTCGTATAGTTAGAACTATTTAGATTTTAAGATTTATGTTTTTTAAAATAGTTTCTCTTCTAAAAATGAGGAGAAATTTTAGAAAAAAGAAAAATTATTAAATAATGAAAGGAAAATAAATGTCAGAAGATAAAAAATTAAAGGAAGAATTTTGTGTATTTTTTGATGTATTAGGGACAAAAAATAAATTTTTAACTTCTAATTTTGAAGAAGAAGAAAAATTAGTAAAGGGTTATGAAAATTTTATTAAAGATATAAAAAAGATTTTAGAGGAGAATGGTTTTGAGAAAGATAAAATAAAATTATTTTCAGATAATATTTTTATAAATTTCCCAAATACAACTTTAAAAGAAATGTATGATGTTTTTAGATGCCTTGCATATATTCAAATAAAAGCAATAGAAAAATATAATTTTTTATTGAGGGGAGGAGTGGAATACTCAACTATTTATAATGAAAAAGATATAGTCATTGGGAAAGGGTTAGTTGAAGCAGTGAAACTTGAAGAAGAGGCTAATTATCCAATAATTATGTTGGGAAAAAGAGCAAAAGAAGAATTTTTAAGAATGTTTAAAGAAGAAAAAGAAGAAACTTTAAAAAAATATAAAAATTTTATTCATACTATTATTAGAATAGATGATAAAATGTATATTAATTATTTATTGCTATATTATGAAAAAAATCAAGAAAAATCTTTAAATATTCTATTAAAACATAGAGAATTTATTAGAGAAAGATTAATAGAAAATTCAAAAGAATTTTATAAAAATACAGATTATATTGAAAAAGATATTTTGGGAATCCATTTTTTTTATAAAATTTTTGAATATAAAAAATATGATATTTTAGAGAATATGAATCAATCTAATGAGTTATCTGATATAAAAAATTATCAGAAATTAGAGGAAAAAAAATTAAAATTAGAAGAAGGATTAAAAAATATGAAAGAAAAATTCTCTAAGTTTGAAAGTAAATTCAAAGATAATGAAAAAGGAATTTTGAAAATAAGAGAAAAATATTTATATTTATTTAATTACCATAATAAGATGGTGGATTTCTTAATGAAAAATAATGAAGATGAAAAAATAAAATGTTCAATAGATTTTAAAGAAATAGTATAATTGAGAGTTTTTCTTTTCATAGCTTAAAAATTATGCTAAAATATAAGAAAATAAATATTATACAAGGAGGTATAGAATGGAAACTATCAATGTAACAAAAGATGAAAAAGAAAGATTAGAATATTTTGCAAAGACAAATAAAACAACTGTAAACAAACTAATTTTAAGATTAATAGAAGAACTTGAAGATGAAGAAGATAGTCAGGAAATAGATAGAATAATGAATGATCCTAACACTAAATTTAGTACCGGAATAGAAGATTTAGCCAAAGAATGTGGGATAGATTATGAAACATTATAAAGTTGAAAAAACAGAAGAATTTAAAAAAGAATTTAAGAAATTAGATAACTCTGTTCAAATATTAGTTTTAAAATTTATTAAGAAACTTGAAGAAAGTGAAAATCCAAAAAGTTATGGAAAATCATTAAGTGGAGGACTTTCAGGAAAATATAGATTTAGAATAAATAATTATAGATTATTGACTATTATTAAAGAAGACAAGATGATTATTTATGCTTTAAAAATAGGACATAGAAGTAAAGTCTATGATATACAAAAAATACAATTTGATTAAGAAATAAAAGAATATAATTAAAAGACTCTTGATTAATAAAATTATCAGGAGTTTTTCTATTTTAGAAAATAAAATTAAAATAAAGTTGACTATTTTACTCTGTATTATATATAATGTTTTAAGAGGTGAAAAAATGAAAAAAGCTAATTTAATGGTTGTAGGAACATCTTCAGGGGCAGGTAAGAGTTTATTTGTAACTGCACTATGTAGAATTTTTTATAAAGATAAATATAAGGTTTCTCCTTTTAAATCACAAAATATGGCATTAAATTCA
>QWCT01000800.1_pt1 | contig 18647 bp, 21 predicted proteins | sample 1972681 | NCBI WGS metagenome assembly QWCT01 (sample SAMN09866701, study PRJNA288562) | Human oral metagenome isolate pre3_saliva, whole genome shotgun sequencing... | isolation source: mouth | host: Homo sapiens | place: USA: California | reverse complement strand
ACAGAGACTTCTTTGGAAACGAGTTCTTCAAGCGTAGTTGAAGAGGTTGCACCTTTACCTATAGATGATGGTTTTGGTTTAACTTTAGATGATGAAGTACAATTATTAAGAGCTGACAATGAGGATTTACGTCGAGAGTTGGCTTTAGCAAAGACCAACCAAAGGGAGGGTACAGAGGTATCCTCAGAACAATTGCAAACTTTACAAATAAAGTTGAAGGAAAAAGAGGAAGACTTGGTTAGAGAGAAAGAATCTCATAGTAAAACGCAAGACTATTTAACCTTAATTGAGTCTGACTTTAACAATAAGAAACTAGATTACGCTAAACTGGAAGTTGAAGTGGATGACTTGAAAGCACAACTAAAAGAAAGCGCAGTAACTCCAACAACTCCTTTGAGCGTTCCGCGTAATGTAGAGATTTATGTAACTGCTTCAAGTTTGGATTTGGTTCCGTCTTACCAACATTTGTTGGTAAATATGAAAGACACTCTTGTGATTGATTTGTCCCCAGAAAGCATTATGGACACTTTGGTTCGTATCACTAAGCGAAATAGGGTAGCTAAGTGGTTGTTAGGAGAGCAAAATATTCGTTCACTTTATTCTCCTTATGATGAGATTAAACTGAGAGTAGCAGAAGGATTGGATTTATTGACTTCTCCAAACGCTTTACTTCCAGTCAATGTCTTATCAGAAGTGGATTGGGAACGCAAGTTTGAGGACTTAGCTCGTTTAAATAGACCAGTTGTCTTATACTTAGGTTTGGAGACAAATAGAGGTGTCTTTGAGTTTCTAAGTCGCTTGGACAAACAAGCTAAAGTCTTGCGTTCAGGTAGTCCATTAAGTGAGCGTTCATGGTCTCGCGTAGTTCGTCAACACGAAGGTTCTGTAGAGGAGGTGTCCATTTGAGTTCAAGAATGACGTTGTCTGTACGTTTAACTGAGGAACAGTCAAATTTAGTTGATGTCCTCCGTACAGAAAAGAAATTAAGTAGTTATATTTCCTTGTTGTTAGGAGCCTTGCTCCAAGATAGGGTATCCACAACACAATTTTTGCTTGGTTTGTCTGACCAGTCGGTAGCTTATAATAGCTTACAAGAGTCTACGATTCAAGCGAACTTGTATGAGAAGTGGTTGTCTTTGAAATTAGATGTACCTTTTGAAGATTGGGTCACAACCCTTCGCAGTGCTGAGATTAAGCACTATGGTGGACTTGACATGCCTAAAGTCGATGTCAAATCGGCTTTGCTTGATTTGTTGGATGATTTAGGTTTAGAGTTGGTTGAAAAGGGTTCAACTACTCAACTTTCTGAGGAAAACTCTCAAGCGGTATCTTCAACTGAATTGGGTTCTTCTCCTTTACTTTCGCAAGAGCTAAACCCTCATGACTTAAAAGATTTGGTAGCAAGCATGGTTCATGAAATTTTGTCCAACAAGTCTACCAATCAAGGAGTTGAGCAACCTCTCTCAGAAGCTCCCACAGAGCCACTGGTTGCAGTTGAAACGATTGAGAATACAAGTACACCTCAAGAGCTAGAAAATGCACCAGAGGGCGCGACAGCGCCTCAAAATGAGGTTGCAGAGGAAGAGAAAGTTAGTCAAGTTGAGGAGAAGTCATCAGCGGTATCCTTAGTTGAGGAAGAACTTCCGACTTCTGAGATTAGTCCTTTGGTGGATACCTCAGCTCTTATGAGTGGATTTGGGGAATAGAAAGTGAGGTGATAGCATATGAATGACCAAGTTGATTTATTTGGTGATGGTTCTTCAAAACCGAAGTCAAACAATCAAGGTGGGTTTGGTTCTGCACCTAACCCTCAAGGTGGTTTCCAAGGCGGAGGGTTTAACTCGAATTTCAACCAAGGTGGTGGTTTACCTTTCAAGAACCCTCAACAAGAGCCACCTAAGAAGTCCTATAAAAAGTTGTGGATAACTTTAGGTGTCCTAGCCACTCTCGGTATCATTGGTACAGGTTCAACTTTGGTTTATAAACATAACCAAAAGGTAGCGATTGAGAAAAAAGCAAAAGAAGATGCTTTGAAAGATTTGCAAGATAAGATTTCAAGTGGTGTATCACAGTTTTCATTAGCTGAGATTTCAGATACTTCTGAGACAAATGGTGTTTCCTTGTGGGATTTGAATTTGACCTATGTAAGCACCAACACCTCACGAACTGACTTTGTAGGTGCAGTTTCTAAATTAGTAACCGTTGAATTAAATGGTTCTGACGCTACAATTAAGTCTCCCAACTGGGAATATGTCGGTTGGGTTATCAAACATGTAGACCACGATAAAATCAAGGCTTTAATAAAAGACTTGAAGAAGGACTCTTTTACTTACAAAGATGATTTAGTGGATGCTTATGCTAAATACATTGCTCAAAATTTAGCTGATATGTTAGAGTACAGAAACGCTTATGTAGCTTCATATATGCAAGGTTCTGATATTCCAAAACCTTACAAAACAACAGAGGTAGCAGGAGCGGTATCCTCAGACAATAAGCTAACTGCTGAGTTCACAAATACTCTTGATAAAGAGGTCTTTAGTGCTGAAAAATTGCACACTTCACAAGACTTCTTTGTGGGTGTAACTGAGGATAGTTATGGAGAAAAGAGTGAGAGTAAAGCCCATTCTGAGTGGTCTGCAAGAGAGAAAGAACTTTCGACTTATATCAACAACTTGCGCCCTTACCTTGGTTTAAACGCACGTGAAGTAAAACAAACTAAGAAGACAGATAAAGGAACAGAGCAAGTAAATGTTGAAAACCCTAATACTTTCGATAAGTTGGACAATCCAACCTATGACAGTGCGGTATCTTCATGGTTAGAGCTGAAAAAAGTTGAGCCTAGTCCTTATACTTATGCTAATGGTGAGAAAAACCTTGATAAAGTCGTATCTTATGGTTGGGTTGGGTCTACTTATATTGCAAGTAAAGAAAGCGATGCGAAAAGTACCAATGTTCATATTGGTTCAGGAAAATATGATGATCCAGTTACTTTAGGTACACCGTTTGTTACGAAAATGCAAGACACATCAGGTAATTACCAAGATGTTCGAGTGACTGTTACTAAGGTGTTAGTAGGTGATGAAGCTATTAAAGATGTTCAAACCTTTAACGATAAGAACAAAGGCTTTACCCATGTTTCTGATTTAGTATTAGGAACTGTTCATTTCCAAGTGGAGAACTTGTCTGATAAGGAAATTGAGGTTGACTCTGAGTTTACGTTAGCAGACCCAGAGCAGAACTTAATTAACCGAACAGGTAATATGTATGGTCTTCCAGAGCGCTCAAAGATTGCAGCACGTGGAACTGCAGAGATGGTCGATTGGTTCAACACTAAGGAAACTAAGACTTTGAATTTGATGTGGGGTAAAACCTTCAACCATAAACACGAAGCAGTCTATATCAATGCTTTAGGGGATGAAATTTACAACCAGTATGGACGTAAGATGGAGCGCAATACGAAGAAACTCGTAGAAAATAAAGCCCAAGCAGATCAAAAAGCTCTTGAGCGTTTGGCGAAAGAAGAGCTTGAAGCTCGTAAGAAAGCTGAGTTGGAGGACTAGTCTATGTTCAAACGTAAACAAAAAACCCCTAAAGCTAATTCTCTTTCGGTATCCAATACTCCGCAAGTCAAACAACCAAAAGAGTCTTTTTTAAAGCATTTGGTGTCTTATTTCAAGACACATAGAAAGACTCGACTGTTTGTCTTTGGTCTAGTCGGTTTAGTGGTATCTTTAGCTTTACTATTCACTCTTTACAAGCTCATTTTGGTCTTGTTAGGCACGATTATGCAATTTTGGTTCCGCTACACTAGTAATGAAATCCTCTTGTGGGTCTTAACTTTAGTTTGTTTCGCTCTCATTTGTGGTTTCTGTTACTTTTTGTGGGTTCGAAGAAACGAGTACCTAAAAAGAGAAGAACAAGAGGAAAAACTAGTCGTGAGTGAAGTAGAAGTAGATGAAGATTGGTTTCAATCGGATAATGGTTGGAACTAGCTAGTTTTGAAAGGTGGTTTCATTTTATGTTTCGATTTTTCAAACGGGGGTGGTCTTCTTTACAAGACCATACAAAAGGGGCGCTGATTTGCCTTGTAATTATCTTTATTGCTTGGTTTTTCTTTAGAAATTCCTTTTAGAATAGATGGGAACGCACTTCGGTGCGTTTTTTGTTTGACTTTCCAAACACTTTATGATATAATACTATTATAAAAATTAGAATACAGGAGACACCCTATGTCCAAAAACTCACAAAAACCAAGTCTTTCAAATATTGAAGATAACACATCTACTGGAACTTTTAATGTTTTAACAAAAGAGCAAACCCAACAAATGTTGAAAGACCATTTAGCGTTTACACATGGTCTATTGGAAGAAGAGAAACCTATCTCTGGTGTTCTAACTGTTGCTTCTGTTGAGGGTACTGAGGAAGAAGAGTCTCACGGTGAGGTTATGTTGACTTGCTCTAACCATCAGTATTACTCATTGTTATTGAGTGCAGTTGAAACCACCTTAACTGCAATGGATAGTGAGAACCGTTTAGACCAGTTTGGTATCGATAAAGTTGCTTTAGCTTCTGAGGTTGTACAATTTTTGGCTTTTCGCATTGAGTCATCTTTGGGTCTTGATGTTCACTCTGAACCAGAAAATACTGATGACTTAGATGATTTGCTACAAGAACACCCAGAATTAGTGGATTTTTTAGACAATCACATGTCTTCTATGGTTTACATTGAAGGTGAAAGTCTTTAAATTTTCTTGACAAAATTTAGTTTTTGTGCTATACTATTAACGTAGTTAAGAACTAGGGGTGATTAACTACGTAGGTAAACGACCTATAAATTGTTAAACGATCCGTAATATTATGGGAAAAGAGGGGTGGTTCCCCTCTTTTTGTTGACAAATCAACCATTTTATGCTATACTATTAGAGAAGTAAGTGAAAGACTTCAATTCGGTCAAGGATGCTTGGTGGTGCTTGCTAGACCGAAACAGAAAACGAACTCACAATTTAACAATGTTAGAGAAACCACGAAAGTGGTTTTTCTTATTGACTTTACTATTTACTTGTGGTATAATAGATTAAACTTAAAATTTAAGGAGTTAGATAACTATGTCAAAATCAGTTAGCCCAGCAATGGACTTGAAAGAACACAAACAATTTTGGGAGGATAGAGGTGCTGAGACTTTGGAACCAATGTCTTTTGTATCTTTAGCAACTTTTGAGCAAGAAGACAAACTTGGTTTCAGTTCAATCCGTGAATCTCATGTTCGTAGTGATTCTGTTTATGTGACACTCGACACAATGGTAACTGCTATTACTCGTATTCTTGGTACTAAAGAAACCTTTGAGAAACTAGGTTTGAATGCAGATGACCTTGTGAAAAATACAGTTATGTCTTATATTGGTCAAATCGTTGAGAAATTGCCAAAAGATGATGAAAGCATGCTTGCTTTGGTTGAGGACAATGAAGATGTCCGCAACTTGCTTGACCTTCACTTTGCAAGCGCAAAACGCTTGTTAGGTGAGAAAAACAAAGAAGAAGCGTAAGCCTATGAACAACACGGATTCAAATATTTTGGAAACTCAACTTATCATCGGTAAACAAGTCCTAGAAATCCTCTTGGACTTGGCAAGCGATAAAAACAAAGAAGGTGCAGTCTTACCTCTCGATATGAATGGTAGGAAGTTTACCATCACTGTTGAACAAGACTAAACCTCCATGTACTTTCAATAGTTTGTACACCTCATAATTCAGAAAAGAAAGCACTTAAAGGTCTAAATGTGCTTTCTTTTTCTTTACCTTGCGGTATCCTCCAATTCTCAGTTCCACTCTAAATGCTGGAACTTTTTCTTATTTTCCACTTTTATCACTTGCAAGACTCTAGTTTATTTGTTATACTATATTTATCAATAATTAAGGAGAAAAGAAAGATGATCGCTCAATATGTAAACGAACTCCCAGAGAACTTACAAGTATTACTTGCAATGCGCTCTGCTTTTCAGATTTGGTTTGATAACAGTCGTTACTTACAAAGTATTAGCGCTGATGGTTTGAAACAAGCGGGAGTCGAATGGTATTGTACTCCTAATACCCTTAATTACACAGTTTTGAGACAAAATGGACGTCCTTTTGTTTCTCTATATTTTACAGTAGCGGATAATGGTTTAGAATTGAGTTTGATGGTTCAAGTTTACTCTCATGGTAAATTAGTAGATACACGCTCGATTGAGGGTGTTGCCTTCTCTGTTGAAGATTTTAGAGTTTTGTTAGATACTGTTCCACAAACGGCTTATGTACCTATTTTGCGTTCTCTACCTTTCTTCTTTACATTGATTGGTTTAGAGTCACAATTTCAAGGGTATCAACACCGCTTTGCGGTCTTAAATGGTTGGATTGAGAGGTAAACGAGATGGTTCAGTCAGAGGTAGAAGTAGTTAAAATTAACTCATTGTTTCAAAAAGTTTTGTATCGTTGGTTAGAAGGTCGTAGATTTCCACAGTTCAACATTGAATTTAATTTCCCTTCTTATACCTTTCATGTAAATAGTTCCTCATTAGTTGTAACCACTTATAGGGGAAATGGACACTTAAACTTAAGTATTTCAATTCGATTGGATGGAAATTGTCCTCCTTATGATTTTTGGGTTAATGGTGTTGCTGATTATGACATTACGTCAGGCGTGCGCTTTTATAAACGAGATAAGGTGCAGTTTGAGTTTTGGAGAAATAATTTAGGTACGGACTCCTCCATGTGGTATCCCTACGTTTCCAAGATTTTATCTCAGTTAAACGAGTCACAACGCTTTGCTTTAGAGATGACTTTAAGAGATATTTTAACACAGTTGGATAGAGAAGTGGAGTTTAGAGGAGGGATTTCGCATGGTGACTAAACAACTTGATTTAACAGATTTGTACCTACGACTTAAGTTAGTTGTAAACACATGGTTTGATTTAATTCCTTTTCAAAACTTTGAATTTAGCTCAGAGAGTTCTACTTTTGCTTACACTATAAACTGTAAAGAATTTACTTTAGTAACTTATCGAACTACTGGTTTACCAAGTACAAGTTTAGCTATTACTAGACAGTCTAAAGCAATCAACGGGGTATCCTTAGATTTAATTTTCTCCGCTACCTTTCGCTCTTATCGTAATGGTAAAGTAGAGTTTGAGTTTAAGGATTCATCACTTGATGAGTATAATTCTAATTGGCATGAGTTTACTCGACAGTTTTATTATCCTATAAGCAATTCACAGCGATTAAGTTTTTATGAGTCTTTATTTGAGTTGCAACTAAGTTTATACAGTGAGTTGAAGTCTTTAGATAAAGAACTTGGTTTAGAGGTTGGAGGTTACTACTCACTAAATGTTGATTATGAACAATATAAAGTTTTTGAGGGTGTAGATGAAACTATGAAACTTAAGTGAAGTTTCTTAAATTGTATTAAGGAGATAAATTATGACAGATTTAAAACAGTACACAAAAGAACAACGCTTTGCCTTAGTAGCAACTGCTTTGGTTGATACTTGGGAGAAACTTAGACGAGAACTAAACGGACCAGCTACCACTGAATTTAACGCTGATACAATGATTTTGAACGTTGATAATCAAGGTTGCTTTGTAAATGTTCTCAGACAAAATTATTTGACATGGTACACATTTAGTTTCACTTTTAACAAAGATAACAAATTAGCTTTTGCAGTAACTCCGTATGTTAGAAACAACCCTCAATTTAATGAAGTTACACGCGGTATCTTCTCTGCACATAGCGATTTTGAGAAATTAGCTTCAGATTTACCTTCTGACTATTTAGCTCCATTTGTAAATAATCTATTGCTTATTTTTAGCGAAGATAATACGTGGTCTCAAACCTTTAATCATTTCTTATCTGTTGGTGTTCAGAGTCTTCCAACTGCTAAACAGTTAGCAAAACGACAACATGCAGATAAAGTAGATGCTAGAAAAGAGTTAAGAACAATGTTTCTTCGTATGTCGGACTTCTATAAGTCTCTTTTGCGACATTCTATGTTGGATGAGCAAAGCTACGCAGAAGCAACTCCAACTTCTCTACTAACTGTTAATAAAACAGGTCTTTCTTATTCTGTTTTGATTAACAATAAAGCATATTACACGTTTATAATTGTACCAACAGATGAGCGAGACCAATATCTTTACAAACTCTCAAATCAAAATGGGCATTTAGCTACTTTTACTGAAGTTGGTATATTTTATGAAGACGCAGACAAATTATCAGGTTTACTTCCCGGAGAAGATATGCTAGATTTCGTCAAAGAGTTTGAGTCCTTGATTACAAAAGTTGGTCTTTGGTCTGCTTATACTAGTTTAGGGTATGTGAAGTAAAGGAGAGAAAGATGTTCCAAACACTAGACAACAGAACACAACTAGCGATTGTCATTATGGCGACAGAGAAAGTTTATTCTAATTGGTGGGAGAAGTATGATTTATCTCAACCATTTAAGAGAGATGTAAACGATAAATTTAATTTGTACATTCGACCAGATGAGTTGACTTTCCATTTATGGAGAAAAGGCAGCGACTGTGCTTTTGCAAGTATTCTCATGCAATACCAACCTCAAGGTCATTGCTACATTTCTGTAGAAAATTACTTTAGGGGTATCGCTCGCGATACGCTCGACTTGAACAATTCCCATGCTACGTTTGATGATTATTTGAAGTTAGCAAACAATTTCCCAGAGCAAGCAGTGGATTTAATTGTAAAAGGGTTATTTGAAGGTATGGAAACTGTTGGTTTACTTTCTGAGTTTTCTTATTATGTAGGAGTTGCTACTAACTTGTTGGATTTAAAAGACTAGAGGTTGAAATGAAAGAAAATCTATTTACTGATTTACTTATTACAGATCAAGCTACATTGTCTTTGATTACGTTGATTGAGGTTGTAAAAGAGAATGGTGTTCCTCCATTACCTCATGCTTGGGAGTTTCCTAATGTGAAAGGTTACGCCCAAGAACGTAAGGATTATCCCGTAGCTTACTTAGACCTCTTTTTCCACAGAAATAGTGGGAAACCTTTTATTAGAGATAATGTGAAGTTGTTCTCAGTACATGTTGATTACTTTGATCATCTAAATCCAAGTTCATTTGATACCTTTGATTTCTCTTTCAATTACTATCGCAGAAATAAGGTATTTGATGCTTGGTATTTAGATAAGAATGCTGATATTGATTATACTTCCTTGCGCTCTTTCATTGACAAGAACTTCAGCAGAGACCTTCAATACAACATCATTCAAGGTTTAGGGGAAGCTCTTAAAGTGATTTATAAGTACGGTGGTGTACTTCCTCGAAAATTGCATTTAACAGGAGTTCAATATAAGCTTCTTCGTAAAAAGACACCTGTTGAGAAGTTAATCGTAGACACTACCCTTTTTATTACGACTGTTAGAAAACTAAATTATGTTTCTTATAATGAGAACTTAGTAGTTCCTGTATTTGACTATGATAAAAAGACGGATAGTGAAATTTTCACTAAAGTTCACTTTCTAACAACCCCAACTAATGGCTATTCTTCCGTAATGATGGAAATTGGTTCTATCTACAATACGAAGCACTTTAAACTTAATACTAATACTTTGCGGTATCTGTTAGAGAAAGAATCTGTATTTGATGCTCCGATTGAACTTGACTACCTTGTAGATTTATTTAATAGGTTCATGTCTTTCTTGATTTCTCAAGATTATTATGTTACCCCGAATAAGATTTACTCTAAAGAAGAAACTTACTTACTGCATGAAGTTGGTGAGCTTACTGGAGGAATTAGAGCAATTTTAAATTACCTTGATTTGAACTATGTTAATTACTATGTAAATTCTAATATTTTAGGTGATGTTTACTGCTATTTCTACTAAATTAAGGAGCGCTTGCTCCTTTTCTTTTTAAGGGTATCCTCGGAGTTTCTTGGATTTATTTGATTTTAATTGACAAATGTAATTATTTTTGATATAATAAAGAAAATAAATGAAAAAGGAAAATCAAATTATGGAAAAATGGAATAAACTTCTACCTACTCAACAAACCATGCTTATTCTAAAAGCTCTAGTAAATATGTGGTGTGAGTTAGGTTCCGACTTACCTACAAAATTTACGTTTGAAAATGGGATGGTAACTGCAGATGAGAGGGGTTTCTACTTAACTGCTTATCGGTCATCAGGTTCGCTTTATTTTACACTGAGTTTCACGCGTATAAACTCAGAGGATGTTGAGGTTGTTATCACTCCTTATCGCTATTCTAAACCAGTTTTTGATGAAATGATTGCAGTTGCCTTGATTGAGGATTGGTCTGTTGAGCTTTTAGTCTCTCAATTACATAAAAACTATGTAGAAGTATTATCTAAGCTTACACCTAGCATAATTTCTGATAGAAATTGGTCTACTCAATTTGGGCATCATTTGGAAAACTTGGTTTCTGACTTTAGCAAAGATAGTTCAGTACAGGCAAAAGACTCACGAGTTATTAAGGATTTGCAACAAGAGTTTACCTACATGTTCTCTCGTTTAGATTATCTTTATGAGAAAGGTCTTCGCTCGTCTCGTTGGACAGATAAGGACTCGAATACTTCTGGAACGGATAACTCTGAATTGATTATTTCTGAGAACTACTTGAGCTTTGAGATTGAGTTTGGAGATAATGATGCTTACATCTTCCAAATCAAGTCTGTTCCAGAACACAAGCGCATGACTTTTAACTTTGAACTTTCAACTGACTTTGGTTACTTGTCTAAGTTCACAGGTCATGACTTAGATTTTAAGTTAGCTAGTTATTTAGCAAGTAAAATCCCTGAAGAACGGCAGTTACAGTTTTTAAATGAAGTAGAAGAGTGTCTACTTTCTTTAAATCTTTGGTCTGATTACTTTATTCCGATGGAATACATTTACAACTGAGGTTAATTATGTTTATGTTAAATTTTTACTATAAAGGTTTTTGGATTGAAGCTGAGGTGATTGATCAAGCTAAGAATGGGTATCCCGAACTTGGAGTCACATTTACAAGCTATGTATATTGGACTGGGGAAAGTTGCGAAAACCATGAAGACCCTATTGAGGACTTACTCGTTTCCTACGATAGTGTAGATGAGTATCACTCGGAAACAATTAAAGCCATTGACAAGTTTATACGCAAGAACAAAATTAAACGTTAAGAGGGGTGTTGATAATGGTTGAGTTTGAGTATAAAGGATTTTGGATTGAGAGTACACCGTTCAATCAAGCCGAAAATGGACACCCAGAGGAAGGTTTTACTTATACGAGCTATGTGTATTGGTCTAAGGGAGACTGTGATGCTTTAGAAGACCCTATCGAAGCTTTGATTGAGGTTTATTTCAGTCCTACAGAACTTGTTTTAGAAGTTCCTCACGCTATTGATAAGTTCATGCGCAAGAACAAAATAAAGCGTTAGATTAGGAGATTTTATGTTTTATCAACCAGAAATTGATGAAATAACTTTAGCAGATATAGATTCTGATATAAAGCGAAAATATTTTGAGGAACTTGATTCAAAGCCTTTCATCAGCAAAGATGATTTCAAAGCTTACGTTCAAACTGTTTTGAATCAACCTCACTATTTAACTGTTTTTCAACTTTTCGGAAAGCAACAGTACAACTCACGTTCTGAGTCGATTTCGCTTCCTATTTTGAAAAAGCAAGTATTTAATTGGAACGCTCAACAAGTTGAGGTATCGGTATCCTTAATTTCAGCACCAGAATTACGAAATAGGTTTACTTGCTTAGAGTTTGATGTTAAAGTAGGTAAAGATACTTCACATTTTTACATTCGGTTCAATTATCATGAAGCGAAAACTCAGGTTTATTCTGCTTTTGGCTATAATAAGTCTGAAAAAGTGACTCGATTTTTACACACCTCTTGCGACATCACTAAGTTAAATTCGACTTTAACCTCTGACTTGCTTGATTTAATACTACAAAAAGCTTTGTTGAAATAACTAAGATTGAAACTACGACCTCGTTTCGTAGTTTTCTTTTACTTTCAATTAGCGGTATCTAACTTGCAAAATCTCGCTTTTTGTGTTATAATAGTTCTCATTGAACGCCCAAACGGTCGTCAGTTTAGAAAACGATTAGAAAGAAAATAAGATGAATAAATTAGACATGTCAAAAATCGTCTGGGTGGTTGACTTTAACCACTTAGTACATAAGTATTTTCAAGGAATGCGCGCTAAAAATGTAACTTTGACCGCAGAGGTTTCAGTAGAGCGTGTAGATGCGATGGGTTCAATTTACACTGAAAATGTGGTAGTAGATACAACAGTGTTGTCTGCTATGTTGAAGTTTTTCGCAAACAGACTTTCAGGAGAAGGCTACAACCCTATGGTTATTTGTGCAGACTCTAAGATTTGGTCTCGCAAAGAGTACATGAAAGATTTATTGAAACGTGAGGGTAAAGGTGGAACTTATAAGTCAGGTCGTCCTAAGTTGGCACCAGACTGGTGGAACTCAGCAGAGTTGTGTTTAACTTTGCTGAAGAAAATTGGTGTTTGTGTTTTGAAGAAAGACAATTATGAAGCGGATGACTTGATTGCAGAAGCTGTTCGAGTTGCTAAAATTCAATACCCAAATAACCCAATTTGTGTGTTGACTGGAGATTTGGACATGGTTCCTTTGGTTGATGAACAGGTTTCTGTCTATATGTACCCAGCAACTCAAACCTACTCAGAGCAAGGGTATCCGGAATTGAACAACTATGAGCAAATTACTCCTCGCACTTATAAGCGTATTTTAGAGCGTAAAACCTCAGTTAAGAAGTTAGGTGGTTTTGCTGATTACAACACTTTGTTAGCAACTAAGATTATTCGTGGAGATAGTTCTGATACGATTCCTTGTATGAAAGGGTTCTTCCGAAAACCAAAACGTTTGGTTGACTTATTACAGAAAGTTGCAGAGGAAGAAGAGTTCAATGAGTTTCGATACGAACCTTGTGAAGTCTTCTATGAATACAAACCAACAGGCAAGCGGTATCCTGTACTTCCGTATAAGCGCCAAGTTGATAGATACACTTTACCTAGTCTAGCAGAAGTTCCTTTCTCTACGGAAGGTTTGTCTCCTTTGTTTATTGCAAAAGATTGGTTTGTGAAGATTGAAGAACCAACTGACAAGGTTGAACAAATGGTTTCAGTTTTAATGAAACATGGTTTGACTGAGGAAGAAGGGCAGCAATTTAAAGATAGATATAGAGCTATGAACTTAAATGGAGCTTTCTTGGAGATGCGTGAGCCAAAACTTCGAAGAAAACCGTATCGGTTGTTGGAACCTTTAGAATATGGTGCTGATTATATCATTCCACCGTTGGACTTAGCTTTACTAAATGTTGAAGCTCTTAAGTTCCAAATTCACATTTAAGAAAGGAGTAGAAATTGAAATATACGTTGATTTTCTCTCCTATGGAGGGTGATGAAGAAGGTTTCGATTTTACAGTAGTAGATCGAGTCTCGTTTAGCACCTACAATCGCTTGCAAGAGAAAGGTTTTCCGATTGATGAATTGAAAGAGAATACTATTCTAGTAGCGGTTTACCCTAATGTTGGCAGTCGGTTTGATGGAGTTAGAGGGATGTTTAGTAAGGAGATTATTTAACAGAATATGGTGCATTTAAAAGTGTTCGAAGCTTTTTCAGGAGTAGGTTCTCAACACATGGCTCTAAGAAACTTAGGTGTTGATTACGAAGTAGTCGGTGTTTCCGAAATCGACAAGTTCGCTCATCAGTCTTACGAAGCTATTCACGGAGAAACTAAGAACTTTGGAGATATTTCAAAGTTGCAACCAGAGGACTTACCAGATTTCGACTTGTTTACTTACTCTTTCCCTTGTTTCACAGGAGATTCTTTAGTCTTTGTAAAAGACAAAGGTTACGTTCCTATTAAGACTGTGGTTGTAGGTGACTTGGTTTTAACTCACACAGGGGAGTACAAAGAAGTAACTGCTTTTTACAATCAAGGGTTAAAACCTTTGTTTTCAATCGATTCTGAGCTTACAAGAGAGATTTCAACTACAGAAAACCACCCTTTCTATGTTCGTAGTAAATTAGAAGGTGGATTGAGTTCTCCTCAATGGAAAGAAGCACGTGAGTTAACGACCTCAGATTACTTAGGTTTTCCAATTAACAAAGAGTCTCAACTCCCACAAGGGTATCCCTCACTGGAACTCAAGTTCCAAGAGCTAAACTTTTGGAAATTGGTAGGGGTTCTTTTAGCTTTTCCTTTTACCTTAAAAGGTGAAGAGGTTATTCTCAAAGTAGATAAGAAACATTTTGGTTTATTAAATATTCTAACTGCTTACTTGTTTGACACTTCTTACAGAGATTTAAGCACTTCACAAGTTGAGTTCCGTATCCGAGATTGTGCTCTTGTAACTTATCTGCGTGAGAGCGGTTTAAAACACCGTAAATTGCGTTTTCAAGCTCAGTGGGTGGAATTACCCCTCCCACAACTCCGAGCGCTCCTATGGGGATTTCAGAGCGTCTCAGGACAAACGATTGAGTTTACCTCTGCTTTGTTTGTTACAGGAAAAGAACTCTTTTATGGGTTGAGCCAATTAGTTCTAAAAGCTAACAGAGTTCCATTTAAGGTAATTGAGTCTGAGAACTACCATTACACAATTACCTTTAGTGAATTGAAAACTAAATCAGATACCATGATTTTCGAGGACAGCCATGTTTGGGTATCCGTAGAATCGGCTAGTTACACCCCTTACAAGTCAAATGTTTATGACATTAGCGTAAAAGATAATCATTCCTTTACTGTTCAAAATTGTATCGTTCATAACTGCACGGACTTGAGTTCCGCAGGAAAACAACGTGGGTTTGAGAAAGGCTCTGGAACTTCCTCTTCTCTTTTGTGGGAGTGTCAGCGCTTAATTGAGGGTAAGAAACCAAAGGCTTTGTTACTAGAGAATGTAAAAGCTCTAAATAGTGCTAAGTTTCGAGACGGTTTCCACTCTTGGCTTTCATTTTTGAGAGGTTTAGGTTATACGAACTATTACGGAGTTCTTAATGCCAAAGACTTTGGACTCCCTCAGAATAGAGAGAGGGTCTTTGTAGTTTCGATTTTAGGCAAACATAAACCGTATCGTTTTCCGAACGGCTTTGATGATGGTGCAACTATGGCTCCCTTGTTGGGTAGCGAGTTAGACACTAAGAAGTGGCACAAGCAGTACAACATTGACCGTTTTACTTATGAACTAAGAGATAAGGGTATCGTGCATTACCTCGGTCGATTCAATGTACCAGTTGACTACAAGCTAGACAAATTGAAAGAGCAAGGGTTAGAAGATGTTGACCCTTCAACCATTAAAGAGTCGATTGGAATGCGAACTCAGTGCCTTTTTCCGACAGGAAAAGTAAGCTGCATGTTAGCTTCGGACTATAAGTACCCTAAAACAGTTGTAGAGGGTGTTGGTTGTGAGGTTCCGTCTAAGTTATATCCGTCAGATGCAAGTGACCCTCTAGCTCGTCCGTTTGTAGAATATGAGCGCGGTCTTTTTTCGACAAGAGAAGAACTTGCAAAAGACCCAACGGTTTTGTGGTTGTCTGAGAAGACAGCAAACAAACCTCAAGGTTTGTTCAACTTAGCTTTGATGTTGTCTGATAATCAGACAGAAGAACAGAAACCTTTGAGTGGTTTCTATTCTATGCGGTATCTAACTCCCGGCGAGTGCTGGAAATTTATGGGGTTCTCTTACGGAGATTATAGTAAAGCAAAAGCAGTCGGTTTGTCCGACTTGCAATTATACAAACAAGCAGGAAACTCGATTGCAGTTCCGTGCTTAGAAGCATTATTTAAGAACATTTATAGTTCTTTAGAAGATTAAAAGAAAATGAAGTCAGGTAAAGTGAGGTGTTGGTGTGACTGTTTTAACAGAATTTAAGAGCTTAGCGAACGGTTCGTTAAGCATAGAAGAATTTAAGTCTCAAAGAGTGCAGTTCAATCGACACTCTTTACTAGAGACTTTTGATTATTTGGTGGAGTACAAACTCCTTTGGAAAGTAGTAGGGTACGATTTAAAAGGTCAAGCGATTAGCTTGGCTGACTTACTCTTTGAAGTGGTTTACCCAGAGATAGCAGATGGGGTGGTGTTACCCGTTGGTTTCAATCAGTCTATGTCTATTTTTTCAAACTCAACTGTTTCGTGTGGAAAAGATGATGAGTGTGTCCGTATGGTTTATGTGTCTTTATTAGATTATGTAGAGCTTTATTTTGGAACGGGTTATAGAAATACCATGAAAATCAAGCAATACCAAAAGAAACAAGCCTTAGTAGAAGGTCATGAAGCAGTTGCGAATTTAAGAGTGGGAGAAATTGTTGGGTATCCGCAAACACTCCCTGAAGTCCAAGTAGCTCCCCAAGAAGAAACAGATAAGGAAAGCGATTAGATGAGTCAACAACAAGAAAATAAATTCACCTCTAAAAAGAAAGATGAGATATTGAAAAACCTTATGCTTTTCAACCAAAAGCTCTTGCAAGATAAGAAGAATGTAGAAGGGGTTTTTGAGTTGTCGCTCCATAGTGGTTACAAAGACCGAATTGTAGGTTCTTCTTATCTTGCAGTACCAAAAGAATACATCTATCAAGCCTTCGAGCTATTATTGAAGCAAGGTGTTGGTCTATTTGATGCAGATGGTTCTCTTTCTGCATTAGGTGTAGAAAAAGATGAAATCGCAATGGAATTGTTCTTCAATTTCATGCGTATTATAACTGAGAAAACTTTAAAGAGTGAACAGTTCCTTAACTTGGAGAGGACAGAACAAGACAATCCTCAAGTCCGAGACTTTGTGCAGAACCACATTCAAGCTCTGATTTCTTACGGTATCATCAGTTCCGATGAGGATTCTAGCTCAGAGTCAGAAGAAAAATAAGTAAAGAAAGATTACTAAAATGGATATTTTCCTTTAGTGGTCTTTTTGTTTTCTTTGAGTTTTAATACTTTTAAGGTTAAAACTACTTTAAATATCGAAGTTGTTTATACTTTATTTTGAAACTTTATTAAAAGAGCATATATGATTTAGGTGCTTTAAAAGTAGGTGAGTCAAGGGTTTTCATAAATTGCCAAGTCCTTTTATGCTCTTTCAATGCAAATTTAGGAATAGGCTTGCAAATTCTACTTTTGTTTTGATATAAATATTCTTATAGCGGATTGGATTTAGAATTGAGCAAAAATTATTTCTTACATCAGTTTCTTTCTGCTTTAATTTCGACTTGGAGAGCGGAACAGGTCGTACACAGTTTAGTTTAGACAGATTAGGAGATTATTAGAACATGAGGAATTAGAGACATGAAGTCATCTATTAAAAATATTTTAATATCTGGTGCTGCAGCAAGTGCGGTTGTGGGATGTACTTATATTGCGGTTACTTCTCAGCCTAACGCAACTCCAACCCAAGACAATACAGAAACAACAAGTAAACCCACACCGAAAGTAAAAGAAGCTTCAAGCACACCTTCGGTATCCCCTTCTTCTACGGAAATTCCAAGTAAATCTGATGAGAGTGTAAAACCAAGTCGGACAAGTTCAGAGAAGAAAGAAGATGAAATAGTAGGTCAACCAAGAGAGGACGCAAGTTCAACTTCGAATGTTCCAAGTATTCAAGAGAAACAGAAAGAGGTAGCACAAGAAGAAGATGTCGCACTTCCACAGGTAACTACAGTTAGTGAAAAGGTTAAGGATACACCTCGAACTTTAAATCCTACAACAACTGTAAGAAGAGTAAGTGAACCAATTGAAAAAGCTGATGTTTCTAAATTGAACCAAACCAAGAAAATAACGGTTTCGGTTCCTCGAAAAGAAACTCCAAAAACTCCAACTGCGGTATCTTCAGAAGATCCACGAGTTCAAACCGTTCCGCAAAGCCAACCTACAGAGGTAGTTGAACGACCAAGAGTAGTAGAGAAACCTAGAGCAGTAGAGCAACCAAAGGTAGTAGAACAACCAAGAGTGGTGGAACAACCGACAACTCCAATGGTAGTTGAAACTCCTCAATCAACTCAACCTTCGGTGTCCGAAACCCCAACTGCACCTCCGGTAGCTGAACAACCTACGCAACCGGCAGTAGTTGAGACCCATCAACCAACTACACCAACCGTAGTAGAAACACCACAACCGAGTGTAGTTGAAACTCCTAAAGTAGTGGAACAACCAACACAACAGACAGTAGTTGAGACTCATAGAGTAGTAGAACAACCAACAACTCCAACCGTTGTGGAAACACTACAACCAACCCAACCAGAGGTTGTTTATGAAAAAGGTCAGCCTTTGGTGCAAGAGGAAAACCCAGTCGGTATCGTTTCGGAAAAGGGAACCTTCTTAGTACAAGAGGAAAATCCTGTAGGTGTAGTTTCGGAAAAAGAATCCCCACTTGTTCAAGACGAAAACCCTATTGGAGTAGTCTCAGAGAAAGGAACTCCTCTAATCCAAGAGGAAAATCCTACTTACGTTGTGTCTGAGAAAGGAACTCCTCTAGTTCAAGACGAGAAACCAGCAGGTGTCGTCTCAGAAAAAGGCACTCCACTTGTACAAGAAGAAAACTCAGTTGGTGTTGTGTCTGAGAAAGGTCAACCATTAGTACAAGACACAAAACCAGAGTATGTGATTTCTGAGAAAGGAACTCCTC
>QWCT01003597.1_pt1 | contig 18664 bp, 21 predicted proteins | sample 1972681 | NCBI WGS metagenome assembly QWCT01 (sample SAMN09866701, study PRJNA288562) | Human oral metagenome isolate pre3_saliva, whole genome shotgun sequencing... | isolation source: mouth | host: Homo sapiens | place: USA: California | reverse complement strand
ATCAAACTCTCCATAAAAAGAATTATCAAATTGATAATCTATAAAATAGACTGACGATAAATTTGCACAATTAAATTGTTAAAGTGTTCGCTAAACTCCAATTCACTCATTCCTGTTTAACGCTTTACTATTTTACCTAATTTTTTAAATATTGTCAACACTTTTTTCTTACTTTTTTGTTTTTATTACAAAATAAATAGGTTAAGCCTACACTCAACCTATTATTAGCCGTAAATTATTTATTTAAATATTTAATCCTGGATAAATATCTTTCGTAGTTTCTGAAACCTCATGCTTTAATTGAGGGAACGGTACACCTTCACGAGCCGTAACACCCTCAAATATCCAAAAGACTCGTTCAGAATATCCCATTCCACAAGCAGGCGGCATTCCATACTCAAGCATTTCAACATAGTCTATATCTAACATCATTGCTTCCTCGTCACCATCATCTCGCATCTTCTGCTGCTCAACAAAACGATTTAGCTGATCGATTGGATCATTCAACTCGCTAAATAAGTTACAAAGCTCAGAACCAGCAATCACAACTTGTGCACGTTGCGTCATTTCCGGAGAATCTGAATGAGTCTTCGCAAGAGGTGAAATGAATGTTGGGGTATTGACCAGCCAAATTGGTCCTGTCACATCTTTTCGAATATTTTTCCAGAGCTTATCGATTCCGCGCGCCCTATTTTCTGTTTGTTCGACTTCTAAATTATTAGCTTTCAAAGCAGCTTTAACCTCTTCGAGCGAACAAGTATAAGGATTCAAACCATATCGTTTTTCAATAGTTTCAGCATAGTCCCACTCTTCCCATTTTTTCGAAAGGTCCACATCAAACTTACCAAGCTTGAATTGCAAAGTACCAAAAGTCTGTTCTAGGACATATTTAAACATTTCTTCTTGGAATTTTAAGCCGTCTCGCCAATCCCAATAGGCCGCATACCATTCCATAGCAATATGTTCAGGTAAATGCTCATCAGAATAATTCTCATTTCGAAAACGCGGACCAAGATCATAAACCTTTTCGAAACCAGCTCCAAGCAAACGCTTTAGAGGAAGTTCGTGGCTAATTCGAAGATAGAATTGTGCGTTATCTAACGCATCCATATGTGTAACAAACGGATTTGCATCTGCGCCACCCGTAGTGTGTTCAAGGACGGGAATATTAATTTCAAGAAAACCTCGGCTATTCAAAAAGTCTCGTGTTGCTTTCCAGAACTTTGAACGACGCACGAAGCGGTCACGAACATCAAGATTTACGTTCATGTCTACATATCGTCTTCGAAAACGTTCTTCCTTATTAGTAAAACCATCTTGCTTTGTTGGCATTGGTCGCAATGATTTTGAAAGAAGTTTTAGCTCATAAGTTTCAATTGAAATTTCACCAGTTTTTGAACGAATTACTTTTCCGTCAGCCTGAACAAAATCACCAATGTCAAGCAAATTCAAATTTTTTAAACCTATTAAGTTTTTCTCTTTTGAAGTTTCAGCTAAATTTTGCGCTGTAATAAATAGCTGTATTTTTCCTGAAAAGTCGCGCAAAACAATAAAGGCGATTTTACCGAATTTTCGAATACCGGCAATTCGCCCAGCAATCTTTACTTCTTGACCTTCCATATCTTCAAAATTAGCAACAATCTCGCCAGCCATTGCTGTTCTTTCTGTTTTTGCAGGATATGGGTTTAGTCCAAGACCTTTAATTTCTTCTAGTTTTCGTAGTCGCTCTTCGCGTAATTCTTTCATTGTAGCCATAATTAAATATATTTTAGCACATTTTATACTTTTTTGCTAATCCTTTTAAAAAGTATTGACTTTTTTAATAAATAATGTTATTATATATAAATCCTACAGTCGAGAGACTTAAAATCTGGGAGTGTAATATGAACAATATTGCAAGTAAATTTAAAATTGGTGATGTAGTACACGTGCTAAACTCTAAGAATCATGCTGGATATATGTGCGTTGCCCTTGCTACGATAAGTGAGATTCATGACGATCATGTCAAATTGAATAAAATTAAATTTTTCACTGGCAATGTAGTCATGAAAGCAGTGAGCAATGAAACAACACCAGGTACAATTAGTGAAATCCCTTTTTCGAGACTTTCAAAAATCTCAGGGAACGAACCTTTAATGGATATCTATTTTCTTGGGTGAGCCCCTAAAATACACAGAACTCGCCAATTAGAAAACCCGCTAAATGCGGGTTTTAAACTATTAAAATTTATTTTCCAAAAATCAATCTTAAGTAATCTTTCATCATTCGAGAACCAGAAATTACAGGAATATAGCCTTTTAATTGCTTTCGAATCTGCTTTTCGAGCAGGTAATCATCTTTGAAAATTTGTCCGGCACGATTCATCTGAAGATATAGGTTTTTCACTTCTTCATCATAATTCACGCCACTAACTTCTAAACACGGCGTTGGCGAAATATCTGCAACCCCACCATCCGCAGTCGAAATTAACATCTTCAAATTTGCCAAATCCTTCATAAATGACGTACCGCAAGCCTCAAGACCAACAATCGGTACATTTATCGCCACGTCTGAACCTACCGCTAAAGCTAAGCCCAATTCCTCGTCATAATCCTGAATGAAATGTACTCGTTCTCTCAAAAAGTCATCAGATTCAATTTTCGAAAGCACCGAGTTTAAAGTTGCTCGCATCTTTACATCACCTTGATGAACTTTTCCAGTTAAAATGTAGTGCGCATCGTTATTTCTCAAGATTCGTCGAAGCTCTTCCATATTTTCGAAAGGCATCCATGGGCGCTTATAAGATACGAAACGCCGCTTGAAATCAAAAAGCATTGCATCTTCAGGAATTTGCACCACATGACCATATTGATCTTTTCGATGTAACAGAATTTCATTCAACTTCTTGCGCCCAAGTTTTCGAAAGTTTCGAATATCCATTGAAGAAATCTTAGATAGGTTTTCTTTATAATTTTCTGTTGGCAGATCAAATTTATCAAATACCCCTTTATTTCGAAAATCTTCTAGAATTTCAGGCAAAACCCAAGTTGGTAAATCAATACCGTTAGTAACAGCCTTAAATTTAACCTTATCCCCATTTATGTCTCGATAATCTGCAACGTTTGCGTGCAGTCTTGAAACGCCATTCTTTGCTTCAGCTAATTCGATCGTAAGTGTTGAAAGTTTTAACTTCCCGTCTCTAAATAATCCCGAAATCCATGTTTTTAATGCAGAAGATTCTATATTCGGCATTACTATTCTATCAAATTGGTCATAAGAAAACTCGCTTTCAGCAGCCTGAACTAATGTGTGGTTTGTGTAAAGTGTATGTTTTCGAACGTATACGATTGCTTCGTAAAGATTCATCCCATTCCGAACAAGTTCATCAAGTCGAGCAACCGCAGCAAAAATAGTAGCAGTTTCATTTAGCTGTATAACCGATGGCTTTAGGCCAACCATTTTTAATGCTTTGTACCCACCAAAACCAAGCGAAACTTCTTGATACAATCGATGATCACCTGATCCATCACCAGCATAAAGTTCGCCAAAATTACTTTCGCTCATAGTCAAAAAACGCGTTGTTCCAAGAATTTTTTGAAAAATATTTAGGCGTGCTGGAGGCATATTTTTAGTATAAATCTCAACATCATCAAGATATTCAAAACCAAAATCTTCTGGATTAACCGAAATAAACTCTTCTCTTTGGTCAAGATTATAAATCGACTGGTGTAATTCTTGTCGATAAAATGGTGTTATGCAAACAAATGGAATTTCAAGCTTTTCAGCAACGCGTCGCGTATCCGCGGCTAAAACACCTAAACCACCACCACCTTTAATGCCATTGCTCTTATCATAAACTTCCATCGTAAAATAGACATACGGGCGATCTAACGAAAGTTTTTTAGTTAAATTTTCACGGTTGATCGCAGTGTAAAATTCAGCAACATCTTCAATATTCTGCTTTTGATAACTTTTATTTATTTTTTCGAAATAACTTCCCACCATTTTTCCTTTTTTACATTATTCTTATGTTTATATTCTACCAAACTTCGCATTTTTTCGCAAATTATTGACAAATATTTTTTAATATTGTATAATTTTGAATATTCTATACTTGGAGGTACATTTTATGCAAAACGGCAACAAAAAGAAAGATAAATCTCTCGCAAATATTTTAGAGGGCGTAGTTTACTTGATTATCTATTTAATTATTATATGTGCACATATAGCTAAATAATTTTATACAGAAAGGATAATCATAATACTCACTATTTACAAAGTCAGTCTATAGTTTATTTTGAGGTACTTGTATGAGTAAAGATAATTATAATAATAATGATGGGTGCTTTTCCTTTTTATTATTAATAGCGCTGTGCTGCTGTCTTGTCTTTGGCTTTGTATCATACATAGATATGAAGCCTAAAGATGAGATAAAAGAAGAGATCATTAAAAAAGGAGACGAGTTTTCGGTAGATAGCGAAGATCTATCGAAATATATAGATGTCCTAGAAGATTTAAATCTTAGTTATAAGACATCTAAAGATGGCGACAAAATAATAATTAAGATTAATCGCCCTAACAAATAAGTCAGCAAATATTTGCTGGCTTTTTCTTTTTTCAAAAAAAAAATAAAATCACCTTTCGAAATGAAAAGTGATTTTTAGCTTTAAGCTTCTTCTGAAACTTCTTCTTTTGGTTGGTTGCGGCGAAGTTTTTCAACATTTTTAATCGCACGAGTTTTTTGTGTAGGTTTTTTAACCCATTTTGGCATTTCAATTCCTGCATCTTCCAAAAGTTTTACAACTCGTGGAGTTGGTTGTGCGCCGTTATAAAGATATTTTTCAGCCAATTCTTTTTCGATCTTAGCTTCTTTTGTATGTGGGTTATATGAACCAACATAGCTAACTACGCGCCCACTCGACGGAACAGGATAACCTTTGCGACCTAATCGCTGTAATCTGATTGCTAGCATTTAGATTATTTCCCTTTTATTAACTTTTATAGCTCTTATATTTTATCAAAAAACAACAAAAAATGCAATAGCTTTTTTATGATATTGACTAATCTATAAAAATATTGTATAATTTAACGTATCATAGCACTTTTTGGGGGTATAAAAAATGGTTTCAAAAGAAAAATGGGACGAATTAAAGTCCGATTGGCAACGTTATGGCAAGGAATATCTAGCCGTAGGAGTGTTCTGTTTATTCTTTCTCTTAGGAGTTTGGTTTTTAGTATTTAAGCCAGCAATGGATGATGATCATGAAAATGACTTACTCAATCTTAAGACTGAGCTTCTTCAGAAAATTAAAAATAATTCTGTTGAGCTAAGTTTCTTAAACGAAACCGAAGCTAAAAAAGCAAAATCAAACCTTGAAGAAATTTCGGAAAATGACAATATTCATTTTAAAAACATCAAGCTCTATAAAAAGGGCAAAAAATTCGAAATCAAAATCCAATTTAAAAGCGCAAACTGAATTGCGCTTTTCTTTATGCTCCAATTTTATCTTTTTTATTGCCACGCTTTGCGTTTCGTTCAAGATAATCAATAATCTTACCAGCAACATTTCGATAAGTAACTTTTTCGATACCAAATCCAGGACTAGCATTGACCTCTAAAACTAATGGCCCACGTGCCGAACGCATTAAGTCAACGCCCGCAATCGTTAGTCCCATTGCTTTAGCCGCCCGAACCGCCATTCGCTTCTCTTCGGGTGTAAGTTTAATTGGTTCGCCTAAACCACCTTTATGTAAGTTTGAGCGAAAATCGTCATCCAAACTTTGCCTCTTCATACTTGCTACCACTTGTGAACCAACTACGAAAGCTCGAATGTCCGTACCCGCCGATTCTTTAATAAACTCTTGGATTAGAACGTTTGTACCATCTGAATTTGTTAAATAGAACGCTTGTAGAACAGATTTTGCAGCTTTTTTAGTTTCCGCAAGAACAACACCATTTCCATGAGTTCCACGCGCAAGCTTGATAATTGCTGGCGTTCCACCAATCTCCTCCAAAAGATCATCTATGTCATTTGAATTTCGTGAAAATACGGTTTTAGGAATAGCCACACTATATTTAGCCATAATCTGAGTCGAACGCAATTTATCGCGCGCCCGCGTGATTGCGATCGATCGATTCATAAAAAATGCTCGCGGATATGCCGTCTCCAGTTGTCGTACAACAGAGGTGCCATACTCAGTCATATTAGCAGCAATTCGTGGAATAAACACATCAAACTTATCAATCTCTTCACCCTTATACATAACTTTCGGATTCTTTTCATCGATTGAGACATAGCATTTTTTATAAGCAATAATTTCAACCTCGTGACCTCGGTTTTCAGCTTCTTCCTTAAGACGTTTTGTTGAATAATTGCCCGACCCGTTTGATAAAATTGCAATTTTCATTATTGTTCCTCCCCCATTCTCTCCCATTCTTCATCAAGTTCAGTATTCTTAGAGACATCAACCAGAATATTATTTTTTATTAAAAAGGCACGACCAATCAACATCTCAAATTTCATCTCAGAACGATCATCTAACCCAAATAAAGCTTCAAATTCTTCATTCTCAATTAAAATCTTAAACTTCACTAAATATCGCTTCTTTGATGTACCGTGCGTGTTTTTAACAGTTCTTGTTCGAAAATCTCGTGTTTCAAAATACATTCGATTATCGCCATCTAAATTAAAACTCAACGTGCCATTTTTTTCGCAAATATTATCAGCATGAATTACACCAGAAAATGCGCCTGTATCAATTTTTGCAAGCATCTCAAGATTATCCAAAAGTCGCTGACCCGCAACCTCCAGAAGATTTATATTCTCAAATGCATTAAAGACTGTTTCTTTTTTGGGATATTTTAATTCTCTTTCCAGAAAGTCAGTATATTTTTCAGTTTTTACATCAACGAAAGACCCTGATGACACTTGTGGCGCATTATTAACCTCTAATAAATATACCGCACCATTTCTAGAATCAATCATAACATCAACTCCAGCAACCTGAAGTTTTATAATTTTAGCCGCTTTTTTCGAAATTTCTAAAATATCTTGCGACACGCTCTCTAGTGATAAAATTTCAGCCATTCCGCCCTGGGATGTATTGTTTAAGTGCGAGTTAGTGCTGGCTTTTCGATTAATAGCCAATGCTGGTTTGTCTCCAAATATTAATATGCGCAAATCCCCTTCGTTAGGGATGAATTCCTGAAGAATAAACTTAGTATCCGGATTGTCATCATGGATTTTCTGAATTTCATCTGGTGATTTTACTAAAAAATTTAAACGCCCTTTCGAACCTTCGTTATCTTTCAAGATCGCCTGAGACCCAAATTCAGCAAAACGTCTTTTCATCTCACTAAGCTCCCCATAAAAGGTATGTGGCCACGCTTTAACTCCTCCAATCCAAAGAGCAAATTGTGTGCTCATTTTATTATCAGGAAGAAGTCTGTTTAAATATTTATCCGTATATCTTATATTAAAAAAATCACAATAAGCGGCAATAGCATGAGCTTCAGCTGTCATGTCACCAATATGCCTCATAACAACTAGATCGAAATCTCTTAAATCAAACTTTTTCTTAGCGTCATAAATCGCAATTTTATCTTGACTTAGCTCAAAAAATAAATCCGAAATGCCAGAAAACTCTAATGAAAAATCCGAGCCTAGATGTTTCCTAACTTCATTCGCAAATTTTTCCGCCTTCTCCCTCGCTATACTAGTTTTTGACGGTGTAAGCAATAAGATTCTCTTCATGATCAACTCTTATTTTTATACTTCCGAATTGCTTCTCGAGCAGCTTCTTGTTGTGCAATCTGTTTACTTGGCCCTTCGCCTTCACCCATTTTTTTGTCGCCAACAAAAACACCTAGAGTAAAAATCTTATCATGATCTGGACCATCTTCCTTTATAACCTTATAAATAGGAGTAAATCCATCTTTAGCCTGTGAGATTTCCTGTAGGTAGCTCTTTGGGTCGCGCCAAGATTCTTCTTCTAAAATTTGAGGTAGTGTGCTTAAGATGTTATCTGTGATATATTTCTTAGCAGCCTCATAACCCTTATCGAGATAGATTGCGCCAGTTGTCGCCTCAAAAGCATTTGCTAGAATCTGCTGACGAGCACGTGCTGAACCGTGTTTTTCTCCTCGGCTCATTCTGATTAGTTTTTCATAGCCAAGTCTTTCGCCAGCAGCACCAATACTTTCAGTTCGCACTAAAGCTGAACGCCAAGCAGTTAAAATACCTTCCGGCTTATCGTAGTTCGAAAATAGAAAATCAGTAGTAACAAGCTCTAAAACCGCATCACCCAAAAATTCGAGTCGCTCGTTATGCTCTGTAGCTGATTTTTTATGTTCATTCAAATAGCTGCGGTGAGTTAAAGCCGTAACCAGTAAATCAATATTCTCGAAATCGTAGCCGAGCTTCTCTTTTGCCCAGTCGCGATAAGGTGTCAATAAAATACCACTCATTACAATTTCTCCTGTCTAATTTTTTTCATAGCAAGCAATATGAGCTTACCAATATCTTCGTATTCAATCTCCTCTAGGGCATCAGAAAAACTAAACCACTTAATTCCATTCATCCAGTCTTCTTTCTGGATAGCATCCGTATCGCCAAGAGCTTTCACCAAAAAAACTTGCGTCGTCATTAAAACCAGCTTATCAATTCTTCTATATCGAAAGTTAATTTTACCAAGCCAGCCAATAATTTTCACATCGTGCAAACCAGCTTCTTCTCCAATCTCACGCTTTGCGGTCTCTTGTGCAGTTTCACCCTTTTCAATATGACCCTTCGGAATCGTCCAGCGATCTTTCGAATCTTGAATTAGTAGAATCTCAATCTCTTTTTTTTCGTTACGTCGAAAAATAACCCCACCAGCCGTCGGTTCTCTAACAATTTCTTGAATCGAAGTTCGGCGAGCTTTATGAAAATACTTTCGAAAATTCTCAACCTTCTTGTTCGCCATTTTGTTCCTCCACAAAAAGTTTATAAGCCGTTCCTAAAACACCGTTTATAAACTTACTTGAATTATCGGAACCAAACGCTTTCGCAAGTTCAACAGCCTCATTGATTGCAACTTTTGGCGGAACTGTATCTCGAGAATATAATAATTCATAGAGACCAATTCTCAATACATTACGATCAATTCTTGCAATCTGTGAAATTGGCCATTCTGGTGCCATCGGCTGAAGCTTCGTATCAAGCTCAACTTGCTTTTCAATAATCCCGTTTAATAAATCTTGAACGAATTGCTTGTCACCAATCACTTCATCATACTGTTTCATATTTCGAAAAATAATTTCAGACAAATCTACGGTTTTATCCTGAGCCTGTAAACGAAATTCATATTCGTAAAGTGTTTGAAGAACAACAATCCTTCCTAAATGTCTATTTGATGCCATTTCTACGTAAGGTTCTTTCCTATTATTAAAATATTATTAAATTTTGTCAAATAAATTTAAAACGCCAGCAAATTAAGCAGCTAGCGTTTTATTTTCTTCGAGTTGCTTATTTAAAGCTTTACCAGCTTGTTTTTTAGTTGTATAAACTTTTACTGGTGATTTTTTGTTAACTCGACGAGCTAAATCCAATCGTAAGTGGCTGCGTCGCAAACCGGTCTTTCGAGGACTGCTCTGTTTCTTTGGCTGTGCCATTTAAAGTTTCTCCTTAGGTTTAATATTTATCTTCAGATTCAATTATACCTTATTTATCAAGATAAAGCAAGCCAATTATTTATTAAATATTGACTTTTGATAGTATTTATGCTATAATAACATTGTTATGGAAAAATACAAAAATAAAAACAATCAAGATCAAAACAAAGAATATATTAAAATTAGCCGAAAAGGCCTTAGAAGACTCGGAACAACAGCCCTAACCTTCGGTGCAGTTAGTGGTGCCCTAGGTGGCTGGTTTGGGCATGACATGTATAAAAACCACCAAGAAACCGAAAGCCAAAAAATTTTCGAAATGTCCTCAGTAAAAAAGCTAGATAACTCTCCAATGGATTTCACGAATCTTAAAGAAATATCCGATGATGGTGGAAAGATCCACCTCCAGGAAGGAACGCCTATCAGAAGTTCAACTAATGAATATTTTGAAACCCCAGATTCTTATAATTTTGATAAATATAACCACTCTTCGATAGGTGAAATGACCAAGGATGCTGATTTTAATCTTCAAGGAAAAGTTTATTATCAAGATGGCGACAATCCTAAAATAATTACCCGAATTGAAAATTTCGAACAAACAAGTGATGGTAAAAAAACAAAGATAGACGTTAATGTAGATAAAGATGGTTGGGTTGCAGTTGACGCAAACGACACTGACTTAAATTTAGAATAAAACTAAAAATAAAAAACGGAAGCTAACAACTTCCGTTTTTTAAAACCTATTTAACCACGAAATTAATTAATTTACCTGGAACAACAATCTCTTTAATAATCTCTTTATCTGCTAGGAATTTTGCAACATTTTCTTCCTGTTTAGCTTTTTCAAGAATTTGTTGTTTTTCAAGCTCTGTAGAAATCTTAATTTTTCCACGAAGCTTTCCATTTACCTGCACAACTATCTGAATTTCACTCGTTTTTAACATCTCTTCATCCCACTCTGGCCAGCCAGATTCTTCAATGAAGTTATTATTTCCTAGTTGTTGCCAAAGTTCGCTCGAAATATGTGGAGCAAAAGGCATTAACATCTTCAACAAATCCTCTAAGACCTGACGCCAATCCTCCGAAAACCCTTCAAGTTTAAACTTATAAAGGTCGTTCACGAACTCCATCAATGCGGCAACGACAGTATTTAAACTCTCCCGATGGAAATCTTCTGTGACTTTCTTGATTGTTTTATGCCGAGATTTCTGAACTTCTTCAAAATTTGAAAGGTTTTCAATTGATTTTTCACTCTCAATAAATTCTTGAACTAAAACCCAAACTCGATTCAAAAAACGATAAACACCCGCGATACCACGAGAATCCCAAGATGCATCTATTTCGTAAGGAGCAATTATCCGTGATAAAGAAGCTTTTTAACAGGCTCGGAAAAGTTAGTTAATCCCAAATCTTTAAAAACATGAGTCCAAAAGCGAACATAAAGCAAGTGTGCAACAGCGTGATCCCCACCAACATAGTAATCGACTGGAGCCCAATAGTTTACAAGTTCTGGATCCCAAGCGCGCTCAGAGTTCCTAGGGTCAGCATATCTCAATAAATACCAGCTCGAACAAGCATACCCATCCATAGTGTCTGTTTCTCGAACCATCTTTTCACCATTTACTTCGACATGCATGAACTCTTCACTTTTTGCTAATGCCGACTTTCCAGAATCATCTGGTTTAAAATCGGTTAAAGTTGGAAGCATTACAGGTAACTGTTCTTCAGGAATTAAATGCTCATTACCGTCTTTGTCATAAGCAATAGGAATTGGACAACCCCAATAGCGCTGTCGAGAGATTAGCCAGTCACGCATTTTATACGTAGTTTTTGAGCGACCAATCTCTTTTTCTTCAAGCCAGCTCAAAACCTGTTCACGAACATCTGCGGAATTTTGACCATCAAAATCACCAGAATTTACGATAACTCCCTCACCATGATAACAGATATCGTCATCTGCAATCCCTTCTGGTTTTTCAACAACCTTAATAATATCAAGGTCAAATTTTTTAGCAAATTCATAATCACGCTCATCATGAGCAGGAACAGCCATAACCGCACCCTCACCATATCCACCAAGAACATAATCACTAACCCAAACTGGAATTCTCTTACCGTTCGCTGGATTTACAACATAGCTACCAGTAAAGATACCTGTTTTTTGTTTATTCTCTTGGCGTTCAATTTCTGTTTTTTTCAAAGATTCTTTTTTATATTCTTCAACTTTATCTTTCGTTAAATCATTAACTAGCTTATCAAGAAGAGGGTGCTCAGGTGCAACTGTCAAGAAAGTCGCCCCAAAAAGTGTGTCTGGACGAGTTGTGAAAACCTTAATCTTTTCACCTTTTGCATCACCTTCAGCAATTTCGAATTCAATCTCTGCACCCTTAGATTTGCCAATCCAATTTCGTTGCATTGTCTTAATTTTTTCAGGCCAGTCAAGATTATCAATATCTTCCAAGAGCTCATCAGCATAAGCCGTAATTCTAAAAAACCATTGAGTCATTCGCTTCTTTGTGACTTCTTCACCACATCGCCAACAACGCCCATTCTCAACCTGCTCGTTAGCAAGAACGGTCTTATCATTGTCACACCACCATTGATAACTTTCTTTTCGGTAGGCTAGACCTTTTTTATATAATTCTCGAAAAATCCATTGCGTCCATTTATAATATTCTGGATTCGAAGTATTAATTTCTCGCGACCAATCGATTGAAATACCAAGACGCTTGAATTGTTTTTTAAAGTTGGCAATATTTGTTTTTGTTGCTTCCTGTGGTGAAATTCCAGTCTTAATCGCATAATTTTCAGCCGGCAAACCAAAAGTATCCCAACCAATTGGGTTTAATACATTTTTTCCTTTCTGTCGATAAAACCTCGCAATCGAATCTACAATAGTGTAACTTCGCGCATGCCCCGTGTGAAGTCCAGCACCGCTTGGATACGGGAACATTCCTGAAATATACATTTTTTGTTTCGAATGGTCAGCTTTAACTTCATATAGCTTTGAGTCGTCCCATTTTTTTTGCCATTTTGCTTCAATTTCAATCGGATTATATCTTTTCATACTATTTTAAATTATACCAAAAATAGTATAAAAAATCAAAAAATCACCATAGAGTAACCTTATCGCAAATATATTCATTCTCATCAGTTAAGTAAACCTCAACCAGCTCATTATTTTTGTAAAATTCAATTCTGTTTTGAAGATTGCTAATTTCTGGCTCAATAACATTATTCCACCAACTTTTACCAGAACGACATATAACACGCCTTTTATACTCTTGCATCACTCTTTTTTTAAAAATATTTGGTAAAATAAGTATAAAACTAATCTTTTTTGAAAGTAGTCGCTTTAAAATCTCATCATCTTCACTAATAAATACAATTTCGAAATTACCCGAATAATACTCTTCTTCAATTTTCTGTACACAAAAATCAAAAAAATGAGATCTTTCAATTTCATTCATCATTTTAGTTTTACTACTTTCATTAAATTCCATATCTAAAAATCGCTTTTTAGATATTTTTGAAAGAGTAGTTTTACCCAAACAAGGATAAGCTGCAATAATTTTAGTTTGCATTTATTTCTTTCAAGAATTCATCTTCATCCATAACTTTTACACCTAGTTTTTCGGCCTTCGAAATTTTTGTAGCACCAACTTTTTCGCCAATTACCAAAAAATCCGTTGTTTTCGAAATAGATTTTTGGAATTTTCCACCAAGCAACTCAATTTTTTCGGCTGCTTGTTCGCGTGACATTTCTTTTAATGTCCCAGTGATTACAAAATTCTTACCACTTAAAACTCCCTCATTTTTTGCAAAATTTTGCACCTTTACACCAAAATCGAACATTTTATTCAAAATCTGTAAATTTTCATCATCACTAAAATACGCCAAAATACTTTCAGCCACTTTTTCACCAATTCCATCGATAGATAATAAATCTTCTAGCTCAGCATTTTGAAGATTTTCAAAACTGACAAACTTTTCCGCTAAAATTTTTGCAGTTTCGCCTCCAACATGGCGAATACCTAGTGCCGCAATAAATTTCGCAAGTTCAGGGTTTTTTGAAGACTCAATTGCTTGAAGTAGATTATTCACGGAGAGTTCTGCAAAACGTTCAAGTTTCAACAAATCATTCTTTTGAAGATTGTAAATGTCCGCCAGATCTCGAATTAAACCTTTTTCAACTAGTAGATTTACATTTTTCTCACCTAAATTCTCAATATCGAGACCCGCTTTTGAAGCATAAAAAGTAATCGTTTTTTTAAGGATTAACTCGGAATTTAAGCCTTTCGCACGATACGCAACCTCACCTTCTGGACGATAAAATTCAATTTCAGGAAATTGTTTTGAAAGCTCTTTTTCGAAATTAAAAATTTCAGCATCTTTTGGACGAAGCTCCGGCAAAACTCGCAGAATCTTCGGAATAATATCCCCCGCCTTAAAGACAACTACCGTATCCCCAATTCTAATATCTAGCCGCGAAATTTCATCCGCATTATGAAGACTAGCGTGGCGAACAGTGGTTCCAGCAAGCTGAATTGGCGCACTTTTTTCACTCCAAAATTCAATAAAATCAACAACTTGTTTAATTCCTATGATTTTTTTAGCCTGCTCATTAACTGAAAAGCCAAGGTTTTTTAATGCTAAATAGGCAAATTCATTAGTTTTAATTTCTTTAGGGTTTTCTCGAATAATATCATAAGCTCGAAAGTGTAGTGGTCGAGAAGCTGTAATTAAAGGATCTAACTGACGAATCGTTCCTGCGGCCAAATTACGCGGATTTGCAAATTCGGGATCACCCTGCTCCTTTCGGACTTTATTTATCTTATCGAAGTCATCTTTTAAAATTACAATTTCACCACGAACCTCAGTTCTGCCATTTTCGAAAAAAGCAAATTCTTTTTCTGTTCGCAAAAAGAATGGGATATTTTTAATAGTTCGCACATTACTCGACACGTCTTCACCAACAAAAGAATCACCTCGAGTCACAGCCCGCACAAACTCCCCGTTTTCAAAAATTAGAGAACAGGCTAGCCCGTCCATTTTTATATCTGCAAAAAAAATATCTTCTAGCGTTGGATCTATTTTTTTAATTCTCTCAAACCATTCAACAATTTCACTTTCACTAAAAACATCGTTTAAGCTAAGCATTCTACTTGTATGTTCAACTTTTGAAAACCCACCCTTTACAACATTTCCAACTCTTTGGGTTGGTGAATTTCTTGATATAAATTCAGGATGTTCGGCTTCTATCTTTTTTAATTCTGAAAATAATGAATCGTAGACAGAATCTGGAACACTTGCGTTGTCGAGCGTATGATATTCAAAAGAATATTGATTTAATAATTTAACTAAATCTTGATATCTATTTTTTTTATCTATTATCGCCATCAACAATCCTTCTATATAAAGTGTAAATATATGTAGAACTAAACACGCAAGAAAAACAAGACATTAGTAGCATTGTTATTGGCACTACTGGTATTTTCGTAAAAATCTCATTCACGGAAATCAGCCAGTTCATTAAAATAATTACAGGAATTACTATCACAGACCACAAAACAGCAACAATAAAGAGTAAGAATAGAACTCGCTTAAAAATAGCTAGTCTTCTTTGTGAAACCATATCTCCAGCAATTCTTAATGCTTTCATTGGGTATGTTCCAGGAATTGTAACAATGATCATTGCAAAAAAAGATCCTATAACCCAAAAAATAGAAATCGAAAATAAAAGAAGCATAGCGGCAAAAAATAGCATTTGCTCAATTCCATCAGAAAGAAAGCTTGTCGTTCTCGCAGCTGAACCAACAATAGTAGCAAGAAATGCTGGAATTAATTGAGAGACTATGACAATAGCAACTACAGTCATCGGTATAATTGGTGCACCACAAGAATATAACGCATCACGAAGGTTAAAATTCTTATTGCCATTCATTAGATTGCGACAAATTTGAACACTAGCCAGCCAAATGAACAAGACTATAATAAAGAAAAGCAGCTGTTGGGCTTCATTTGGCGACTGTACAAGACCGCCACTACTAAAACTAGCAGCCATAACCAATCCCGCCTTACCAATCTCACCCCAAAAACCCTGGAAATTACCCCCATTTGTCGTGTCTGCAACAGTCTGTAAGCTTGAAATAAAATTTTGATCCATTAAACCAATGAGTACAACACCTGCAAGAGCAGATAACAATACCAAAGAAGCAAACATTTTTTTATTTTCACGAATTAATCCAAAAACATCACCCACCATTCTCCAATAACCATCAATATTTAACGGTCTAACAAAATCTCTTCTTTTTGAAATCCGGAAACTTCTGTGAGGGCGGCGAGATTTAAAGTTTTGAAACCTTATCACTATATTTTTTCGCATAAAAATTCTTACACTAATCCACCAAAAATAGACTAAACTAATTTGTTTTTCGTTTGAACTTAAAATTCTTTCCTTCATCTATAACCTCGAACTATTGTCTTTTAATCTTGAAATCCTATCGTCTATTGATGGGTGTGTTGAAAATAAATTTTGAAAAAAACTACGCTTCATCGGATTAACTATAAACAGATTTGCTGTTGTAGAATTCTGCTTTCTAAGCGGCTTCCCATTGTTTTTTAGTTTTTGAAGAGCGCTAATCATTCCTTCAGGATATCTTGTAAGCAAAACAGCTGTCGCATCAGCCAAGAATTCGCGCTGGCGAGAGATTGCAAGTCGCGTAACTAATGCTAGCAAGGGTGAGATCATCACAAATAATAAGCCCAAAACCACAATCAATGGATTTCGATTATCATTATCGTCATCGCTCCAAATAAAAAATCTCAATACTAGTTCCGATATTAGCTCAATTACAGAAGTTAACGCCACCGCAGCCATAGAAACTCTAATATCGTAGTTCTTAATATGTGACATCTCATGAGCGACAACAGCCTCCAGTTCACTTTTATTCATAATATTCAAAAGTCCCGTAGTTGCACATATTATTGACTTTTCCGGATTAGTTCCAGCCGCAAAAGCATTAGGTGATTCATCATCTATTATATACAACTTAGGCATAGGTAGCCCCGCAGTTATTGATATAGTTTCTACAGCAGCATAAAACCCAGGAGCAATTTCTCTAGAAACTGGTTTCGCGCCATTCATATATAATACAATACTTTTTGAAATATTGTATTGAACTAAAGCATATAATATTGAAAATACTAATAAAACTATAAAAATATAATCATTTTTATAGATATACGAAAAATATAGCCCAATTCCTGAAATTATTGCGATAAATACCATAAATATTATTACAGTATTACGCTTATTCTCAGATATTGAGCTATACACCTTTAAAACACCTCTTTTAGAATTTTACCTGAGGGGCGTTTTCAACAGCTTTTCGATCTTCAACTTCAAAGAAATCTCTTTTTTCAAAACCTAATTTTCGAGCAAATACGTTTGTTGGAAATGTTTTGATTTTAATATTTAAATCTCGAACACCGCCGTTATAAAATCGTCGAGCACCTTGAATTTTATCTTCAATCTCTTGTTGTTGTTGTTGAAATTGAATAAAACCTTCATTAGCTTTCAATTCTGGATAATTTTCAGCTACAGCGAACAATCGCCCAAGAGCTTGAGTCATTTCACCTTCAGCTTTAGCAGCCGCTACAACATCGTTTCCAGCACCCATCAAACCTGCACGCGCAGAACTTACGTTTTCAAAAACTTCCTTTTCATGTTCGGCGTAACCTTTTACAGTTTCAACGAGATTTGGAATCAGATCAGCTCTATATTTTAATTGAATAGCTATGTCACTCCATGCTTCTTCAACCCGTTCGTTCAATCGAACAAGAGCGTTATATTGGCCCCAAACAAATAAACCGATCAATACAGCGATCGCGATAATTATAATAATTGCAATTGGCATTTTTCTTAAATTCTCCTACTATCGTTATTTTGGTGCGCAAGGCGGGAATCGAACCCGCACGACTGTTTAGGTCAAGGGATTTTAAGTCCCTCGCGTCTACCAATTCCGCCACTCGCGCATATTTACATTTTACACGCCCCAACCATAAAAGTCAAGGCGCGTAATTTTATTTTAAGCTTCGTCTTTATCAAGAAGTGGTGCAATAATCATAATAAATAGAGAAAAAGCACCAAGCACTAGGAACGTAGCCCAAGCTTTACCCATTAGTTCGCCCAAGTTATTATCCAACCAAATATTTACTAGGCTGATTAGAGCACAAACCATAGCCGTAAAAATATTAAACCAAATACAAATCTGTCGAATACTCTTTACTGTCTGACTGTATTTCTTTTTTACTGGGGCTGCTTGAGTATATACTACAGCTTTCTCTGTAGTATCATTCTCTCCTTTTCGAATTTCTACAACCTTCTGATTTTCACTATTCATATCTATTCCTTTGCTTTAATTTTTTGGAGGCACCTACCGGATTTGAACCGGTGTAAACGGTTTTGCAGACCGCTGCGTAACCACTCCGCCAAGGCGCCAAAGTGATATAAAATGATTATACCACATACTTTTTAAAAAATAAACAGTAGCGCTATTTTTTAAATATTTCTTCTAGACTAATACTTTGCCCCGTCTTCATATCCTTAAAAAAGAATGAATTTTCTAAGATTTCTCTATCACCAATCACTAAAGTATATCGAACACCCCTCTTATCCGCAAACTTAAAAGCTTTTTTCATATTAAAATTCTCTAACAAAACTTCAACTTTTTTACCTTGAGTGCGCATTTCGTTAGCGATTTCGAAAGATTTTTTTAGCTCCTGCTCATCACCCATTGGAATTAATAGATATTCGGCCTCTGAGCGTTTATTAAAACTCAAAAGATTCAAATCTCGCAAACACCAAAACAACCTTGTCAACCCAATTGAGGCACCCACACCAGGGAGTTTTTCTTTCGAATAATAACTACTTAAATTATCATATCTTCCACCGCTTGAAACTGAGCCAATTTGTTTGAAATCATCTAGATTTGTTTCAAAAACTGTTCCGGTATAATAATCCAATCCTCGAAC